>Ga0206126_10000299_pt1 | contig 67011 bp, 57 predicted proteins | sample Helgoland_Spring_5_FD_148621 | JGI IMG/M metagenome (GOLD analysis project Ga0206126, IMG submission 148621) | Pelagic subsurface seawater microbial communities from Kabeltonne, Helgoland, North Sea - Helgoland_Spring_Bloom_20160412_1 | ecosystem: Environmental > Aquatic > Marine > Epipelagic ...
ATGTACACCTTCATCTTAAGGTAAATTTTCTTTGTCCAATTACTTTCATCTTTTGCTGCAAAGACTTCCAGAGAATAATCTTCCAACACAAAAATACTAATCTCACACAAGCCGGTACACTTCTGGTGAGAAAATGTTTAAGATTTTAAATTTATAACATTTTTATATATTATATGAGTAAATATATAAAAATACAAAAAGGAGACTGGAAGAACAAACCGAATTAAAGGAATTGCTTAAAAAACTAACTTTAATATTGATATAAATTTTCCTATTGAATATTCATCTGAAATAGTTTTATTGATGAATTCAATGATGAATCGAAAATTTTAGTTAATTGTCATCAATCGTCGTTCCACTCGATGTCGAGGTGTGTTAGTGGACTATCATCGTGATTTGGTTCACTACCACTATGATCAATAATCCACACTCTTTCATCAATCAACACTGTTGGATCAATTGGAGTTGCATCATCAATAGTATATCCGATCATAATATTACCATTATGTAAATCGTTATGTTTCATATCATTATCGTGCATTTCTAAAAGAAGCGCATTAATTTTTTCAACAATACCTTTATCTTGCAAATCTTCTTTTTTTAGAGTTCTGCCTTGTATAAACTTCATAACAATATAACCAACACATGTTTCATCTCTCTTTTCTTCATGGCATATTGTTGAAAAAACTACTTCTGGACCTATACCTAAATTACCTGCTTTTGTAGTTGCGTCAATTTCTTTTTTAATAGTATCTTCGGTTAACCATTTCGCAGGTCCCACTTTTTTGATGATAACATCATCTTGAGTTGCATCTTTGTATAGTAACCATGTCTGTGAGCCTTCACACTTAGCAGTTTCTTTTAGATCATATATATCTTCTGCAGAACCATTTTGAGGACATAAAGCTCCTCCTGTGTATTTATTCAATTGATGGTTTTTATTTTTTTTTGATTTTTTTATTCTACGTCGTGTGATGAGACGTTTTTTACCTCGTCTGGGTTTTTTGCGTATCGATTTACGTCTTTTCCCACCTCTTTTTTTTATTTTTTTTCTAGAAGTCTTTCTTTTTCTATATTTTCTTTTTTTACGAGGTAATTCTATAAAATTACTTTTTCTCATAGTTATATATATATAAATATATATTTCTTGAAATTAATCTTCATCACTAGAACATAAATAATATTGTTTATTTCTTTTTTTCTTTTTTTTTGTTTCTCTTTTTAAATGACATTCTGGAATATCTCTCCACCCCAACTTTTTAATTTCTATTTTTATTTTCTCAAAATCAATTTGTAGTTTATCAATCACATATATAAACGGAACTTCTTTCGAATGACCTTTTGGTTTCCATTGCAATTCTTCGGTCCACTGTTTTTTTCTATCACGTATATCACCATAAATAGGTTTGTTGGTTTCAGTTTGTAAACTTTGTTTAATGCAAATTTTACAATACTCATTGTCTTTTTGCTTTGATCTAGTACATTGAGTGTATAAATTATAATTTTTCTGTATACCATAACACTTACCTGTGACAATATGTCCGTAAAATGGTAATATTATTTTATTACTTTTTTTTACATCGTTTATTTTTGCATCATTTATCTCTCCGTAAATTTTTTTAATTAACATAAATGTTTTTTTATTATAATAGTGATCTTCGAGTTTATCTTCTATTTTGGAAAACAGTTCTTCGGTTTGCATATAAAAAAAAATGTCACAAAGGCATTAAGTCATTTTAATTAATTATTTAGATCCCAGAGCACGACCCTTACCTGAGAATGGTACAAATTTACCAGTCTGTTTAAAATCATTAAGTTTAATATTTCGAGGGGGAGAGATATCTGGTTCTACTACAATTGGTTCAATATAATCATGAGGTTGGTCAAAATCAAGATCAAGATCCGTATTAATAATTTTGATAGTTTCAGATGGTTGAGTATCTACAACATCAATGCGATAATTCGTACCTTTATTGTTAATAACAATTGTTTGACCCTTCGTCACAACTGGATAATCCTTACTCATGATATGTTCGAGAATTTGTTTTGGGTCGGGAAGGTCTATAAATGCGGTTTCGTGTGGTTTTAGTTTTATATAACTCCCTCCAGGAGGGTTTATGTATTCAATACTTGCAGGGCTTCCTTCTTGTAAACCTAAATCTTCTAAAATATAATAGGGAACGTTTACTAGTCCTTCTGTTGCTGTAAATTCATGAACAGCGCATACTCTGCCAAATTCGCAAACAGGATTTGTTACTTTGAAAAATAGAGGATATTCTACATCATCTCGTTGATCTATTTTATGAAGAATACTAGCAGGAAGTAAAATTTTATTGCTATATTTTAATTGATCTTGAGTTTCTTGTGGAACGGCACTACATGCATAACTAAAACAAGTGAGGGTATCCATAATTTAATAATAATATTTATATTTGTATAAATATTATTCAATTTTATTATAACATTAAATTTTACTCTTTACGTCTGGAATGGTTAAAATAAATCGTGTACAAGGATCTCCTAATAATTGATAATAATAATAATCAATATTGTTTTTGAAATCACTATTTGCAATACTTGTTTGAAATATCTCTCCGATGGTGAGAGTTTTTGTGGTATTTATAATTGTCGAGTTAAGTTGTTTCTGCATGTACATAGGTGCTGCCCAAGATTGTAATATACTAGATGCAAACATTGCTATTGAGCCTTTATCCTTAGATACTTGGAATTCTTCGGCAAGGGACATAAATCTCTCATCATGTGATCCAATGGAACATCCTACTACACATCCTAAAAAATATCTGTTAATTGGAGAGATATTTGCTACATTTATCACATTAAAATTTGTAGTTGATAATGTTGTTTCATTTGCATGCCCGACATATAGTAATAAAGATGTTCCATTATTAAGTGTGGTTGTTAAATTAGAGACAGTAGGATTTCCGAACTTATCATACTCATATAGGGTATCATCCTGTCCTCCCTGTAAACTCCCTTGATATAATTCGGTACACGAGCAATTTATTTCTGAACTATAATTTTTCAATTCTCCTCGCATATATACATTATCGGATTTCCCTTCAAATCCGTAACCATTACCTTCATTACTAGCAATCCCTACAATATTTTTAATCCAATTGTATTGAGACGGGAGAGATATTTCTTGACTTAATTTTGTACATAATGTTTCATATGTTTTAATTTTATCGACTTGGTTTTGAATATTTGTTTGTTTTTGAGAAATAGATAATTCACTATTGGATACTCCATATTTATTATCGCCAGGTGATAATCGTCCAATAATAATTTTGTACTCTTTGTTATCCATATGACCATAGTACATATCAGACGATGCATTTGTGGCATTATTATTTAATGTACCTCTAGATTCCCAATCGGAAGGCAAGTCAATCATAATAGTTGCAACTTCTTCTACAGAACCAAAAATAACAACATATTTTATTTTATTTTTTTTATAATGATAAAGTATTTTGGATCGAATATAACCATTATTATTGTTGGTTTCGTTAATTTCTTCTTTAAATATGGTAAATCCCCCTCCAGACGGGTCTTGTTCCCGAAACTGTTTTAATTCTATGACTTGTGTGTTATAGTTAGCATGGTATAAATATAAAGCACATTTATTATTAGGTTCGATATTTGGAATCTTAGTATTTACTCCCCAGTTTTGTTTTATATTTTCAGTATAATTCATGTTATTATTTTTTAACGCATAATTTAAATCTTTTATATCAATTATTGTACCTGGTACATCTAATGTGTATTTTCCATATATATTGTCAATATTACTCATTATATATAATTATTATGAAAATTAATTATACATAAATAATTATGGTTTATTTAGAAAAATAATAAAGTGAATATATATATATATATATATGCCACCGAAACCACAAACTTCATCAACTGCTTCAGCTGCTTCAGCTGCTTCAGGTGCAAAACTACCGGCTAGCTCAGTACCTATTAAAATGAAAGATTTAGCTGCATTTAAATGGCTGATAATAAATATATTTGGTCACGATTACATGCATGATTATATGATTAATACATCAAGATGTAAAAATAACAATTCTGTAATAGAACAAATTAATAAATTAATGTCTATAATTGCAGGATATAAAAGGACCAAAACAAAAAAAATTAAAGAGTATTTCGGAGCAATGGCTGGTGGAGGAAAAAAATTACAAACAGGAGGGGTTGGATCATATAATGATGGTGTATCTTCACCTATAATTTCATATATTAATGAAGATACATTATCCATTCCATATTTAGAAAATATCGAAGATTCTCTTAATATACATACACAATCATCCAATGAAATACATACTGAAATAGAAAAGGGTATTTTTCCCGAATTGAGTGAAGGCGAGCCAAAACCCAACATAAATGATTGGTTGAATTCTAACCGTGGTGGAAAACACAAAGATATTGTTGAACAAATTTATATAATTGTACAAGAAGAAAAATACATAGATGATTTAATTCTTCACGGGATGCGAAAAAATTTTGAGGTTCTATCTGAAAATTTAGTAGCAAACATGTTAAGTGAACCTATTAAAAATATAGTAGAACTTACAACTAGTATCGGTAAGTTTTTAAATCATGAAGAAAATGATTGGGAAGAAGAAGATGAACGGTCATATGATGAGAGAAAAATGATTGATACTATGGTAACACAGTTTGATCCAGATGAAAGTGACATAAGTTACTCTGAAACCCGGGGAAGTGAATATCAGACGGATCCACTGTTAAATGAAACAAAAACCCGCTTTGAAAAGATATCTCATCGTAATATCAATAACCAAATATTAGGTGGTTTACTTTCTCTAAATGAGAAGAATTCAGACAACGTATACAATATAAAAAATAAGAAATTAGATGGCATATTTAGATTAAACACTATGTTGAGTAACGACAAAACAAGTGATTTTAATAAAGAAAAAAAACTTCTAGAAGATTTTACAAAAAATTGGATTGGAAGTGAAGGTTCCTCGAGTTCCACTTCGAGTCTTGCCACTTCTTCGGGTCCTACCACTTCTTTGGGTGCTGCCACTTCTTCGGGTCCTACCACTTCTTTGGGTGCTGCCACTTCTTCGGGTCCTACCACTTCTTTGGGTGCTGCCACTTCTTCGGGTCCTACCACTTCTTTGGGTGCTGCCACTTCTTGGGGTGATGCCACTTCTTCGGATGCTGCCACTTCTTCGGATGCTGCCACTTCTTGGGGTGATGCCACTTCTCAGGGTGAAAGTAAAGCGAATGGAAGTAAAGCGAATGGAAGTAAAGCGAATGAAAGTAAAGTGGATTACAACGAGATAGATATGAAAGACATTGCAACTGTTACAGCAGACTCCGATTTATTTAATTTTACAAAAAATATTATATTTGGAGAAATTTTAAAAACATCTACAGGTTCATCACATGTAAGTTTATTTGATAGTACAGACACATGTTATTTATATGATATATCTATAAATTCTATTAATAAATTATCACAAGTATTATATGGTATTTATAAGTCTACTATTGTAGACGTAGACAAACCATCTTTTGACCACGAAACTCATTATTTTTTTGAAGACCCGATAACACAAGAGTTAATGTTATTAAGAGAAAACGTATATAATATTTTCAAAATAATTAATCCTTCTAAGAAAAATGAAGATGAATTTAATACATATTTTACAGCAATATTAAGTGGTGCTACCAAAGAAACATTTAAAAATATTTATAGATTTGTTTTAATAAATTACCACCCAGATAAAATTCCAGATCTTGACGCAAACAAGAAGAAAGAAGTTGAGGCGATTATGACGGATATAATAATTAATTTATCTATAATCGGCGATTCATTTAGAGGAGGGTCATTTGGAGGAGGGTCATTTATGAAGGGAGGGGTTGGAGGAAAAAAGAAGAAAGATGTTGATATAGCCGCATTTTTAGGAATAAATAAACTTCTAGGTAAAAGTATCCTGGAAAATAGTTTAATATTAATGGGATGTGCAATTGGGGATAAATCGTTAGGATATTTTCCAGATACAAGCAACATCACCACCCCGGTCACAGACTATAAATTATTTCATAAAAAGTATCCTGGAATTAAACCAAAGTTTATAAATATTTTTAATGGTGAAGGAATAATTAAGGAAATGAATGACACAGGGTATTATGATAATTCTACTGATACTATACGGTGGGATTTGATATGTCCGTCTAAATATTCTCCAGGAAAGGTGGGTGACGCTTCTCCAGGTAGTGAGGGTGCCCCGTTAGAATTTAGAAAACTTATAGCACGACGTATTTTACTAAACATACAGGTTTTAATATTATATATAACGTGTTGCCCTAGTGATATAACAGCTTCTAAACTATTAACGGGGCTCTATTTAACTATAGATAAAACAACAAGAAATTATAACGAAATTAAAAATAGGGGGTTTTGGGGTCCTCCAAAAAAAAGTGAGGAACAACAAATAAAAACCCTTATTAATATTAGAGGTAATGATGGTGGAAAGGATGAAATTCAGAAGTTTGTTAAAAAAAATAGAACTAAATACTTTGGGTTTATGTTTGATTTTTATGAAAAAAATCCCCCTACAATTGGAGCAAATACATGGCACCCCTTTAATACTCCACCATTATGGTTAACAAATGGTAATAAGGATGACGCATTACAATTTTCTTTTAACATAGTACTACAACATCTACTCCCAGAATTTGTACTGTATATGGGTGAACATGATATGTTTAATGGGTCTCAGGGACGAGAAAATTTCATTAGAAAAAATAACAACGATGTTGCGGCAGAGTTACCATTACCATCACCCGTTGACACAAATAATAAAGCATATATTATAAGTAATGCATCAAAATTTATTTTTCCTTCACAACAAAAGGTGGGAGACGATAGATTTGGATTATTTAACCTAAACGGTGCAAACACAAGAGATTTAAATTACTGCTCTGTTCCATCTATAGCAGATAATCAACCTACATGTTCGGTAACTGTCGATAAAACTGCATCTACTGAAACATATCCTCGTTCACATGAATATGACTTAGAAATGTCTGTCGAAGCAGAAGATGCGATAGGACAAATATATTCATATGTGATAGAAATGACAAAAACCAGCAATTCACGAACCAGTTATTATATATCTGCAGCATTATCTATGCCATCACAACCTTCAATACTTATCGGTGATAAAACTGAAATTAATGATCTTAAAGGTTCCCCTTTAGGGGCGGTATCATCATTTCTTGAATTATTAAAAAGTATGAATACATCGTTAAAAAGTGGTGCAAATTTGTCGCGATATAATGGTACTACACTCCCACCAAGAGAAATATTACAAGAATTCTTTAAAACAAATATGGAAATAATAACAAAAATGAGTGTTAAAAAAAGTATCGGAGATTATGGACAGGAACATGTTGCCGCATGTAAATGGGGATCAGGTGTCCCGTCTGAAGTAATTGCTGCAGCAACTGGTTACGATAATGTTCTTCCATATCCAGATGATGGTAATTCGTTAAGAATGATGTTAGCAAACGACAGACCATCTGCATATAGAAATATATTTATGTTATTATTTTCAGAAGAAAATAGTGTTAATAGTAGAGCAGTTGCTGGTTATTGGAATGAAAATCCTGCTGTAGTTTCTGGTAGTAAACAACCAGTTAAATCACTTAAAAATACAATAGTTATATCACCCGCTACAATTTTACCAGATGGTCAAAAACAAGGAGGATCAGTATTTAATACGTCTCTGAGGACAGATGAAGAATTAGGGTTCACACCCAGTGCTTCCGATGGAAAATTTAGCCAAGCAGATATTCGAGCAAAAATTCGAGGTGTGCCTCGAATTCAAACAAGACGGCAAATAAAAGAAAAAGAATATGAAAATAAAAGAATGAGTATACGAGGATATACAAAATGGTTAAAAGCCCAACCCAACGATGTACATGTACACTTATCTATTGTCGGACCTTACATTAAAAAAAATTTAATGGAGAAATTAAAAGATATATATATGTCCGACAGAGGGCGGACAAAAAAAGTTGGATTAAATAAAACAGGAACTACTTGGGTGGAGATTGGAACTTTGGGAGGAGGAAGGGTAAAACGAAAAACTAGAAAAAGAAGGTCCGTGAAAAGAAAAAAAAGGACAAAACGAAGATCAACTAAAAGAAAAAAGAAGACTATTAAAAAACGGAAAAAGAAAAGACGTCGTCGAACAAAAAGAAAGAATTTAAAATATAATTAATATTATATGCATCATTTTAATTTTGTTCAGTTTTTTGTAACGATTGGTTTTTTTTATATAGAGGCATTAATTCACTATAATATAGGGAAATATGGTACATTAGGAATTTCATTTCCTAACTGGAATCAAAATAAATTAATTATAGGCGTTATTGCTATTTTTTCATTTGTTTCGTGTATTATTACTGGATTTGTTGAAGATATTGTAAATAAACTAAATAAAACTTAACTAAATTTACCAATTAACCATGCGACAATGGAAACTGCTGCTGCGGTCCACGCAGTAATATAATATTTAGATAATTCAAACTGAGCATAATTTATAAATTGACAAACAGGTGAACCCAATCGGATTACTGATGTAAATAATCCCCAAAAACCTGTTCCCACACACACAGAAATATATACATGAATTAATACATAATGTAAAGTTGCAATACTCAATGCAACCAATGCAAATTTTAACATACCATTGTCTTTAAGGATATTCTTTATTTTTTGAAGAGACATTTTAGAGCGAATTGATTTTTTTATCATAAAAAAATCAATTTTTAATTAATAAAATATACGTAAAAAAGAAGATAAACATAATGAATTAATTATATTATAAATGTCAGGAATAGAAATAATACAAGAAGTAAGTGAAGAATATTTAGGTTCGTCAAGTGATGAAGATACCTGTAAAATACTGGAATACAATTCAACTCAAAACATCGATGAAAACGACAAAGAAACGATAGATGATTTAGAAGAATTTATTGATAAATGTGTTCAAAAAAATCTCAGTATTAAAAACCCTATATTAGAAGAAACGGAAGAAATTAAACAGGAGAATGTAGATCTTAAAAAAACAGTATACTGTGAAGATCCTCTGGTTTTCACGATAGATAACTATTTAACAGACGAAGAATGTGATCATTTTATAAATATTAGCAAGGATAAAATGCAAAGGGCAGTCGTTTCTAGCGATAAGAAGGGATACGTATCTACAGGAAGAACAGGATTAAATCATTGGGTTGATCATAATCAAGATGAAACTACAACACGAGTTGGAGAAAGAATCGCAAAAGAGGTTGGACATCCATTAATAAATTCTGAAAAATACCAAATTATTTATTACGGTGAAACTCAAGAATACAGACAACATTATGATAGTTGGGAACATGATTATTCTGAAAAATCTCTCCGATGTATGAAATATGGAGGTGCGAGATTATTAACTGCATTATGTTATCTCAATGATGTTGAAGAAGGTGGAGGAACATGTTTCCCAAAATTGGATGTTGTCATTAAAGCAAAAAAAGGAAGAATTGTATGTTTTGAAAATACACACAAAGATAGTCATATTAAACATAAGTTAGCCGAACACGCCGGTATGCCGGTTATTAAAGGAGAGAAATACGCATTTAATTTATGGTTTAGAGAATGTCCGAGAAGTGTACTTTATAAAGATTTTAACCCAGAATACTATAAAAAGGGGGAACCTATTATTAGAAAAAGAATTGAAGATAATTTAAAAAGAGAAAATAACTCTCATACACTTGGTAAAATAAATAAAACACATCCTCTTATTATGAATTACTTATTAAAAGATAATGTATTGTCTGGTGCCAAATTTTTAGACAATCCTACTTATAATTTAAGAAAAGTAGAAAATTTTATAGACGATGATTTACATGAAAAAATTATGAACAATACATCGTTTAATGATAAGACAAAAAGAAGTTCTTGTTGGGTAAAAAAATCGACCGTTCCTAATTTTACCCAAAAATTGGAACAATTGATGGGTATACCGAGTGAATTCTATGAAAATTACAATGCTATTCAATATAAACCAAACGAATCACATAATAACTTTTTAGATGCATATGATTTAACATCAGATAGAGGTATGAAATACTGTTCTACATTGGGTCAAAGAGTATATACAGTTGTATTATTTTTAACTAAAAATATAGAATATAAAATGACAAAAATACATCAAAAATATGTTTCGCATGGGGACGATATTTTAATATATAAAAATACAGAAGAGAAATGTAATCAACGTAATTCAATATACACACATAGTGTCTTAAATAAAAGTGATGACCCCGGTATTATTTTAAATATTTATATACGTGAAAAAACTAGTAATAATAAAAACATTTTTGATAATGAAAAATTTACGATATTATTAGAAAATAATGAAATAAAAGAGATAGACCCTAAAGAGATGACAAGTAGTAAGATGGAAGTCAACAATGCGAAAGAAACAGAAGAAAATATTAAATTAGAAATAAAAGAAACAGAAGATTACCAAGAAACATATGATAAACTTTTTACTGATTTTAAATCTGGAAAAATTAATAGGAGTTGGAGAAATAAGAGTTTAACATTTACACACAAGTTACCTATAGATACTTTTAGAAATTTTTTAAATGATATTGATGTTGAAAAAAGTAAATATGAAAATAGATCACTTATTAACCCCGAATTATTAGAACAGGACTATATATTCGATGAATATCATCCGCTTGCCATTGATAATATTTTACGACCTGGAGTTATCGATATTTTTAAGGATTTATACCAGACAGCAATTAAAAATGATATTTTTCCATTAGGTGATAAACAATCTCAAAGATATAAATCTCATAACGAATCTGTAGCAAGAGTTTTACACTATGAAATTTTACCTATTATTGAAAAAATCACGGGGGAAAAAGTGTATCCAACATATACATATACATCATTTTATGTACAAGGTGCCGATTTACCATCACATACAGATAGAAAGGAATGTCAATATACTGTATCATTTATTATAGATAAACCAGTAGGTTCTACATGGAATATATATGTAGATATGAAAAATCAAGCAAGGAAAAACTTAGGCAGGTGCTCTCCTATAAGTGAAAAGAAGGATTGTGTACCTGTTGATTGCGATGCAAACGGATTGATGATTTTCTGCGGAGAAGACCATTGTCATTTTAGAGAAAAATTAGAGCACGATTACTATAATATATTATTATTACACTACCGTAGAATTGATTAGCACATCTGATATAATTATTGATATATAATTATTGATATATAATTATTGATATATAATTATTGATATATAATTATTACAATATTGTAGAGATATTTAAATTATTATTATAAAAACATACTTAAATAAACAACCATTAATATTACATAAATCATGAGCGATACAAATGATACAACCCCCAACGTAGAAAATAGCGATCTTCTTTTAGGTCGTGTAAAATGGTTTAACAACCGTGCAGGTTTTGGTTTCGTAACCGTACTTTCTGGCGACAAGAAAAATGAGGATGTGTTTGTCCATCACAGTGGTATTAATGTGGATACGGAGCAATACAAGTATCTTGTCCAAGGTGAATATGTTTCTTTTGTTTTGAAGTCAAGTGATAGTACTGATCATCCATACCAGGCCGGTTCTGTTCGAGGTGTTCTCGAAGGGCCACTTATGTGTGAGACTAGAAATGAAAATCGTAGTGCTAGAGAAGGTGAGGATGATGGGCAATCTAGAGAACCACGTAGAGGACAGAGTAGAGGTAGAGGACAGAATAATCGCAATGTAAGACCACGAGGAGGTGGTCCTAGAAGTTACAATAAACCCAATGATGGTCAATCTTGGGTATTGGAGAGATCTAATAACTCGGTCGATAATTCTGAAGATGCATAAACAACATACACATTTTATACAATAATAATTTTAATGTATAAATTGATTTAAAGATTACTCCATGAATGTAGAATATAAATGTCCCAAACAGACAAAGTTGTAGATGCCAATCAAAGCGAAAAAGTTGAAAGGTGTATAAATGAAGAAATTCATACAGAATTTGTAGAAGTTATTCAAATTCTCAATACGTTTAAAACTACTATTACTGCACTATCGTCACAACTTAAAGTTTTAGAAAGAAAAGTGTTAAAAAACATGAAAAAATTAGAAAAAGAAAGTAAAAAAAATAAAAACAATGGAAATCGTAAAGCATCTGGATTTGCTGTTCCTACTAAAATTTCAAAAGATTTGTGTAAATTTATGGGAGTTACTGAAGGTACACAATTAGCCAGAACTGAGGTTACAAAATATATGATTCAATATATTAAGGACAATGATCTTCCGGATAAATCAAATAGAAAAATCATTAAACCAAACACGAAACTTAAAAGTCTTTTAAAGACTAAGAATGATGATGAAGTTACGTACTTCAATCTACAAAAATATATGAATAAACATTTTATTACAAAGTAAACAATAAGATATAAATAAAATTGAATAGTAGTTATTAAATAATTATTATTCAATAACTATTATTGAAATGAGAACCAGATTAAAAAATGAACTTATTAGACAATGGCCTGATGGTACAAACATAACAAATAGTGGATTTATTGAAAATTATGAAGATATTATAAATCGTCTTGAAAGCCATATTGATATAGAACCTATAAATATACATATAATTAATTATGAATTTGATAAAGTAATCTTAATTACATTAAAATTTAATAATAATTATCCATTTAAACCACCAACTGTGATGGTTAATACGACCTATAATTATAAACAGTTGGTTGTGAATATTAATAATACACTTGTTAAACAAACTTTAGGATTGGATTGTTTGTGTTGTAGTTCTATATTATGTAAATGGTCACCTGCATATGGTATAAGCCATCTCATAGATGAAATTTCTCAAAATTTACACTTAAAATTACGGAGTTCAAGTATTAAGGTTGCACATTTATTTACAATGAAAACATTTGGGCATTATTTACCAATCGAAGAATTTTTATAAAATCGTTGCATATATTATATGCCAGATATTATACCACATTATGATAGTATTACATATAGCGCAGTAGCAGGAAATATATTAACTTTATCTATTATTTATGGTTTATACGCAGTTAATGCAAAGAGAAGTTCTTTTATTGTCAGTTGTTTAGCAATATTATTAAGTGATCCGCTTTCACATGTAATAGCTGAAAATATAGCAAATAACCACTCCGATCCTATTGGTATTTTTGCTTTTTTTGTACATCTTGTATCTCAATTACTTATTGTACTTATTTTTGTTTATTCGTCATCTATTGAATGGGGAATACGTATTGCCACTATTTTTTCTATTGTAACAACAGGGTTTTGGATTATGTATCAACATAATAATGTTGCATATACTGTTGCAAGTTTGGGGGCAATATTATTAATAACATATTTTATTTATTTAGTAGAAAAATCTCTAGGTACACATAAATAAAAAAGATAAATTGAATAATATAAGAACAATATTTCATATAATATAAATATGAAATATTGTAACGGAAAATTCGATATTGAAGATGCAACCAAATACTTTGATCTCTTCTCATTTGAATTAAGTGATTTTCAAAAATGGTCCATTTACTCAATTGTAAAGGGAAAAGATACAATGGTATGTGCCCCAACGGGTAGTGGTAAAACTCTCCCTGCTGAATTTGCAATTAAGTATTTTACGGATAGGGGTAAAAAGGTTATTTATACAACACCTATTAAGGCTCTTAGTAATGAAAAATTCTATAGTTTTCAAAAGAAATTCCCTAATATCTCATTTGGTCTTCTGACAGGAGACAATAAATTTAATCAGGAGGCACAGGTCATTATTGCTACGACAGAAATTTTACTCAATACACTGCAAAAACAGAAATGTATTGAAAATTCCATTGTAGATAAAAATAGTCTCAACCTTGATTTTGCTATTGATATAGAAAATGAAGTAGGCATGATTGTATTTGATGAAATTCATTACATCAACGATCCGGATAGAGGTCATGTGTGGGAAAAATCTATCATGTTTTTACCCAAAACGGTGCAATATCTAGGATTATCGGCTACTATAAATAAACCTGAAAAACTGTGTGAATGGAATGAAAACCAATTGTTTGGTGCAAAGAGGAGTGAGATGTATTTATGCATTTCAAATTACAGAAATGTTCCGTTATTTCACTATTCTTTCATGACTTTACCACAATCTCATCTAGATTCTATATCAAAATCACACAAAGAATTATTTAATAAAATGACAAATAAACCTGTATTGTTGAAAGAACAAGATTATCCATTCATGGAGAGAAATTATTATAATATGCAAAAAATATTAAAATATAATTATGAAAATGAAATCCAACCCAATAACACATTTGTATTTAATGAGATGGTGAATTATCTAAAAACGAATAATATGCTTCCAGCACTGACATTTATATTTTCTAGAAAGCAATGCTATGTATGGGCTGGTAAAATTCAGAGATCGTTATTTGAAGATGGATCTACAGTACCTTCGACCATTGAACAAACTGCAACAAAAATATTGATTTCAAAGTTGGATAATTGGAAAGAATATGTGAAATTACCAGAATTTCAAAATATTATTAAGCTTTTAAAAAAGGGTATTGCAGTGCATCATAGTGGTGTAACACCTATTTTCAGAGAAATGATAGAGTTGCTGTATAGTAATAAACTTATTAGACTATTAATAGCTACCGAAACCTTTGCGGTGGGTATTAATATGGGTATTAGGTCGGTCGTATTTACAGGTCTTACAAAATACGACGGTAAAGGATTTCGATTTCTACATTCTCATGAATATGGACAGGCATCGGGAAGAGCAGGTAGACGTGGTCAAGATCTGAAAGGTTACATTTTCCATCTGAATAATTTATTTGATTTGCGTGATAATAATCCAAGTTTTGATGAATACAAGAAAGTTCTTAGTTGTACTCCTCAAACACTTACTTCCAAACTTAGTATCGACTATAGTTTATTAATTTCGCTCATGTATACTGGAAACAATGAATTTGAAACATTTATGAGAAATAGTATGTTATCGAATGAGATTGGGCAACAAGAATTGGCATTAGAAAAACAGTTTGTTATGGCAAGTGAAAAATGTGATAAAAAAAAGAAGGGGTTTGAATTACTTAAAACATCTAAAACTGATCTTGATAGATATTTGGAATTAGAAACTATGATGGAATTATCAAATAAGAAAAAAAAGAAAAAAATACTGTTTGAGATGAATTCAATATGTGATGATAAATCATTTAAGAAAGATTATGAATATTTTAAGGAATATATTAGTATCAGTTCCGAATTAGAGAAATTGTCGAAAAGAAAAGAAAATACATCCAAATATTTTGAAAATGAAATATCTCTCCACTTACGAGTTTTAAAAGGTGAAGGATATATAGAGGAAGATTTAGAAAATCAAACATTAACAGAGAAGGGGAAAATATCGGCGAACATTCATGAAGTGCATTCATTGGCTATGGCTGATTTAATGGATAATGGTGTTTTTAACGACTTATCTCCTGAAGAAATAGTGTCCGTTATTAGTGTATTTACAGGTATTCGGTTAGGCGATACTGACAAATATATAAATGTTGATCATATAAATTGTGATAAGAAAATCATTGAGTGTATAACAAAGATAAAAAAACAATTGGATTATTGGTATGATATTGAAACTGAAGCACAAACCAACTTTACACAAAATTATGATATTCAATATGATATGAGTGAGTTTATGTATAAATGGTGTTTGGCTGAAAACGAAGAACAATGTATGGTTATTTATAATGAAGCTAAGGGTTTTAATATTTATATAGGTGAATTTGTGAAGGCTATATTGAAAATTAAAAATATTTGCAAGGAGTTGGAACAGGCTTGTATTATACAGGAAAATGTGGGATTACTGAATAAGTTAAGTAAAATTCCGGAATTGATATTAAAGTCGATTGCGACAAATCAGTCGTTGTATTTGTAAAAATATGATAAATTAATGGTGTAATAGATTATTAAATATTATTTAAATAAGACTTTAAATATTATACAAAATGGGAAATTCACTTTCACACGAAGATACAGAATTAATTGCGGTACATTTGGCAGATTGTTATAAAAAACATCTACTGTTACTTATTGGAACTATTTTTTTTACAACATATATGATTTATTATCTATGTGATAGCGTTCTAAATCTACACGGATAAGCAGTGGAGGGAATAGATCAATACCCTAATTATGATAATCCCCTTTGTCCACCGAACTTTAATCTATGAAATCTCTACAGGAGAAAATCTGTTGGATACCGGACATTGTTGTGGCAATTTGCATAAAAAACATTAAAAAAGTAATTAAATTATAAATGAAATTAATTACAATTTGGTTGCGAATATTTATTCGACAATTCTCTCCAGCCTAATTTTCTTTTTCAAATTCACTTCATCTTGAAACATATAAATTTTAAACTTTTGCATCGTCATATTGTCTACATTAAAATTGGATGTATATTGGTTCACCATCTTTATTTTAGGTAGATATACCATATATTGATATGTACTATCTCGTCGTGTTTTATCTCGTCGTGTTTTATCAAATATAAATCCATCCAACTCTTTATCTAACAATTCATAATTATCGGTACACAATGATAATAAATTACAATCATTTTGCACCTTACGTACAGATTTCATTGTTGTATTGATATATTCTAGACTATTTATCCAATAGTCATAAAATTTTCTACCATCATCACTCATTGTTTTTATATTGAGTTTTTCTTGTAATATCATAATATTCAGTAAATCAACTAATCTTCTAATAGGACTTGTAATATGCACATATGCGTCAAATTTCAAAATCTCATGTCCCGACATATTTTCATACTTAGTATATTCACTACCAGAACTGTTCCAATGTTTTATAAATTTTTTAATATCTGGAGAAATAGGACATGATAATGTTGGAGGGGGTTTTAATGAAACAGATCGGAAAATACCGGTTTCGTGTTTCTCTAATTCTTTTGCACAAATATAGTTCATAGTAATCATCAAATAGGCGACAACGTCATGACTGTTATCTATTGTGTCCATATATTTCATAGAGTTATTCATTTGCCTTGTAATTGTAAGAAGTTGTTTATAATCGGAATGATGTTCTTGTTCACCGGTGTCATATCTTAAATTCTTAGTCACTTTTATGACAGCATTATGAAATTCTTGTTTTGTAATTTGAAAAGTTTCATTATCAACATACAGTTCTAATACAAATGCAAACCGTGTGTCATTTTCAACCAAACTACATAACGAGTCTGATAAAACAGCAGGTAACATAGGTCTTTTTCTATCCGGAAGATAGATTGTAGTAATCCGATTACCAAAAGAATTCCAAAGTTCTAGGGTATCCATCCACAAAGATACGTTTGAAATATAGATGCTAACTCGGGTTGTATTTTCACGAAGTTCAATGCTTAACGCGTCATCAAAATCTTTGCTTTCTTCGGGATCTATGCTGAAAATATTGCGCTCTGTGCGATAATCTACTAGATCGTAGTTTTCGATCATAGATTCAATATATTCTGGAGTTTGTTTAAGCATATTCAATGCTTTTTTGGTCATAGTTTGAATAGATGTATTAACACCCTTACAATAAAGTTGATATTCGTAAAAATGGTCGAGATGGTCTACATCTCCAAAGACGTTTACGATTTGGCCACAAGGATGTTTGTCTGTCCAACTTTTAAATTTAAAAACAATATATTTATTTTTATGAGCCTTATTGAAGACGTGTCTTATTTTATAGGGAACAATAAATATTGGTAATTTTTTGTCATTTGGGATGCATTTGTATAAAAATTTATCTTTGTGTTTTCCAAAGGTTTTATTATCTTGCAATACCAATATACCGGATATACCTTTCATAGTTCTTACGGATGAATGCAATACTCGCGGGTGATCCACGTCGATATCGAATATGTCTTGGTTGAAAAGTTTATTTTGTATAGGGTTTAACATTTTTGGCATACATAGGGGGTTCAATGTATAAGCATCTACGACTGAAACTTGGGTGTAATTTCGGTCTTCTATATTTAATTTATACATGTATAAATTAAATTATATATATTATTAAGTTTCAATTTTAATTAAATATAAAATAAATTATACCTGATTGTCCCCAATTATTTAATACCAAATTTAATTCGTGTATCCCGATTATATTTTGTGGTGCACTTTTTATAATTTCCTTATCCACTCCAAATTGTATTTTTTCGTCAAAACCGACAGGCGTTGGAAAAATAACATATTGAAAAATGGCCTCGAATTCCACTTTTGTTATGATGCCTCCGGTGGTAGGACCACCCAATGCATCACGTAGTATGGTGGCTTCATTAAATGTGATGTTCAAATCAGTCGACAAACGATCAATCGTATTATTTTCAGACATTTCATTCATTGAAGACCACACATCACCCCACACATATAGTTCGTAGTATTGTGGTTCTGGCTCTGGCTCTGGTTCCGGTTCTGGCTCTGGCTCTGGTTCCGGTTCTGGCTCTGGCTCTGGCTCTGGCTCTGGATCTGGCTCTGGCTCTGGCTCTGGCTCTGGCTCTGGCTCTGGCTCTGGTTCTGGCGTTGATGCACTTTTTATGACATCATGTTCCAGCAAATCATTAACTGTGAATGTTGTATCTCTACTAAACAAAAAATTTTGAGCTTCCTCCGTTATCGGTTCTCCGTTAACTGGGCCGTTGAGTTCAAATTTCCAAAAATCCCAGTTCTCATCAGACATTGGTGTGAACATATCATCGAAAAATGCTCTAGCGTTGTGATCGATGCCACCCTCCCACAAATCACCCCACACATATAGTTCGTGGAATTGTGGCTCTGGTTCAACTACATTAATTTTTATTGTTTTTTCGGGACCAAAGTTATTATGACTTTGAATTATTACATTTATATTATAAGTACCATTACTTAATGTCTGATTTTTTTTTTTTAAATATATATCTGGGCCTTCTGTGTTAAATTCAAAATTATTATCATCATCTGCAATAAGAAAACTGTAATAAATATGGTGATCCCCTTTAGGTTTGAATGGGAAAAGGATTTTGTCCTGATTGTTAGGAAAATTAAGAGAAAATCCATCGACAAGGGATATGATCTCCAGAGTGTCGTCCACTGGAATTTTATCTATTGTTATTATCATTGTCTGCTCCACGGCGACTGGGTTTTGATTGTCTTGGGTGGGGAGTTCTTGCACCTGAATTATTACTTTATACTCTTTATCACTTGTGTCGAATGCCTGCCCTTCCTTAAACCGCAACTCCCAATATGGTGTCATACCTCCCGTACCAGTGCTACCTCCCGAATCGGGTATCGTACCGTACATACCTCCCGTATCAGTGCTACCTCCCGAATCGGGTATCGTACCGTACATACCTCCCGTACCAGTGCTACCTCCCGAATCGGGCATCGTACGATACATATCTGTCATACCAGTCATATACATCCCCGTCATACCTTGGAAGTTAAAGAGTGTAAAAAGTTCTGCATCGTGCAAATGATGATCTATTGTAATTTCACCGTCGTTCATAGAAATGGCTTGATGTTCGGTGTCAGTGCTAGTTAGTTTTACATAATAGTTTTCTGGTGTATTACTAACATTTGTCACTAGAAATTGCACGTCGTGCACCGAGTGGCTTGTGTTGGTACTTTTAAGTGTAACCTTCTCACCTAGTAATGGCGCGGAGGTTGCGAACAAAGTACTTCCGTAAATTGTTATGTTTTTTTTATTGATCGGGTCCACATCCACAACATTACCATTAGGTCCCACACCAAGTTTACTGTACTTTTTTAATGTCCACACAACATTAGGATCTTTGGTTGTGGTCAATCGAGGACCTGCTGTGATGTTATTTTCGTCAATGCTACCCGTTGCTGGTGAAGTAATTGCAAAATCGGTAGTCATATATAAACCAGATATATCACCATATGTAAAAGTTCCCTGGTTTCCAGAAACAGAAGAAGAACTCAGGAAATATAACGTGTTAATGCCACTCTCATACCTAGAATTTTCCGGGATCCATGTAAAAGATGCGCTGCCTGTACCAACTGACCCAGTCATAGTCCATGTCAAATTTTCACCACTTACATTTACGGTACCAATGGCTTCCAACATCATCATCTCATTTTGCTTCTCCAACTCATAGTTTCCATCATCCAATTGGCGATATTGTGGTTCTGGCTCTGGCTCTGGTTCTTTCCATGCTCTGTTCTCACCCCTCTTCTCTTCACTACTTGGTACGATACGTTTTTTCGTAATATTTGTAGGCATTTATAAATTATATATATATTTTAATTTATTAATGTATTTAATTTTATCCTAAAGTTTCATATCTCTAATTTTTTTCTTTAACTTTTTCATTACTTTTTAGGACATCTATTTTTTCAAACATGTCACGTTTTACATTTTGTTGTTGCAATAATTTCATAACAAGATCTGGAGAATTAGCTAACGAACTCATAAATGTACGATAACTAAACTTACATACAGAGGAAAAAGTCGTAAATTTTATAGTATACCACCAATATGCTGGTATATATACGATTTGCCCAGGTTTCAAAGTCAAATCCAACACCTTTATTTTATCAAAGTTATTTTTGTACTGATCTTGTATTTCCCACAAATCAAGCGGTGATGAAAACTCATAATTATCATAATCCTTATTTTCATATAAATATTTTGTCTTATTTGGTGGAACCAACTTTATATTTATTTCACCACTAGTCACATAGTAATAATTACGGTAATTCAAATAATATCTCAATGGCGTTTTAACACCTACCTCTCCACATACTAAATCGTATTCACATTTTGACACCATTGGTGGTCGCAAAAACCCATCATTATATTGCATCTTCTTTATTAAACCAGTTTCTATTAAGAAATCTTGATTTTTCTCACTAAAATATTTTTTACTTTCACCGTCACGAAAGATAGTAAGTGCTTCTTTTAGAAGAAATGGTAGATATTGTTCAGTATTTTTGTCATGATTATTATTATCTCTTAAATTCACATCAAATGCTCCATATTCTGTCTCTAAATTTTCTATGTTACATTCATTCATTAAGTTTTCGTTAAAAAAATCAAACACTACAGGCTGTCTAATATTACAAATCTCCTCTAATGTTTCTTTAGAAGGGGCATCGATGGTATAGACTTCTAAATCATTGCTACACTTCAAATGGTAATTTATGTGTAAGTAAAGGAAAAGAATTACTGAAAATATGAATACCGCTAGTATGTACTTTATCATTATAAGTATTCGAGAAATCTTATTTAAATTTTTTCCGTAATATATATTAAATGAAAAAGCATGAAATGATAGAAATTAATGATTTCAAAATAATATTGAATAGTATACCTAATGCTAAAACAACAATGGTTGAAGCATATATAAGCAGTGGTTATATAAATGAACATGAGGAAAATGAAGGAATTTCACATTTACTGGAACATGTTTTGATTGATTCGTGGGATAAATGTGGTAAATCAGGGTGCAGTGATTATTGGAAAAAAAAAGGTGTATTAACCAATGCATCAACCGGTCAAACAACGGTTCAATATTATATTCATGGCTTAGCGAAAGATCATATAGAAATGATTGATTATATTACAAGTATTACATTAAAGCCTAGAATTAGCAAATTTCTTATAAAAAAAGAGGCAAAGGCTGTTTATAATGAATTATTAATTCATGCTGCCCATCCTATGATGGATTTATACCATTTATTGAATAATATGTTGTTTCGCCTTTCAGGATTACAATTACAAGATGATATTAAGTTGCAAATTAAAAACTTGAAAACATTTAATGTGGATAATTTAAATTCGTGGGTGAAAAAATTTTATGGATCTGGAAATATTATTTTTGTAATTTCTGGAAAATATACAAAAACAAAAGTACTAAGTCTTCTAAAGAAAAATTTGACTAAAGTAAATCCAATTAAAATTATTCCCAAATATAGTGATATTTTCAAACAAGGATTGGATATACAATTTTTAAAAAACACCAAAATAGACAATACTAATATTATCTTAGCATTTCATTCTCCAATTTATCAAAAAGACCCTGAAATTTTCTACATTGATTTCTTTAAAGAATTTATAGGAAGTGGTGTGACTTCATTCATCATGAATGAATTAAGAGAAAAAAAGAATTTAATTTATAATGTAACGGTTGATAATTATACTACCCCATATGGTACATATCTTACAATAGAGATTTCTACTAAAAATAAAAATATAGAAGAAGTTGTATTTGGTGTTATTACAATTTTGAAAAATTTAGTGCGTGGAAAATTTTCACATGAGTATCTCAAATATGTAAAAAAGGCTTACATGGTAGAGCATCATTCACAATGTAAAAATAATGAATATTTTAATAATTTTTTTGGTCAGCAATATATTAATCAATTATATAATCCAACTGAAGAAATGAATATATTAGAACCAGATGACGTTACAAAAAATATAAAAAAACTTGAAAAACTAAAGTTTGTATTATTCTTAAAAAAATTAATTATTTTTTCAAATATGAAAGTTGCATATCAAGGTAAGAGAGAAGTTAAGAATCTACAATCTTTGGTGCTAAAAAGAATCTAATATAATTTTGTACTTCATCGTCCTCATTATCTTCATCCATTGGAAAATCCAAATCATATTGTAATTTCATGGGATATTCTGTACCAAAATGGATTTTTGTTACAACGTTGAGTTTGGAAAAGGCCACCATTTTAACCAAATAATTCATACTAAATGATAAATTTATATTAGTATCTTCGGCAATAGCATACATACAAATTTGATCTTCTTCAATAATAGCATTCATTGATCCTAGTTCTCCACTACCTTTAAATATGATTTTTTCACCACAATTTACAGTTAAATCATTACCAAAAAGACTAAGTTGCGAGACAATATTTGATAGATCGGATGAAAGGATTTCAATATCGGCATCATAATCTACTGTAGGAACGTCGAGAAGGTCACAATCAATGTCCATGAGGGTTAATTCAAATTCTTTAGTAATTCCTGTTTGACCTTCACTGGGATAAAGTGTTACATTTAATTTATCTGCATCATCGGTCTTCAGACGAATATTTTGATTATCTTCTTTACAGTTGATAATTTTATGTATGAGTTCGCAATTAATGCCTAATCTCAAATCTACACCATCGAATTTATATTCATTAAACCAAAAAGATTTGATTTCTATTTCAAATAGACAAATATGTCCCGCATCCATACCTTGAATATAGATGCGATTTTTTTGGACATGCATTTCTACATCTGTTGAAATATTCTTTAAATTTTTAAAGATAAGTGAAAATTGGTTTATTTTTTGCTTATTAGTTAACACTAATTCCATGGTTGATAATAATAATAAATATATCTTTATTATTATTTTCAATTTTATTAGTATTATGTTTATTTTTATGGAGATTTTATTTTTCTATAATTTCTAATGTCACATTGGGTTTTTCTGAGGTCTTGGGTTTTTCTGAGGTCTTGGGTTTTTCTGAGGTCTTGGGTTTAACAGGATCAACTGTCTTTGGGATAACTGGTGTTTTTTGTATAATTTTATTTTCTAAAAGTTGTATCTTCTGTTCCAGGTCTTGTATGTAATTTTTCAATAATTTCATTTGTTCTTTAAAATCTCCATTCATTAAGTCTAATTTTTTTCCAAACTTTTCATCTATTTCTTTAATATTTCGTTTATTGTCAGGTGCTTCTAAACTTCTTTGCATTAATAATGATTGTTCTAAATGTTCTGTTTTTCTCTCTAATTGTTTCATGGCTTGTTTATTTATATTTATAGCGCTTATAATTTGCTGTGTAGTATTATTTGATTGTCTTGTTTTTGTAAAATTGGAACCTAACATATATTGAGGTTTTTCGCCGTTAATTCCGCAAGATTTTCCACTCATTTTAATATTTATTACTAAATAAATATTTCATCATACACGCATATCCATTTTTATTTTTCCATAATGTTTATAACCATGAATTTTAAAATCATTCATAGTATATTCATTAATATCATCATATTTTTTTCGAATTTCTAAAGTTGGTTCATCATATGGTTTTCGGATGGACTGGTCCAATAAAGCACCTACATGATCTTCATATATATGAGCATTTCCGATAAAATGGATAAATTCATTTGCTTCTAATCCACAATGCTTTGCTAAAATATGGGTTAAAAACGAGTATGATGCAATATTGAAGGGTATCCCCAATCCAACATCTCCGCTTCTCTGATATAGTGCACATGATAATTTATTGTCCTGTACAAAATATTGAGATAATACATGACATGGTGGGAGAGCCATTTCATCTAATTGTAATGGATTCCATGCATTTAATATTAGTCTTCTAGACGATATTCCAGTTTTCTTTGATTCTTTAATACCGTCGATTACATTTTGCAATTGATCGACACCTTTATTAGAATAATCTTCATAACAATTAGAATATTTAGCATTATAAAATCTCCATTGATGTCCATATACAGGTCCCAAATCATTTTCATCTAAATTGTATAGACCTCTGCTGTCTAAAAATTCTCTACTAGCATTGTCATTCCAAATTTTTACATTTTGTGTTTGTAAATTTTCATTATTCGTATCTCCTTTAATAAACCATAATAATTCTTTTAAACACGGTTTCCATGCTAATCGCTTTGTAGTTGTAAATGGTATTTTGTTATTTTTCAAAGAAAATCGCATATTTGTCCCCACTATACTTAGGGTATTACCATTTCTCCCCTTTTCTATGAGACCATTTTTAATTATATTTTTTATTAACTGTAAATATTGTTGTTCTCCCCGATGCATAAACTAGTATAATATTAATTGTTTCATTTTTTTAATTTCTTTTTATAAATTATATGGACGATGTCGATACAGTAAAAGTAAAAAAAGATGGATTTTTGAATCATGTATTTAATTTTGATACAGAAACTAAATCCAATATGATGAATATAATTCAATATTTAGTTTTAGCAATAATTCCTATGAGTTTTTATACACATTTTGTAAATAATATGATGTCTGAATATGATGAAAGTAAATCGAATTTCGAAGTAACGGCCGAAGTTTTAGGACATTTATTATTGACACTTTTAGGATTATTTTTCATCGATCGAATTATAACATTTGTACCGACTTACAGTGGACGTAATCACGGTACATTTAATATATTTAGCGTTTTGCTAATTATTCTTGTTTTTGCTTACGAGGCAAATACAAAAGTTGGAACAAAAATGAAATTGCTTATCGAACGTGTTAGTGAATTATGGCATGGTAAAAAGGAAGATGTCAAAAAACAGAAAGAAAATAATTCAGTAGTTAAGGTATCTCAACCAATATCTAGAGGTGGTATGCCTACACACCAAGCAAGTCGTGCTGATTATTTGAACTCCCATAATGCTATGGTATCGCCAACGCAGATGCTTCCCCCTGCAAATGAACCACAGCAGGAAAGTGGTGGAAATAATATGTATAATAGTGGTGGGTTTAATGGTCTTGTAAATGCTCAAGGTCCTAATATGCAAAACGAACCTATGGCTGCAAACGATGGGATTTCTGCTTTTTCTGGATTTTAAAATCAAAAATGAAAAAAAAATAATAATCCGAAAATAATAATATAAATCCAAAATTATATTATTATTAAAATGCAAAAACAAACAACTAATATCATTTATAAATATTTGCCAGTATCAGTATTTGATATGGATAAAATAGGAAAAATAGGAATACGAGGTAAACAAAGCCATTCGAAACAATCAAGTAGGTCATCCTATAGCCCATTTTCACCACAAATAGCAGAGTGGTGTATGGAATATTTTTTAAGAGATGCTACTACACTTTTTGATCCGTTTGCTGGGTGGGGAGAAAGACATGTTGCTGCCAAAAATACCAATAAAGTTTATTTGGGGTATGATATATCGACAGATGCAATTGAATTTGCAAAATCTCATTATAAAGTGGATAATATTTTAGCAAATTCTCTTACAGAAGAAATACCATACCATGATGGACTTATTACATGTCCACCATATTGGAATTTGGAAAAATATGGTGATAAAGAAGGATTAGATAGATTGAAAAACTGGAAAGATTTTCTTGAACAATATGAGCAAGTATGGAAGAGAGTTTCGGAAAAGGCACTACCAGGTGCTAAATACTGTATTATGGTGGGGGATTGGAGAAAAAAAAATATATTTTATGATTTTACATATCAAACGGAAAAAATAATGGAAAAATGCGGACTTAAACCTTTTGATAAAGTGGTGCTTTCACAGAAAAAAATATCCCCTATAAAAATCCAGATGCCTCAAGCGAAACGATTTGGTTATACGGTAAAGGTGCATCAATATTTATTGGTATATGAAAAAAATAAATATGTTAAGTGAAAATATTACTGATCTTTATCCATAGCATCTTTCAGTTCGATATAAGAGGCTATTTTTTTCTTAAGAGATAATTTTTGTTTTAAGACATTTCCAGAGGTATTTTCTGTAATCCCTGATAACATATTTTGCCATTCATCTAATAAATAAGGGTCGTCTCTATAATCTGGATGTAATTTTTCCCAATCGCTTATTTTGGTTGTTTGTTTTAATTTTATATTTGTGATGGTTTCGTCGATTTTTTTACAATCTTCGTCTTTTTGCCATTTATTATCGTCTTTAACATAAAATTGTAATCTCTTTTTGTCACTGCAATGTATTGGTCTTTCTGTAGGATCCATATTTTTTAATTGTTTTGTAAATATATTAGTCACTCCATCTACAAACCCATTTGTACTAGAATATTTTAAATCATCTAATGAGATTTTTAAATTATCCACAAAATCAGTCAAATTCATAGCATTTTTACATTCTTCGTTTAAAAATACATTTATAGTCATTTTGTTATTATGACAATCATTATATATATTTTGAGGTTTAGAAATTTTTTCACTTATTTTTTTATTAAATTCAGTTTGAACTTTTACAAATTGTTTGAATATTTCCTTCAAATCATCATTATTTTCTTCCGATTTTTTCGTAATATAGGGACATTTCTTTTTATGGGTATATAAACTTTGGCGATATTTATAAGATTTCCCACATTCGCATAGGTTCGAACTTTTTTTGTAAGTATTTGTAAGTATTGAATGTTTGTTGGTCTTAAGATGTCTTGTCCATTGACTTTTTCGTGACGTACTATAGTCACATTTTTGACAATTAAATATTAAACTATTTAGTTCCAAATCCATATATACATACTTACATAAAAAGTTCCTAAATCAAAAAATAATTTATTTTGATTATTTTAGTGCCTTTTTTTAAGTCATGTAGGTAGATTTATTTAAAAATATTTATTTTTTTTCCTACATCTTTCTAGTAAAATAGTTTTTTTGTGTTTTTTACGAAAAAACTTTATTGCGATTTTCGATTTTGGACATTTATTATTTGTCCATTTTACAATATAGCGGAAAAGTTTTTCCAAAAAAAAAAAAAACTATTATCACAGAATTCATATATATCAAATATTAAGATCATAACTGGTGCCCTAATACCAACTCATATATTTGGATACAAAAGCATTATGCAGTAGAATTGTCTAATTCGTCTGTTGCTTTTTTATTGTATTAATATTTTAATAGTAAATAAATTTATCTCTGAACCAATATCCCAAACTGGCATTTTTCCAATATGAGATATAATTAATATTATCTATAAAAACATCTTCTATTATAATATCGTTTGTTGTGGTGGCGTATATAACACCAACTTGCAGTATAAGAATGATGAAAAATAGTTTCATTTGTTGTTAGGGTTAACAAAAAATAATTGAGGTTTTTATTTTTCAATTTTCTTTTAAAGTTGAATAATAATAATCATAAAAGATAATAATATATCGACTTTATTATTTGTCCATTTTACAATATAGCGGAAAAGTTTTTCCAAAAAAAAGAAAGACATCTCTGTTCACTTTTTAAAGTAATAGAAAAATAAGATCCAGATAGGTAATATAAATATTACATGAGATCATAATGCAGTAACTGTTTATTTTTTGATATTTTTGCTTATATATTCAATTACAATGAATTAAAAATTATATTTATTACTAATATATGAGTGAATTACAAATTGATCAATTATTAGGAGCGTTAGAAAATGAAACAAATACCTCTATAATGGAATTGACAAATTCTAAAATTAAAAAATATAAAAACGATTCTTTACAAAGAATACAAATTAAAGGGAAAGAATTAAAAGAGATGCATAAAAAATTAAAAGAATATCGATATGTAACAGATTTGCGAGATCTACAATTTGGATGTTATATTCGCTGGATACCACTTAAAAACCCAGATAAAATCTATTTAACGACTGGTGGAATAATTATTGACATTGAGATTTTAAAAAATGGGATACATATTAAAGTGAAGAATAATCGCAATCGCATATATCAACTCAAATTTGATGAATGTATTATTTATCAAAAATTAACAAACCAAGAACAAATAATTCTGAGCGTATTAGATCATTTAGATAAATAATTGAATAATTAAATCTAATCATAATGTAATATGAAAAATGTGGCGTTTGTTTTTGATTTAGATAAAACCATTGGGTATTTTACTCAATTGGCAATTTTTATGGAAGCAATAGAAGAATTTATAAAAAGAAAACTTAAGATAAAAGAATTTTTCCAATTGTTGGATTTGTATCCTAACGTTTTTCGCCCCGATATATTTACAATATTCAAATATTTGAAAGAATTAAAAAAAAAACATAAATATGTTAAAGTATTAATTTATACCAATAATATGGGTCCAAAAAATTGGGTCCATCATATTCGAAAATATATAGAATATAAGTTGGATTATAAATTATTTGATAGAACTATAGCGGCATGGAAGGTTAGAGGTGAAATATATGAAAAGTGTCGAACAGAACATGGTAAAACCGTTTCTGATTTAATAAATTGCAGTCAATTAAAAAAAGGGGATAAAATCTGTTTTTTAGATGATCAAAAGCATTATCGAATGATACATCGCAATGTTGATTATTTATATTTATACCCCTATAAGTTTGACTATTTATTTAAAAAGATGACAACAATATTTTTAAAATCAACTACCTTAATAAAAAAGGATGATCATACGAAATTTAAAGAACATGTTATTTATTTTTCTAAGAATAATCCAATAGGTTATCGTTATAATGAAGGTAGAAACCCTACGAGTTATGATAAACATGAGATTTCAAAGTTTTTGAAAGATTTTTTTAAGAATAATAAAAAATATACATTAACAAAAAAAAATAAACGAAAAAATAAAACTAGACGAAAGAAATAATATATTGTATGGGAAATAAAATATATTATTATATTAATGTCAAAAACAAGAAAGAAAAAGTACCTTTTTCAAAAAAAGGTAAGAAAAACAAGAAGAAAAATAAAAAAAAAATTAAACAAAGCCTCTTCAAAAACCTCCCCAAAAATCAAGATCGTAAAAAATTTGCAGGGATGTAACATAGATGTTTTAAGTAAAAAGTTTCAAAATGGCAAAAATCAAATTAATTTGAAAATAAAAGATGAGCCGTACAACCGTGATGTAAAGAGAAAATACCAAAATTGGTTTTATTTCGGCGTTAATAGTATAAAAGATATCCAAGTACAATATACGATACAAGATGTAAATAATTATGACGACGATTGGAAAGGGTTTACCACGTGTTATTCATATGACAATGTGAATTGGAAACGGGTAAAAACGACTGTAAAAACACAAAAAAAGAAAACAAATATTTCGTGGAAATTTAAGTCAACAGAAGATAAAGTATGGTTTGCATATTACCCACCTTATCCGTTTACAAGGGTTCAGAAATTATTTGGAAAAAGTAAGATTATTGGGAGATCTGAAAAAGGACGACCTATTTACATGGAAAAGGTAGGTAATGGTAATACTAAAGTATGGGTTATTTGTGGACAACATCCGGGAGAAACAATTAATTCGTGGATTTTGGAAGGATTTATGGAACGACTTGTGGAGAGAAAAAGTTTATATAAAAAATATACATTTTTTATATTACCATGTATAAATCCAGATGGTAAAGAGATGGGACATTGGTATACGAATGCAAATGGTATAAATTTGAATCGCGATTGGCTAGATTTTAAAGCCAAAGAAACACAGGCAGTGAAAAAACAATTTTTAAAATATGGATTTGATTTAGTTATAGATTTGCATGGGGACGAGGGTGCTAATAAACATTTTCTGGCACATAGTCCAAAGAAAAAGCATCCTCGTCATGATGAAATAAATGAACGGTTGAATAAGAAAAATAAGAATTTTCAATTAAAAAATTATTATATTAAAAATGGTCATAACCAAACTTTGGCAAACACATTGGATGAATTTACTACTGGTATAACGGTCGAAGGTGCAATGAAGCATAAATTGGGAAAGCATAAAACAATACAAAACGAAGCAAAGAAAATAGGTAGAGATTTACTGGATAGTTTGTAATTTAATGTTTTAATTTTTAGACAAATGTAAATAAAATTAATAAATGTTTCTTTAAATATACATACCTACTGGTGCTTCTCCTCCTTCTTGTTTTGTTTTTTTAATAAGTTTACCTATAATTTCAACTGTAACTGTAAATGGAAATTCAACAGTAATAATTTCTTTTTCATTGAAGAGAACTGACCCTTTTTTCATAAGTCTATATAGATTAAGTTTGGTATAAATAATTTCCAGACATCTTTTTAGATTTCTAACTCCTTTCTCGTTATCAGTAAGACTATTACTGATATGGTTAATTGTTTCTTCTGGGAAGATAATTTGTCCTTTTTCAAAATTTACATTTTCTTCAATCTTGGGAATTAAATAATCACGTGCAATAATAAATTTATCTTCTGTTTTATATCCATCTGTTTGGATACCGTACATTCTATCTTTCAAAATAGGATTAATCTTAGTTTCATCATTATAACTAAATATAAACATAGATTTCCTAAGATCAAAATCAATATTTGCAAAATATTTATCATGAAATTTATCATTTTGAGATGTATCGGTAAGATGTGTTAGAATTCCAACAATTTCATCACCCTTTGGTGTTTGACTAATTTTATCTAATTCATCAAAATAAAACACCGGATTCATACATTTACACTTAATAAGAATATCAACAATTTTACCCCAATGACTTCCTTCATATGTGTAAGAATGTCCTTCTAGAAAACTACTATCTGTAGCACCACCTAATGCTAAAAATGCAAAAGGACGGTTCAGAATTTTACTAACACCTTCTTTTATTAGAGAAGTTTTACCGGTACCAGGTGGACCCTTTATTGCAATAGCAGTACCTATAGCATCAGGGTTTGAAATCCATTGTCCAATCATTTGGAGAATTTGAAGTTTTGCGTCTTCTAATCCATAGACAGCCTTATCTAGAATATTTTTGGCATTTTCAATAAACTCTTGACATTTTTCAGGACCATCCGCCATTGAGATCGGAAGATTTTCGTGTTTATTAAAAGGAATTCTCATAAACGTATCGACCCATTGTTTATTTTTGTAATATTCGCCCGAACTAGGGTCCATATATTCGAGTGTATTTATTTTTTTCATAGCATATGATTTAAATTCTAGTGGAATATCAGATTCAATAAGAGAAATACGATAAGGTTTTTCCACATTTGAATATGAGTTAACATCTTTAAGTTTAGTTAAAATTTTTTGTTGACTATCTAAATCCATTTTTTTAAAATATTTAAAATCATTCATTACATTTTTTTCTCGTAAAAGTTTGCGAAGATGGAAGAAATTTTTCTCCTTTAATTTTTCTTGTTTTTTCTTATTTATTTTTTCATCTTTCATTGCTTTTGCTTTAGAGAGTTCATCGAATTTTTTTTTTAAACTACCGTCTCCTTCTTTTTGGGCATCAATTAATTGTTTTAATTCATTTAGAAGTGTTTTTTCATCATTATTATCATCTTTGCTGGTTTTTTCATAATCTTTTTTATATGGTTTGATATTTCTAGAAAGAATTGTTTTATAAAGTTTTTTCCCTTTATATTTTTTATTCAAAAGAATGTCATATTTAACACGCGTACGTTTTGAATGTTTATGTACTTTTTGAATTTTTCCAATTTTAAAATCATCCCATCCTTTCATTTTAATTAATACTTTTTGATCTCTTTCGTATTTTGTATTATATGTGCCATCTTTTTTCATGTCTTTTTCTTGTTTATGCATCATTTTTTCCCATTCTTCTTCAGTAACATCTTCAATTGATTTATCATAATTTTTAGATTTAAGAGATTTTTTCCTATTTGAACCTTCACCGTCGTCATCTGTTTCACTGTCTTCTTCTGTTCCATTGATTGAATATTCTTCATCTTCCCATTCGTCATCATATCCACCAGTCCTACTTTGGGGCACTGAAAATATAATATTAAATTTCATATTATGTTTCATAAATTCTTCTAATTCACCTTCTGACATATCTTCTAATTCACCTTCTGACATATCTTCTGACATATCTTCTAAATCAGCTTCTGACATATCTTCTAATTCACCTTCTGACATATCTTCTTCACGTGATATTTGTTTAATTTTTTTATTAACAGTTTTCTTAGTGCCAATTTTCTTAGTGCCAATTTTCTTAGTACCGGTTTTCTTAGTGCTGATTTTCTTAGTGCCGGTTTTAGTAGTACCGGTTTTAGTAGTACCGGTTTTAGTAGTACCTGTTTTCTTAGATTTATCCATTAATTTGTCAATTTTTTCCAATTGTCTTATCCGTTCTTTACCACTTTTGGAAGGAAATATTTTTTGCATAAATTTTTGCATTTCTAAAGTATCCATATCTTCAATTTCATCTTTTTGTGGATCATAATCGCTAGATGAATCATCGTCGGATGATTGTTTTTCAGATTTATTTGTCTTTTTAGGAGAATCACCTTTATTTTTTGGCATATATAAGAATAATATCATTTTTATTTATATATTTTATTAAATCAATTTATAGTTAATAAATATTTTCCAAAAATGAACCACATAATATTTTTTTTATAAGATTTTATTAAATTGAAAAACAATCTAAATAAATATTAACACAATATAAGTATGGCACAAAAAATGATAAATCCGTCAAAAATAATAGGAATACAATTTAGTGTTTTATCTCCGGAAGAGATTCGTAATAGTTCTGTAGCAGAAATAACATCAAGGGATACGTATATTAATAATAAACCAGTTATCAATGGTCTATTTGATCCTAGGATGGGGGTACTAGATCCGGGGTTGATTTGTCCAACGGATGGATTAAATTACATGACTACTCCAGGATATTTTGGACATATTAATTTAGCACGCCCTGTATTTTATATTCAATATTTAACAACAACTATCAAGGTATTAAGATGTATATGTTTTAAATGTAGTAAACTAAGAATTAGTAAAGAGAAATTTAAGTATTTGTTAGAAGAGGATTCTAAAACGCGGTGGGATAATATTTTCCGCGAAGCATCCAAAATTAAAAGATGCGGTGAAGAAATAGTAGATGGCTGTGGTTGCAAACAACCAAGAAAAATTTACAAAGAAGGATTAGCAAATATTTATGCTGAATGGGAAAATACAGATGGAATTGAAAGTGAAGACGGAACTGTAAAAGATAAATTAACTATGAAACTGACCCCTGAAATGGTTTTAAAAATTTTTCGAAGAATTAGTGACGAAGACGTAAAATTTATGGGATATAGTCCTATTTGGTCGAGACCGGATTGGTTTATTTGCCAAGCATTGGCTGTACCGCCTCCAGCAGTGAGACCATCTGTAAAACATGATTCCCAACAAAGAAGTGAGGATGATATATCACATATTATTGTAAATATTATTAAAGCAAATAAAACATTACAATCGAAGATTGATGGAAATCATGCTGAAAAGGTCATAGAAGATTGGACTACGGTTCTTCAATATTATGTAGCAACTATGATCGATAATCGCATCCCGGGTGTTGCGGCTGTTGCACAAAGAAGTGGGAGAGCGTTAAAATCTATTAAAGAACGTTTAGTAGGAAAAACAGGAAGGGTGAGGGGTAATCTAATGGGAAAACGTGTAGATTATTCGGCCCGTTCAGTTATTACACCGGATGCAAATTTGAAGATTGCTGAGTTGGGTGTCCCGGTGGCTATTGCTATGAATATTACATTCCCAACATGTGTGAACAAACGAAATCACAATTTCCTCATGAAGTTGGTATTAAATGGTCCTAAAATTTACCCTGGTGCAAATATATTGCAACGAAAATCAGGGGAATCCATATCTTTAAAATATGTTGACAGGGATACATTGACATTGAACGATGGAGATATGGTACATAGACACTTATTGGATGGTGATCCTGTACTTTTCAATAGACAACCTACTCTTCACAGAATGAGTATGATGTGTCATATTGTTAAAGTAATGAAAAAGGGATCAACATTTCGTTTAAATGTTGCTGATACTAAACCATATAATGCTGATTTTGATGGCGATGAAATGAATATGCATGGTCCACAAGATGAAGAAAGTCAGGCAGAATTAATGTATCTAGCAGCAGTTCCTAGACAAATTATTTCTCCTCAAAATAATCAGTCTATTGTTGGAATTTTTCAAGATTCTCTTTTAGGAAGTCATAGATTTACACGTGAAAATATTAATTTTTCGCCTAGACAAGCCATGAATTTGCTTATGTATTATGATAATGTAGATAAAAGTCTTTTTACAAATAACGAAAATGACATTAGTAGTTTTGAAATTTTAAGCCAAATTTTGCCACCTATATCAACTAGATTTTCAAATAAATTATATGATGAAGATAATGAAAATAAAAAGACGTCGAATAATATTATTGAGATAATTAATGGTAAATATGTAAGAGGTTCTATGGATAAAAGTGTATTGGGCGGTGGTTCCAAGGGTTTAATCCAGACAATATTCAACGATTTTACTCATAACGAATCTGCTGATTTTATTGATAATCTTCAAGCAGTAATAACGGAATATATGAAAATAAGTAGTTATAGTGTTGGAATTAGTGATTTAATTGGGGATGAACAAACTAATCAAAAAATTATATCGACTGTAAATGAGAAAAAGAAGGAAGTGCATAATTTAATTAATCAATTGCATTTAGGTGTTTTTGAAAATTCGACTGGAAAAACAAATGAAACCGAATTTGAAACTCGAGTGAATGCTCTTTTGAATGAGGCATCTGGTAATGCGGGAAAAATAGGGAGAAAAAGTTTGTCAATAGACAACCGATTTGTTATAATGGTGAATGCGGGTTCAAAAGGGAGTACAATTAATATTGCTCAAATGATTTCTTGTTTGGGACAACAAAATGTAGACGGTAAGAGAATTCCATTGGGATTTGAGGATAGAACATTACCTCATTATACTAAATTTGATGATAGTCCAGAAGCAAGAGGGTTTGTTGAAAGTTCCTTTATCCAAGGTCTAACTCCAGAAGAGGTATATTTTCATGCTATGGGTGGTCGTGTGGGTCTTATTGATACGGCGGTTAAAACAAGTCAAACGGGATATATTCAACGTCGATTGATTAAAAGTATGGAAGATCTTAAGGTTGAATATGATATGACGGTTAGAAATAATAAAAATAAGATTATCCAATTTATATACGGAGATGACAATGTTAATCCTACTAAAACAGAAAATCAAGTATTTCCACTTGCAGTGATGTCATTGGAGGAAATATATAGTCATTTTCAAGTTCCATTAGATAAAAGTAATTCACTATTTAATACTACGTATACTAAAGATGCTGCTAAAAGAATGAGAAAACAACAAAAGACATTAAATAAAAAATTAGTTCAACAACTTGAAATGTTTATAAATCGAAAAGATGATGTTGTGAAACATGTATTTAATTTTGAGAAAGAGGTTATTGTGCATATTCCTGTACATTTTAATAGAATAATGAATAATATAGAAAAACAATTATACATTCAAGGTGATTTTGTGGTTGATATAACTCCATTGGAGGTGATGGAATTGGTAGATGAAACATTTCAATCATTATCTCAAACAGAATTAATAAAGCCAAATGAATTATTTAAGTTGGCCTGGTATTATTATTTAACACCAAAAGAATTACTGATGTTGCGTAAATTTAATAGAAAATCACTTGTATATCTTATGGAGGTATTGGTATTGAATTATAATAAAGCAATCGTTCATCCGGGAGAAATGGTGGGTATGATTGGTGCTCAAAGTATTGGTGAACCAACCACACAATTAACATTGAATACCTTTCATTTTGCGGGTGTAGCAAGTAAATCGAATGTAACTAGGGGAGTTCCTAGAATTGAAGAAATTTTGTCTTTGTCGGAAAATCCTAAACAACCGTCGACTACTATTTATTTGAAGGAGGAAGATCAAACAAGTATTGAAAAGGCGCAAGAACTCAAATATTCTCTTGAATATACAAGTTTGAGAGATATTACAAATACGATTAGTATTTGTTTTGATCCAAACCCAGAAAATACAACGATAGACGAAGATAGAATTTTATTGGAGGAATATAATGAATTTAAAAAAGTAATGGAAGACTGCGGAGTTGAGTTAGATAATGAAAATCAGTCAAAATGGGTTATTAGGATAGAGTTATCTAGAGAAGAAATGATGGATAGAAATATTAATATGGATGATATACATTTTGCTCTTAAAAATTCTTTAAAACAAAATATAAACTGTGTGTTTAGTGATTTGAATGCTGATAATTTAATTTTTAGAATAAGGTTAATTAATTCAAAAGCAATGATGACAAGTAAAAATAAAAATTTGGATCAAAGTGATGAAATTTATATGTTAAAAAATCTACAAGAAAATATTTTGGATAATATAATTCTTAAAGGTATAAAGGGTATTCCTAAAATTGTTATTCGTAAGGTAGCAAATTATCTAATTAAAAAAGATGGAAATTATGAACCAACTGATATATGGGTATTAGATACAGTTGGTAAAAATTTGAAGGAGATTTTAGCAAGAGATGATATAGATACAAAAAGAACATATAGTAATGATATTCAGGAGGTTTATAGAACTTTAGGAATTGAAGCAGCTAGAAAATGTATATTAACAGAACTGGAGGAGGCGTTTTCCGATACAACTTATATCAATTATCATCATCTGATTATGCTTGCTGATAGAATTTGTGCGACAAAGAAAATGGTGAGTGTATTCAGACATGGAATTAATAATGATGATATTGGACCTATTGCTAAGGCAAGTTTTGAGGAAACTCCTGAAATGTTTTTGAGGGCAGCAAGACATGCAGAATTGGATTTAATGACTGGTGTATCATCAAATATTATGTGTGGTCAGGATGGTTATTTTGGTACAGGAGCATTTCAAGTGTTATTAGATATAAATGAAATTAACAAAATGGAAACAAAAACGATTGATAAAAAGATAAATGTTGAAGATATGTTAAAGGTGGAAGATGAAAATGATTATTGTTCTAAAAATAATATCAAAATAAATGATAATGGTGAATTAATTTCTGGTCAAAATAGTGGAACCATTGCCGATGATTATGATATTGGGTTCTAAGCAAAATATATTATATATAATAATTATATATGTTGCTACAAAAAATATTTTTTACTATGAAAGATAAATATTCTATTTCCATTGATGAAATAGATGATTTATTTGATATTGAAGAAAATGCAAATGATCTAATTATATATAAAAATATTATAAGTAGATTTGACAATGTTTTACAGCTGAAATTTGAAAATATGTATATTGAATCAAAATCAATAAAAAATAAGTTGAATAGTTTTTTAAAAATATATTTATGGAAAAAGTCAATAAATAGTGAAATAGATAAGGATTTGTTTTTGACATCATTGGATGATTTTAATGAAAAATATGTTATATCATTATTAGAAGGAAAAACTATATATAAATTTCGGATAAGTGATATAGTAAATCTATGGGTTTTATCATTGACACATACAGATGGATTATTTGTCAGGCCAGTATGTGTTAAAAATCCTTATACAAATTTGGAATTTTCGAAGACCAGTTTGTATAATATTTTTTTTAAATTATTATATACTGGATTTATAATACCTCCTTTGATAACATCTTTTATACGCTATCATCTAGATATTCACACGTTCAAGATACGAAATTACCCGGAATTGAAAGAATTGTCTATTTTAAATTTTATACGTGAGGGTAGTTATTTGGAAAAATATGAACAAATCATAAACATGCTTCATGATAATAGAAAAGTAATTGATTATTATACAATGGCTAGTTTATGCGTATGGTCGGTAAAAAAACGTGCAATAGAAGTTTTTAACAACCATTTATTTTTATATTTAGAGTCAGAATATTCATGTAATCCTTTAATAAAAAATGTAAGTAAAAATAGACTAAAGGAAAAACTTAAGGAATTTAAAGAAAGGGAGCCAACATTTGGATTTAGTAGGATAGATGTTGTGAGATATGTACCATTGGATGAACGTGATGAGGAAATGAGGAGAATTAGAGAGACTTATCAAACTATACCTCCACCACCCATAGATTATTTAAGAAGTAGAAGACAAAATACTATAAACCGATATTCTATTCCGCCTCCTCCGCATCCTCCGCCTCCTCCGCCTCCTCCGCCTATTAGACATGTTTGGAATTCTACGCAAATTCCACCTCTTCCACCACTCTCATCTCTTACATCAAACGAAATTGTAAGAAATTATTCACCTCCAGATACAACAGACACCAATACAGATGCCGATGCCGATACAGATGCCGATGCCGATACAGATGCCGATGCCGATACAGATGCCAATACAGATGCCAATACAGATGCCAATACAGATGCCAATACAGATGCTACTGGTTCAGATCAACTACCGCAAATAAGGATTAATAATTTTATAGCACAAACTAATATTATTACTAATACGAATAATCCAGAAAATATAACTACAACCGAAGAAACATTAGTCAATGCACAAGTTACTATTGAATCTACGAATACTCCAAGTGATATACGTTATTTGATGAATACTCGAAATAGAACTAGAGATATATTACAACAAATAGAAAATATAATAAATGTTCAAGATAATTTTGAAAATGTGGACATATCAGGTATAGAAAATGATGAATTTAATTTTGAAAATGTGGACATATCGGGTATAGAAAATGATGAATTTAATTTTGAAACAGAGATAGAAAATCCTTTTTCTCCTCAAAACGAATTAAGTAGATCCCCTCCACCTGAACCTAATAATTATCCTGAGATATTAGAACAATTATTACCAAATATATCAACTATAAATACACAAGAAATAATAGATAGATTAAATACAGTTATAGATAGAGAAATAAATAGTGATCCTGTTGGAAATTAAATAGATTTGATCTGAAAATAATGAATGAAAAAAATAATATTTATTAAATAATATTATTTTTCAATTACAAAATTTTTTTTCCTAATTTTTTAGGCATTTTTGATTTCTTTGTAGCCGTTTTTGATTTCTTTGTAGCCGTTTTTGATTTCTTTGTAGCCGTTTTTGATTTCTTTGTAGCCGTTTTTGATTTCTTTGTAGCCGTTTTTGATTTCTTTGTAGCCGTTTTTGCTAAGAAATTAACACTATTGGTCTTGGTTAATTCAGCATTTTCCGAATACTTTATAGATTTATAAGGGTCAACCAATTCATATATATCTTTTGTATTTGTATATTCATTATTTGATGTTATAATTATATCATTAAAGTATTTGTCGAGTATTTCGTCAAGTAAAATTATTTCATCATTTTTAATATTATATTTTACATGGTGAAAAGATAAAAATGATTTTGGTGTGAAAATATATTTCCTAATTTGAGAAAACCGAATAAGTTCGTCGCTTAATTTTACATAATAGTATAATTTATTTTTTTCACGACTGTATAAGTTTTTTTTAGGTAGAATTATACGACATAATCCATTTTCTTTTCGCCATAGACATTGTTTTTTTGTTTCTCTTTTCATACAAGTATCTTCATCTAAACCTATACATGTTTGCATATTGTCATAATCAGATATGTTGTTTAATTTTATTTTTTGAAATAGTATAACATCTTTTAAAATTGTTTTTAATATTTTTCTAATTTTATCCATTTTTTCAACATATGTTAATATGGGATTATTTATAATTTTCTTTAATTCATCTCTATTAGTAGCATGTTGTTTATAATTTAATAATCGTTTTAATGTATTTCTGAAAAGATTATAAAAACTATTTTCTAATGTAAGTTTTTTAACAATTAATTTTCTCTCCGTATCTTGTTTATTTGTTTTAAGAATTTTATCATCCAATAATAGTTGATTTTCAATATTATAAGTATGTTCTACTTCGATATCTTCATCAGCCTCTTCAAATCGTTCCGGTATAACAGGTACAAATTGATTTGCTGACGTTATTATACCTACAATATGCTGGTTGTCAACAATTTTTTTAACAGGATTAGATTGAATTCTATTTTCTGATATTTCATATACCTTTTGTAAAAATTCAAATGTTTTATGATAACTTTGGTACGATATATTTTCATTTACAAAAACAAATTCTATATCAGATATGACACCGGATGGTCTGCATGGTAAGTAAAAATTATCACTTTTATTATTAATATTTAAACCAATGACTTGAAAATTATTATTTATTATTTGAGAAACAACTTTGTATTTAAAGGGTATTAATATATTAATTATTTCGATTGGAGAGATATTTATAAAATATTTATATGATCTGACGCTATTTTTAAGAGAACAAAACTCAACTAATGAGTGTTTTATATTTTTTATAACTTTATAAATGGAAGATTTTTTAAGTGATTTAAATGATTGCTTTGAGAAAAACTTTTTAACTATAAATAACTTTCTATTATTTTTACGAGTTAATTTACAAAGAGGTTCGTAGAAATTATTTTCAGAATAAATCATTAATGTATGTTTATTAATATCAAAAAAATCATTAGAATTATAATTAGAAGGACATATTAATTCTATTTTACTTGTTGTGTCATTATTAGGGCTTTTAAATATTAAAAGATTAATTCCATGTTGAAATAATACTCCTCCGTCCTTTTTAGGTCTACATACTAAATCCCATAAATAAGTAAAATCAATGAAAACGTCGGTTGATTTAAAATAATTTATAAAATTTTCATAAGAAGATATTAATTTTTTCCTTAATTTTGAATTTTTTGTAATTTTGGATAAAAAATAACTTTCATATGATTCTGAAATTGCAATATTACCACTAGATTTAAAAACTTGAGGAAGAATACCATTTTGAGCCATTAAAAATTTATCAATTGTCAAATTTTGGAGAAAATGTTCTTTGAACAGGGTTAAACTTTCAATATTTGAAGTTAATTTTATTTCTTCTAATTTTTGATTTTTATAAAATTTATAAACACTGGATAACAGACATAAAAAAGATTGTTTTCTGTTTTTTTCAATACCTAATCTTACAATACAGGGTGAATTTAATTTTAATTTTTTGTTAACACTGCTTCCTTTAGATGTGTAACATTGATCTTCGCTATCAAACCCTAAAAAGTTCTGTAAAGCAGGAGTCATATAACCTAATTGTCCAGTTTTGAGAGGAAATTGCATTGTGGGTGTATCTTCTATTTTTACTATTTTTTCTCTGGTTTTTGATTTTGCCGGTTTTGAAGTTTCTTCTTTTCCGTCGTTTATAATAATATTTTCATTACAAATATCCAACATTTCTTTTCTTTCTTTTGCCAAAAATGGTCTATCCTGTTGTACACCTTTAATGCTTTCTAAATCAATATTACCATTTTTATCTGTTTTAAATGTGGGTTTTGGATTTGGTTTATACATATATGGAATTTTAGGTGATTTTTTTGTTATTTCTCCCGTAACTTTGTCTCTGTAAGTCCCATCATCTAGTTTTTCATATATATCTGTTCCTGGATGTTGAAAACAACATGGAACACAAAGACCATCTGGATGTTTATTTTTATCAGTAAATCCGGGATACATAGGTCGATATATAAGTTTTCTAGCAGGATCACCCGGTTTAGTATTCTTATCTTTTTCTCTATGAAAACGTTCATCTGTAAATTCAACAATTCTTTTCCCCTTTGGAATTTTCTTTGCACCTTCAGGAATTAATGCTTTCCACCCACCACATTCACCGTCATTAATTTGTTTTAAAGATAAACTTCTACCTTTGCCTTTATCATCACGGACACACCAAAATCTTGGACATATATAATTATATTTTTTCTCTCCGGATCCATATCTAATAAACTCGTCGTAAGATTTAACACCTGCCTCTTTATCTTTTTCATCAATGTATGTTTTTTCCTCATCTGTAAGTAATACAGGTTGTTTTTTATATTGAAATGGACATGATCGTGTATATGAGCGATATCCAGGTATATCTTTTTTTAAAAAAAGTTCTGGGTCTTTTTCTCTTTTTTTAAGCATAAATATATTTTTGGCTCCTGATAAAGAATAATTTGAAAGATCAATATCTAATTCATCTTCTTCCAAATCTTCTTGACTATCTTCTTCACTATCGGTTCCACCACCGCCTTGAAAAAAATCTATATCCTCTTCTTCCTCACTCTCAAGACTATCGTCAGAACTTATAGGATCTAGTTCTTCTGAGGGCGTTTGTTTATTTTTTGTAGATCCATATACATCTTCGTCTACATCTTCGTCTACATCTTCGTCTTCGTCTACATCTTCGTCTACATCTTCGTCTTCGTCTACATCTTCGTCTACATCTTCGTCCTCACTATCAAGACTATCAAAACTTATAGGATCTAGTTCTTCTGGGGATGTTTGTTTAATTTTTTTAGATACATCTTCGCCTTCCTCCTCGCCCACATCTCCCTCCTCGCCCACATCTCCCTCCTCATCCATATCTTCCTCCTCTTCACTCTCAAGACTATCATCAGAACTTATAGGGTCTGGTTCTTCTATAGGCGTTTGTTTAATTTTCGTAGATACATCTTCATCTTCCACTACATCTTCCTCCTCATCTGCCTCAACATCTTCCTCCTCATCTGCCTCAACATCTGCGTCAACATCTGCATCAACTTCTGCCTCAACATCTTCATCATCATCTTCCTCATCATCTTCCTCATCATCTTCATCATCACTTATAGGATCTAGTTCTTCTGGGGAAGTTCGTTTAATTTTTGTATCAACCGGACTAATATATTGTTTTTCGTCCAGTATTAGTTTTGATATAGGATCATCTAATGTAAGATCTAATTCTTCTTCATCTTCTTCACTTTCTAAATCATCATCTGTATCAATTGATTTTAATTTTTCAGATATTTTTAGACTGGAAACTATATCTTCTTGTGGTAATTCTGTGTTTTTCTCTTCTTTTTCCATCAACTCTCCAAAATCTATTTCATCATCGTCATCTCTATCAGAATAATCTGATAGTTCGTCCATACTGTCTATTTCATCTCTCTCAAATATAATGGGGTCAGTTTTAGATATTTCTTCTTGAATATCTACATCTTTTTGTTCTTCAATATGTTTTATTTTTTTGGAAGTTTTGTTACATAAATTTTTAATTTTTTCAGATAATTCTTCATTTAATTCTATTTTTTTCAATAAAACTGTGATCGAATGAAAATAAATTTCTAAGAGTTGAATATAATTTATATTATTAATATTTTGCATAACCATAGATAAATATGTGGTCTCCGGAAATATTTCATTAAATATAATCGTTTCAAATCCCGGATTACTATCAATAATTCTATTTTTATTACCATATGTCTCAGTTTTAATTTTAATTTCTTGGCTCCATTGTTGTAAGTATTCTCGAGCTTTCATTTCTGTACTTATATCTTTCTCAAAATTATTCATTAGTAATTTTATTATATTTTCAAAAGATTCTGCATTTTGTTTTTGAATAGTAATAAATGATAGAATACTGTTCATTAAATGAAAACTGGAAACTCTTTTATACGTTAAATTAATAATCCCATCGCTATTCATTGACGAATTAACATTAAATAATGGTGTTATACATCCTATAATATTTTTAATATTAATTTTTTTGGAATTTGGAACAGAAAATTTATAATGAATATTATTTATAAAAATATTTGACTGTTTAAAATCCTTAAAAGTAACATAATTATACCCTTTTTGTTTTAAGAAATTGTTTACATTAATAAGTATATTATCATTAACAGAATTAATAATTAATTGTTTTATGTTGTCAACTGATAAAAGATTGGAGATTTCACACTTAATATCTACATTTCCATTTTCATGGATCTCACATAAAATTTCATACTTATGATCGTGGAATACTGAATAAATAAAAAAACCTACAGATTTATTTTTAGATAATATGTTGGAAATATCTATTATCTTTTTTTTTCTTAAATTATTTTTAACATATAAATCTGGTATTTTAGCACCAGTTGTTGAAACATGTCCATTTGTATATAGTCTAAATATGTTTTCATGAGATTTTCCGGGATTATATTTGATAAGAGGGATATTTTCGGTAGAATTCATAGTTTTAAACAAAATTTCCAATGGCATTTTAATTTTATGTATGGATTTTATTTGAAAATGAATAAATTCTATTCCAGATTTTTTATTATCAAGTAATCCTTCAGTCGTACCATATATATCATATAATAAATCAACTCTTTTATTATAGGATTTATAGTATTTTTTTAATTTACTCTTATCATTATCTTTTAAATTTCCTTTTTTAGATAAAAGGTCGTCTAAATTTTGAATATTATCTTTTTTAAACAAAATGGGAAAATATAATTTCAATATGTAGTTATCATCGATAGATTTTTTCCGACTATATTCCAATACATTTTGAGCTGTGCATAAATATATATTGTTCTGCAATATAGGAAAAAACTTAAACAAGCAATTATTATTTTGGGTTGATATTATATTTTGACCTTCTCTTGATAAATATTCATCTTGTTTAATGAGAAAAGGATTTGATATATACGGATAATTATTTTTAGTGTTAATATAATTACCTAATGATTTTGCTAATAAAAGAGGATTTTCCCAATCAATATTTAAACCTTGCAATATTTCATAAATAGTATTTTCAGACGGATTAAATGTATATAACATTTCATCTAAAATACTCATATCTAACTGAGACTTTATAAAATTCATTAAAAATAATTTTAATTTATTAATAACATCTTGGTCGTGTAATGAATTATTTTGAAACTCGTTTAAAATATTATCAATATTTAATAATTTATTTATTAAATGAAATAAATATATTTCATTGATAGAAATATCTAATTCATCAATTTCATAAAATAATTTTTCTTTTATTCGTAAAATAGTATCATCTGGATGAATAAGTTTATTAATATATTGAATTATAATTCCCTTATTTTGAATATAACTAAATTCGTCTGACGTGAATATATTCAATCTTTTATTTATTGTGGCAAAACTTTCTTCTTCTGATATTTTTTCATTACCTATAAATGCATATATTTTGGATATTTTATTATCTATGACATGGTGTACTTTAAAAATAGGAAACATATATAAATAGATAATAAATTATTATAATATAATTTACTAAATGAATATTGTTGTTGCAACATGTAAAAATATGGGTATTGGTATAAACAATAGCTTACCATGGAGAATTCTTACAGATACATATTTTTTTAAATATTTAACTATTGGTAATGAGAAAAATGCAGTTATTATGGGAAAAAATACTTACTTAAGTTTACCTAAACCGTTAAAACATAGGGATAATTTTGTGTTATCTACAACTATGAAAGAAGAAAAATACAAAGTTTTTTCTGCTACTAGTATGGGAAAAGTTATACCTCATTTATATAAATATGATAATGTTTATTTGATTGGTGGTGAAACATTATATAATGAATATATTGATAGTGATCAGGTGAAGGGTATATATCATACTCGTATAGATGAAAAGTACGAGTGTGATACATATTTTCCTGAAATTCCAGAAAAATATAAAAAAATAAAAACAACCAAATTTGTAGATGTTGAAAAAAAAACAGGGAAAGAAGTTACATTCGATATAGATGTTTATTGTAATACAGAGATTAAAGGTTGTATAACTTTAAACTCTGAAAACTTAATAAAAGAATCAGATATGGCAATTAAAAGAATGAATAATTTGATGTTTTATGTTTGATCTTATGTTTTATCTTTTTGATGATTTTCGACGTCTTGATTTTCGACGTTTTGATTTTCTATGTTTTCGACGTTTTGATTTTCTACATTTTGATTTTCTATGTTTTCGACGTTTTGATTTTCTACATTTTGATTTTCTACGTCTTGATTTTCGACGTTTTGATTTTCTACGTTTTTTCTTTTTTCTAGATCTTATGTTTAATTTTCTTTCTGTTTTACTGCGTCCACCCTTAGATGCGGTTGTGGCAAATTCTAATGCAACTTGTATCAAAGTGTCAAAATTAGTATAACGTGGAATATTAGGATCAGTTTGTTCCATATTTCTATTAATTTCTTCGACAAATTGTAATAATTCATCTCGTTCTTCAGTGGCTTCGCTTAATATTTCATCTTCCCTATTATCACCTTTTCTTCCTCGCGGACCATATTTGGATTGTTTTAATATTTCTCCCCAAACATATTCCCGACCTTTTTCTTCTTCTCCCTTTTTACCATCGCTTTTTTTTTCCATACTATCATATATAATTCCCCCATGTCTTTCATGACATCTAAAAATCAATAATAATAAAGCCATGCTAAATTTCACTACATTTACATTGTCAGGAATATTTTCTTGTCCTAAAATGTAGTTGATATATGGAAATCTAAGTTCATCAGAAATTTGCAACCATGTGTAATAATCCTTAAAAAAATAAAAGAATAATTGAAAAATCGCAACAAAATCATCTTTCTCAAAAATTCCAATACGATCCTCAGATGTTAACTCTTCTTTTTTTCCCTCGGATTTTGAAGTAGAAAATATTCCTCCTTCACCAGAAATAAATTCACCCCATCTTTTTTGTCCTTCAAAAAAGTTTTTCACACGTGTAATAATTTCTAATGCTAATTTAAATTGTGAGATGGTATCTATTTGTTTTTGATATTCACCATTAGCGGTTTTAATTCGTGACCACATAGATCTGTTAGTCGCATCCGTATATGCTACATCACTAAAAGGAGAACAATTTGGAAATATTACAATAATATTTGATCCTTCTTTTTCTATAATAAAATTAACAATCTTTAAAATAGTAATATCTTGTGTGTTTCCTTGATTATCAACTAATATTTGTGAAGATAAGTCTGGTCTTTCGTGCCAATCTCCACCATCACGAATAAAAATACCAAATCCTCCTGGATCCTCACTCCCCCCTTCGCCAGAATGTATTTTTCCTGATTTTTTTTCAAGTTCTACCTCAACAATTTCATTATATATTATATCATTGCTACTAAAGAAAGATGTACTTGTTAAAAGTTCACCATGTCCGCGTGATCCCTCCTTTTTATCTGAATAAGCACCGCTAAATGAACGAGTATTTGGTATATTTAAAAATTGCGAACGAGTTTCTGGATCAGTTAACATATTATATAAAAAATTAACATTCTCTCTATCAGACTCAAAATTACTATTTGCTGATTTACCCGGAGATACTATTCTAATAATATAAGGTGTAACAGTATCGACCTCTGTATTTCCTATAGATTTTCTGTATTGATTTAAACTTATAAACTTATTATCTAATCTTTCACTTCCACCTCCATGGGCTTGTACATAAATAATTTTGGGTGGTTCCATTATATATATTTGAAGATAAAATATATTAATAAATTTTCAATATATATTTTAAAAATTCATTAAAATATAAATTTAAATTATAAATCGTAATAAGGGTTATCAGTTATGGTCATACCACAATATTTCTGAGGTTTTTTTTTATAATCTTTCGGTGTGTAAATACCCATAGTTACAGCGTTCTTTAAAATAAATTTGAAATTTTGCCAAAATTCTTTTTTGTGTCCAATAGATTCAGTCATAATATGACTAATTTCATGTAATGCAACAAACGTTAATGTATTTTCATCAATAAGTTTTGATCCTTCTTTTGTTGTCGTTGTACAAAACGCGAGTTTTTCTCCCTTATTTTCTGAATATGCTGTGTATTTGCTTGTTGGCAGTGTTTCCATTATTTTTTTAGGATTAAATTTTTTAGAAAGTCGTTGTACATTTTCACGTGTTGGGTATTTTTTATCTAAATATTTAACCAATTTACTTAATTTTCCAGTAACTTTGGCTAATAAATTTGCTACAATTTCTAATTTAGGTGTTTCTCTTACGCAATATGTATTGCCATCTTCATCGCTTATAATACATTTAAGATGAAACATCTCAGATTCAAAATAAATTTTTAAACAAAATCCAATGACAAACAAAATAACTAAATAACCAAAAATATTTATATCCAATTTCATAATAATATATTGATATAAAACAAAATTCAAATATTTTTTGTTTTATATTATGTTTTTAGTTATTATCATTTACTTATTGACTACCACATCCAATTTCTAAAGGTCTTCTTTGCATATCAGGTGTCATTGAGGTTTGGTTCCATGGACCAGTATTTAATTGAGGATTTGCTGGTTCACTTCTAAGTTGTAAGTTGGCATTTCTTAAACTTTGTCCAACAGTGTTAATACCAATGTGATGACCTGCTTTTAATAAACTTACATTTTTAAGATCTCCTGCTCCAGTAGGGTTTAATTTGCTGAACTGGCTGTTGTTATCTCGTGGAAGGAGTTCACTTGGATCGACAACTTGCTGTTTGGCACAACTAGGTGGCAACCCGTATGTATCAGTGGAAGATCCGGATGCCGATGCGTTGGCGCTATTTTGTCCTAAAGGATTAGAAGGGACGAAATTATTTCCTCCTGCTGCACATTGAATATTATTATCATTCATACCTCCCTGAGAATCAGTAGCACCGGATGCTTCGCTTGAATTTTCCATACCACTCATAGACAAAGAAAATCCTTTAGAGTAAAAATACAATGCACAAACAACAACAATTGCTGCTAAAATCATTAATGTTTGATTGTTCAAAAGTTTCTTCAACATCTTATTAAAGTTCATTATATATTAATCTAAACATAAAATAATTTTGATTTTTGTTGAATTAAATTATTCCCCATTTTCTTCATTTTCTTCTTCATCACTACTATCTATAGCATCCAACATATATAATTCCTTAATTCTCTTAACTTCTAAATACGCCTTAATAGCATCATTTCTTGCATTTTTTGCTTTTGTTCGGGCTTTTTTATAAATGTCTAAATAAACATCGTTTGCATTTCTTAATTTAATAGAATCTGTTTCTGAAATATCTATTTTTATTTCTTCTAATTCATTTTCTATATTTGTATTATGTGCAATATCGTCTAAATTTTCTGTATTTTCTGTATTTTCTAAATTTTCTGTATTTTCTGTATTTTCTAAATTTTCTAAATTTTCTAAATTTTCTGTATTTTCTGTATTTTCTGTATTTTCTGTATTTTCTGTATTTTCTGTATTTTCTGTATTTTCTGTATTTTCTGTATTTGCTGTATTTTCTGTATTTTCTGTATTTTCTGTATTTTCTGTATTTTCTGTATTTGCTGTATTTGCTGTATTTTCTGTATTTTCTGTATTTTCTGTATTTTCTGTATTTTCTGTATTTTCTGTATCATTTTTGTCTAAAGTTTCTAAATCTACCTCTTCTGAGGACTTGTTTGCTGATGAAGGATCTACCTCTTCTGAGGACTTGTTTGCTGATGAAGGATCTACATCTTCTGAGGACTTGTTTGCTGATGAAGGATCTACATCTTTCAAGGGCTTGGATGCAAAGGAAGAATTGTTGGTTTTAATCAAACATTGATTAAACATAGGTTTTTCATTTAGTATCATGACCTGTCTTAAAAAAATTTCTAAATTAAAACTTTGCTGTGAGAATTTCAATCCTTTTATTTCTAAAATACAAATAACGTATTTATTTTCATCAATATTTTCTAAATGTAATTCATTTTCATTATCGTCGTATATTTGTATGTTTAATTTGTTTAATGATTTATTTTTATATATAAAAGTTCTGATTAAGTTATTGGTATTTTTATACATTCTGATACTATTGTTCCAATTATATTCGATTTCATCAATTCCAGGATTGTCGTGAAACCAGTTATCTCCATTTTCTAGAATAAGACACCTAACCTTTTCTTGTATTTTGTTTAACCAATTAATAAAAACTATATTATCGGTGTTGTCTTGTGAAAAAAGTAAATCGCAATAAACTTGTTTAGATGTTTTGTGTATACCTTTTTTTGTTTTACATTTAGGAGTTTGTATGACAATAGGTTTACTATTTATTTCTAATTGAGCTGAATATGTACCCCCTTGGAGGGCTTTGGGTGTTTTAATAATAATATCATCTATTGGATACTCGTCATTTGGTAATTCTGAATTCATTAAATCTAATACACAAATTTAACTTTAAACTAATACGCATTTATTTAATAAATAAAATATCCATTAAATATAATTAATTTAATGGATGTTAAAGAAATGTTAATTAATGAATGCATAAATGTACTGCATAAAGATGAGGTAAAAAAAGAATTTAAGGAATTAATGAAACCATTATTATCTATGTTGATTCAGGAAATATATCCTTATATATTTTTATCAATAATATTTGTGTTTATAAGTTTTCTATTACTTTTAGGAATATTTATATTATTATTGCGTAATAAACATTTTTTAAATAGAAAATAATATTTTGAATTATTTTGATTATTTTATATAAAAATATTTATATAATATATAATGTCAAGAAGAACTCGTAGAAGATCCCGCAAATCGCGTCGTAAATCGCGTAAATCTCGCAGACGCAGAGGTGGTTCTGTCGTAGGTGCATTGAGAACCGCTTTGTTACCTTACTTATTTTACAAGGGTCAAAAGAAAATGCAAAAAAGAGTTTCTAGTAGAAAAAGAAGAAAAACTCGTCGTAAGGGTCGTAAATAAGTTTTATAAAATAAGAATATAAATTTATATTATTATTTTATAATAAATGAGTGATGAATTTCAAGAAAATATTAAAAATTGGGTATCTCTCGATAATAAACTTAAAAAAATGCAACAGGAGGTGAAAGAAGTAAGGAATATGAAAAATGAATTAACAGATCATATTTTCACATATGCGGAGGATAATAATTTAGGAAACGCAGTTATTCAAATTAGTGATGGAAAGTTAAAATTTCAAAATGTTAAATCAACATCACCATTATCATATGGATTTTTAGAACAATGTTTATTGGAATGTATGAATGATGAAAATCAAGTAAAAGAGCTACTTATATATATTAAAAGTAAAAGAACCCATAAGACCAGTTATGATATAAAAAGGACATATAAAAAGAACATATAAGAAAGACATTTAGAGGATATAATATATAAAATATATAGTATAATTTTTGAAAATTAAATGGATCTCATTGCTAAAGATGATACCAATATAGAAGATCTCGTAATAGAGAACAGTTTCAAAATATTGACAAATCAAAGGTGGAAAACGTATAAACTTAATATAAAAACTAAAAATTTATTAGAAAATTTGGAGAAAACAAAGGTAAAACGTGAACAAGAAGATTTCCAGAAATGGTTATGTAGAGATATACATGATGTATATGCAGAAGATGATGCATATCTTTCAGTACATTGTGTGTTAGAAGCATTATGTGAGGATGTTAAAAGTATTATAATTGAAAGGGGATGTATAATATCAAATGAAAAGGAATTTAGAGATAATGTAGCAACTATGATATATAAAGAAAGTAGATATGGATAGTTATGAAATGGATGAACCAATATCAGATGTTGATTATTTAAAAAATCTTGATATGCAGGATTTTTTAAATTGTGATGAAACTAGAAAAATTTTACAAGAAGAAAATTATCAATATTTTGAAGAAAATATTAAATCGGCATTAATGAAGTTATTTACACGTTATGCTAAAAATTATAATTGTGATCTATTTTTATATAATGACCCAGATGGTAAAAAAAATAGTGATTTATTTTCAGAAATAGTTAATAATTCATTGTCTGAAAAAAATGATTTGACTGTTTTTTATGATAATCCTCATTTAGCGAAAAAATTATTAGAATGAGTGTAGAATAAAAAAAATTTATTAATTTTATATATATAATGAGTTTTGGAAAGCATTTTAAAAACAATGATTTTACCTTATATGAAGAAAATGGAGATATTTTTAGTCTACATATGAAATTCAATAACTTTTTTAGAAATCAAAATTTACCTGCTATGGTAGGAGGTGGAAAAAGAAATCATTTAAATATTAATAATGGATTATCGGTTCCATTAGGGTTGGCTTTATTAAATAAACAAGGAGATACGACAGGATATCAAGATATTCATAATAGAAATAGAGAAGGGCGTAATTTAGATGGGGGTGTATTGAAAGAAGATATATATTCAAAGTTGCTTAGTTTGGCAGATAGTAGAAATCAAAAAAAATCCAATAGAAAAACAAAAAAAAAAGGAATTAAAACAAATAAAAAAGGAATTAAAACAAATAAAAAAGGAATTAAAACAAATAAAAAAAAATCCCAAAGAAGAAAAACACGTAAGATTTAAATCATTTTATTAAATAAATTTAACAAAATGATTTATAAATAACAAATTATCGATTTGAGTAATTATATAATATACTTAAAATTGTAGATGAAATATAATGTTCATTTTACATAATCATTCTCTAGGTGGCTAACTCGAGATGTAAAATGGAATGATTTAATCCATAACCTCGTAAATTTTCCATGGCTTCTAAAGCCTGATTTTTTGAAGAAAACGAAACGAAAGCAAATCCGCGACTTTTTTGAGTATTGTGATCAGTTACTATTTTCACACGAGTTACTTTACTATATTGATAAAACAAATCCTCGAGTTGAGATTGAGTTGTATCTAAAGAAATATTACTAATACGCAACGAAATAGTTTCATTGAAACCCATTGTAGAACCTGAAGACAAATTTTTATTTGCACCTTTGCGCATTGCGGGTGGGATATAATAAACTGTTTTATCTATATTCGATTCAATATCTTTTAAATTATCTTTTAAATTATCTTTTAACTTCATTTTGGAGCGGTTTATTCTTTGTTTTTCTATATTTTTTAATAGTTCTTCCATCGGATCTTTTGGCTTAGTGAAAGGTGATTCGATGTATACATCTTCTTGTGAATATAGTGTGACATCTGTATCCAATCCAGGCTTGGCCGAACCAAAATGTGGAATACCTGTCCGGTTTTTAATTCTACTGCGTCTATTTTTTCTTTTTTGGTTGTCATTTATCATTTCGAATAGTTTTCATAAATATAAAAAATAAGGTTTAAATCAATTTTTTATATTTGGCTCCAGTTTTCATAATTGAATGGGGAAACCAATATTTGAGCCATGTTTTTCTTATATTTGTCGGCTTTTTGTTTTATTTGTCTCTCCTCTGGTGTTAATGGGTAAGGAACAGCATTATTCATAATATCTTGCTCTTCTTCCGTTATGCTAGGTTTGGGACCAAAACAATTAACACCAAAACGTACGTTTGGATTTTTAATATATCCCCCATTAATTCCTGGTCTTCCACAGTCATGTTTATGACCTTTTATTTTTTGTAATTTATGCCAAGTTGTTTTTTGCGTTGGATAATAGGCCATTTGGTCTTTGGACCAGCCATAATTACACCACTCCGCACCACTCTTGTAGGCATTTTCTATTTGAGAATAAGTTGCTAATTCACCCCCATAAGCTTTGCATAATGCTGATGCGTCATTAAATGTATAATCATTCCCCGGTATGTTGAAAACCTGATTATTTAAAGATCCTGAATTTCTATTACCTTTTAAATTAGATAATCCTAAATCTTTTTCTAATTCACCCGCTAAACTTTTACCCTCATATTTTGTCTCAGGTTTGATTTGTATATCAACCTCTGGTGTGCCTTGAAATAAATTCTTTACTGCTGTTTTTATATCTATTTGAAAAAAGTATTGTAATCCATTAATTAAAACTAAAAATATAATTAGACCCCACATTATAATCTCAATAATAGTTAACCCCATAGAACTCGGTCCAGGGGCAGAAGGAGTTCCGGGAGTATATCCTAAATAAGAAAAAATGAAAAAATAAACAACAATAATCCCAGTTAAAATAATTAATACGATAGGGTTTGTTGTTGCCATCGAATTATTCATTGAATTATAAATATGGGAAAATCCATCACTAGAAGAAACATCTACGTCCATTAATATATTATAGATATATATAATTTATTCATTTTTTTTGTTTTCTATAGAAAAAACAATAAGCATATGGAGATTTTAATGTATCTAAATTTGTAATTTCCTCTACACGAGCATCATTAAATTCATACCATTTTCCATTCGCATTTTTAACATATGCATAATAATGACCTCCTCCTGTGCCACCACTATGATTGCAAATACCATATAAATCATATTTATAAGAATGTTTATCATATCCTACTACATATTTTGATAAATCTAAATCATTCAATGGAAAATCTATAAGAGATTTTTCTTTTCTTCCATTATTTAAAAATCTTTTTAATGTAATAACTAAAATTTTTGATAAACTCCAAAATAATATTTGTTTTGTTGCATTTTCTTTCTTTTCCGTTTTTTCATTATAAATTTTATTTTCGTCTCCTAAATCTTCTATAGATGTAAATAAATCAAAACAATCTATAAGTGTTTTATTTTGTGCTATTGGAACATTAATATTAAAAAAAGGTTCGGGAAGAATATTTAAATAATCACTATCGTTAGATGACACTTTAGAAACAAGTATACCGTAAAACATATTTAAAAATTCACTGTACTCTTTTTTATACATAGATTTCATCATACCATAACATTTTTTGGCTAGTTCATCGGTTGCTGTTTGCGACGAACCAGTTATTACCATGTCTACTTCTCTAGAAATAGAATTATGAAAACAATCAAAAATAAATTGTAAAAATTCAGTGAGATCATTTTGAACAAATCCTGTAAAAATAACTCTGTCTTTAATTCTTGCTACCTTTTGTATTGCATTTATAAAACCTCCGGGTGAAATAATACAATTTTCACTCCACATTAATTTTCTTAAATTATCCCATTCACACAAAATTAACGACTCGTATTGTTTGTTTAATCTGGTTTTATATGTTTCTTTTTCTAAAAATAAATTCAATTCATATGTATGTGATATACATTGTAAGCAACTATTCATAAAACAAGTATTACCTACATTGGCTAATCCTGTTAAACCCAAATCTTTAAATTTATCAAATTGTCTGTTAGTTGACTGAGATATTTGCATATTTTCACAACTCATATTTAATATTTATGATATTTTACATTTAAACACATTTTGGTTAATGTTATTAATGTCTCGATATCGTGATCAAGGGAATTCTCATAATGAACCGAGTGAAACAAACTTAATACATGAATATATTAATTTGATGGATACAACTGTTAGAACACAAAGTGAAATTTTAAGATCTTTTAATAATAATATATATCTAATGCTAGGTAATGTTGATTTAATGTTTGATCGTTATTATAATTGGGGTAATAGTAACAATATGACATCAGAACCTCGTACCAATACTAACTTTTCTGTGCCATCTAATTCATTAGGTACACAATCATTGTCAAATATCGCTTCTAATTTTCCACGTAACACAATTCCAACAAGAACTACACTACCACCAAGAACTACACTACCAACAAGAACTACATATCCAACAAGAACTACATATCCAACAAGAAGTACACATCCAACAAGAACTACATATCCAACAAGAAGTACACATCCAACAAGAAGTACCACCCCTCTAACCTTTCCACAAAGAACTTTTGCACCATCTAGTAGTAGATTAACATGGTCACGTTCAGTTCCCTCCGGAAACTTTACAAATAGAGTAATAAATCCTACAAGACAACCATTAAATACATTTCAAAACTTTATAAATAGCACATTAAATACTACTACTTCTTCTAATTATACATTAACACGTGAACAAATTAATCTAAATTTAAGTACATCTCAGTGGAGAGATATTCGATCATCTTCTGACCAAACATTATGTCCTATTACTCAATTGACATTTGGAGATGATGATATGATAAGTAGAATAATAATATGTGGGCATATTTTTTCAGCAAATGCAATTAATAATTACTTACTTAATTATGATAATAGATGTCCTGTATGTAGAATTAATTTAAATAATAGTCGTCACACTATATCCAATACCACACCCAACACTACAAATATATCGACATCCAATGCCACATCCACACCTACAACTACCACACCTACAACTACCACACCTACAACTACCACACCTACAACTACCACACCTACAACTACCACACCTACAACTACCAATCCTATAACCACACCTACAACTACCAATCCTATAACCACACCTACAACTACCACAACTACCACACCTACAACCACATCTACAACAACATCTACAACTACCACACCTAATACTAGTTCTTTAAATAATTTTGGTAATTTATCACCAGAATTAAATAATGCTGTAAATGTGATATCAAATGCATTAATAAATGAAATAAATACTAATCTATTTGGTAACTCTCAGGCTCAACTAAATGCAGAATACTCTTTTTCTCTTCCACCTGTAAATTCAACTGGTCTAGAAAATCAAAATTATGGTGAACCCCCTATACAACCAATGTCGACAAATCCTTCAAATACAGAAACATCATCGGTAGAAACTATAAGAAATTCCAGTCCTATTAGTACATCAAGTACAATAAGTAATTCTAATTCAAACACTCCAGAAGAAGAAAGTCAAATCACGTCAAATATTTCTGATACTGCAAGATATATTACCACTTATGTAGAAGGTGTTTTTAATAGAGATGAAATTATTGAAGATTTGTTAGACGACTATGATGAGGATTCCGACAATGACGATGAGGATCATGTCTACACGGAAGACGATGAACAAGAAGAAAAAAATGAATCGCATAATATTTCTAGAAAATAAGCAAACTCATAATATTTCTATAAAATAATCAAATCTTCACCCAAAGAAACTCATAATTGATTTTTGACCAGTTTTATTATGTGTAGATATCCGCAATGCATCATTGAAAACAATCTCTTTAACAGTATCGTCTCTAAGTTTAGTTTTTTTATCATCATATTTTTGATCATCATCTTTATATTTTATACGCAATTTATTAAGTTTCTGTTGATATATTTTTTTCTTTTTTGTATTCGTAAACTCAGTCATATCCTCTAATACAAGATTAAATATTTGCATAACAGGTTTCATAATCTGATTTGTTATGTAAAAACTATAATCTGGTTTAAGATTATTTTTTTTTATAAAGTCTGGATGTTCTATTCGTTCACCTTGTAACATGACTTTTCCACTGGTTTTAATATAAACATATGGGATCCTAGACCCAACTGAAGGTTTGTTACCACTGTCACGTTTCCCCATTCTATCTGCTAATACTTTATGAGCGACCCCCTCCGGATTTTTATAAAAACCATTCAATGATTTTGTAATAATCAACTTACTAATATCTATTTTTTCATCTACCATATTTTGCAAATAACCTTTCACAAATTCAACCGATTGATCAACAGTTCCACCTTTCATAAGAATATCAACTACTTCCCCATAACAATCCTTAACACATGCAGCATTGTCACGTCTTTTTAATACAATTCCCATAGATTTCATTTTACATTTATTTACATCTGTCTCATACAGCATACCCACATATCTCTTCTTAGAAAGTAATAAGAATGGGTCAAATGTTTTTTCATATTCCAAATCGTGTGGTCCTTTTAGAAATTTACTTGCCAACTTTCCTGCTTCAATAGCCAATTCAATTGTAATTTCCAACGCGGTCTTTCCAATAATTCTCACTCCATCTAATGTGGTAAGTTTAAAAGAGAAGAATACCGAATCAGTATCCCCATATATGTAGGTAGCATTTGATTTAACTTTTCCATGATTTTTTGTTTCAACAACAATATCTCCATAACATTCTTCTACAATTCTTTTACCATATAAAAGCAACTTTCTACCTACTGCTGTAGTAGATGCTGCAATATCTTTGTCATAAAAACTACTTGTTTTAGCACCGCATTGACCATAAAGTGAATTGGCAACAATCTTTTTACTTGATTGACGTTTATCAAAGACATTTTTCATAAAATCATCATATGTATCCTCAATTGACACAATGTTTAAGTTTTCAATAATTGTTTTATTACCTTTCTCATGTAAAATAGTAGTGGTGTCTTCTTCTCTACTGATCAAACCGGTAAATGATTTCCCATCATTAGTAGTAATTGTTTTATATTTGATCAGTTTTCTTGTTGCTTTTCTGGATGCTAACAATTCTTCCAATACTGTTGGAAGAATGCCCATTTCATTATTGGGAAATTGTGCAAACCGACAAATTTTCTTTCCGCAAATAATTTTATCAACCTTTGCACTGGTTGTTTTACGCACATATTTATACGTGTCGTATGTGATATTTACATACTTATATTCATCAATGTTATCATAAATAAAGTCTCCATTATTATTTTGCTCTCCTGTAATTTTTATAAGTTTACCATCCAAATTATATTCTTTTGTCCAAACCTTACTATCGTGTGAAATATTTTCGCTAATCATGCAACTCGGATATAGAGATGAATAATCACAAACTGCCACCGGATCATTAATATATAATCCGGGTTTTGGCGGTAATACAATTGCTCCTTCATAACCATCATTAGTTTTATTTTTTGCCATAACCGGCATACACATTTTCTTGGTTGCACATTCTTTTGCAATAAATGATAACAATTTTATCCCCTGACCACGCATTGCTACGAAATCTATAGGTACCGAACAAATATTAGCCTGTTCTACCATGGCCGTAAATATATCATTTTTGAAAAGCAGGTTGTGGACTAGATTACAATCCTGAAAACAGTATTTGGCTACGATTGCCTTTTCATCCGGTCCTTCATTTGAAAGTCTAAAAATATCTTGAGGTGTTACATCATCTTTTGCCAAACACCATCGGATTTTCTTCTTTTTATCAATATCGATGGTATCATTCACTACAAATGTTTTATTTTCAAAATCAATATTTTCAATAATAAATTTTTTACCATGTTTGTATTTATTACTTGAATGTCCAATAATTTCAAAGCATATGTAGTGCCCTTTTTTAAGTCCAGTTAGATTTTTAGAAGATACAATACATTTATCTTCCTGATTTGTATAATCTTTGATGATATCTCCTATAAAATAAGAAGCGACATAATCTAATTTATAGGAAGGTAGATTTTCATTTTTTCTGAAATAATTATAAAGATCTATTTGTATTCTACCCGGGATCTTAACATATACCAATTCATATGTTCCACTAGCAACTGTTGTTGATGTTTCTTTAATTTCGCAAATTTCGTCTTTATTTCTACCTAATACTAAAAATTCATCTAGAACTTTTTGTTTTTCTGTTGTTAATTCTTTTGCTCTATCAATGAGAAACTTCCAATCAAAACCAAAAATATTATATCCAATGATGATGTCGGGATCTTCTTCTTGAATTAATTTAGTCCATTCAAGTAAAACATTTTTTTCTTTTTTTTTCCAAACAATTTCACTATTTTCAACTTCGGGGGTGTCTGAACACTCACCTAATGCAATCATATTATTATAATAAGGTTCTCTCTCCCCTAAGTTTAAGAAGGTACTTCCAATAAAGGTACATTTATCTCCTTCCAGTTTTGGAAGAAATTCATATGATTGTAATTTTTTTTTATCATTCCATTCGAACGCCTTGTCGAGAATTTCCAACTTCTTACCAGCATCATATTTCATTCCTAGAACATGAATGATATTATTATTTTTGAAATCATAAGGTATATAAATATTCCAGTCTCTATATAGAGCCTGTTCTTCATTATCCATTGCTTCCCATTTTTTCTTTTCCCAATATTCATCTTTTCTGAAATCTTTTCCAACTCTTCTTTTTAATAGTTTTTCGAGTTTATATTTAATGAGTATTTGAATTTTCTGTATTAAATCTTTCTTACTGGGTTTATCCTTTTTGCTATAAAGATAAATTCTACTAATTCCTTCTTGTTTACCATATTTAAATGCAGCACATACTAAATCAATAAATAAACGTTCTTTTTGTGATTTAGTCATCTTAGATATTTCTTTTTTGTGTATTGTCCAATGCTGAATAATTTCACCAATGAGTTTTTTATATGTTTTAATTGGTACTGGAAAATCGCCATGACTTGAAGAAGCCTCAATATCATAACTCATAATCTTCATAGGAATCGCGTCCTCTTTTTCTAACAACGGTACAATATTATCAAAATTTGTTATAAATTCATGGTGGCAATTTGTATGTTTCTCTTTGATTTTTTTTGGCTGGTTATTAAACCCTATCCAACCAGAAGGACTTATATTTTGTATGTGAAAATATCTTAACAATGGTGGGAGACTTGCTTCATAAAGATGAATATGATCGTTTGTTAGTTCGAATAGAAGACCGTTTTTTTTCAATGTAGTTTTTTTATAATTTTTATGCTGAGTATACCATAGTTTTTTAGTTTTATTGAATATTGCTTCATTTTTAAAACTTAATTTCAAGAATGCAAGTTTTTTATGATTATTGAACCCGTAAAGTTTTTCCATTTTGGTTTTTTCAACACTTAATAAAGAATTCTCGGCAAAATCTCCTAACTCAGTCCGTATATATTGTTTGAATTGTGTTATATGTTGCCCTTTCCAATTAGATGGGATAAGAACGTAGAAGAATGGGCGAAAATTTTCAATATGAATACAACAAGTTTCTCGTTGTTCATTCATACCGAACATTTTTATAGTAAAGTTCTTATCATCTGTACCGGCCTCTTGAATGACATCATCTCTATTATATGTTTGAAAATCAAATAACCTGAATTCAGGTAATGACATTTTTTATATGATATAATAAAATTATGTTTATTATTTTTCAATTTTATATTAAATAATAAGTTTTATAAGTTAATATAATGACTGTGATTATATGTAAAATATCAGATAAAATATTTCAGGGATTTGAAGTTTATATAGATATGGATTACATTGATAATGTAGAACAAATATGTGAGCAAGTGAAAAAAACACTTATTACCCATCTAACCACATATAAATTTGAGAGTTTATTAGATAAGGCCAATCATATACATTTTCATATTCATGATTGTGATATGGGGCAAATATTAATGATGGGAGAAAATGCAATAATTTGGATATGTAATCATTGAAACTTTTTAGGAATGTTCAAAGTTATTAATTTTTTTTGTAAAATAAACAATGTTCGAAAATAATATATGTTAACGTATTTATATTCATTAATTTGGGGGGTGAAGGAAACAAATTCATTGTGTCCCAACAGTTTTAATAGTATGCCATCGGGAAAATTTCATAATTTTCTTATTCAACGTGGCGAACCGGACGACGATGAGCCGGTGGTCTGATGATCAAACATGTAATATTTAAAATAAGATTAAACATAAAGATTATATTAAACATAAGATCATAATAAAGACAATTAATTTAATATCTATATATGGAAAAACAAACCATAACAAATGGTATTGATTTAATTACAATTACTAAGGATGATGCTTTAAAATTAGAATTAAAAATTAACTTATATGAAAATAAAGATTATTGGAGAGAAATTGGTGATAAATTATATGATTTTCACGCAAAAAACATTAATACTAATATAAATGTTACGAATGATCAAAATAAGATTATGTTGCGTATATTGAAAAATTGAATAAAAAAAACAAATAGAAATAAAAGTAATTAAACAACATAAAATAAAAAATGGTCTTTATTTATATATTAAGATTGAAAAATTATAAGTACTATGTGGGCAAAACAGAAAACCCGAAATTTCGGATAGATACACATTTTAAAGATGGGGGATGTTATTGGACTAAAAAATACAAACCGCTCCAAATTATAGGATTATTTCCAGACTGTGATGATTTTGATGAAGATAAATATACATTAAAATATATGTCAAAATATGGTATTGATAATGTGAGAGGCGGGTCATTTTGTAGATGTGACCTATCAATAGAAAATAGAAACGCAATTGAAAGAATGATACTAAGTTCGACTGATTGTTGTCATTCTTGTGGAGAGAAAGGTCATTTTATTGAAAATTGTACAAAAAACAAATACTCGGAACAAAATAAACATTTTCTACAACTCTCAAAAGATTATGAAAGTGCTGACGAAGTTGAAGTTGAGAGCGATGACGATTCGTTGTCATGTTCTTATTGTAAAAAAAGTTTTGAAACTTATAATGGTGTACGATTTCACGAAAATGTTCATTGCAAAGTAAAAAAAAATCAATATGAAGACGAAGGCGAAGAAGAATTAACTATTGATAACTTAGAACAAGCATTTGCAGATAAAGATGATGGGTTGTATTCATTTGATGGCGATACATATTTATGGAGTGATGGAGAACTATATGAGGAAACTGATAACTATATTGGACATAGGGACGGAACATTTTATACTTCTGAATATGATTATAATTGTTGGAGACCAATAAAAAAGAAAAAAAATAAAAAATCATCATCAAAATGTCATAGATGTGGAAGAAATGGACATTATAAATCAACATGTTATGCTAAGAAACATGTTAAAGGGTTTTATTTAAAATAAGATCATAATAAACATGAGATAATTAAACATGAGATAATTAAACATGAGATCATAAAAAATTGAATGTAAAATATGAGACAGGGTTTAAAACTAATTAATTAAGATATCATAAATGACAGACTACTCATTTATGAAATCAGGATTTGATAATTTGGAAAGTGAAGATGATACTCTTGAAAATGTGGGGAGTATTGTGATGGTTTTTATGGAAAATGCAATAAAGAGTGCTGATATATATGTTAAGCATGCAAAAAGAAAGGAATTAACTTCTGAAGATATTAAGAGAGGCTTAATGTTGGAAGTATTCTTTATGAAAAATCGTCCTAATATGATGGAACAATGTGATGAAATGAAGAAAAAAATTCAAGAAATTATTAGAGAAGAAGAAAATAGTGAGGAAATTATTATAGATGATAATGAATATAAGGAAGAAGAATTTTCGGAAAGTAAATGCGATTGTCCAATGTGTGGGTGTTTTAATACAATATATGCAAGATGGGAAAACTTCACCCCTGAATTACCCATGGAAAAGATTTTAGCCAAACATATTGATAATATATAATTATTAATTCTTAAAACTCTTTTGTTTTCTACGGGATCTCATGTTTAATTTGTTTTTCTTAAAAAAGTTTTTTCTACGACCGCCCATTAATTTAAGATCTTTTAAACCTTCTTCTTTTTTTAGTAAAGATCTTATGTCTTGTAATAATCTACTACTATCGCTTCTAAATTCATCATCATCCCCTCTCAGCATTCCAGAAGAAATCATAGCATTACTTTTTAGTTTGCCAGCATTAGTTAATCCTCTCGTTTACGCGTTCTCTTTCTTCTGCGTGATTTTCTTCTGCGTGATTTTCTTCCACGTGATTTTCTTCCACGTGATTTTCTTCTGCGTGATTTTCTTCTGCGTGATTTTCTTCTGCGTGATTTTCTTCTGCGTGATTTTCTTCTACCACCCCGATTATTAGGTTTATCACAATATTGTTTTTCAGAATCCCCGTACACAATGTCGATCTCGTCACCTTGGTCTACTTGCAACTTCCCATCTCCATTTCTGTTTGACGGATAACAATAATTTTCCCAATCACAAAACTTACTCCCTTTTTCGCACCATCCTTTATGCTCACATTGTGTAATACAAGGTGTGCCCTCCAAATTACTTTTATCATTTACGACACCATTACGAGTTAAAAGTCCTGTAATTCTTTCATTTCTTCTTCTTCTTCTCTCTCGTTTTTCTCTTTTTTGTCTATTGGTCTCATCATCTTCATCATTATTGTTTGCATATGGAACAAATGGAACAGTTTTACTTTCTCCTCTCTTTTGTTCAGAGGGTGTTCTAAGATCATCTACCCCATCTGCGTTAACATATTGCGTTCCTCCTGGTGAAGTTTGTCGTAATGGGTTGACAATTGCAGCAACAATTTCAGCCTCTGGAAGATCACTTCCGTTACATGTCTTCATCCATTTGTTTCGCATTTTTTTTCTAAATGTCTCTTTGCTACACACCTTGGATTCTCTATTAAATACACATTGTGGATCAGCATTTGATACACAAACTGCACAGTTATTATTAAAATTTTTACAATCGGATCCTCCTTTCTTTTTACGCGTTTTTCTACGTTTAACCATTATTTATATATATATAAAAATATTATTTTATTCCTAAATTATGTTCCGCGTGATTTTCTTCTGCGTGATTTTCTTCTGCGTGATTTTCTTCTGCGTGATTTTCTTCTGCGTGATTTTCTTCTGCGTGATTTTCTTTTTTTTCGTTTTTGTAAACTTTTCTTTAAAACGTTTTTTATAGTTCTTTTTTTTCGGTATTTTTTTCCACCACCTTTTTGTTTTTTTAATAAATTCTTAAAAAATAATTTCATATCAGCAGTTGTTCTCTTACCTTCATAATCCATTATTCGTTTACCACCTTCAAACACCCTTAATGTAGGAACTCCTCTATTATCAGTATCACAGTCAGCACTCTCAATATCTTCAGAAGATATACTTGCTAAAAGTCCGTTTATATCTTCATTTTCTAATTCATTTTCTAATTGTGTCCAATCCGATTCCATTGCTTTACAATGACCACATGAATTGCTGTAAATTTTAACAAACGCAATAAGATTTGGTTTTTTTATCTCTTTATTAAAACTATTAATGTTATCTGGGGTTACTTTTATGATTTTCATTTAAACTAAGATGAGAAATTTATTTATTGAACTATATATATATGAATAATAAACTAGTTGTTGTTAGTGGTGTTTTTATTTTAGGATTGTTATTTTGTCTAACATATAAAAGTGAAGATATTGTCGAAGGGTTTAATGTATCCTCTTCTCAATGTCCAGATATGCTTATTAAAAAAGGTAAACAATTGCATTTAATGAATTCAAAAAAAGCAATAATCCCTGGTGTAAATCCAATTGTTTTTAATAATTTAGAAGAATATGCCGAATACATACAATGGGCCCAACGTGTTGGTGTAAATTGCCCAATGTTATATTACGAACAATCTTATGATACGCAAAACAATCGAGGATATAGAATGTCTGGAGATCCGCTAAATCAAGATTTAGGATTTGCAGCAGACCCTTATTATAAACAAGCACAAGAAAGACTTTTATTAGATTCAAATCGCGATGATCCACCATATAATCAAAACAATTTTGCAGGATTTGACCCAAACGATGAACGCATAGGTGTTAAAACACCTTTAGACAATATTACAATGACGAAAGAAGATGGAAGTCCAAATCCAATGGATGCAAACTGGAAAGGCCACAAGTTTACACAAGAAGCAATAGAAAATGGTGAATTTACCGGTCGCACAAGAAATATACTTGATCAAGTTGATGACCCTGTGACATATGCTAAGAAATAATTGTTTACATCTATGGTAATAATTATATTTGAAAAATTAAATATAATTATGTATATAAAATTCAATGATTGATATTATATCTGCATTTGGTGTTGGAATAAGTGAAACATTAATAGGTCATCCTTTAAATACAGCAAAAATATTAATACAAAATAAAAAAAAATGGTATGGTTTACCTTTGCGACATTATTATAGGGGGATAAGGTATCCGCTTGCATCAGGTACATTTTTTAATATGATGGTGTTTCCTATTAAGGAAAGAACATATAAATATACGAATAATTATTTTTTATCTGGAGTATTGGCTGGAATTATTGTTACACCCCAGATATATTTTATAGATACCTTTACAATAAAAAAACAAACCAATCAATCGGTAAGCATGTCGATGTTTAAGGGCTCGAAGGGATTTCAAATGACAATGGCTAGGGAAATGTTTGCTCTTTCTCTTTATTTTGGTACATATCATTGGATGCGGGATGATTTACAATATAACTCATTGATAGCGGGTGGCACAGCAGGATTAACAAATTGGACGGCAAGTTATCCATTAGATGTAATACGTTCTAGGCAAATAGCACAACGAATTACAATAAAGGAAGCCATTAAAATGGGGAATTTTTGGAAAGGATATCCTATAGCAGCAAGTAGATCTGTTATAGTAAATGCAATTAGTTTCACCGTTTTTGAAAGATTAAAAAATTATTTTGATGGTAAAATTTAAAACATTGATGAACCAGATGAATCATTTAGAATATTTTCAGGATCGATTGCCATAGATAAAGCACCTAATGGATAGTACGTTGCTGCTGTTTGTATCGCTGGTATAGCACTAGATACCCCATCTTTTGCGATTACTTCTATAAACTGTTGTCTTGCCAATTTTTTGTCTATATCCATTAGTTCAGAAATTTTATCGCTAAATTCATCTGGATCAAAATCTTCTTGTTTTTTTTCCAATTCTTTTTTTTTTTTTTTAATAATTTTTTTTA
>Ga0206126_10000300_pt1 | contig 66751 bp, 66 predicted proteins | sample Helgoland_Spring_5_FD_148621 | JGI IMG/M metagenome (GOLD analysis project Ga0206126, IMG submission 148621) | Pelagic subsurface seawater microbial communities from Kabeltonne, Helgoland, North Sea - Helgoland_Spring_Bloom_20160412_1 | ecosystem: Environmental > Aquatic > Marine > Epipelagic ...
GAACCGCTTTTATAGATGAGTAAACACCTCTGAACGAGTCTCTCTTAGTTGAGTCGAACAAACAATAAATATAGATGTTGGTCATTGGGTTGTCTCTTCCCCTTCAATAAACAAGCCTATTGTTATTTGCATGGTAACCTCGCAAGCCTTTAACATCTGCTCTTTTTCCTTAGCAATCTCTGCGTCGTCACCGACACAAGCTATCCGATATTCTTCTTCTGCAATTTCAAGGCGCTCCATTGATTCCATCATCATTAAAGAAGTAAACAAGTTTGAGGCGAGCTGCTTCATTCTCGGTTCAACTTCAGATAGTGGACCCACCATCAATATGTTACGTGTCCGATTCACCTGTACCTTCCAAGTCTTCGATAGTCTTTGTTAGAAATTCTTCTTGAATTTTGCAGTTAAGCAACTCTTTTCTCAGTGTCTCTTTCTTATCCTGTAGGATCTGTAGTTGAATAAGACAGAAATTTTTGACAGTTTTTATTTGTTCTCTCATTATACCTTCTTACAGCTACCACAGCGCCGCGTGTTCTTCGACGTCGACTTCTCTTTCCTCGACATGTTTATTTTCTTAAAATTATCTATTTTGTCTGAGAACATCTTTCCGTGCGCCATAACACGTATGTTGTTGGTATCGCGACTAAACGCCCCACAAAGAACCACTTGGTTAGAGGGTACATGCAGTATGTACTCACCGGGAAAAACCTTCGCAGTATCCGCTATCTCGACAAATTTCATGCTAACTCCATACTCATTATATCATCATATGCATCATACTTCAAATCGTTTAATTTTTGTAGTGCGTCCTCTCTTCTAAGAATCTTAAATGCTATATTTTCGGCTGAAAACTCCTGCGCTGCGCTCTCTAAGCCCGCTCTTCTCATCGAACGTATCTTTAGTTTGAGCCTTTCAACGGCCGCCAAAGCAGAACGGGGCTTCTTCTTTGCAAATTTTTCAATCATATTTATCTGAGTCATTACATCGTCGCTCTTTGAGCGCGCGATAGCAAAGTCAAAGTGGACATCGGCGGGGTCTGGTTCAATGACCCACTCATCTTTCATTATAGAATAAATACCTGACGATTTGTGCACATCCCCTACGTTTTCAACGTAAACCTCAACTTCATAGCCATAAACTATAATGTTGTGAAGCTCGTTCCAGCGCATGCGTGCTGCATCAAAAAATGCCTTGACTATCTCTACATCAGTATCAATTTTTGAGAAGTCTACAACCAAGTGCAGGTCTACATCGGAGTATCTAGACCAGTTGTAGTTGGCGAGACTGCCAGTAAACCTAAGATCGATCATCTCGGTTGGCACATCAAGTCCATCAGCAAAATCTTGAGCAATTCTTTTGAGCCGGCTGGCTATTTTAGGATTAAGTTTATTGTCTTGCCAGAAGTGAGGTTCAAGTGTCGGATTTTTTTCAAAAGATTCTGGCTCAACGTCTTCAAATCTAAGCCGATCAGTGCCGGCACGTTTTGTCTTGTTGTCAAACGGCGCGCCACTCGACAGGTTCTTATGTCCTGCGGGCTGCGAGTATATGTCGTTCTTTCGACGCTGGGCTTTATACCGTCGTTGTGCTTTGGTCGCGTTGACTTGGCTTGGTTCTGGTTGGGGTCTCTGATCTCGGGCATCGTCTTCTTCTAAAGACGGACCAGCGGCGCCGACACTACCACCGCCGGGAGCACCGGGAGGAGCAGAAACTTGATTTCTGTTCTTCTTACCCTTCAAGCGAGGATCTTCATCATCTTCTTCGTCGTAGGGGCTACCATCCGTTTGTGGTCCCTTGTCGAGCAAGTCCCCCATCGATTTGCGTAAACCGGCGACGGATGCTCTCTCTTCTCTGAGTAATTTAAACCATTTGTCCATATTATAATTAGTTCCTATTTTTCTATTGTCACGGAGGTGAGATATACTCTGCCACTATCCACCAGTTGTTGTTATCTGATTGTATGACAACTGACCGTCCAGAGTCGAGGATCATTGTCGCTGCTCCTTCGATAGTCTCGGAACCATCTGGATCTATCGTCACATTGTTTCCGCTAGAATCAACGCGCTTAATGATATATTGACGCCCCATGATATTTGCGGCGGTTGGCAATGTTACGGTGATATTGGTGCTGGTGGCATTTGCAAAGATGGTGTGGTCACCCGCCGTCACTGTATGGTTTTGCGTAATGGCGCGAGCAGCAAACGCTATCGAGTTATCAATCTGTAGACCACTGTGTGGAGTGCCCGTGCTGATTCCTACTTTGTCCTCAGAACCATCAACAAATAGCATATGTGTTTGGTTGTCAGATTCTACACGGAAGTCAACAAGCGAGTCAGAAGTTTGATTCACAACAACTTCGGGGACAGCGCCATCCAGACGGAAACCTTCTTTAACTACTCCCTGATCGTTAACTTTTAAAACAATGTGTTTATTCATTGTCTTGTTCTCAATCAGGATGTTGTCTGCTGAGTTTACTCCAATCGTTGCTTTAAATGTACCCCCTTCTTCAAAACGAATAGTTGGGTTAGTGGCATTTAATGTTAAAATTTGCGTGGGTGTTGTTGTGCCGATGCCAACAGCGTCAGCAGTCGCATGTAGTATCTGCGATCCACTCGGTCGCAGCGTTATACTGTCTTGACCGAAATCAATGTAGGTGGGCTCACCCACTCTGTCGTCCTCAAAGTAAATATCGCCTTTTCTGACGCTGCCTGTTGAAAACTTATAACTCATATGTTTTATCCTCCATCGTACATGGCTTGTTCACCATCTTCAAAGGTGATTATTGTTTTGTTTGTTGGGTGAGGTTTGATATGGATCTTCAAAAAATCATCAAACGCATCAAAAAATGCAATACTGCCGCGCGGGGCTGGTGTCAGCCAGTGAATAACAGTATGTCCCGTTGCGAATGTGGCGCCTTCGATAACGACACCCTCACCAGATATACCAGTTTCATCACTTTGGCGACACACCGTAAATGTTCTAATGCCTTCTGGGGCACGATTACTTGGCTTCTTAGGTTTTAGATCCTCGGGCTCAGTCGACAATTCTGCGATATCAGTAAGCTCACTCATGCTTCACCCTCTGGTTCTTCTTCTACCATTGCGCTCACGTAAACCTCTTTCATGACTTCCATCATTGCAATTTCAGATTCAATTACATCAGGGCATTCTTCTTCCTCTTCAATGTCTTTTTCACAAAAAGCCGTCTTTAATTGTTCGATTTTCACTTTCATATCCTTTATCACCATATCCATTTCTTGAATCTTCTGTGCTATCGGTGCATAGCAAAGTGGTCCTTTGAATTTTGCCATCTCTTCATCCCTCCTATTATAACATGTTCCAGTCAATTTTGTAAAGCGGTATAACTATTACCACATCCTCCAGAACATCAATTCCGTAATCCGTGGCGCCAACACTAATTGCTACTATTAACCCTATCATCTCACCAGACTCACTAAAGACCCCAGAACCTGATGAGCCCGGCCATGCAAACGAATGCACGTATATATTCTCGCTAACATCATGACCAGCAATCTGTCCTCCGAAAGTTAGAGGACCAAATCCATTAGGGTACCCGGTATAGTAAACGGTTCTCTGAATTGCAAGGTGTTGTTCCCAATCGCGATTATTCGGGTACTCTCTCGGAATCCTGATTGGAGTCCTTTCGGGTATTTGTTCTACTTCTATTATCGCGTAGTCAATGTCTCTGTCGATCATGGCGATTCTTACACACTCGGTCATTTGCCCATCAGACAAAATACGGATAGAAGGGCATTCTCCAACAATCCCATGACTAACTGTTATAATATAGTGGCGACCCTCTAATACAAAATAAGTGCCAGAAGATGATGAAATATACCCATCTCCAGAAATGGACATAACATTAACTGCGCTCTTTCTCGACTTCTTAACCGTTGATGCTGCGCGCTTATCGAGAAAGCTCGATACATTATCTGGGGATTGTATACTTCGGGCACTTGATATCTGCGCCTGTTTAAAAGAAGAGGTCACCGCCAAACCAATTAAAAAAGTCACCACAGCGACAGCCGTAGTAATCCTAACTGCACTATCTTTCAGGCGCTTGAGCATTATTATACCTGCTTTTGGAAACTAAGAAATACGGGTAACTCTTCAAGTCCGGCGCGCTTGGCAAACCAAACCAGATCTTCACTTCCGGTGATCTTAGCGCGCCCATTTTGTCCTATAGCTAAGTATACTGGGTATCTTGCACCGGTTCGGATGAAATTCTTGTACCGGCCGTCAAAGTCCATTTTGTTGCCCCGATACTCTCGTGACATATAAGGCAGCAATTCTTCGACCGGTATCATAGTGTGATATCTCATATCAGTAGAATTCGTTGGTGCATCATAAGTCATGACTCCTCCCTCTGCCCAGTCGTCTATCATGGACTGCACCGCAGGGCGCGGCGTCGGTCTACGATTAGAGATGTTGGACCTTTGGGAACCCAAGGCGCCTGCCAACCCTCCGAAGCCGCCACCGCCTACATATTCCTTCATAATCTTAGACTCGCGAACAGTGCGAATTGTGCCCTGCCTATTGGTACGATGCATCGAAGAAACAGTCAATACTTTAAGACCTTTGATCTTACGCAGACCCGGCAAAAGTACCTCATCACGATACTCGATACGCGAGCGGGCTCCCAGGAGCCCAAATTTGATGTCGTAAAGTACATACTCTGATGTCGCGGTTATGTCTCTTTTCTTATCTGCCTCGGGTCGTACAGTCGTGACACCAGGGATACCACGAATCTCGGTTGCTGTTTCTGACTCCGTACCGCCCATATCTTTTGAAACGGTGCAACCAACCTGTACCACGTAGAGTCTAAGATCGTATTCTGCGTCAACTTCTTTTATTATTCTCTCTATTCTCGCTATCTGGTCTTCGGTTGATTCGTTCATGCTGGTTGCACTCTGGGCTTGTGCTTCTGTGGCGGCGCCAAGTTTTCGCACGTGCTGGAATACAAGATCATCAAACGTCCGCGGCTTACCTAAGTTTGCTTCGTCGTCCAACTCAATGCCAGAATGCTCGCCAAACAACCGGAAGCGCTGGCTGACCAGCGGATTTAACCAATACTTCCACATAATAAATCTTTGGGCTTCGTTCATCTTTTCGATGTTGTTTTGAAACCACATGGCAATCATCATCACCTTCTCAGCCTCTGGGTTGCCGGTGTCTGCATTAGCAGAATAGATTGACTTAATCTGTTGAATTGCTTTGGCAAACTCTTGGTTGCTGTAAACTTTATCCTTTACTGTCTCGGCTCTCTCAACCATTGGCTCAAGTGACCACTCAATGATCTCGTTGGCAGCAGCCATGATTAACTGTGGGTTCTTGTCTAAGAACTCTACAACATCTCTAACTACCTCGACCTCACCCTCTGGAGACTTGGAACTAACACCGATAGTATACTTCCACGCGATGCCCATGTCAGGGTAGCGGTATCGATACTGCTGACTGTAGCTGACTTGCGGAATGATAATGAATCGCGAGTCCTTGGCTAATACTATTCTTGGGTCAACAGGTTTGTAGTTAGAGCCAAGGGGCAACTGAAGCTGTCTGGGATCTGAGCTTTCTGATTTTCTGTAGGCAGTCTGAATGTGTGCTGCCATTCTGCCGTTCAGGTTATCTGTCTCGATCTTCTTTTGTCCGATCCCGCCAAAGCGACCACCAAACATATCACCGAACAACGCTTCGACCGGCTGGTTTCTGTTGCTAGCGAAATCGTACAAATATTGTTTAACGTCGACCGGGATCTTTACGTCGCTCATGATTAGATTAGCATCTGCCGCTTCTTCGGTTGGTGTGAACCAAAATTCAACGCCGGTGTCGTCTTGATACACCTTAAAGTTTTGGAGCTGCATCGCGGCTAAATCTGCTTCGGCTCGGTCGTATGCGCCCTTGGCAACGTAATCGCCTTGAACAAGTGCACGACGGATCTTCTCTGCATACTCTTGTATGTCACCATCGAAATCGAGCATCTCATCGGCAAAACTGTCGTACTCGTCTACTTCTCCTGCATTATCAGGATCAGAATAGCCGGTTTGACTAGTCCTTATTGTTATTTCAAGGTGTGCGGTCTGGGCTGGTTCTTCTATCTCGCCTCCGGGTTCCCAGTTGGGATCAAAGGGGGTCATCATACTGATTGTCCACTCAACTTCTTGATCCTCACCGGGCAGATTGTAAGCGATGTCATCAAGACCGGATTCACTTTCAAACTCTCGCGCCTCGCTTCCCCATGTATTAATAGGAATATCCTCAAGCTCTAGTGGGACTGTTGAGTCGGGACCGTCTGTTGGTCTAAACATCCCATCTCTTGTTTCAAAGCCCGGCCACCCAAGATTGATTTGGAAGTTTGCCTCACCACTCATATACAAATAAATACTTTGGGGATCTCCACCCATGTCTTCACCGGTTTCAACCGTGCAACTAATACTGGTGTCTTCGTTTTCGTTGCGGTTGTCGTAGAATCTCTCGTCAACACCATCGACGGCTTCTTGAACAGCCTCCATAGCCTCTTCAATATTGCCGCTAAAGCTGGCGGTGGTCTTGCTTGCGAGGTATTCATTCATCTCCACAAAGCCATCGTAGTCGTTAGAGTGCTCGCCTGTTTCTTCTACGGCTTGAATATTCATATTGTCAATAAACCACACAATATGATCCCAGACTTCTTCGGGGGGTGCATCGTTTCCTCTGCCTTTGATTTGGTAAAGGGTTTCGCCGGCGTTACCGTCACCCCATGTCATTGTGACATAAGACGAGGATTCACGGCGCTTGCTCTTCCTCTTGCGGAGAGACACCAGTGTGCCTCGACTATCAGAACCACAGTGTCCCATGCGCTCGCCCTCGACTGAGCAGTTGGATGTCTCTAGGTTGTACCAATACGAACCATCATCAAATTCATGTATCACATTTTCTGGATCTTCTTTGTTTTCAAGAAATTCTTTTGCTATAGTAAATAACTCATTGATATCGTGTGTTTTAGATCTACTATCAATCGCATCTTTAGCCAACTCGTAGTTGGTTGGGTCATCATTTAAGAACGCGGCAATGATATCATATTGGTTCCACCAATTGCGATATCTAGATTGAAGCATGTTATTTAAATCTTCTTTTGTTGTCTCGACCTTTTCAGACGGAACGCCTGCTTTACTTAAAGCTTTGACCGACTTCATTATCATCTTGCGCCATGTACCGAAAGGTTTAGTTACGCCGTTCTTGACGTTCTGGATAACAAACTTGACGCGCTTGCCTTGCTCGACTCTTTCGTCGTCATATACCGCGCGGGGTTTGGTGCGGATAGCGCTTGGATCATACGGCTCTACAGTACGCACGTCCACCTCTCCGGGTCTGCCTTCGTCATCCTTTGGACCGTCAGCAATAACGTAGTCATTGTACTCGTTAATCATGTTGTTAACGATATCAAACTGAAGCTGTTTGAGTGAGGTGCCATACTCGCGATCGTTCTTCCACAGATTACCCATAAGCATCTTGGATTTCTCAGGCGCATCGGGCATTGCGCTTTCAATGAAGTCGATTACATATTCGGGAAGACCAATATCTCGTAAGCCTTCGGTGATTGTGCGGTCCTCTTTTAAATAACGGAACCACATGTCTGTAGATTTTTGCATATTTTTACCTCAACACAATAAATAGTCAGGTTTTCAACTAACCGCTGGCAAAAAGGTCAGTGGACAGTAGCTTGGCTGTGTCTCGCCAGCTTTCGACTTCTATAGTATGACCATTCTTGTGCGTTTGTAAGACTGAGGCTAACGAGTGATCGTTGCCGGGAAACGGTATCCTGTCTCCCACAAACACAATACGGTGGTCTTCAAGTTTATCTTTTAAGACTCTGTGAATTACCTGCGATTTGTCATTACCTTTGTTAAAGATGTCCATACTCACGGCACCACCTATCACAAAGTCAATGCCTTTATACTTTTTCGAGAGCTTCTCAACTATCTTCTCTCGCTCTTTAAACTTTGCATCATACTCTTCGTAAACTTTGCGCTGTTCCATCGTAGCGTTCCTGCCTACAATCGAAAAGTTTACCATACCCACACGCTCTTCGTAGTGGCGGCCGGTCTTAATATGAAACGGGGAGTCCTTGACGATCCAGTCGAGTTCTGCATAAAAGTCTTTCTGCTTTTTGATATCAAACTTATTCTTGTACGCCTCGGTCCACGTACTATAACCATCTTCCTTGTTGAATCGGTTAGTATAATATGCATTACCCATACACGCGAACACACCTTGCACCTGATCAAAGATAGGTCGCTTGATTTGGTTCAGTATTCTTATGAACGAGCCACCCGACACAATGTACACTTGTCGGCTCTTTGACCACTTCAAAAATTGAGCGGCGAACTTAGTGTCTATGTTATTTTTTGCGGGGGTGAGTGTCCCATCTACATCAAACAAATATATTGTATTCATTGGTTTACTTCCAGAACAACTGAATTCCTACGATTAGGAACGAAAGAATCACACACAGGATTGTCTTTGTGGTAAACATGCTCTCATTAAGGAGCCACCATGTCAAGATAGGAAAGGTGAAGTAAGACATACTAAAGATTAAGAACCTTGGTCCCCAAACCTGCCCCATCTCGGCATATGCTATCTTGACCCCATACCAAAAACAAATACCCGTGGGCACCGAGAAGATGATCGCAGAAAATAGCGGCTTATCCTTCCACCAGTCCCAGACGAATTGTGAGTTTAACTGAAACCAGCCAAGTGTCTGTCCGATAGCGAACAAAGCACATGCGAATAATAAATTAGAAGTTGGCAACGATGATCTCCTCTGCTCTGTCTTCGCGTTCGGTCTGGATGCCGTACTTGTCAATCATAATAATCCTGTTGTTTTTAAATGCTCTTGGTATCTTGTGATCAAAATCATATGTGATTAAAATTTTGGTGTCTGTGTTCTTGCATAACTCAGCCAACTCTCTATGGTCGATTGAAGTTTGTTCTATTGCGATGCTCTTGCCCTGCTCAAACAAATTATAATTAAACCTACCGCCCAAGACTAAATTATAGCTCCGCGAGTCAGATTTTTCAATTTGTTTAGCTAACTTGGCTGGAGACAGGTTCAGGTGAAAATTATCTGGTGTCGAAAAGGTTTTCAATTTGGCAATTGCGGTAGGTGTCAGCATATCTGTGTCTAATTCTCCAGAAGATATAAGTCCCGTTGAAGAGCACCTGTTCATTATGAAAAAAAGACTAGCCGTAATGAACGGACTCTTGTGTGTGTGCCACATATCTTGCAATATTGATAGTATGGCTTCTCCTTCAAATCTTAGCGAATCAGAAGATACCATCGAATGCAGCTTACTGGGATCATGCATTAGACATGCCCAAAAAGTATATACCGGCAAACTTGTAGTGCTTGCATTTACAAAGCGTTGATCGTTAGCTAATGAAAACTCTATCTTGCCATCATAGAACGCATAAGAATTAACTATGGAGCCCGGGGGTATTAAAGTCTTTATGGCTGCAGCGCAGTTATTCTTCTTTGTTTTATCTAATATCGGCGTCATTTTCACCACCATATTCGCCATTTGCGAGAGAAGCCTTAAAATTAGAAATCTTCTCTTGTAATTCAGATAAGTCTGCCGGCGCTCCTTCAGCACCTTCTAATGGGTTCGGTGGTCTTGGGACGCTTTGCATCATTTCCTGTGATTTGTACGACAAAAAAGAGCTGATGATCATATTGATATCCGCTAAGATCGCATCAACATCTGATAGGTCTAGTCTTAGCTGATCTATGTCCCGGTGTGAATCGACCGATAACTTAGTTTCGCTCATGTGAGTGCTGTTGTTAACACAGTCCCCAAGGATCGAAAACGCCTTACCAGCTAGGCGCTGTACTTCTTCCTCTAGATCATCTATTTTGACTGAATATTGTATATTAACTCTTTGTGACATTTTATCCTCTTATTAATTGTTTGGTTTGGTTTAATGATTTCTCGACGAGATCAGGGGCGCCCACTACAACTATCTCTGTTCCAGTGTGACCACGATTTATCGTCAATTTTGTAAAGCGATGAGCGGTAGATAAATCCTGCGGTAAGACCCCTTGCTCATTGAGAGTCTGCATACGGGCCTCTTCTCGGATCATTACCACGTGTTCAGGGTTTACAAAAACCTCTCTTAAACTATATTCGCTTTTGGTTGTCAGGGTGCTGTTGTGGTGCACCTCTGTTAATTTAACTAACATGTGATTGTTCCTTTAGCGGGTATACGTGTGTTATTTTTACATCCCAATTACCGTCCGCATAGACGCGGTATATGTATTGATTGGTTGTGCTCAAATATACACCAGTGATCGGCTTGCGAGTTATTTGCATTTTCATTCCCTTTTCCGTTTCGTTCCACATCTCAACACCTTGTGGGATATGCACTAAGTCTCCTTGTTCCATCTTATTCTCCATTTGTTTGTATAATACCATAATTAGTTGTTATCAGTGTGCCGGCACAACTAGCAGCATTCTGCAATGCAGTCTTAGTTACCTTGACGGGGTCAATTACGCCGGCTTCTACCATATTAGCTGATTGGTTGGTTAAAAAATTCCAGCCACAATTATTGTCCTCATCAGATAAGACATTTTGGACTACCAAGTCTGGGGATTCTCCGGAGTTTTTGGCCATTTGTCTAATCGGCTCTTCGCATGCCGCTCTGATAATTGTAATTCCTAGAGCTTGTTCGCTGCTTAAAGTAGTAACCGCCAAGGAGCGTGAAGCTCTAAGAAGAGCGACCCCACCACCTGGAACAATTCCGCCTTCTTGAGCAGATCTTACCGCTTCAAGCGCATCCTCGATTCTATGTTTGCGTTCGGTCATCTCGACTTCGGTAGAACCCCCAACATGAATGACAGCTACACCTGAAGACAATCTTACCACTCGCCCTTGTATAGTCTCACACACAGACATCGAGTCTGTTTGCTTAATTTCACTCTTTAGGGACTCGATCTTAGTTTCTACTGCCTCATAATCGCTAGCGCCACCTACAATCGTGGTCTTATATCTATTGCTCTCGATACTTTTTGCAGAACCCAGATGTGAGAGTCTTACGTCAGATAGTTTAACGCCACTCTCTCTATTAATAAACGTTGCGCCGGTTGACAAAGCTAAGTCTTCCAGAGTATCCCTGCGTTCCTCGCCATAGTAAGGAGCTTTGATCGCCGCTATTTTGAGCGTGCCCCTCATTGCATTCATAATTAATGCAGCTAACGCCTGTCCCTCTACTTCCTCTGCTACAATAATAAGAGGCTTGCTTTCACGTGCTACCATCTCTAGTATCGGCAACACTTCTTCGACTGCTGAAATCTTGTAGTCGGTAACAAGGATGAGCGGGCTTTCGTGGTACATTGTAGAGCGTCGTTCATCTGTAATAAACGCGCCCGCACAGAAGCCTGAATCAAATCGAAACCCCTCAGTGATATCGAGACTAGTCTCTGTTGAGCGAGACTCCTCAATAGTAATCGAGCCATCTTGACCAACCTTATCTAACGCCGTAGCTATTAGTTTTCCGATTGTTGAATCATTGTTGGCGGATATTGTACCAATCTGTTCAATGTCGGTAATACTGGTAATCGGGGTGGCAATTTGTTCTAGATTTCTGACCACCTCTTTGGTTGCCAAATCAATTCCGCGTTGCAGTTCCGTGGGAGATACTCCCGACGTAATGAACCTTTGCGACTCTCTAAGAATAGCGCGAGCCAATACGGTAGAAGTAGTAGTTCCATCGCCAGCCTCGTTGTTAGTCTCAGTAGCCGCTTGGCGTATAATCTGAGCGCCGGCATTCTCAAACGGATCCGCAAGCTCGACAAATTGTGCAACGGTCACCCCATCTTTTGTAATAAAGGGTGTCTTTCCCTTTTCTTGTAGCAAAACATTTCGACCTCTCGGTCCAAGTGTAGAAGCAACGTTATCTGCTAATACGTTGGCTCCTTTAATAATTTTCTGTTGTAATTCTTGATTGTCAGAATAATCTCTGGACATTGATACCTCTGTGTTAGATTATTATTATAACCCTGAACCAGAAACTTGTCAAGGCTTATTTGTCAGTTTGTAGAATTTCTTTTGAACTGATATTGTTTGCGTTGCTAACTGACGTGTTAGCTAGGGAATCATTCTCAAGTCCACCGGCAAAGAATTGATTTAAACTATCCGAAAGAATTTTGAGAGATTGGAAGATCTCTGTCACCTCGTCATTTAGGACTTCGCGAACATCTGACACGATCTTTCCAACTTGGGCGCGGCCGATCATAATGGAGCCGACAAATTCAGTATTGGTTGGTGGCTCATTTTTTAAGGATTGTGCTTGGTTCAGTTCAAAGTGCAGTCTCTTTAGATAGCCATAGCTGCTCAAGAGAGCCTGCTTCTTCTGGGTAGCGCCCAGCATCTTATATTGGCGGGCTGATTCTTCTGCTGAAAGGAACTCGTCATTTTTGACCATATCCTCGATCTGTTGATTTCTTTCACTCTTTTTAGCCGCGGCTTTTTGAGATTTCACGACTGCGGCGTTGGCGCCGACAATTGCTTGTTTGAGCAAGCCATGTATTTCAGGTATTTTTCTGTAGTTGCCGCTGACCCAATTTTTGACACTGGTGGCACTCATAGCGCCCTGACCTCTGACTTTATTCTTGTTAAATAAATCATCATTCTTCTCCCAGTTAAGGGCGTCCGTGAGCTTTTTAAAAGCCTCATCATCTATTCGATTAATCGGATTCTCCGGGTTTGCATCGGCAAGACTCTCAATTTCACCATACAGCGCTTTGTCAAACAGCGGGGTTAGTTCTTCGGCGGATAACACCTTATCTGCTGCCGGCAGGTTAAGCAGTTCAACTGCGCCAGCTTGTTGACCAGAAGCCAGTGCGCTTATAACGGACTGAGGCATTCTTATCACATATGGGTGCTTAGAATTTAAAAGAATATCGGCGACATTTGCCAGGTTGAAATCAAACTGGTAGAAATCGATCTTTCCCTCTAATTCTAATCCTTTGCCTTCCAGCGTTTTAGTACAGACAACATAACGCATACCGCCATTAATTGACTCCGGGTATGCTGGTTTGACCATATCGTTAACCAAGTCGGTGTAACTTCCGCCAACAAGTAAGCCTCCCTCTCGATACAATTTCAAGCTAACAGGAATTGTCTGACCGGAGGCGCGGTCAAGATAGTCAGCGATCGTTGCGTTACCTGTGGGTATTTGTTCTCCATCCACTAGTGCTGCCAAGAAAGATTCAAAACTAAATCCGGCCGATGATGCGTTAAAGTTTGTGATAACTTTCGTCAAAGTCTTATAGAAGACAAGATAGGAGATTGCCTGCACAATACGTGCAGTGCGATTATCGCCCGCCTTTTCCGTCACCATCGAAAGACCGTTGCTGTAAAACTCTGATACACTGCGTATCTTAGCTGCGAAATCGGATCCTTGAATATTTCTAAGGTAATTCTCTAACAACTGTCTTTGGGCGCCCTTGATCTCAACGCCTTCATCAGTAGTTCGGACGTCTGACCAGCCAATCTCCGACACCTCAATATTAGGGATCATCTTTAAAACCATATCCAGCACCGCTTCATCGCTATCAGGAAGATCTGGCGGGGCTTGTACTTCCTCATTAGTCGCGGAGCCAAGAGCGCCTTGGACCATCTCTAACAACATGGTCACGTCAAGCTTGTTAACTTGCTTTAAATATTCTTCTTTGAGGATTTCAGATAATTCAGACATGGTTGTTTCCTTATATAATTATATCAGCAATACCTAATTCGACTGCTTCTTCGGCAGTTAAATAAACATTTACCTTTCGTTCTAACATTTTTTTAATTTGAGATTTTGACATTTTAGTCTCTGATGCCAGACAACTGATATACATGTCCTGTAACTGCTCAATCGCTTCCATCTCATTAATCATATTGTGAAGAGAGCCGTGATTAGCGCCAAGGACAGAGTGTATCATAACACGACAGTTTTTGCCAATCTTTCTACTCCCCTGCGTTCCTGCTGCTAGAATTAGTACGCCTGCTGACATCACTTTTCCCATTCCGATGGTGTGTATCTCGTTGTTTTCTCTAACGTTTCGCATGATGTCATATAAAGAAAACATATCATCAGCAGAGCCGCCATATGTCGAAACATAAAAATCAATTGGCTTTCTTTTTTCTGGCTTTGAATTGGCGTATAGGTGATCTAAATAAAGCAAGCCATGGATAACTTCAGCAACCTTCTCTTCGGTTACATCACAGAATAACCCGATAGTATTCATTGGCTCGGGTTCTTCAGCAAGCTCTTCACCCAAAGCAGAGGGATCTAAAATAACTATTCTCTTTTCAGAATTATCAGCCGACGTCGGGCTTTCCTCATCCTGAATTAATGTTTTTATTGCCTCTTTAATCTCTTTAATCATGTTGAGTTCCCCTCTTTGTTGTTAAAATGTTTTATGTAATCAGCGCCCCCTTCATTCAAGAAGCGCATTGCAGATTCCCAATCATCGTATTCAAGCAACTCACGATAAAACTTAGGGTGCATATTAATTATCTCTCTGATCGCCTTATCTTTATAAAGTTTTATCTCAGTATCAAAATTTAATTGATATGCTTTAATATTTTTGTCTGTCTCTTCTTTTTTCCGCATCTCATTGATACGCGTTGCCTTAGCATATTCCATGCTTTCAACGCCTCTAACAATAGTATAGAGGGAAAGGTAATGAGACAATTTGAGCATTACAAGCCCGAGCCTAACCTCTCTGATAAAATAAAAGGTTCTACAAGTAAAGTACCCAAATATAAAAACTAGTAGGTACAACCACCAAACATGTCCCAATCTACACTCCAAATAAATTAACCACTAGTAAAGACTAGTGGTTAATAGTATAACAGGCTCGTTATGATTTGTCAAGTTACTTAGTGAGTCTCTTCATGATTCTTTCAGCAAGTTGGTCGACAATTTCTTCCTTCTTACTTTCAGCTTGAAGACGTTCGGCTACACGACGTGCTACCTCAGCAACAATATCTTCGTCATCGCCTTCGCGAATCTTGCGCTGGTGATCTTCACGGTCCTTACGCTGCTTGCGTGCGGCGCGCTGATCTTTTTCTTCATCATCATCTTCGCCTTCCATCATGGGTTCCTCTTCAGCATCCATTTCTAGTGAATCACCCCCTTCCGGTGCTTCGAGGTCGTCTTCCGCTCCCATTTCCATTTCAGCCTCACCTTCCTCGCCACCCATGGCAGCGCGGAGCTTATCGGCCAAATCGATAATAGCTTGAGCTTCATCATCAGAAAGCTCCATGTCACCTTCTGGTGCGGCACCCATCTCTGGTTCATCGTCCATTGCAGGCTCGTCGTCCATGGGCAGTTCGTCAACAGGAGCCTCTTCAGCACCCATGTCCATGTCCATTTCCATCTCTTCTTCGTCCAGTTCTTCTTCGTCATCACGAGCGCCCGGCATTTCGCCGTACATCTCTTGAATCTTTTCCTCGCCAATTGGACGCATCTCGGCGAGTTTCATGAAGCGACGTAATTCGCTTTCTGTTAGTAAATTTTTACGAGCCATTATAAAATCTCCTTAAGGTTTTCGAAACTCAAATATAAATAGTGTTCAGTTGTTTATAGTTCCCTAAAATTCAAAACAACTCAAAATTTTTGTGTTTTTTATCTTCCCAACCGCCTTCGTTTCAATCTGTTTTACTCTCGCAAATGATATGCCAGAGCGTTCAGCAATTTCACGTAAGGTCATTGGTCCGTTCTCATAAATAGATATCAAAGTACAGTTATACTCATTTTTAAAATCTATCCACAATCGACATTCTTCGTTAGGGCATGCCGTTTTTAATTCCATACATTTTCGGGAACATATACGTAAACCATCTTTAGTCATAGTTCAGGGTGCTCCTCTTCAATGAGATCGAAGATGTTGTCTATCTCACCATCCGTAAAACCAAAGTCAGCAATTTTTTGTTTACCTACTGTTCTAAGCTTCTTGGACTTTGTTTTTCTCTCTTTCGACAACGAACTCACCTCATCGACATACATCTGAATTCTATCGTCCCCTGCAATATAGGCAGTCACAATTGAACGAAAAAATTCTGATTGTTTTACTCCGTCGTGTTTAAGTTTCAACACTAATTGAGCATGTCTGTGATCGGTTTCTGTGAAGACTATCCTTTTTGTCAGCTTCCCATAATCTATTCCGGAGGACATCACCACTTCCTTGTGGTGATATGCGTTCTACTTTCGGACAGCCCGGAAGCCGTTTGAGTAAGAAACTTTGCTTTTGCATGCAATTGTTGTAGGTTTCGCGCGCCCGAATATGAAAAGCCAGAACGGATCCCCTTTTGAATATCTTTTAGAATATGCTTAACTGAGCCGCGGTAAGGCACCTTGCTAGCAACACCCTCAAACGAAGAGTATTTGCCCCGCCAACTCATTTGGGCTTCTTTAGACGCCATTCCTCTGTACTCTTTCCACGTAACTCCGTTACCGTCTTTGATTAGGTTTCCAGGCGACTCAGTTGTACCAGCTAGCAGTGAGCCTATCATAATCGCATCGGCGCCGGCGGCCAAAGCTTTAACAATGTCTCCGGAGTTTTTAATTCCGCCGTCAGCTATAATCTTAACATCCCTATCGGTCTTCGCGCACTCAAATATGGTCTGTAAGCCGGGCATGCCATGACCGGTCTGAATTCTTGTCGAACAGATTGACCCGCCGCCAATATTACAGCGCACACTATCGGCGCCCCAGTCAGAGAGATCATTAATCCCTCCAAGGGTCGCCACGTTTCCAGCCATAATGTGATAGTCGTCACCAAGCAGTACACGTAGTTCTCCTAATGCTTCCTGCATCATTACATGGTGTCCGTGGGCAACATCTACACAGATAAAATCGGCACCACAAGCAACTACTTCTCTGGCTCTTTCCAAAAAATCTCCGGAAACCCCAATTGCAGCACCAACGTGTGTATCCTGTGATTTCGATACATGGTTGGCTTGCTCCTCAATTGAGTTATATCTGTGGATAATTGCGCTTCCTCCACATGCACCAAGAGCATTGGCCATTGCGGATTCAGAGATAGTATCCATCGGTGAAGCGAAAATAGGTAGAGCTAATTTAACACCCTTGTTTAAATCTGTCGAGATATCAATCTCAGAGCGACTTCGTATATCGGAGTACTGTGGCTCCAGCAATACATCGTCATATGATAAATTAAATTTTTGACTCACTTTATCTTCTCTTCTTCAATAAACTTCTGGATGTCCCTTACCTTATACCACGTTTTCTTGTGGGGATCTTCCGGTTCAGGCATTGTCTTATACTCTGCTGGTTTTCGTGGTGGCAGTTCCGGGTTTGGGTTAATCGCAATGATTGTCGGGACGCCATTAAACTTAAGCTTCTTTTCAATCGCTGGATCATCGTCAACGTTATATGCATAAAACACTATGTTGGGATCAAGTTCATATTGATTTGAGATGTCCATGAAGTATTCTTGCAAAGAATGGCACATGTGACAACTGTTTGAATAAAATTTAACTACGCAAGTTACAGGCGCGAGTACTCGATTACTCAAGATCATGTTCAATCCATCTTCGGATATTCTATTTACACTCATTTTTTGTTCTCCTTTTTAAATTTTTCAACTGCTGATTGTGCCATTGACCAACAATCAGGGCAGTACAGCCTAACTGTATCTTCATCTCTAATAACCACATTCCAAGTGAGAGCCATCTGTTTGTCGTTTTTGTCAAACGGCTTCACGCAGGCTAAACATTCGTCTGGCAACTTGTCGAACATCATCAGTTTATCAGACACATCTGCTTGTGAAGTATCCTTTGCTGCGGCTCGTCGTTGCTTACGATTCACTTTTGGTTTTCCTTTTCCGCTTTTTTGTTGCCGGCTCCTCAATACCCTGAGACTTCCGGAAAGTCGGTGAGCGCTCAGCTAACTCCTTATCCGTGATAACAGCTTCTTCCTTCGACTCTTCTTGCGCCGGCGGCTCTGGCTCAGTGGCTGCGATTTCCGCTGGGGTACGCGTCTTCAGAGAATCTGCGTACTGCTGCAAGGTGATCATCGCACCCTCAAGCTGAGCCATGTTAATGGCGCAGGTACTGATATTGGAAACAGTGTCTGCATTGGCAGGCTGGTGTAGCGCATCCTTAGCTAAGGCAAATTGCTCTAGTGCTAAGCCTCGCAGCTTTTGAATTGCTGCATTTAAAATATCTTCGGTCATTTCATACTCCTTATTTGTTAATACCTTCGACTCTCCACAACTCATCGCCGCCATCAAATACTACTACCGCTGATGGAAATGGTGCGGAATTCTTACTGTCGCCAAACTTTAGGCGACCTTTCACAAAGTGAATCTCTGATGCATTCATTACATACTTGTGCCAATACTTGGTATCGGTTCGTGCTGGAATAAGCATCACTACCTTTGTCTCGTTCTTCATAGCTTCATTATAACCTTTTTCGATCCACTTGTCAATGCCTCTTCCATACGGAGGGTTAACAAAACAGGTGAAGCCTTCCCAATTCTTCTCCAGACCATTCTCGGATTCTGTGAAGAAGTTGGCGCATTTAGTATTGTGTGTACTCGCGCATGGATCCAAGTCAAAAGGACCAAAGCGCCAGTTTAATTTATCAAAAAAGTCTTTTGGGGTTGCCCAATTTCCTGTTTTAGAGCTAAACATAACTCCTTGTGTGTTCTTATCCATCTGTGCTCCCCAGTGCTCCAGTTCCTCGATCACTGATAGTGATCGCTTCCGCATAAAGTTCTTCAAAGCTAGATTCTTGTGCGTTAAAGTGGACAACCGGAGTCATAACCAACTGGGCGATCTTTTCACCCGGCTGAATGAATTGAGATTCCTTGCCGATATTGTGGAGGTTGACAAACACTTCTCCCGTATAACCTGAGTCGACAACACATGCGCCGACAACCAAGGAGCGGCGTGCCGCCATACCCGAACGGTTCTTAACTTCTATCATGTATCCATGTGGAATACCAAACTTGAGTCCCGTGGAGAAGAGCCCAGACGAACCGGGGGTCAGCCACTTCCCTGCTACTTCTTGATCATCCGGGCTATAAAAAACATCTAGCCCAGCGTCTGAGGGGTTTGCTCTTTGAGGGGTGCGGGCATTGTGTCGAGTTTTTGAGAACTGAATAATCAAATCACACCTCCCTCTTCGTCTCCTGAAAACATTTGGAAGTTTTCTACTACCTCATCGATGTCTACCTTGCCCTTAAACAGTCGGTATGCCTTGACTGCTGCGCTAATCTCATCCGTACTGAGCCAGTTGTTCTCCTTAAATTCAGATCGCAGATCTCGCTTCTGCTCCTTGTAAGGCTCCATTGCTTCTTCGATTGCTGCTAGTGAACGGATATACTCCTTGACATAGCGCTTTCTTTCATTGTTTGTGTTAGCCATAATGGCCCTCCTTTTGTGTTTACTCTATTAATATAGCAGATGTGTGATGTGTTGTCAACTACTAATCTACATGAATTTGAAAAACTTGTAACAGGAACCCTCTAATCAATTGATCCCTTTCTTCGTCAGTTTCTGCTTCAGAAAATAAAAAATTATATGTACTCTTTTCTTTCTTGATCTGCTGTTCTAACAAGCCAGTTTCTTTCTTCATCCATCTTGTTTGTTGATCATAGTTTTTAGGTGTCTGTATCTTTAGCTGTGAGGCAATATCTAATAGGATGAAGTATTTTCTATCTTCAAGTGACTTATTAGCTCTTTGGAACATAATTACCTTCACTTCCCTCTCCTCGGGTGCCATATCGCGTAACCTGTCGGGGTGGATTTTAAGGGCAATTTTTTTAAAAAGCTTTGAGAAAGCTTCGTGCACTGCTGTTTCATCAGCGGTCATTTCGTGTTTGTCGCTTTTTCCATCGGAGTTCTTATTATGCAAAGCTATCGTCGTATCGTCAGGGGTGTGTATTTCGGCTTTATCGGTGTGTTCTCTATCTGGTATTGTTTTTTCAATATTGTATAGATCTTCGACTCTATTCCGGTGACGATCATTAAGCTCTGCGATGTTGATCCCGCGCGCCCTACAAAAAGCCTCATAGTGCGCCTGGAAATCTTGTGCAGTGTCTCTTGCTATTTCTTTTATTATTTCAACCTCTTCATAACTAAAGCGCAAGTGGCTTAGGGCGCGCTTCCATTTATTCTTTTTAGCGACAGACATACCCTAAGTAGAATTAATTAAAAGCGAATGAAACCTTTGTTTCGATTTTTAATTCAGGTACGCGCAAATGGTTGGCAATTTTATGCTTCTTGCACTCATTAGCATCCAAATACCAGTCTGCGTGACCCTTCTCGTGCACAATGTCAAGAAAATATTCATCGTGGTGACCACAATTTTGAGCCATCATACGATAAACAATCTGATTGAGTCTTTCGGTTTCGCCGGCATCAGCCTTCACTTCTTCAACCTTTCCTCTGGACATGGAACTCACATCATGAATCATAACTGTCGAATTCGGATCCATATACCTCATACCATCAGCACCAAAACTGAACAAGATAGCCCCGCAAGACATTGCTTTGCCTTGCACAATGGTGGCCACAGGAACTCGCGAATGTTGAATATCTGAAATCATAGACATGAGGCTATAGACTTGACCGCCGTAACTATCAATGATGATCGGCACGACTGGCTGACCAGTATTCTGAGCCTTGGTCATTAATTCGGAAAATTCCTTCGCAGCGGCTTCGTCAAACTTGCGTACCCTGATAACGGTCGGCAAATTAGGTCTGAGTTCTGGCTCTTTGAGCAACGGGCTAAAAGTTTCAATGATGTTCATTCGGTTCCCTCCTTGAATGATATCTTATTATACCAAATGCTGTATATTTTGTCAACAGCTTATGCCAACAACTTAAAAGTTTTTCCTACGGCATACGTCGAAAAGCCCCAGTTCTCGTCATACTTTAAGCGAGCCATATATGGGCGGTTCAGATGGATACGATCCTTCTCGGGCTTGATGCCCCAGCATCGGATACGAGTAAGCTCGTTGTTGGAATCAATAACTTCTACAATCCAGTAGTCTTTACCTTTCTTCGTTTTCTTTGGTACAATCTTACGTGGAATAAACCAACACACTTGAAGCTCTTGATCAAACTCTGAGATTGGTGGCACGAACCTGTCTTGCAAGCGTTGCACCGTCTCTGGCTTGATAACCAAGTTCATCGGAAAGACCCCAGTCAGGTCAGACTTGAACTGAATAATCTCTGACTCAGAGAAGTCCCCTTCTGGTTTATATAGCTCGATGTTCTCGCCAAGCTTTTTTAGGTTCTTTGGGCGATCTACAACACATGCAGACCAAAAGTGCTTGCGACCAGTAAAGCGACTGTCGACAATGTTATCCAAAGCTCCGCCGCGACACAAAGCATCAAGACACTTTTTGTTTAACTTGGAGTACGTAATGTTCTCATTAAACAAAAGTTCTTCGGCACTGTTTAACGGGCGGTTTGCTAAAATCTGCTCGATTGCGGCCGTGCCCAGACCCTTGATAGAAGTGAGTGGCTGAATGAGTGTTTTTCCGTCATCGCTGATCTCCCACACTGTACCAGACTTGTTCACATCAAGCGGCGCAATGTCGAAGCCATATTGCTTGGCAATATTAATAGCCTTCTCTTTGCGTGTCTCCGGTTCCTTATCCAAGAAAGCAGCCATCCATTCTGCCGGATAGTAATTCCACAGCCACGCACACTGATAGGAGATGATCGAGTAACTTACAGCGTGTGACTTGTTAAAACCATAGCCCGAGAAGAATTCAAACTTGTCCCAGAGGGATTGGGCTTCATCGCGCGCAATATTATTAACTACACAGCCCTTGATAAACTTATCATGCAGCAGACCTTTAACGGACCCCTTGCCTGTGCCCTTCTTTGTCAGAACCTTGCGGAGCATGTTGCCCTCATCAAGAGTCAGTCCGCCGAGCTTGTGAGCAAGCAAAGCAATCTGCTCCTGGAAGATTAGGAACCCGTATGTCTCCTCGGTGATCTCACGAGCTTCATCGGAAAGGTAGCTAATACGCTGCGGGTGCCCCTTTGCTTCTACATAATCTGCATCAACGCCCGCCGATAGTGGACCGGGTCGAAAGATTGAAGTAATAGCAGAAACATCAATGATATTGTTCGGCTTAGCCTTTACACAAAACTGTTGAGCGCCGGGTTCCGTGAATTGGAACACTCCTGCCCACTTTCCTGTGTGGAACACATTCTCATAGATAGCCGCGTCGTGCATGTCCATCTTATCGGGGTGCAACTTATCTTCATAGTAGTCTCGCACTTGTGCAAAGGTTGGATTCTCTACTCCGTGATGACGGCGCAGGATATGTTCGATGCAACCCTCCATCATCTTAAGAGTAGACAGCCCAAGCAAATCAAACTTAATGAAGCCCATAGGCTCAAGGTGTCGAACGTTTTGACCCTCTGCCCACGGTGCTTGGCGTACACCACCTGAATTGATCAGCGGCATGTTCGCATCAAGGTTCTCAGCAATCACTACACCACCAGCATGACGGGAGCAAGAGCGTACTTGACCGACCAATCCCTCAACGTGTGTCTTGACTTGTGGATACTTGTTGAGATATGCCCTAAGCGCAGGAGAAAACTCCATCACTTCTTCCCAAGTCGGGGCATACACTCCAGCCTTGATACCGTGCTTTCGCTTTGCTTCCGGTGTGGCTTCGCGAATCATGATAGAAGTAACAGTGTTCACTTCGGTGAATGGAATGTTGTACAACTTAGAGATATCCTTAATCAAAGACTTAAGCTGCAGCGTATTCCAATTAGAGATTGGTGCGACACAATCTTCGCCCCAGATCTCCACTAGCTTCTCTTTTAGAGACATGCTGTCAGATACATCATAATCAATATCTGGGTAGTCCTTAGCGTCAGAGCGGAGGAACCGAGAGAACAGAAGGTCATACTTGATTGGGTCTACTTGTGTAATACCAAGCGCATAGGCTACTAACGAGCCGGCAGCAGAGCCGCGGCCGGGACCGGTGAGCATCATTTCTGTTGCTACGTCGACAATCGATTTCATTGTCAAGAAGTATTTAGAAAAGCCGCGGTCATCAATAACATTCAGTTCGTGCTTCAGCCGCTCGATATAATCCTTATTTTTGTGATGCCCTCTATCTTTTAACCCCTCAAGGGCATAATTAACAAGCGCTTGAGTAGCGGTAAACCCCGCCGGTACAACAAACTCCGGAAGACGAACGGTATTGTCTGGGAGGAACGATTCGATTCTATCGAATGCGATCCTGTGCGTTTCTTCAATACTTTGCATCACCAACTCATCATCGTATTCAAATCCTTGGTCTTTGGAGTATTGTTTATAACTCTCCCAGATCTGATCACCATTCTTTGGATACAATTCATAGCCAATCTCTTCTACACCTTCGGGAAGCTGTGACTCTTCGTCTGCCCACGAAGGTCGACCCTTGCCCAGCCAGCCTAGACGCTTGTACAGCTCACGATCCTTCCATGCGGTTGGCGTAGGATAGTGACTATCTGCGGTAGTGATCAAGCTAACGCCCATCTCTTGTGCTGTCTGGATAACATATTTGTTGAGTTCGTGCTGTTCTTTAATGTTATTCCACTGAATCTCAGCGTACCAGCGGTCTCCAAAGATATCAACCATACTTTGCGTTGTCTCTCGCATTGCATCCAAAACTGCTTCATCTCCTTCCTCGCGGTTCTCCCAGTAGTTTCCAGCGTATACACCGCCAAGACACGCGCTAGCGGCGATGATTCCTTCGTTGTACTTCTTTAAAAGCTTATAGTCTATACGAGGGTACCTATAGAAATTTTCTGACTGGTAGCTCTCTGAGACTAGTTTAAACAGGTTGTTCAGTCCAGTCTGGTTTTGCGCCAGAAGAACTAGGTGGCGGCGACGGCGGAGGATATCTTGAGTCTTCTTTGAAGCACCCTCATCCTCAACAGTCGCGCCTGAAGCTGCATCCTTCTTAGCAGAGCGTGCGCGCTTCTTATCTTCCATCGCGCGAGTGTACTCTTCTCGCCATTCATCGATCGATGGGATGAAGTAAGCCTCGCACCCAAAGATAGGCTTAAACTCCTTGCCGGAGTCTTTCATATTCTTCGCGTGAAGAACCTGATATGCCAACCCGTTCATGTTGCCATGATCTGTGAGAGCCAGTGCTTCTCCACCATTCTCATAGCAAAAGTCCATATGCGCTTGGGGGTACCCAATCGCATCAAAAATAGAACCTGCCACACTATGGGCGTGTAGCCCAACAAACTTAATCTTAGAATCAGAACGATCCATTATGCCTCCTTGGAAATTTTGATTACGTCTCTAATATAACACACTTCAGCTGAAGAAGCAAGTAAAATACTCTCTCGATCACCATCACCGATATTAGTAATGAGCATTTGACTCATACCATCAATCTTGTTTAGTGTCTTCCACGCTTTGTCTTTATATATGATAATTGAGCCGACCGGAACGCGACCCAAATTAGTTTCTTCAGTCTTTAACTTCATCCACATAAGGTATATTAACATGAATGTGAGGTAAAGTCAACTCCTTTCTAGGAGTTTCTACAGTATTTTTTGACCCCAGGTATTCAACGTATCCCTCCCACGTTGAAATGTCATGGTGCCACTCTATTTCCATGCAAGTGCTGCCCTCTTCATTCAGAGGTTCTAGCACTTGCTCTAGCGAATAGTCTTTTGCTATCCACCTCTCGCTCACCGGTCGTTTCTGGCTCGGATACTTTTGGCCGGGTAAGGGGGGTAAATACTCCCTTGTTGTTGTTTTGTTTATTAGGTTTCTGCATGCTTTAAAATCATCTCCTTTCATTGTAAAAGACAGAAGTTCTCCATCTTTAACTGTTTTGTTATCATGTTTTAGAAAAAAATTAGCTTTCGAATTGGAAATATTCTTTCTATAGTCTCTTACACTATAGACGTCATAAACTGACATCGGGAAGCTAATATAATAGTTCTGTGGGGTTATCCATTTCGATATTTTATATGCTGCATACCACGAAGAGTATACCCCATGTAAAATTGACCACCCATAAGAATCTCGGCGAGCGCGATCTTTCGGGTGGATAGGGACATAATAAATAGGTATCTCTCGCCGATGATCCGAATAAAATTTAGTAAAAGTTCTTTCGTAATAAACGGGGTCGTAAATCCAATCACCCACTACCTTTCGCACTATCGGCGCTAAGTCATGATTAGCTACTATCCAAATAGTATTACAGCCCGCCATGGCGCACTCAAAAACTGATTTTTGAATTGCTGAGAATCCGTTATTCACTGGGAGCAGGATCTCCGGGATAGGTGTCTGTATATCTGTTTGCAAATTGGCAACCGGGATTATGCCGGCTGTGTGCACGTGACTACTCACTCGATCCTCTTAAAAATCTATCGTAGTCCAGATGAACCGCTTGTAGATTTTTGTATAACTCGTTTTCATCAACTTCTTTAGTTTTAAAGCCGCTGGTCTTAAAGGATGTGATTTTCTCTGTTGCATGTTTCTCTCTTCGCATATGCGTTGTTTTAAATTTATAATATTTTGGATTGCCGTTAGGTCCATACCCGTTAAACTGCCCTTTCATACCCCTGTCCTCCATCTCTGAAATAAGTTTGAACTTAGCCATGGTCTCGGAGTAGTTAAAATCTCGGATCTGCTCTTCGCTCAATACTGACAGGACACAAGCATCTTTAACAGGAGTATTTCCATCAATGCGGTCTGATGAATAAAACCATATTCGTTTAACGAAATCATCCCTTGTCTCAATGAAGTCAATATCATGTTTCCCACCTTTGTTAAAAGCTACCCAATCATAGCATATATATTCATAATTATCAAGTGTTTTTTGTTCGAACAGCCCTTGGACGTTATTATCTCCAAAATAATAACACTGATTGAACCTTATCTCAGCTATTTTAGAGTATTCATTATAGCAGCTTATTGAGTTGTCGCCTGCTCTGATGCTGTGGCATAAATTTGAAAGTGGTACACGACCGCTAATTGATAACAGGAACATTAGGCGCTCCCAAACCAAACTCTTGGATAACCCAACGTCGATTAGTCCTTGATGTGTCGTTAAACTTTTTGGCCGGAGGCCATTTGGTAGATTCAAAAAAGACAAATCAATTGTAGGTTCAAAATAATCAAACCTGAATGGCTTTCGAAAATCTGAAAAAACTACGGGGAAAAAATTTTGGGCTGCGAACAGAATTGCATTCAAAGAACTGCCCAACACCACACTGTCGTACTCAAGTATCAATCGTCACACAAGTCGCCAGCAGTTATGTCCTCGTTAGTAACTTCGTCTAACAGGCTTTTAATGTCCAAACCGGCGCAGTCAATCTTTCTTTTGCTAACGTGATAGTGGCTAACGAAACCACTAAATTTCCCATAGGTTACCTCTTGTTCGTACTGAGTTGATGTGCTTCCAAATTGGTTGAGTGGTGTCTCTAATGGTATTCCTGTAGCTTTATGTATCGCTCTCCAAAGAGACTTTAGTGCCTCTATCTGTTTCGGATAAAACCCCATGAAAGGATCGAGTTTGTTGTGATGAACCCATGCGTTTTCCACCATGGGTCTTTCACCAAAGCCATTTTTAACATACCAGCCTTGGTATTTGGGATAATAAGCATTTGAAATCTCGACACCCACTGATGCCCTATTCGCTCTTTCGCTACCAGCATGCCAAGCCCCATGTTGCATGTCAAGTGTTTGATAGATTGTTCCGTCGTTGTCAATAAGGAAATGAACAGAGATTCCCCTCTTATCTAATACAGATTGACAGGATCTAGAACTTAAGCAAACATCCCAATGATTGACGAAATAACGTACACCTCTTCTGGGTCGTCCGGCGTAGCTATAGTGAGTCCCTGGTTTGGCTTTCATACCACCTTGCTCGGACCACAGGACAACTTTTTCCCAATCAATCGGAAAAAATTCATTATTATATACAATGTAATTAGAGTAACTACATTCGCGGGGCTTGTGGTTATCTATTTCAGCTTGGCGTTCGGTCCACAAACGACGAAAGGTGCTAGGTCCGCAAAGACCGTCTGCAGTTATACCATTACTCTTCTGCCACTTCTTGATAGCACGAGTCAGCTTGTCGTCAAAATACTTCTCCCCAAACCAACTGGGATCCCAACCAAGTCTAACTGATGAGGATTCATTGTAAAAGTTTTTATCTATAGGCATACAGCAATTGCCCCTTTATATTGCAATTTAAGAAATTATACCTAATATATAGTTCTCTAAAATAACATTTATGGTTTTGTCTCCAAAGTTAATCTCCTCAACCATGGTCTTATCAACAACTATTTCTGTGCCCTTCCGCAGAGATTCTAAGAATTTAACGTCTTCTGACGTTGCTATGACCGTGGCAGTCGCGTACCTCTGCTCTGTCGGCTTATACTCTTCTGGCAATAGAATACCTGCTGCTGTCTCGTTCTGATTTGGCGTGCCTAAATCAATATGTATGTGTCTGTTTAATGGTATGAACATTGTTTCCTCTTTTTAAATTGTACATGTATCGTTGGTGCAAAACTTGCTACCGATGCCGCCTTCCTCAAAAGACATGCGTTGGACCGGTTTTATGTTTGCTGACATCTCGTTGAACTTTTCTTCAGTGATTGGTTCATAGGGCGCCTGCACGTATCCAGTTTCTTGATATTTTAAGAACGAAACGGCTTTCAAACGCGTTTCGTACATCTCCAGAGCGCTCTTAATCTGAGTCGATTCACTCTCGTTAAACGTCACCGTAATTGAAACAGAATTGTCCGCCCAGTAATGTTGATATTGTGCCGCAATCTCAAGCTGTTCCCATATGGACACGTCCTTCTTTCCTTTCTGAAAATATGGCTCTTGCACCGGAAATTCTACCACCATGGTATTGGGCGAATATGAATCCTTCTCTATCTTATAGCCTGCTTCCTCTAATTGTTTAAGCATCTCTGAGCTTTCCGCAAATCTAATTCTTCTAATATAGAACTCGCTCTCAGGAAAGTGAATCCCTGGAGTAGATCCATTAAGTAAAGACACTGTGCCGGATGGCTTGATTGAAGTCATTCTAACAGACTTTGGAATACACAGCCAGTTGGAGTACTCTTCATCAAGGCTCTTCACATGCTCATATGCGTTATCACACATCTCATACACTTCTCTTCTGCCGAACTTGTTAAATGCCTGAACAACTCCAGATTGGGAGAGCCCGATGCGGCGATTTTTAAGCATCTTTGCATTGGTTTCCGGCCAATGTGTGTTAGAAAGAGTGATAGTCTTGCCATAAAGATACGCGATCTTAAGGGTTCGAAGATAGTCTTCCATATCTTCGTGCTTTGCTGGGTAAGTTTCCACCAAGCAGCATAATTCTGCATCCTCTAACTGTTGTTCTACACACGGGTTAAAGCCGGCGACATTCACATCATCATATCTCAATCCATCTTTAAAACGACCGCGGGTGCGAGCATTCTCCAGCCAAATATATCCCGGCTCTCCATTCTTCTGGGATTGTGCGGCATGCCAAGTGTAATCCATTCCGACGACGGCGTTAAAAGAATTGTTGGAACCCCACCGGTGGTGCATCAGCTTCTCTGAATCGTTCTTCATTTCAAGATATCTCTTGTCATCATGTCGACCCATAGCCAGAGCCGCGGACCGACGTACGTTCCCTGACACAACACAGCGCCCGATAAGGTTTTCGGTGTCAACTATATCTACTGAGCTTATTGGTTCACCGACCTTCCCGGAAAACAACTCAATTAAACTCTTGTGCAGTTCAATGAGGGGACCGGCGCCGGATGAAGTGCCGCCGAAACCGTGGATAAGGGCGCCTTCAGGGCGAATAGCCGAATAATCGAACTTGGGTACTTTAGAACCAAAAAAGAATCCGTCTAATAGTGTGTGCACAGAGTCGACCCAGCCTTCGCGAGAGTCATCAATGAAAAGAGTATCATTAGTATACTGTGGTTCATTGATAACAATTGTGTTCGCTCCCTCAGTATCAAAACCAACTCCGATACCGACCATAAGCGCATCCATCATCCAAGCGAAAAGATAGCCGCCCTTAGTCGCTAGATCGCGAGTAGAACGAAAGGCACAATTAAACAATCCAGCTGCGGTCCTTTCTTCGATAAACTTCGTTCCCATCATCCATAAGCCGCGACCAGGGGGTGTCCACTTTAATGTGAATAAGCGCTCATAAGCATCTTTAGCGGTTCTCTGAGCCTTTGCGTCATTCCATTCCAAACCTAGCATGAAAACATGCTGTTTTTGCATATTGAACATACCTTCCACAACGCGGCGGCATGTCTGCCACCATTCTTCGGTGCCTGAAGCTTCTGGATCAAATTCGCTTAATCTCCTCGCGTACGTTCTCTTGAACGTTACATACCCCAATGGACCCCAAGGTACTTCCTTCATCTTATACGGCTCCACAAAGGTATCCGAAAGTCTAAAGCGCCTGATGTTGTCAATTGTTCTCATTATCTTTTATTCCTTTTTAGTTTAGAGTACTTAGCTTGTAGCAACTGCTTTTGCGCTGTCGGTCCCAAAGAGACTGGCGCGGTGACCACTGCCGGATTGCTGTTGGCGTTGTTGTGGTTAGTTGTATTTGGCAATATCTTGATATTGACGTTGGAGGTGTCCATGAAAATTGGGAACACCATTCCATCTGGTCCGTTTCTGTTCTTGGCAATGAATAACTTACCTTGATTATTTTGTTTGTCCTCGATAGTACGAGAGACAGAAAAAATGAAGTCGGCGACAAAGCACTTATTAAATGCCTCTGAGATTTGCTCCATCGTGATCACTTCGGCGCTTAGACCAGAGCGGTTAGTTTGCGAAGCTGTCCAGACTGGACACTGGAACTCTGCTGAGATTCCCCTCATCTCTTCGTAGATTGATTCCAACTCATTTCTTTTTTCTTTTCGTACTACAACGGGTTTCAAGAGATCTCCATAATCTATAATTACCATGCCCGGATTGATTCCACGCTTTATCAATCTTGATAAGTGTGCTTTAATCGTGTTAGTCGAGGCAGATTTTGTCGGGTATTCTTTAATAATTAGTGAGCCCTCAATATCTTTGATCTCCTCATAGACTTCTTCTTTAAAATTTATTATCTCATCGAGAGGATAGCCTGTGATGCAGCTATCATATCTGTTGGCGATTACAGTTTCTTGAAGCTCCAATGTATAGTGGACGACTGTCTTTCCTTCTCGTAATGCCTCGGCACCCAAGTGTACCAGAACCATAGATTTTCCAGCGCCAGTGGGGGCAATCACAACACCAAGCTCGTTTTTGCCCAGTCCCCCTCCTACAATATTATCGATATCAGACCATCCGGTTGAGACCGGCTTTCGATGTTTCGGCACAAATCGCGCTTCGAAGTCTGCGAGATAGTCGTAGCCAAAGTTGTTATCCGATCCTAGTTTTAGCGCGTTGTTAATCTCTGTAGATATTTCATCAAAGGAGCATGTTTGAAGGAGCCCCACGGACTTCATCATTGCTTCTTTCAGTGTTTGTTTCCGACAAAAATCAAGAGAGGTCTCTTTAATGTATTCTTGATCGCCGACTTCATAACCGACTATCTTATCAAAATATTCCTTTACTTGCTCGGCCACCAGTTCGTCTTCATCCGACAACTCAGTGTGAATAATCGTATCCATCGTAGAAGAGGATGGGTGCCGGTCATATCTTGCACGGTAATCAATAGTCTTGCGCAGGAATACGCGCAAATACTCAAGCTCTAGAAAGCTTACATCTAGAACTTCAGTGATCTGGTCCGCAAAAGGACGATCTTCAAATATTAATTGTACTAACCCTTCTTGAAAAGTTTTTCCATACTTTCCGAAGTTTGCTTTCTCTGCTTGCATTACCCTCTCGTTTTATATAAGTATATCAAATCTGACCGTTTTGTCAAGCAGATCCGAAGATTAATTTCATGCGTTGTCAAGGCATTCCTTCTGAATCTTATTTAAGTGAGCTTGAAGATCTGCCCAATTTAGCTCACCAAATCCATCTGCGCGCATCATACCGATAACCTCGGTTTTATTAAATTCGCATTCAAAATTTTCGATTGATTCTTTAACGTAGGCTTTAGACTGGAATGACATTTGCGGAGAGTATAGCTGCATCATTCTGTAGTTGTGCTCGATCAAGCTCTTGCTCTCTGTAACGTTGCTAAAGAACTTCAAGTTGCTATCTGCGTTAGCGCAATACTCAACGATCTCATCGATGGTTGCAGTTTTTTCAACAGACAACATAGAACCTAAGCGCTTAGCGATGGTCTTGAAGCCTGCGCCCTTTACGCCTGGAAGGTTATCCGATGCATCACCAATGATTGCTCGGGCTAATGCCATATTGGTTGGGTGCACCCCAGTCTGCTCGATAATCCTCTTAGTATTTAAGAACTCGTCCTTTGTTGGGCGCCACAAGACTGTTTCCTCATCACAAACCTGCATAAAGTCTCTATCATTAGATACAATGATCTTTTGCCAACCATCGTAAGTTGATAGCTGTGTAATGTGAGCAATCACATCATCAGCCTCAATCTCTGGCAGCATGAACTGAATAACTGGCATTTCATTCATATACTCAATGACCCGACTTTGTTGCCAGATTTTGTTTTGTAACTCCTCATCATCTGTCAGATTATGAAAAGCTCTATTCAGCCGAATCGGTTTACGACCGGCCTTATAGTTCTTATCCATAGTCTTTCTCTTCTTAGAACCGTTGGGTCCGTCCCAGACTACGATAACATTATCCGGGCTAGTAGTCCGGACCAACTTTTGGAGGATTTTAATGAACCCCTTGAGTCCGCCGATCGGGTCTCCGTTGGTTGAGATACTTGGGTCTACAATGTAAGCCCTCAAATATGCATTCAATGCATCTACAATTAATACTCGTTTCATACTGCCATCCTTTGTTTGTTCATTGTATCACGATATTCTAATAATGCAAGCTCTTTGTGCTTGGCTTCGATCATAACGTCAAAATCATGACCGTAATCACTGAATGGATTACGAATCATATCTGAGTGTGCTTGAGGTTTGATCTTGGGGTTGTTGTGCTCGACAGAGCGTGACTCCGCGTAATGTACAACCGGCTTGATGTCACCCCACGTAGATAGGGCAAGCTCAAGTGCTTCTTGCTCGGACTGATCGCCCGGGTGCAACATGTGGTGGTGATAGTCAAAGACAATCGGGATGCCGATGCGCTTGTAAACACCGTCATACAATTCTTTGGTCGAGTACAACGAAGCCTTGTCATCGTTCTCGACTGTAAGGCGAGAGCGCACGTTGTCGGGTAGGCGTTCGAAGTTGCGACAGAAGTTGTCGAGAGCGAATGGCTTATCACCGTAGGCAGCACCAACATGAATATTGAGCTTGGCATAGGGCGTCTGCGGTAGACCGATGAGGTCGAACAAATCACCGTGCACCGACAAGTCAGTCTTGGTAAGATTGAATACACGCTCCTTGGGAGATGCAAGCTTGTTGAATGGACCCGGATGTGAGGTGATACGCATACCGTGCTCGCGAGCAAAGTTACCTGCGGACAATGCAGCCGCATGGATAGCACCGTAGTTCGGCATGTCAGTCAAGTCATACTCACTAGCCCATGGCACAATGTCTGATGACAGCCGATAGAAGTAGATGTCGTTTTCTAGATTCCACTCTAGAATCTTACGTAGATCACGTAGATTTTGAAGCGCAAGCTCCGAAGCATAGTCAATACCACGCTCTTGGAACGTGCGTTTGATCATAGTCCTGTTAGTTGTGATGCGCTGTGACTTGGGGCGGTTTGAGAACCCCATGTTGATGCAAGCATAGCCGTAGTTTCGCATGAATAACCCTCCTTAATTGATTATATCTTATTATAGCCAATCTCGGAGAGAAAGTCAAGTACTTTTTTATTCTTTTACTGGAACTGTCAGATCTTCTTGATCTTCATAATAAGCCTTTGCATCACCCTCACGCTTATCAAACTTCTGTACAATTTCTTCATCCATGATCTCAATAACACGAGAACGAAACTCTTTATCGCTCTTTATTAATTCAGTCCACTTCGACGGCTGGAACTTCTTTGTATAACCGTCTGGTGTTGATAGTGTGTACCAAGCGCCAGCAGAGGTTAAGCTTTCGGCTCCCTTGATTGCATCAAACCAACTTTCTTCGTCTCGGATTCCAATTTCGTCAGTACCCCACAGGATTCGGAAAGCACAAGAGCGACCCTGCGAACCAAAGCGAGACTTTTCAAGCTTAATCTTGACCTCGGACCCAATTCGGAAGCCCTTGTCGTCTTCAATAAACGAAGACTTTGCCTTTCGTCCTGTCAGCCAAATCCGCAATGAATAGGCATAGTGCATAGCCTTGCCACCGGGAGTAATATACGGCGTTGTCATTGCAACAATGCGCGCGTTTGGTCCCTGCGGGATATTTGTCTTCAATTGGTTGAGGACAATAAACGTTGCTTGCTTATCTGCCAGCGGGATTGTCAGCTTTGACATACCCTTGGCAAGAATACGAGCCTTTACTGCCATTGAGGACTGTGGATTGAAATCGCCTTCAACGTCCGAAACCGATGGAGTGAATGCCAACGAATCCCAGATTAAAACTAACTTTTCATCAGTAGCTCCAAGAAGCTCTTCGATAGTCTCCAAAACAAACTCGACAGAGGATGCTTGGACATACATTAAGCGGTCTAAATCACATCCAGAACGCTCCAAAAAACTTGGGTCGATTGCTGATTCAGAATCAAAATATACCACAAGCTTGCCCTGTTTCTGGGCGTTTGCGGCAATCTGTGCGGCCATATATGACTTACCAGTTGATTCAAGTCCTGCAATCTCTGTCACCTTCCCTACTGGGATACCGGCAACTCGACCCTTGCAGATGATTGAGTCCAACCAGCGCGAGCCAGTTGGAATCCACTCTTTAACTGACGTAGGGTTGTCGCCAGTTAGATCGTGTGCGACATTTCTGCCGGCTTTCTTATTTACAAGCGACATGAGATCCTGCATAGATACTCTGCCAGCTTTAGCTGTCTTCTTTTTAGGCATTCGCCCTCCTGTTAGTTATTCATTATGATACCACTATCCATTGGTGGTGTCAAGTGTTATTTATAGAGTTGCTATGATTTTGTCTAGATCTTTTGGATTTGTCAAACTAAGGTTTGACTTATTATAACGACCCTTGATTTTTACTGCGCACGTAAAACTAGTAGAGCTATTTTCACCTGACGATGGCTTGAAACGGAATCTTAGATCACAGGATAACCCCAAATCTTTAAACATGGGCACATCAACAAGTTTCTGTGCTTCTGGTTTTAAGGCGTACAATCCACGACCGTTAATTTGAATAAACGAATCGCCTTTGTCGCTATAGTAGCCAGCAATATGTGAGAAATCGAACGGGACTTTAATGTCGGTTTTGCCATCAAACCATAGTCCCTGCAGTTCTCTCTTTAGCTCGCCAGTGTTTAGCGAACGCTTAAGTCCAGCAATTTTTTCATTCTTGTCTCGGTTTAGGCGTGGGTCGTTAATGTTTGGAAACCGCGCGTTGGCATTGAGCCAGTCCAGCAGGTAGTTGTCGAACAAAGGCTTAAAAATACCTTCGTTTTTAAGATAACCCTCTGTGCGGCGGGGTTCCCATGTCCCGGCGGCCGTATTGAATTGGGCTTTAAATTGACCAAAATCGGCTGAGAGTGCTGTCTTTAGTTCCACGGTCATAACCGTTTGTCCGCCCTTGTTAATAGAGAGATCAGATCCGTGACCGAAGCCGGCTGTTTCAGCAGTAACTCCCATGTGACTATATCGCTGAGTAATTTCGTTTGCCAACTTCTCTTCAAAATCCATCCCAGCAGATGCAGCAGTTCGTTTCTTGGGCTTAACATATACGTAAACACTGCCGGCGCTGCGATCAACAAGCTCTAGGCGACCTATGCTGCTGCCCCCGCCGATAGGGTTGTGGGTAAATCCCAGTGGAGTAAGCATTTGAATCAATTTCTCCATTGTCTCCGAACGATGATCATCCAAAACTCTAATTTGGTTCTTAACAAGCTTGTAGTCATATCCCTCTGCCTCGATAGTGCGAAGGGTGCGCATTAAATTGTTCTCCGGAGAGTCTTTGGGAGCAGGGAGTGGTCCGTCTAGATCCTTTTCCATTTCAGGAGGTACGTCTATACCTTCTTTCAGAAACTTGCGCCAGTCTTTCATCAGTGGTTTCATATTCATTACCCCTTAATTAGTATCTCGGATGACTGTTTTTGTTTTTTAACGTAGCCTTCTTCGGCTTTCTTTTTCTTCTCTTCTTTTGAATATACATTAGTCATGCCATAAGACCACTCTGCCTCAACAATTTCATAATCTTTATACATATCTCTGATTTCTGGACAGTCATTATAGGACATTAGCCAGCCAGCTCTGTTTGTTAAGATACCGTGCAATCTTTCATGGTCAAACGAATCATGCAAGTTTCCGTCAACGCCGTACAGAGAATTCTGAGAACCCTTTAACATGTACGGCGGATCAAGATACAAGAAAGCTTTTGGATGGTAAAAGATAGCGTCTTCAAAGTCAGCGTAATCCACTCTAAATTTTTGTGCGTTAAAGTCTCGGAGTCTTTGTACGGAAGATTCAGTGAATCTTGCATAAGATGCTCTCTCGGACCAACCACCACTAAACGTAGCCCCAGAGAACCCGGACCTGTTGATGATGTAATATTTTGCTGCTCTCTCGTAGGAGAACATAAACGTTTCTATCTTCAGGTCTTCGCGATACTGGTGGAACGCCTCCTTAGAGCATCCTGTCACGGTGTCGCCGTTTCTAATCAGGTATTGTTCTCGGAGCTTCTCTACTTCATCAGCCAACTTATTGTTGTCACCACATAGACCCTGCCAAAACCATACAAGCTGTTTCATCTTATCGTAGCCAAATACTTGGATACCGCGATTAGCCAAAGCTAGCTCTATTGAGCCACCCCCGAAGAATGGCGAGCAAACTCGCTCGACACCTTCGGGGATGTGGGGTAGGATATGTTTGACGGCACGGGATTTGCCGCCAGGATATCGTAGTGGCGTCTTCACTTTGCGTTAACCACTCTTAGTTCCTTTTCAGCAGCGCGGACGTCAGTCTCACTAAGCAATTTACCCGCGTCCACATTAGTTATTTGACCCAAAGCATATACCTTATCAAAGATTGTCTTGCCAAGCCACGCATGCTGCTTGTTGATCTTATCAAATACTGCAACCTGCGCATCCCTAACTTTCGTAGGGGTTTTGGCGTCTGTTCTGAAGACATAGACGCTTGGACGAGTATCTTCACCTTCTGCTTTTCTTTCAACTTCACGACCGAAATCCTTATTCAAGCTGCCTCTTGTCGGAGCCCCTTGATAGATCTTGTAGTCCTCGTGTGTATACTCTTTCCTAGTCGCAGCCCACTTTGAGGCATCAATCTTAAAAGTGCCCTTTCCTGCTTCTAAAGCCTTGCGAACAAAATTTGCTCTAGCTTTTGGCTCTAAATAACCTTTAACTCCATTAGTTGATTGTTCAATTGTGTTGTATACTTCGCTAACATATTTTCTTATAGTGGTGCGCGTATTGTTCGTGTGCACCATACGATACACATGCGTGGCCAACCTTGTTTTGAAAGACTTGCTATGTTGTTTTGCAGGCGCTGGCTCATCAGCGATAAGATCCCGAATCAGCTTCTTTATGTCATTAGCACTTGAGGCATCCGCAGGGGGGTGATCATTCGCCATAGTTTGAAAGCTTTTCTTGTTCTTCATAATCAAACGAATCAAAGCTGCGTCTGTGACGATGAACAAGGGCACAGGAATCGACGATTGAACGTGACCGTTGGCTTCAAGCGTGCGCGCCAATACGATGCGGGTCACGCTATCTAATACACGACCGGTCCACTTAGAATTAGGCTCGTTATCTAGAACTGCCCATCCGGGCTCCAAGATTCCGCGAGATTTTATTGATTCGTATTTCTTTTTATAGTTGTTTTCTGAAATCTCTCCAACACGCACCTGATCCAAAAACCACGTTGCGGAATCAAACAAGTCGGATGGCTTAGAATCCAATTCCGGGTGGTAAAAGTCGGAAGTATCCATTATACGTTCTTCAACTTTCCCATAAAATTTGTTTTTTGTATTTGTAAAAGCTTCGCCAGAGCGACAAGCTTCAATTAAATCGAACAGTAATTGTTCAGTTTTGTTAGATGGAATTGCCATCATATCCTCCTGTAAATTAAAAAAGCGGCAGACTTTAACCGGTCTGCCAGCGGCATGCTTAAAACGAAAATCTGGAATTTTTACCGGGGAAAAAATTTAGCAGATCGTCGATTTTCATTCTGCGGCTGTGTCTTCAGCCGCGGCTGTGTCTTCAGCCGGTGCGGCTGAATCAGCTGCGGTGTCTTCGTCCTTGTCTCCACATGCCATCAGTAGGCTAGCGGTAAGGATTGGTAAGATAAACTTCATTATTTCTCCTCTTATGAAAATCTTAAAAGCGGCAGACTTTTGACCGGTCTGCCAGCGGCTTTCTTCTGTCTTGTCTCAGTTCTTCTTGTTCTTCTTGCGCCGGCGATTACTACGCTTCTTTGGTGGCTTAAAATCTCCGAAGAAGGCAGTAAACTCTAACCCAAATGTTGGGTAGATAGTGAAAGGAACATCTGTCTGTGTGCCATTGGTCCGATTGATCGTTTGATCGCCAGGAACATGTAAATTCATAAATGCGCCAACCTGATAGCAGTTTCTCTTGGAACGGAACCCAACACTGGCTTGGGCGCGTGCGATGAAGGTATTCATCCTAAACTCGGCGCCATTCTCCTTAAGCCAGCTTTGAGAGCCAAAGCCCACACCAAGCCCGGCGAGAATGTGAACGTTGTTTGCTGACGTACCGATAAAATCGTAGTCTAACGTCATATTGGGGCTACTGTATCCGTTATCTCCAACGTGATACCACATGTGAGAGCCGAATCGTTGGTTCTTTCGCATATGCAAAACGCCATGCAAACCAAATCCGACATCGCCACCGGTCGTCTTAAATCCAGCAGATTTAACTACATCTGGAAACTCAAACGGGTGGTTTCCTGGCAGAACTATAGTACTAACCGTTGGTCCGATGCCCCACATGTAGGGTGTTCGGGCTGCTTCGGCGGTTGGGGCTGCTAAAAGCATAGCGAATATTGTTGGTATAATCTTCATTGGTTTCTCCTTCTTGATTACCTATATAATATACCATAGGTAAACGAGGATTGCAAGGTAGTTCTTGTCAAGGAATTGTCAAGGACTTAAAAAGCGGCAGACTTTTGACCGGTCTGCCAGCGGCTATTTGCTTACTACTCGCTTGTAGTGTTATCGGTACCACTGTTGGTGGTCTCCGTGGTGGTACCTTCATCATCAGCACCGGTGGTTGTTTCAGCAGTATTAGTGGTAGTAATCTCCTCTGACACTTCTACGGAAGTACTCTCTCCCGTTGTTTCGACGGCGCTAGAGGTTTCTCCCGCATCCGACACAACTTGTGGCTCGTAAGAGCAGGTACCGTAAGCAGTTGCGACGACTAAAACGCCACCCACAACACTCACTTGCACTCTCCATCGCGCCCACAGTGATTTCAATGATTCTAACATGATTATCTCCTTTTATTAGAAAATGTGGCAGACTATTTACACACCCGGTCTGCCATCGGTTCTCAAACCAACTATTTAGATCAGCCGTTCATTAGTTCATTAAATGCGCGATCAACCTCACTTGTTCCGTTGGAGGGACCGTACTTAGCTGTCTCAGATGAGCGGCTTTCAGCGGAAGTATTTCCAGAAAGCTGTGCATCGAGAATTGCGTCAACCTGCTCTGGACTAAGACGCTCAAAAAGAGTATCTACATCAGGCATACGATCGAGGAGGGCAGGGATCGCTTCCGTATCAGGCAGTAGTGTGGATGTGTTGCGACGCATCTTCAAGTTAGTTTGAGGATAGGCACCGGGCTTATTTGGCTTAGTATAAGTCAATGTAATATCGGTTCCAGACTGAAGATCTGTAATATCGCCGTACTCCGGGTCAAGGATGTAACCAAGAAGAAGCTCATAAGCTTTCTTTCCATAGCCATACATCTTAATTCCCTCGTCCTCTCGGCCGCGGACTACGACTGGTGAGAAATACCGTTGGCGCACAAAGAGACTCTTTGCAAGCTTCTTGCTTTCCTCATCGTTAGTTGCTACTCCTTCCTTCCACAAGGTCGAAGCAAATTCACAAATTGGGCAATGCTCTCCAAAGTTACGCTTTGGACACATGATACCTCCCTTGTGTTCACCCACATTATAATGGAAGTGGACTTCCTTAAGTGGGTCGCCATCCTTACCGGGCACGATACGAATATCAGTGTCCCCCTCGTCTGGCTTAAAGAAAACCGAAGTTCTCTGGTCGGGGTTATTGCCCCTTAGTGTTGCGAGCTTACGTCGCATTAGTTCCATATCAATTGTCATTTTAATCTCTCCTGATTATTTGGTTAAAGTATATTGAGCTTTCCTCAACATCTAGTTTAATACACTTGGGTTAGCTTGTCAAGTGTTTTTTTGGACTACGTTAGTATGGGCAACGCAGAACCCAAAGTCTGTTTGGTGTGGTGTTTCATAGACAGCATATGATACACGTCGGAATGTGTTTCTTGGCTTACTTTTGAGAATTTCAACAAGTCTTCGGTGTAGTGTACCATCTGTCTCTAGTGTTTCCTGATTTATACATATATAATAACATACATCCCGAGGGCTGTCAAGATTAAAAAACCATTTTTCTTCAAGATTCTTTGGATTAAGGGCTCCGTATGTTCGGATGCGATTAATCTCAAGTGGCTTGGAAACCATGCCGATTTCTGGCTCAGCGTGAGTGAAGTAATTTACGTAATGAATCATGGAAAAAATTGTATTGTTGATAGACTCATAATACTTCTTAATTGGAATATTGTCAAGTGATTTTTCTATTTCAAGATTAGAAATTATAGTTAACGACTTAAACAATCCTGATCGAGCGTACTCTTGAAGCACACCAAACACAGCATTTTCCACAAGCTTCGGCGTGCCAGTCAGGAGTTCCGAATCAGGCTTTATGTAGAATACTTCAATGTTCTTGTCTCTAATTTGTGATAAAATGCCCAAAGTATAGTTTGAACTATAAGAAGACCCCGTAATAATAACCTGAACATCATCAGACACCTCAGCAAAAAACTTGCTCAGTTCTGGAACGTTGGTTTCATAATCTTCTGGATTGTCAAAGCGCTTTAGTTTAAATTTCCGCTTTGAGGAACGCTTAACCGAACTATTCATGCTGTACACCTCGTAGTTGCTTGTCCCGCTGAATAGCTCTGCGATCTTAGAGGCCGCATTGCCAATGCCGATTACGGAGATCATATTTTCAACTCTTTAAGATTGTAATAATCCTTTCCGGCAGTGAGATTGCAAGGATACCCATCTTCAAAAATCTCTTTGATCTGTGGTATCAGTTTCCGGTCTTCATCGCAGTAGTCAATCACGATCTCATCGTGAACGATATGTGATATGTAGGAACTACAGTTATTGTTTGTCAGGAACCTGTCGATCTCTACCGACTTGGAGAGAACCCTGTCGGATGTGGTGCTTTGCAGCAAATAATTCAATGCTTTTCTTTCCTCTACTCGAATCTTTCGACCGTATGGTGTACTAATATAACCGTCGGCGTACCAGTTGTCAAGAACTTTCTTTCGATCATACTGCTCGCTCTTGATATCTTTTGATTTAGGATCATAGAGCCATGCAAAAAACCGCACCTTGCATTCCTCTCTGGAGATCTCTTGTTCAAAAAGATGGCGGCTGTTCCACTCATGGATATCAATCTCTGGCTGCTCTTCACCGCAAAGCTCAAGCAGTGTTCTAACCTCTGCTCCGTTGTAATCAAAGCAAACAAACAAATCATTCTGTGGCTTGACCATTTGTCGTAGTTCTTTCTTCAAAGTCAGAATCGGGAAAGAATCCGGACGTGTTGTCAGCCTACCGGTAACAGTGCCAAAGAGGTTGTAGTCAATCTGCCTATAGTTTGATAGCAGAAGTTTAGCTTTGTCTCGATCTCTTGAGGAGACCAGCAGATGACGGCAGTCTTGTGTAGATAAATTAAGATTTTGATATTTTATCTTATGCAGAAGCTTAGAAACATCGGATAGGTGCTTATAATTGTTAGGTCTTTCCCAGTTTTCTTTGACATGCTTTGTGACCTTGTTTTTGACTTCGCAAAATCGCATCAAGAAATCTTGAGGGATCATATCGAATATACAATGATCTCTCATGTTGACTTTTGCGATCTTGAAAGATTTTAGATAAGCCTCAAGTTTATTACGGCACTGCTTTAACTCGACTGCGTGCTCTTCTGGGCAGCATTCTTCCAATTCTAGACCGTTGACCCACAAGCCCACAAACTCTACATCTCTGTTTTCAAGAGAGCCTGTGTATTTCCATGTTGTTGTTAGGTTGTCAGGAATACTGTTGAAATGCAGCTGCCCCTCAACATACACTCCAATACATTCGGACTTATCGTCCAGTGTTTGAAAAATCATTAATAACTCGTCATAGCCTGTTTGATGCTGCTAGCAGAATATGCAAGACTTTGTTCTTGCCTATATTTTTTGCGTGCAGGTATAAGTACATTCTGATTATACGTGGCGGAATACCTTTTGTCAAATGGTTTATTAATAAATCTTTCAAAATGTGTTTCTACAATCGAATAATCATCTCGGAGTCTTAGATACTGAAGCGTATCTCTGATTAGATTTTTTCTTTGGTGTGTGTTCATCTCTACGTTTTCTTCGATTAGTCTCAGTTTCATATAAATCTTAGCCCAGTGATCCAATCCATAATGGAGGATAAGTTCGTTAACTGTATAGCTTGGTGGTTTTATGACCTTGTGAGTTACTCTTTTTCCGCATATGACTTGTTTTTTAAATCTTTTTCTTTTAACTATATTGTAAAGTTCCAACAGCTGTTTAGGCAAAAAGGTAAATCCGTCCGTGGATGCATGAGTAAACCCTATATTGAATAATTCCATGGACGATAAGTAGTATCGATTACGAACTATTTCAATTTCGGGCGCCTTAACATCACATATTATTCTCCATGGTATATTACGATCAATTATGAATCCGTGCTTGTTGCACGCATTAACAAAGAATGGCCAGTTCTTACTCTTCAGGAGCAACTCTACTTTTTCTTCGTCGTTACTATAATCTAAGTCAGCAATCTCAATTGCTAAGCCGCTACTCATTATTGAGTTGAGGTCACTTTTCATATAAGCAGAGCGGGTGAACGGTGTAGTTTTCATAGCAATCTTTGCTACCTTCATAAACTCGTCTAAAAAATGAGGAAAATCTTCTACCAGTATATTAGCTAACACAAATCGGCTTTTAATTTTATCAAACAATATTTCTTTGTATTCATCAAATCCACGGACTGGGCTCTCAAACGCTTTGTATGCCTTGAGTTCAGATAAATAAGGATCCTGCTTGCTAATCTGTCCATTTGTAGTACATCTTTGAAATTCTGAAGCCATTTGATTGAACAAATCTGCCACAAAGCTGAAGGCTTTTAGTGGCTGCTCAGAATTCGAGGATTGGAGAGGCTTAAGTCTAGAATCATACTTCAGAAAGATAGGGGAATGCCACATGTCAACTTTGCCATACAGTTTTTTTTCACCAATAGTAAAATCAATTAGATTTTTCTTATCGTTTCGCGCGTTTCTGGCGCGGATTTGATACAGACCCCTCTTATTGAATAAATCAGCTGTCTTTTCTTTATTTGATTCTGCGTAATATTGTGTCATTTTGTTCCTTTCTTATTTTGGATGTGTGCTTTTAATCAAAAACCAAGCATGGCACCAAAGCCTGGGAGTTCCACCTCTTCCTCTGGATCTGCTCTTAAACTAATGCTGCAGTTACGTGAGCGGGCATCGCCGGTGCCGGAACTGGCTTCTGCCATTTGGTTATCACGTTCAGAGGCTTCCCCATCAACTTGATTTACCCACTTGGTGTGTAGAACGGTGTTTGCTTTACCTTCAGCAAACTCATGTTCTGAGCGGATAATCATATAGTATCCACCAATACCAAGAGAAGTGAGTTTAAAGTTTTCATCTCCGGAGCCCTCTGGCGCAAAACCACGGGGGTCAATATAGATATATGTTCCTGGAAAGGTGTTGACGCTGGCGAACATATCTACTTGGGCATCATATGTAACTCTCAGTTGTTGCAGACCATCATATCCTGATTGTTCGAATCTAACTTCTGCTAGACCTTTTGTTTGTGTTTTTGTGAGCTTTATATTTTTAACCAGCCCTCGATCACGGCCGAGCATATAATGAAATATTCCAAATTTTTCTTCATCAGAAGCTTTTTCGCCTTTCATTAATTCTGTCGGCATGACACGACCAGCGAAGTAAACAAAGTAGTTATACTCATTGGAAACCGGCATGCTTGTTCTGGCACTATTGCTGGGTCCAGATGGATTTAGAACAGGCATTTCATAATCGTTTAGGCGCGCTCGGAAATTTGCTTTATTTCCGCCGTCTGCCAGCGATCCCGCCATTGCGCCGGCGATGCCCGCGACTTGGGCGGCGACGCCGGCGCCTGGAGCGGCGGCTTCTGCTGCGACCGTTTCTATGGAGGCGTTAGCGGCGCCGATGGCTGCTTCTGCTGCCGCCACCGCGGGAAGCGTAACTGGGTCATAGGTGGGGTGAGCACCATAACTGGATATAGCTGACTGGTTTAATCTAGTCTTTTGTTTCACACTATATCCAAAACATTGATCGTTGTTTAAGAAGTTTCTTATTAAATTATTAATAAGATCGTTTACAAATTTAGTTAAGTTATAAGTAACTTGATCCTTTTGAAGCATTTTGTTAGTCAACCACTCAACGAAGTATTTTACTGATATTGGACAGTCTCCCAGATTAACATGTATAGAAGTATGCCCATCGTGTGCTTGGGGATGTGTTAGCTCCATTGGACCAAGCATTATTCTTAGTCTTTTTAAATTCTTTTGAGCATTAAGAAGGTCTTTTCTTTTTGCCATCTTGTCCTCGCATGAGATCTGGGTGCCTTGAGGTTTATTGTCAAGTTCGTTGATGTTCTCTATCGTTTCAGATATTCCCGTTTCTATTTTTACAAGAATTAAGTCGATTAGGTCACTCAAATAGAAAAAAGACAAGTCAGCTTCGCGTGGATCGTTGCCCAGAAGAGCTGCTTGAATTTGGTTTTTCTCGGATTTGTTTGTCCCTGCTTGGGATTCCGCTCCGAAAGCTGTGCTCAATGCGCTGGCGACTCTGGTTTTCAGATATTCATTGTGCTGCGCATTTGAACGTATCGCAATAGCGTTGCTGCCCGCAAATTCATTATACGTCCTATGTGGTCCATATGACAAAAAGGAAGTTATTTTTTCGTAAGGCAAGTTAATGTAATATATTAAATCCTCTGTCATCATATCGCCGATCAGACTTGCAATCGCCTGTTCGGTCTCGCCCTTAACCTCACCGGCAAAATCTTCTTTTTGTTGGCTTATCTGGTCGGATGAGCAACCAGAACTGTTATAATGTTTCATCACTAATTGGCGATATATTCGATTTAACGCAATTGGGGCGGACGAGAAGACATTGAACATGGATTGATCAAAAAATTGTTCGATATAAGCTAAAAAATTTAAGTTGAATATAACTCTACCCATTTCATCTATTTCAAAATTGTGAACTGTGGGAGTCAAATTTAACGTAACAAAAGATTCAGACAGCGCTTCTCTCAGATCCTCGTGCATCGAACTCATCGCGTTGATAGGTTGAGAAAAGCCTACTTCTGCTTTTAATCTAAAGTTTAATTCTGATTTTTCTGTGTTTTCACTTAAAAGATCAAACGCTGGTGCACACGGAGAGGGGGTGTCAACTCCTTCCTCCATATCTTCGGAATCCGCTTCTGCTGTATTCCATGTTTTCATTGCTAAATCGCTATACTTGTATGTTGTCGGCTGCAGAGTGCCTTGGTCATCTACGTAGTGACTTGGGCGATCTCTTAAAATTTCAGACATCGTGTTAGCAAAGATTTTTAAATTAGCCTTTATACTTTTCTTAACAGCAAACGGATTGCTGCCATCATAAGTAAAATTAAAACTCTTTAATCCGGCGCCGACACCACGGGCAGCAGAATTTTTAAACATATCCAAATCTGCCGCACTAAAGTGTGACTCAAATTTAATTTCGACCTCTTGTTCTTTCCCTTCTTCATCAAATATCACTTTCCATAAGCGTATTTTTGGTTGTAAATTTGATAGTTCGTGATTTAACGCGTTGTAAAATCTTGTTAATTTTGGATTCTGGGTTAGTTTGTTTAAAAACCCATACGAACCCCCATCCATTAGTATGGTAGCATTGTTGTCAAGGCTTTTTACGTTTGCTGTGCTTTGGTAATACGGAAGTCTTTTAGTAGCAGGGGCTGGTTCGTTGCCTCGATCCAAATTGTTTATTTTGGATGCGGCAAAATCAGTGATGAAGCTCAATAAAAAACATTGCTCTTTAAACATCACGTTTGTAGCACCGGTGCCGATCATTGTTACGCCTAACTCTTCGAAAGGATTACCAACAGCGGCACGAGTTGCTTCGTCCGCCCAGTCATCGCCATCATCAAAAAGATTATACCAAGAATCGTCATCGGTGAAAGCGCCGGCAACTTCGCCGATAGCTTTACAAGTATCAATAATTACTTGTTGGTGTGCCTCCTTGATGTCACTATGGGAGTCCCTTATCTCTGCCAGGGTGCCTCCCACAAAAGAAGATATCGCGCTTAATAAGTTATTAAGCTTCATGTAAACATTTCCTTCAATAATCTCTGCTATCATTCTCTTAGCGAAGATCGCAGCGCCTGCATCAATACTGGTGGTTGTAGTGGTGGCGCGTTCAAGGCGCCCGGCTGCAATCCCCGATGCATGCGGAGTGAGCATCGCTAAAATAGAAGCTTGTTGAACAGTTACATTGTCTTCATCAAAACTACGAAACATTAAGTGCAATTGACGAAAGCGCTCTGCATCAGCAGAAAGTTTTTGAGAGAGTCTGTCGAGGAACCTGAGTAGCGGCGTCCACTTTTTAAACACCCGATGTTTTCCTTCGTTCTCATCACTGTGCGTCCATTGAGAATTAAATACTCCTTGTGATAGAGGTCCTCCGGTGCGTATTAGGGTCCACGGTTTGAGCTGTGATAGCATAGGAGACATGCCAGCGAGATTGCTGGTCCAATTTTCATTTGTCTGCCAGACGCCGGGTCCATCGCACATGCCGGCCGAAGCTTCTGAGAACGATCTTAAAACAAAATTTTCTGGAGTGTTGTTTCCCGCTATCGACTCATTTGGGTTATACGGCAGGACACCACCTTTAGTCCAACTCGTTAGGTTTGCATGGTTTGCATCCATAATGGAGTTCCAGCCGAGTTCTGGATCCCCGTCTCCCTCTAAGTGTCGAATATCCCCTGCGGTGAACAAGGAGTACGGCGCTTGATAAGTTGGTCCGTTTCGGAGATTGTACCCCTCAAAAATAGACTGGTCTGCTGCTTGTACATAATAACCCATCAGCGCCATAGTTGTTTCGAGTGTGGTGAGCCACCCATGTGGCCACATGGTTGAATATTGATAACCAGAGCTTGCTACACCGTCGGCGCCGGCTTCAGTGGCATGCCCAGCAGCACCCCAGGCTGCAGCCGCAACGGACGTGCCGCTCCAAACGCTCGGTCCTTCGGCTTCATAAGTGTAGGCATAGGAATCAACAAATATTCCAAAGTCTGGCACACTACGCGTAAAGGTCTTATCTAATTCTGATACCCAACTCCATTTTTTCGCGGTTGTCACATACGTATTATTGTCCGCTGGACCATACATCCCAGATCCTTGGAGGGAACTATCCTGCCAAAGATATTGCAAAACAGAATCGGTGGTGAGAAGCGATTCGTCTAATCTTTCCCGTTGGTCGCGCGAGGCATATTGATTCCAACCTTTGTCGGACGGATCAAACCACGTATTTCCGCCTGTGTGTATCGGAGCCACATATTGGTTAGATCTAACTGTTTGTAAATTTCCCAATCGGCGCTGCATGTACGGCTCTGAGCCGAGTTCCAACCACGGTTCTATATCGAGATCTGGAAATATATCATTAAGTGACGTTAGTACAGAATCCCGAGTGTCTCTGCAAACTTGTGATTTCTCTATAATATTGTTTGCAGCGGCGATGACTTTTGGTGCTTGAGATAGGACCGCGGCGGCGACTTTCTCGTTAATCTGCTTCCGTGCCTCAGCGATAACTTCGGCTGCAGCGGCTTGCTCAGCTGCTAATTCATTTGCAGCGCGTGCTGAAGCCGCGGCGGCGGCAGCTGCCTGGTCTTCACCAGTGCCAGTTCCGGCGGTGGCGGCAGCGGCAGCTGCGACTTCTGTACTGGATGCATTGCGGGAAACCGGGGCGGAGCCTGCCGAGGGCTCGATGATGCCAAAAAGAAACGGAACAAAAGATAATAGATACACCCACATATCCCAAAAACTTTCTGGATTTTGGATGAGTGGTTCTAATATTGCGCTAGCCACTACCACTAGTACGACCCCAGGATTTCTAAAGCTTCTTGCAGGTTTGTCGGAATTTGCAGCACGGTACCGTTTTGCACGTCAGCCTCTGTTGGGCGACCATTCCACCATGCTATGATCCACCAATATTTTGCTGTGCCGTAGTATTGGGCAGCTAGCTTATAATATCGATCTCCGTATTTCCACACATGAGAAACTGTGGGTGTCATGACTCTATCTGCGGTCGATGGATTATAGACCATAGGCGTGGCATAATGACGTAAGTTCTTGACACCGCGCTTTTCACGCAAGAATTTGTAGAATTCAGTATTATTGTTTACTATTTTTGATGATTTATATCTCGGCATCTTTTTCTCCTAACTGATAAAGTCTTCGAAGTTGTCTTCCATACCAGTATCCCGATATGTGTCAAGAGTCGAGCTACTGCCCCTAACCCCCGCTGATCTTAAAGCTTCATTGGTCGCATTGTTTACTTGTTGTGTGGCTCGACCGCGAACTGCAGACTTGATATAGTCGTTATCTTTATATTTGCCTTTTCGAATATCCTTATTAAAGCGCGCTTTGCCAAACATTCCAGCATAGCGAGCTTCAGCGTTAGCAATATCCTGATCGTGTTGCTCAACTTCTTCAGCCATCTCGTCCAAATTACCAGTTAATCGGTTATACGCCACTTCATTTTGGCGTGCCAAAACTGACGGGTCTGGGGCGCCCGTTGTACGGTCAAACCCATCATCACCATGTCTCGAAGCATCGTTAACACCATAAGGAAATAATTGATTTGCGAAGACTTGTGATCCAGCACCATCGTTAAACCACCCAAGCGTGTGCTCGTGGATTGCAGAAAAAGTCAAATTAACTTCAATCATTTTGGGCAAGATAGTACCTTGATTAATTTCAAATACACCGTGATCTGGGTTATCTAAATTGTGATTAACCGTGACGTTCTTGATGATCCCGAGAAGTCCCCCGTGATAATTTCCAGCTATTGTATTGCTACCTACGGAAGTGCTTGGCCACTCTCCACCGCCGCCGTCCTGCACATGTCTTTCAAATGTTCCCAAAGTACTATATACTGCCGCCTCACTGGCTCTGCCCCCATCTCCGCCGCCAATTGTACCGTCTGCATCACCAATCTGTGGTCGTGCTGCTAGTATGTTCATGATTCTCAACCTGACAAGAGGAGAATTAGAAATCGTCAGCGCATTTGTGACATCGGCTTGGTTGCCGGCTGTGGTAGACGAGCCATCTGTTGCGTAGGTAGGGTATAAGAAAGTTATTAGTCTTTGGACTCTGGCTAGATTTTCAAAAGACTCTCCCTCCGAGGCTGCGGGCACATTGAACGACAAGGTAATTTCTCTCTGTGTATTTTTGAACATGTGAATCGGATCAGAACGACCATAAACAGTTTCGGATGCCCAATCACAGTTATAAGTTTCGTTAAACGCGGTTATGAAAGCTTTGAAGGTAACGTCCTCTTCAGAAGGCACATGCTGGAAGGATATTGTCATACCCTTATTTGCCATGGCGTCCGAGCCATCTATAAAGTGAGGCATATGTCCGGATGCCATTCCGCCGGCAGCAGTTTTTGTTACAGATGCATTGTTGTTAACCATGTGGGGCTCAGCAATTGTTCTTGCACCTGGGTTTGCCGGGTCTTCTACAACAACACCAAATTTTTGTGAATCAAATACGGGTCTTTCTTGATTTTTCCAGTTTGTCTTACCCATTTATGTGTACTCCTTTACCGTAGATTAATTTAAAATACTAGCTACAGCATCCATTAATCCACCGGATGATTTAGCGTCTGTGCTAGTCTTAACTATTCTTTTATCCAAAACATCACCATCTAATTCCAAAGTAACATGAACATTAATTGGTCGACTGCTCTGATTGTTGGATGATCTTGTTGTATTTGTTGTAGAGGATGTATCAGCCACACCTCTCACGCCGACGGCTGTAGCGGCTTTGGCAGCGATTGCTGCAGCGTCTAAAGTAGCGGTCAGCATGATTGCTTTCGCAGTTGGGATGTCATCCATTGCTTCTGCTACGTTACGCAGCAAGTCTACAAGTCGGCTAATGCTGGTAACATTCATTTCTGCCATACCAGTTGCAAACGAAGCCATGGCTTCCAAGTCTCTTGTTGAAATCATCTTCAAGGCAAGTCCGAAAGCAAGCATCCCAAGACCAACAGCGCCAAAACCTACACCAGCCATCATTAAGAACGGTCCTGCGAGTGCCAATGCTCCGACTAATCCAATAAACGCTAGCGTCTTTTTAATGTCCATTGCTTCAAACATTACCCCTAATCCTTGACCCATTAATCCAATGCCGCTGGCAACGAGAAATATAGACCCAGCAACTGCGGCAATAAACAACGCAAAGACCCCAAGCCCAACGGCAACTACCGGGTTTGCCAACGCTATTCCAACTCCAACCATCGCTAAGGAGAATGCGGTTAACGCTGGTGCGCCAAAGTATAAAGCACCGCCCAAGGCTATTAAGGCTACAGACATTGCCAGCATTTGTTCAACAGAAAGCAAGCTAAACCCTGCTGCCATGAGTGCTAATCCGGCACCAACCAAGAACGTACCAATACCAAGAGGGACCATCGTGGTGGCGACCGCAGTTAGCCCTGCGCCGGCTCTCTCGCCAACTTTGCCAATTGCGTATAGTGCTGCAGCCATACCAAATAAAGCTAACACAACTTTTGATGGAGAGGATATTTGGAGTGCAATCGCGATGCCTGCAATCGCAAGGGCCATTAAGCCTAAAGCTACGTAGCCCGATCTTCGACCCATTGTCGCTGCTTTTTCGGCTGCGACACCGGCCATGGTAGCCGCGGCTTGGACTTGTTGAGCAACAGTCAAAGCAATCGTTACGGTTTTATAAGCCAACATGACCGCCATTCCAGCTTTAAGCGCACCACTATACTTAAGCATAAGCTCTGATATGATTCTCAGACCATCCATCATTGGTTCCACAAATTCTTCTATTAATTCTTGTCCAACAATCGCAAGCTGCTCTTGTGCGCTTTGGACATCTTCGGCGCGCTTACGTTGTTCAATGAGCGATTCGGCATTCTGGTTTTGGGCGCCTGATAGTGAGTCCATATCTCCAGCCATCATCAAGGCAAGGTCACTTACATCACCAAGACCAAGTGACTCTGTATAAAACTGCTTCTGATAATATGACATGTCGTCAAAGCTACCGACAGTGTTCATTATAGATTCTCTTAAAGTTTCGAATCTTGCTGCCGGATCTGTCTCCATCATCATATCCATGGCATTAACCATGTTGCCACCCATTGCTGCATTTAATTTACCAGCTTGTTCGGCGGCGCCTTCGAATGTATCAAATTTGTTTGTTAGAGATAGAACTTTGCCCATCTCCATACCAGTAATCTTAGATATTCTACCAAGATCTTTGAAAGCTTTAATACCCTGCTCACCAAATTTGGCTAATTGTGGTCCGGCCGCAGCAAACTCAGCGGCAAACTCAGCAGGCACACGACCAAGAGCACGTGCTGCCGACGCAAGTTCCTGTTGCGTGACTATAGCAGCCGATGCAGACTGTCCAAAAAACTTTGTTGAGTTCTGCATGCCTTTCGCAAAATCTGCCTGTGCAATGCCTTGCTCACCGAGTAAAGCGCTAGCTTGTGTAATTGAATCTCTTTGCGCTTGACCTAACATGGTGAAATCGGTCATTCCGGTTATAAGAGCAACCTGGGCGTCGCGAGCATCTTCCATGCTGACGCCATATTGGTTCATTTCTTTCCACTGGTTCGTGATTGACTCTGTGTATGCTGGACCCATTTGATAGTTGCGTTCGAAATCAGCAATCAGTTGGTCCATTTGGAATACGGTGGATTTTAAAATACTAAAAAGTTTACCGAAGCCTTTATCTGCTAAGCCGCTTACGGCGTTGTTCATTGCAGATAATTGTGAGCCAAGATCTCGCTCCAACATATCAGCGACGCGCAGAACCGCGCCACCAACCTTGTCTTCCATCAAGTTGCCGGTGCCTCTTATAGCAGCATCGTTGGCTTTCATTGCTGCTCTTTGTTTCTCTAAGCCTTCTGCTAAAACTTCATATCTTTTTTGGTCAGCTTCACTGAGTTCTTCACCAGCTTTGATTTTTTTGTCTAAATCCTTCAGCTCTTGCGCTGCCAGATCTAATCTAAGTTTTGCAGCTTCTCTACTGCGAATTTGATAAGTGTACAGGGTCTCTTCTTGATCGATGCTTTGGTTGAGCATCTCAAGGCGCGCTTGCATTGCGGCATTCGTTTCTGTTACTCGCTTAAACTTTTTGTCTAGGTAAGCTAATTCTTCTTCGTTTAGCTCACCGCGCTCCTTCATCATACCAACATGTTCAACGGTTAGTTCATTTAGTCGCTGCTGATCTTCTGGGGTTAATGCCATTTGTGTTCCCTCTTATAACTCTGCTTAAATAATTAGTTATAAAAGCAAAAAGACAGGGGTTAGCCTGTCTTTAAACTACTTGGAGGAGGTGGTTGGTTATGCTTTGATAACGTTTGCGAATTTGAGCCTCCGCCCTTATTCGCCCTCTCCATTATTTCTTTTTCTGTTTCTAATTGCTGAATTAATCTTTTAACGAACCACTCTCGTAGTCCGATTGGGAGGTTGTACGCTTCTGTGAACGACCAGCCTCCGTTATATTTTAGAAAGAAAAACTGCTCATATATGTTTTGCATATACTCATCGGTCAGGCCAAAAAAAGTCCGCAGTCAGCGGCACCTCCATGTCCTGCTCGTAATCACACTCTGCACACGCGAATGTTTGAGTCATATCGACATTTGGGGTTGCTATTTTATAGACCATTCTAAGATGTCTAGCATCCATGGACGGCATATTGTCGACAACATAATTTATATTAGGCTGTTCGGTATTACCGTTAACCGAAGTTACAATTTGTTTAAGCTGTCTTGTGACTGCGTTCTCATCTCTCCGTTTCTTTCTAGCGTTCTCGACCTGCTGCAGTAAAGCGCGCTCGTCGGCGCCATTTAAAAGACGGAAGCCAACTTCTACTTTAGATTTAGGTAACATGGTTGTAAATGTACCATCTTCGTTGCGTGTTGCGTCAGTACTCTTCAAATCTTGTCCGCTATAAACAAAAGTGTCGTTTAGATCGAACGAATATTCTTGCGTTTCCGAACATGACGGACAAGCAATCTTTGTGTTGTACTCGTTTCCATATCCTGAAACGCGTGCTGATATTAGAATAGCATTTCTGTCTCCAACCAACAAAGTATTTGGATCTACGTTCTTGTCAACAATAATACTAGATATTACCCTTTCCAAAGCAATTCCCTTTTTCAAGAGAGCCCTCGAAGTAAGGATATCTTCCTCTTTAGCGGTCATCTGCTTGACTTCAATTGTTTCCTGATCGTGCAAAGGATGGTTCGGTCCATAGAACGCACCCTTGGACGGAAGTTCTACGAACTCTGTAGGGACTACAAAAGAGAACGGATTATCGCCCTGATTTTGCGTCATTGCTTGCGGAGGGAGCGGTGCTGGCTCAGGAGTAGTATCACCCAGCCCCATCCGATCTTTATTTCTTGACAATATACACCTCTATTTGGTTGTCGTTATTAAACTTTGAAGAATTCGCTGCCACCAGAACCGGCCACTGCAACCGAAGGTCCAGCAGTCTCGACTCTTGCCCAGTCATACTTAAGAGTGACAGATAATTCTGTAAGATCATCGCCACCGTATTCAAGGTCACCGTACTTAACTTCAGTCATAAACGAGTTCCAAAGAGTCCAAGTCTCAAGGGGTTTTCCATTAGAATCAATCTGAGTAATAATGACTGTTCCGAGGGCGCCTGCAGCCTTAGCCTTAGACATCGATGAGAGAGCGTTAGTATCAGCGGGGGGAGCATATCCTGATTGTACCACAATGTCAGAAAGAGTTGCAGTCATATCTGGATCAACAGGATCAACGAGTGTGATAGCAACATCATTCCAAGTAACAGAACCGGGGTAATAGAATGTGTGGTTTAGGTATTTGTGCTCTGCAGCGGCAATTGCGAATGACGGTTTGCTGACTGTCTTAGCATACCACATCACAGCGCCACCAATGGCAGCGGCAACACCTTGAAACTCTACTGTAAATCTAAATTTTCTCTTTGGATCGTTGAGGGTGGTATCCTCTCCGAAGTTTGTTGACCAGAATGGCATAGCTAATTACTCCTGTTGATATTCTATTTTAATTAGTGTTGTGGGGGAGTTTTCCCCCACTTTAGTTTTAGTCATCGAACGATGCACCAGTTGATGCAATCACAAAGTCGATGGCAATGTACTCAATAGCACGGGCAGGCTTAATCATGATCTTAGCATACATGATGTTTTGATCGATTAGGTCTGGAGTTGTTGTGCTCTCATCGAGAATCAGCTTGTAATCAGTGATACCAAACTGAACCTTAACATTCGCGAGGAATGGTTCGATAAGTGCCTTGAATCGGTTCCAAGTCGCTTGAACATTCTGTTCGAAGAGAACTTGAGTTGACAGGACCGAAATCTGCTTCTTCAAGTAGATGACAAGTCGTCTGACATTGATTCTGTCGAGGGCCGAGGCTCTCTCTTGGAGGGTCTTCTGTCCGAACACCACGATACCACTTGATGGGAACGAGGCGATTGGGTTGATTCTAGCTTCATAGAGAGTATCGCGATCCTTAGATGTTAATCTCTCGGTGATTCCAGTAACTGGGATGCCAGCCGCGCCATCGGAAAGTCCGCCGCGGTTGAATCCCGCAGGAGCGAACCACACATCAGACTTAGCCTGAGAGCTACCAAGGACACCTGCCATCGCAACAGATGGTGGAATCCAAAGCATGCGACCAGTTTGTTCATCTCTTGTCTGCACCCATGGGTAGAATGTAGCACCGTAAGATGAATCAAGTTGTCTGTCTTTCAAGTTGTTAGCTGCGCTTTGGGCGCCGGAACCAACTCGGTCCTTCTTACTGCTTTGGTAAGACTCGTGTGCTGGTGTGTAGACGTTCTTAAGGTCGATTAGTGCTAATGCATCTGCTCTTTCCTCACAAACATTAATCATATGACCGGTCAGACCATCGAAAGTCAAGCCCGGAGCAGTCAACATATTCATGTCTATTGCTTCAGGATCTGCAACCGTATCGATTGCGCGCTTCCAAGTATTGTAGATGTAACTGTTAAGTTCTGTACTAGTTCCAGCAGTCATACCTGCGTTATAAACTGGATCTGGTTTTGTAATATCAAATCCATCGAATCCGCCCCAGAATGGTGCAGTGAATCTGTCATATCCCTTGATAAGAAGGTCAGTGTATGACGCACTTGTTACACTAAGCCCAGACTTGCGTGAGCCAGAGTTGTAGTACATTGTGCTGGTGCTAGAGAGTCGAACGTCGTCAAGCGAGAAGACGTAAGAGAACCCGTCAAGACCGGTAGCCCCTCCAACTGGATTGTCAGAAGCGGCTGCGTACAACATTCTATGGAAGCTAGCAACGCTAGCGTCAGGAATTGTTGAATCACTTGTTCTTGTGGTCGAGAATCCAAAGTACGCATTTGTTTGATCTGCTAGACCGCCATCAGATGCGGAGAGACGCAGTCTGTTTACCGGGAATTTGAAATGACCCTGAATGAAGGCATAATCATCTATGTCGCTTGGAATGATACCAGAACCTGTCAGGTTTTTAGTGCCCATTCCATATACGCCATTAATCTTTCCACTTGCACCAGTCAAGAACGTGTTAGTAGCCGGGAGACCGGTCCACGTAGTATCCTTAAATTTAGGAGGTCCGAAGTAACCGAACGGAAGCAGCGCTTCAAGTCCGCTTGCTCCGCCGTCAACCGCATCGTTCATCTCGACATAGACAAACTTAGACAAGTTGTCGTATTCTCCATATGTCTTAAGGCGTCTATTAGTTGAATCCCACTCAGCATATTTGTCACCGATTTTGCGAGCAATGTAATCCGGTGAGGATGGGTTCAAATTAAGGTTATCAAATCGCTCAAGCACCTGAACTTTAGAATCAGTATCTTTCAGAGAGCGAAGGACAACTGAGAACGTTCCATAAGGATTCGTCTTTGTATTAGACTGACGGATCTTTTCAATAGAAACTTTAACGTTTCTCTGAAGCCACTCGCCGTGTCCTCGACCTTTCAATCTGAAGAGCTTCTGTGACGCTGGAGGGTAATAGTCTCCGGGTGCGCCTTCATGCTGTCCGATAAACCAGCCGGCTTTCGCTTCTGGGCGCGGGTCGACACCTTCCATGTTGTGTGGACCAGTGGCCGCTGTATTTGCAATTGGAAGTAGAACACCATAAGATGCTGCACCAATTACATTGGTGCCACCACCGACAAGCGGGACTCCTGTTCCACCGGCAAAACTAGTCACCGTGCCGACACAATCATCACTTACGCCTGCAGCGGCGGTTTCAGTTATGGTTGTATTACCAGCGACACCAGCCTTGTTTTGCATCAAGCGTACAGTACCAAGTTCTTGGATCGCCTTAATGGTTCCGTTGTGACCGGTTGAGCCATTAATTGCTGCAACCAACCTTCCAGCGAGACCAATTGCTGATCCTGTGGCACTGATCTTTGGTCCAGTAGCTGTGGTCGCCGGCAGTGCACCGATCGCTGGTAAGGAGTCAGTAGCACCGATTGCACCAGACACAAAGGTATAAGTCTTTGAGGTACCCAAGTGATCAACAATTGTTAAAACTGAACCGGTTGAATCAGTATCTATGTCTGCTGAGGATCCCGTGGCGACTGCAGCCATTGCAACGCTACCTTCAGCGTGGACGCTGATTCCATCACGAAGTTCCTGTTCAAACGTCTCACCCAACCAATATGGTTTATAAGAATTCGCGGGGTAGAATGACCCAGGTGTAGTTGAAAGCTGTGGGTTGGTGTTGAACACCTTTCTAATGAAATTGTCTTGCGTATCATCAAACCCGAACTTAATCTTCTCAACAACAGTAGAGGATCCTGTTATGCTAGAGATCTCAACAGTAAACAAGTTGTTGCTATCTGATTTGATAACCGCACCAAGAGCAGCTGTAGTATTTGTGTATGCCGTACTGGTAGTGCCTCCAAGGGCTCCGGAGAGCCTGAAAGCACTTGAAGAGTTTGCATACAAAACAGCCGCCAAGCTTGCAGTCCCTAACGAGCCAACAGTTCTAAGTGCACTAGAAGACGGGAAAATCCACAGACCGTAAGCTCCACCGTTTTCTTTAAGGGTTGTTGCTAGGTTCTTAGTTGTCTTCCAACCGTTCTCGCCGGAGCCAACAGTATAGCTACTGTGCTGCTCACCGAGCAAACGCACAAACGTGAGGGGTGCGACATTTGCGTTCAGGAACGCTTTTGCTGCGTAGGTTCCGTACATCGGAGACTGGTAGTTTCCATCTCTGTAGATGTCTCCACCGCCATTACCTGGAACAGTAGAACCAAACATCTCTACGAATTGTGAATATGACTCAACCTTTACGGGAGTCATCGCTAGACCACGGGTAGCACGTCCAACGACGACCGGCCCTATTGCATTTGCTGACTTAGGAATGAATGAATTATCAATCTCGTTGATAAACACTCCGGGAGATACAAACTTAAAACTTTTAACTGACATATTATTGCCCCTCTTTAGAATAATCTTTGAATTGATGTCTCAATCATAAATTAAATAGTATTTTGCTTGTCGAAAGGATACACTACTTTTAATAAAAACGCTTTTCAGTTCCTGAAGTGCTTAATCTTCCCACAAATTGAAATTTCCGGGTGGTACTACAGACTCACTGGGGAACTGATATTCCACAAGATTTTCTTCTATAGTTGCAATTGGTGTATCTGGATTGTCACCATCACCTATCAAGTATCCTAATACGTTAACGCTAATTTCAGTGCTATAGAGCCTGGAATCTTCTCCCAATGAGGCGGCGTTGTTCGTTTGAGAAAAGCCTTGCTGTACAAACCCCTCATAGGCGTGACCATTTCTTTTCATTGTAAATGCGTTTATCTGACCGGTGCGTGTAATGAAGGGAGTCGTCAATTGGTTGATTTGCTGCTGGTATTCAGTCTTAATCGTGATCTTGTATTCTAATTCTACGTATACGGGAATAGGAATCGACACTGTCTGAACGACTATCTTATGATTCTTTCGAGGAAAATATCTTTGTTTAGTGCCTCCACTGTTGGTTCGTGTTCCTGAAGCCACGGCGAAGTTTCTGGTCTTATCTGCAACAATTCTTTTTGCAATCACTATTCTGCCGGGTCGTCCATTCTTTTCTGATGAATACAGGTGTGCCTGGAACGATCCTTTCTTGGCTGGATCCTTTGTGATGTTGGTTCTTTCGATACTGATTAACGGCAGCTTTAATGCTCCGGCATCGTCGCGCAAGTCTTTAGCGTTCTTTACTTGGAACGCCCTTTCGGGGGATTGCCATAAAACAGGAACATTTACATACCCTTCATTAGTTTGAGCAGACAAGTTTAGATCTTCCTTTAACCAAGAGACCATAGCATAATCTATATCCTCAATTGTAGATGCAAGCATACCTACCTCTTTTAAAGTAAGGCGTCCCTTGTTATCTTCTGGGATCATAGCGAAATCAAAGTTATCAGGTAGCATCAAAAAGTCCCTTTCTTGCCCTGCGGCATCTTGCAGATAATTCAAAGTCGTAATCTACTTGTCCAAAGAGTTTTCTTTCTTCGGATACTTTAACTATCTCGTAATAATATTCTCCGTACAAAACAAAGTCACCTTCTCGAACATAAAGGTTCTGGTCATCTTCTAAACGCCTGTTATGAAAGTGTACGTTAATTTCCCACGTCTTGTCAATCCCGGCGCCGTCCATATAGTCGGTAGAGAAGTCCGTGTATTCGACTAATGCGTATACACGGATTGGGGGCAGGAATGTTTTTTCAATTGCCTCTCCATATAGATCATGAAAGTCTGTCCTGTCCATATCAATGGGGTAATACAATATCTGCTGACCGATTACCTTCTCTACAAGCTCATCATTGACCTGTTTTACTAGATCCCGTTCTTTCTGACCTAAAAATAACGGCGGTGGAGGTGCTTTAGGCTTTTTCCATTCATTCGACATCTATAGACTACCCCACAAAAATTGGCAATGGAGTAATTTTAAGCACATTTGCTGCGGCATCACTGACTTCCTGATCCTGCTTGGCAAGTGCTGGGTATTCCATCTCTTTGATCATTTCGACCAACTTATCTCTTAACTGTTGTTGCTCATCCTTCGCTTGTGATAGGAGTTCTGCGTGATTCAGGGTAACACTCTCGCCCGGAATAGGCATAGTGGTAAACTTGCCTCGAATCTGACCTAACATTTCCTTACAGAGAGCAAGTGCATACTTTCTGATCCACTGCTTACCCATAGAGTTGATGTTCTCGTATGGAAGGTTGTTGAAAGGGAGCGTATTAACGTTATTAATACCGTTGATGGCCGATTTTGTGTCTCCATCGTCATCAAAGGCACCAAGATCGACATAAAACCGAACCCACACGCGATCGTCGGCGCCATTGAGTCCCCAGTAGCTTGGAGGTGGATACATGCGCAACTTGTTATTGATGATCTCGTATGAATAGTGAGATGTTCTGGTATAAATCGAGTCTTCATACATAATAGCCTGCATTTTATTCTGCCAAGTGGGGATAACCTCAAATGTTGAGTCATCTGCAAACTGTCCATAGGTTGAGTAATTTCCAACAACCCCTACTCCACCATAATAGCCATAGAACCTCCACATTGCCCGCGGAGACTTATAAAAAACTTTTGTTATGATAACTCTCTTTCCGTCAACTTTGCCGTTGTAATCAACGGCGCCGCCCTTATCATCAACACCGGAAGCAGAGGCGTCTTCGATGATTTTCTGTAAATCATAGTCTTGCTTGTTCTTCGATGGCTTAAACGACGCGGAATATTGCGGCGTAGTGCCACCAAATCCGCCGGCGCCGGCTGCAGCATCACCAACACGCCTTGAATAACCCAATGTATATCTTGGATATTTAAGACTTGCATCTTCGGCACCGGTTAATCTTTCTCCTCTGTGGTCGAAAGTTCCTGTAGCTTCTCCAAGAACATTAGAAAGAACATTCTTGGCTTGGTGCAAGTTAATTAAATACGAATACTCTAATACTGCTTCTTCGTATGCTGCGTATACGTTTGAAGGTGTAAGCTCGATGTCAACAACATCTCCGCCAAGCTTTTTATAGACATACGCAACTTGTGCGCTAGCACCGCTGATAAACTGGGCTGATGCTGTATACGCTCCTATAGGCAGAGCATCGGTAACTGAGTCTGTTGAACCTGTTGAAGTTAAAATAATTGCGCTTGTTTGCGATTTTGGCGAGATGTTGGTCGGCATACATAAGTTCTCCTACTTTCTAAATAGTGATCTCACAAACAAAACCCCCCCGCAAAAGCGAGGGGGTTTACAATTATAGTATTAGATTACTATTTCTCTTCTTTTTTCTCTACTTTTTTGACAACCTTTTTTGCTGGTGCCTTCTTCGGGGGCGGAGCAACTGCCTTTTTAGGGGCGGCTGGTTTTGCCTTTGGAGCGGGCTTAGCTGCAGCTTGTCTTTGAGCCATAAGAAGTCTTAATTTGCCTGATTTAGCCATTTATAACTCCTCCTTACTTATCGTCCGGAATGATTGTTCCGTGCAGACGAATATGGATTTTACCCGCTGTGTATGTTCTCTTCGCAGCGCCCGCATCGCCCTCTTCAGCAGATGCAAGATACAGGTACTTGCCCTGTAGCTCATTGGCATCATAAGAAACCTGCGAGGATGAACCAAGAGCAGCCACAGGCAGCTCCATGACTCTTGTACCAGCAGATCCCGAATAAGTGACGGTAGCTGACGAGTTGAACTGAAGCTCAATTTTAGCTGGTCCACCAGTAGGTAACTCTAAACACGTTGCCTCTACCAAAGTAACGACACCGCTTTCCATGTGACCCACAAACCCAAGGTGTGCAGGCTGCGTTAAAGCACCGCCAACAGAAGCACTATATCCAATGACTTTGCGCTTAATGTCGGGGCAGTTAAGGGGTCCATCAGATGTACCCAAATCGAGAACGATATCTGTAACTACATTTTGCCCATCGCGGTGCACTGTACGGCTAACAAGCGAACCAGAAATACCGGTTCCAACGGAGCCGCTGAACGACTGTCCTTCTTTTTCAAGAGCATATAATCTCTTTCTTCCTAATCTTCTTCCCATAATTTAATTTCTCCTTTTATTATGTTATTGCAATAACTCGTCCTATTCAATGATTCTGTCCCAGCCACCTCGGAACAGTATCTTTCTGTGGGCAGTGGCCTCGCCCAAAGGAGAATATTTCAAGCTATAATAAATAGTCTACAAAAAACTAAAAACGAAAATCTCAAAAACTTACCGGCGAAAAAATTTAAGAGTTTAAACTTATTAAATACAAAAACCCCCCTGAATTAACAGGGGGGCCATGTATAGTAAAGACTATTTAGCTAGATTTAGCTGGAGCCTTCCTCACCTAAGAGTCCGCGAATGACGACAATGCCGTACATATCTGGACGAACCATCTTCTTGGCATAACGAGTCATCACGCCCTTGCGAGGCACGAAGTCTTCTGGTCCAAAGATAGTTGGTGTGGTCTGCAGTGGGACGTAAGGTGCGTATACGTATCCGCTTTCAAGGAAAGAGGATCCGCGACGACCAATGAGAACCACGTTGCGCAGGAAGTAGGGATCGACGATAACGTCGAACTTCTTGCTCAGCGAACCAACGTTGACTGCACCAACGGAACCGGTCTCATCGTCGTGAGTGACGGAAGCACGGAATCCAGCGGTGAACTCAAGGATGTTAGCTGTCTCAGGTCCGCAAACGATGAAGTTTGCACCACCACGCAGAGTCTTACGGTGAATCTGAGCGGAAACATCATTGATTGTCTCAATGAGAGTCTCGTACCACTCAGAAACGGTACCGGTGAACTCAGGAGCAGCAGAAGCAGCACCAAGCTCTCCACCAGTCTCAGCGTTGACGAACAGACCCGGAGCACGAGACCAGTAACGAGTAGCTGCAGTAGCTCCGTTAACAAGGTCGGCAAGGATCTCACGGTCGATTTCGAGAGCAATCTGCTCCGAAAGGATCGAGGTCAACTCAACTTCAGCGTCAAGGTTGTGGTAAGCGTTAAGATCTTGTCCTAACTCTGGGCTCCACTTCGCCTTCAGCTTCTTGGTCTGAGCGGTAACAGCAATGCTGTCCACCTTGATGTCGATCTCAGGGATACGCTCGTTAGCCTCAAGACCAAACAAGTCACCCACAACCGCACCGGGGGCAGAAGTAACAGCATCATACTGATCGCGCACTGGGAATACCAGCGCATCAACAGCAAGCACTGCGGCATCGAAAGCACCGGTTGCTCCGGCGGTGATGTTAGTACCAACCACAATGTAGCGGATAGCTGCTGCAGTTGTAGCTGCGTCAGCTGCCGAAACAGTCTGAGTCAAACGACGAACCTGACCAGTCAGAGTCGTGAATGCTGTATCAGTAGCGGTAAGGGCTGTGAGACCGACGGTGAAAGCACCAAGGTTATCATAGTCGGGGTCTCCTGTGGTAGACGAGTCATGCTCATCCTTCTCAATGTCGACAATACCAACCTGTACAGAGCCATCGGTGATAGCAAGAAGATCTGGGTCGAATTGAATCAGCTTCTTGTTAGCAGCACTAACGTTTCCGTTAAGGGAGAATGTTGACTTAAGTGCGGCGGAGGTAACAGCCTGTGCAACTGTAGTCTCGTTCGAACCAGATGGGGAGCCGAACGCATAACCGCGAGCACCAACAGTACGAGGACCGGAAAGGTCAAACTTGCTTGTGCCGTTGATAAGGTCAACACCCTCTTGGATTTCCTTAGCAACCTGATCAGTACCGTAAATGGACTTCTCTTTAACGTTACCAAAGCGATCTGCCGCGGACTGAGTCGTATCACCAAGATCTGGCGAGTAAACAAAGTCGAGGAAGAAAATGAGTCCACTTGGGAGACTCATCGGCTGAACGGAAACGAGATCGTTTGCGATCAGTCCTGCGAATACACGACGGACGATTGGGAATGCGACGGCAGCGAAGCCCTCAACATCACCAGCACCCATTGTGCTACTCTCTCTAAGAAGCTCCTTAGCTTGATTCTCAAGGAGTCGAGCCATGCAGTTCTTTTTTGTGTCAGTCTTCAAGCCTTCAAGAAGACCTGTGCGCTCCCACTTTGTTAACAAAGCGTGACCTTCAGCGCGCATATCACGGTTAACAACACCTTCGGTTAACCTATCTATAATACCAGCCATTTTAAAATACCTCCTAATAATTGTATTTGTATCTTACTTGATACCTGCTAGTTTTTTCATCCGATCCGAAACTGGATCAGATGTTGTGCTCTCATGACGAGAAGCACGGATTACAGAAGAACGACGGCTGATAGCTTCACCCAGCGATTGTGGCCCACGTTTTGGCGTAGACTGCACTGTGCTTTCAAGCGTATCAAAAATTGTACGCGCTTCTGTGACAGAACCAGCATTTGAAATCGCTTCGACAATTTTTAACTTTTGTCGCTCATTCAGGGAGGTATTTCTAAGAATACGGTTCGTGTATAGTAAACGAGCATTGGACAAGTTGACATCTTGTAGATTTTCTTTTAACTGTCCAACAGCTTGTTCGTAATTTGAGAGCTTTTCGCTGAGTTGTTTATTTTCAAAAACTAACTCTTCTTGAGCTTTCTTTAAATCTTCCATTTCTTCGGCTACATCAGTACTACGACGATGTGCCATTTCTTTTTCCATTTGATATTTTGTGTCGTAGGCGCCTCGACCAGCCCAACCGGCTAATTCGGCTCCCATATCGACTGTAAGCTTTTCCATAATCGCATCGACGAGTGAATCGACATTTTCTTCCATGCCTTTCATTGCTTCTTCATCTTGTTCGCCGGCAGCAGCAGTTTGGGCTGCGGCAGCTTCGCCTTCGCCGGCGCTTCCATCAGAATCTGCCATTTCGCCAGAACCTTGGGGATCCTCGCTGTCATCTTCGGTAATCTCAACTTCATCATCTTCAAGAATTGCAGCTAAATCAATTTCATTGATTTCGATTTCTTCGTCTTCGGAAAGTTCATTTTCTAATTGCTGCACAGCTTCTTGAAGAGCTTGTAGATCTACGTTAAATTCTACCGTCGAGCCTTCATCGGGAGAGGCGCCTATTCCATCGGCTGCAGCTAACGGTACGTCTGGAGCTATATCGACCGACTCTTCGCCCGGGGCTGCAGCGTCGACGGGAGGCTCTTCCATTCCTAAATCTGCCATTGGATCAGCCATTGGATCTTCTGCCGCGGGGGCACCAAGGTCAGCGCTAGCCATTGGGGCTGCTTCTTCTTGTTCTAGAAGCGTATCTAACGTTTGTTTCACTTCAGTGGAATATTTCCTAATAACAGCTGCTTCTGCGTTCTTAAGCGCTGCTTCTTTTAATGCTTTCGCATCGATGATTGCCTCGTTTAACAAATTGGACATCTAAGGTCTCTCCTAAAAAAATAATAATTCAAAATAAATAGTCTTCCGCATATCAAAATGCCTTTTTTTGGCGCCAACAGCTACTGGTTCTGGTCATATTCCCAAACAGAGGTTGCGACCACTGTACCGGGATCAGTTGTTGGGTTGATTTTTATACCTACGATATCACCAGAAACTGGCCATGCTGCGGCATCAGTGAATGTAAAGACAAAACTTGTGTCGACTGCTGAGCAGTTAACTGTAATTGCTTCTGCGGCGGTGGCGCTAACATTCGTTGTGCCGTTTGACGCGGAGTGAAGCGATACTACTGTGCTGCCCGGTGGTCCGGCAAGCGATCGGACTATTACTTTCACTAATTTACCTGGGTATGGGGCAACCATTTTATTGTTGCCGCCGGCTGAGGTATCGCCGCCATTTGAATCAAATCTAACAAAGCGTGCGGTGGTGTCTCCAAAATTCATTTTGTGAGTATGCATATATAATTGTCGAGCGCGTAAAGAACCGGACACATAAGCATCTCCAGAGCCACTAACATAGAATGCTGGGTTTGCGTTGTCGCTTTTTGCCTGAATGAGCATATTTGGATCTGAACCACTGACATTGAGTTTCGCGCCGAAATACGCCGCTCCAACTACTACTTGCCCGGAGCCGGTGCACGCTAAAATAGTTTCGTGACCGGGAGTCTTTATAAGCAACGGCACAGAGTTGTCACTAGGTCCTCTGATTTTAAGCATAACTCCGGTGCCTACTTCTTCATTGCCTAATTGAAGTGTACCGTTGGTAACATGAAATAAGCCTTTGGAGCCAGAGATAGCGCCGGCGACATTCAATTGTCCATTCGCCAATTGTAATAAATCAGGATCTCCAGCAGTACCAATCAGTGCGTTTGTATCAATGATAATTCCCGGAAGAAAGGCACTAAAGCCTGAGCCTGTGATAGAACCATTTACTTTGAGGTCTCCATCGGTTCTTATCGCTGATCCTGTTATACCGGCAGAAGAAGACATGACTCCCGCAACACTTACTTTGTTGGCCGTCAAGGTCATTAAGTTAGTATCACCCGTAATACCAATCGTTTTGCCAGTGTCAAGCAACAGAGAGCGACCGGCGAGATCAGTCGAGGCAGTTAAGGCGCCTGCGACTGTTACGGTGTTGGCAGTCAAGGTTACAAGGTCAGTGTCTCCGGCAATACCGATTGCTTTTCCAACATCAAGTATTAGCGAGCGACCGGCGAGGTCAGTCGAGGCGGATAACTGTCCAGCCACTAACAGCTGATTGTTGTTTAACGTCAGTAAATTTGTGTCCGTTGTTGTTCCTATGACTGCGCTGGTGTCTAGTTTAATACCTGCAAGGTTGGTCAGTAGCCCGGAGCCTGTTATATTTCGGCTGGCATCTACAAAGTTAACGTTATTGATTTGAATACCACCAACGACGTCAAGAGAGCCTAAAGCGCGAGTCTCGACACCGTTCGAGCCGTAACTATTAAGATTAGCTAATGTGTCGATGGCTCCTTCAATGGTGGTCTCTGTTGTACTATCGAGAGAAGCAATATTGGAGAGTTGTTTTGTTACAGTCAAAACTTGGGAGCCGCCTACATTTAGCGCAGCACCTTGGATAGCGCCCGAGCCAGAAACAACACCAGCAACACTTACCTTGTTAGCAGTTAAAGTCATCAAGTCGGTGTCGCTCGCAATGCCGATTGTTTTGCCAACATCAAGTGTTAAAGAGCGACCGGCAATATCAACAGAACAAGAAAGAGGGATAGAGGCTGTGATAAAGGAACCAGAAACTATGAATCTTTGCTGTGCGTTTGTCTTTATTGCTACAAAATCATTTTCAAAGTCGATTTGGGTATCTGTAGGATCGCTTTCAAACTGAATGTCCCCACTCTGTTGATTACCCTTGTTACTATTATATGCCATTAATTTGGTTCTCCATTATGTTAAGTATCTGTCAAGTGCCTTTGCTGCCGATTAGCCACCAGTTTTCGCCATCCGACTGTAGTGTTCTTGATGAGTAATTCATCTTTACGTCCATCCTGTTATTGATATCTATGCTGCTCTCTTCACTCAGAATAGTGAGAGTATTAGATGTTATCTTATATTTGTTAGAATCTGCTTTTTTTATTATTATAACTCGGCCGGCGTTATTACAAGCCGGCGGAACTTTAACCGTCATCTTGTTTTTTTCTGTGTTGCACAAAATAGTATAATCACTTAATTTAACCTCATAAACCTTATCGGTTGTTTTAGTTATATTGTGAATCACAGAACCCCCGCAGACAAGCGAGCCTTCGACGTAAGCAGTATCTGCTCTAATTTTTCCTTCTATATTAAGAAGGGCTGCTGCAGAGTCAAAAGTCAATTTTGGAGAAGCTTCAAACTCTGAAGCTCCTTTGAATTGGATTTGGTTTTTGTTGCCGGCAGCGTGTGGTGACCTAGGCGCTATGTAATTCTTATACAGATTGGCTAAGGTTGTGCCCTTGGTTGCTCCCTTCGACACGTCACTTACAATTAAAATGTCGTTATCAGCTAGATTTTGTCCTGCTGTGTTGATTGGTTCTGTTTTT
>Ga0206126_10000306_pt1 | contig 66433 bp, 53 predicted proteins | sample Helgoland_Spring_5_FD_148621 | JGI IMG/M metagenome (GOLD analysis project Ga0206126, IMG submission 148621) | Pelagic subsurface seawater microbial communities from Kabeltonne, Helgoland, North Sea - Helgoland_Spring_Bloom_20160412_1 | ecosystem: Environmental > Aquatic > Marine > Epipelagic ...
TCAGTTGGTAATCCTATTCCAGAATTGGTTAATAGGTGAAGGAACTGGCCCATTTTGGCATAACCCATTTTGAATGAAGATTTTTGGTCAATTAAGTATCTTAAACTTATTCTGGGCTGTAAGGAAGAATATTGTTTATCCCCTACAAAAAAAGTACTGAAATGAATACCACCGTTCCCTTTTAACTTGTCGTTTACAGTCCAGTCATCTTCTAGATAAGCTGAAACTTCATGCGCATAATGCTTCATGGCTCCAAAGGTAGTGTCTAATGCAGAATTTCCAGTTTGAGAAAATTGAAACTGGTTAACACCTGGAGTAAATGTGTGGTAAATATCTCCAATTCCAAACTTTACCAGATGATCTGGGTTTGGCATCCAATCTACATCTACTTTAGCAGACCAATCTTCAATATTACTTAAATAGGCATAAGAAAAGTTTTGGTTATTGACGGTAGTAGTATTATTAGAATTTAACGTGGTTTCTGAACTACTATTTCCAAAAGCAATTAAAAAATCATATTTACTATATCTAACGGTAGTATTTATAAATACTTTATTGGATGGCATATAATTCCACCTAAGAGAACTAATTATATTTCCCCAATTTAATTGTGATTCAGTACTGTCAACCCCACTTGTTGAATCTTGACTGAAATTATCAACGGCCTTTAAGGAAGCTTTATCTCTACCAATATAGTTGCTTAAGTATAATCTGTGCTTATCGTTTATCTTATGGTTTATTTTGCCATTGAAGTCGTAGAAAAAATAGCCTCCAGAATTTGAACTATTTGCATCTCCACCATTTTTACTAGCTTGTCTTCTCTGATTTGCTGCTACAAAAGGTCTTGCTAGTATGTCTAAGTATGTTCTTCTTGCAGATAGGATAAAAGAGGTTTTATCTTTAATAATAGGACCTTCTAAAGATATTTTAGAAGCTATTAACCCTATGGAACCTTGTCCATGAAATTTCTTCATATTGCCTTCTTTCATTTTAATATCTATTACAGATGAAAGTCTTCCGCCGTATCTTGCTGGAAAGCCCCCTTTTACCAGCTTAGTTGAATTGATAGCATCTGAATTAAAAACCGAGAAGAAGCCAAATAGGTGAGAGGCATTATAGACTGGAACTCCGTCCAATAAAATTAAGTTTTGATCTGGTCCACCTCCTCTTACATATAGACCAGAAGTACCTTCGCTTCCAGTTTGAACACCTGGAAGAAGTTGAATGGTTTTCATAATGTCATTTTCACCAAGAAGAGCAGGAAGAGCCCTTACTTTATCCATAGATAAATCAACAGTACTCATTTCTGACTTTTGATGAACTAATTCTTCTTTGGATGACAAAATTTCCACTTCTTGTAGCATTTGATCACTTAATGAAAAATTCTGCGTAATATCTAACATCGGATAATCTTCAAAAACCTTTGTTACATAACCAATATAACTAACTCTAATTTTAACGGAATCTTTTGGAAGTGTTAAACTGAAAAAACCATAATCGTTGGTAATAGTTCCTTTTCCTGATTTAAGATCGTAAATAGTAGCTCCTATAAGTTTTTCTCCACTTTCGGCTTCGTCTACATACCCACTAATGGTAATATTATTTTGAGAAATACAAAATATAGGAAACAGAAGAAAAAAATATGATAAATAGATTTTCATTAATTATTATTTAAAGTTAAAGTGTCATAAATTGTGCCAAAGTAATTCTTAATATTAAATCTTAACTTTAATTTTACAGGTAATATTTTTCTAATGATATTTTTCAGTGTAATCTTTTTCCCAAAGAACAATATCTAGGTTGTATTTAGTCTTTGATAATTTTTTTCCATAGATATCATTTTTTACAAAGACACCGTTTTTCTTTCCGTTTATGAATTCTCCGCTGTATATGATTTGTCCATTGCTATGCCATTTTTTGAACTCACCATTTCTTAATCCATCCTTAAATTCTGCATAAATTTTAATATTCCCATTTTCAAAAAAATCAGTTACAATACCGGAAATTAAACCAACATCAATTTTTGAATAGACTGTATCTTTTTCAATATTGGTTACCTTATTTAATGGAATATTTTGACAATAAAAAAGAGTAGAAGAAAGTATTGAAGCAAGAAAGAATGTGGTTTTAAAGAGCATCAAATAATTTAGAAAGACGCTTTTATCCTTCTTCTTTCTTTGGAATGAATACTTTTATAAACTTTCCCATGAGATGAAAATTTCTTGTAAAAGCTAACAGTTAAAAAAGCATAACTGTCTTTAGATTTTGCACCGCCTCTTACAAAACCTCTTTCATAACTAGTTTGATTCACTGTGTAGGCAAGTGGCCCATAAGGACCTGTAATGCCTTGGGCAACATCTGCATCTGAAGTAACCCATGTTCCATTAGTTCCATGAACTGGATGTCTTGGAATTACGTTAGGTACACGATTTTCAGCAAAAATCATAATTTCATAAATATCTCCTGATCCAGTTCCGGACATGGTTTGAGCTAATTGTGCGTCTCCTCCGATTGAGTTTTGAATCTCGGCTAAATCATTTCTACTTGCATAATAACCACTAACATCGTCTAAATAATCTGTGGATGTAAATCTATATCCAGCTTCAATTTTTATTCCTATATCTGAGTTAAAAGCTTTTTCAATACCAAATCCCAAGGGAATACAGATGGCAACAGGGCTGTAAGTTTTTGGGTCACCATTTTTTTTCTGTCCAAATATTTTCACACCAGTACTATCATTAACAGATTTATCAAGTCCATATGCCTTCAAAAATTCTTCATGACTTAAGCTTCCTTGGCCTTCTGTATGCAAATTTCTAAGAGGTGTCCAAGTTGAGGTATTTGCAAAATTAAATCCATCGTTATACAAAAGATTTAGTTTGGATTTTGGATTGAAGTAAAAACCACCAATACCTCCAACAAAATAAATACCTAATGTTGATAGAAAATTAGGTGCAAGTTTCTGACCCTTAACATTCTTTAAATTAAATTTATTTCCTGTTGATGGTTTTAATATGTAAAATTCAACAATTGCAGAAAGTTCTAAAATGTTGCTTTTAAAATTAAGATTTCTATTTTTTCTTCCAATGTCTAAAGAGTTTGCATCATCTGCAGCTATATTAGAAAAAGCAAAATTAGCTCTGAAGTTTATTTTATTTTTGAAGTGATAAATGTAAGCCGCATTAAAAACTGGTCTGGATTTACTTAGATCAGTGTCATAAATGGATCTTAAAAATGCAATTTGACTCGAAAGTGTGTCATTATTTTCACCAATTCCAGAAACAGAATAATTACCACCAAGATCTGTTAGACAGTTTGATGTTCCAATGCCAAAATTAAACTCATGTCTTTTTCTTTTAAATTCATTGTTGTCATAGAACCCTCTATTTTGAGAATGAATAGGTCCGAAAACCAGAATTAAGACCATGAAAATATTGAATCTAAATAAATTCATATCGGTAAAAATATAGTTTTTTTCTTAAAAAAAATATTTTTTAGTACTTAAATCAGAAAGATTCAATTAAACTTAGAAAAATTGGTGCAGTTAGCACAGATATTAAACCAAATAAAGCCCAAAGAAATAAATTATAAGTTGTATCAAGTAAAGTTCTCATAAATTCTTATTATTAAGTTTTATGGGAGATGTTACGCTACTTTTTACTTTTGGTTACGAAGTGAAATAATTATTTTAGACTTTAACCCTAAAATCCATCCTCTTGAAGTATATGCGATATATATAATGTTTTAATAAATTATATATCTAACACAAAATAACCTTTCAAACCGTTTGGATAAATACCTTCAATCAAAGTACTACTTTTTTTGTTTTTGATAATATATTTTAGATCATTTATTGTATTAACAGCATTTTTGCCGATATGAGTTACAATAAAACCCTGTTTTATACCAATCTCTTTAAATTCCCCTTTACTCAAAGAAATTATTTTAATTCCGCTATTAATATTGTAATACTTCAACGATTCTTTGTTTAGTTCTTTAAAAACAGCTCCGTATAAACTTGATTCTTTTTCTAATTTGTTTTTATCTATTATTTCTGTTGTTCCTTTATTATTTCTCAGTTTAACTTCAATTATTTTCTTTTCACCTTTCCGTTGAATTATAACTTTAACAGTGTCTCCTGGCTTGAATTTTCCTATCTGTTCTTGGAGTTCTGGAACACCATTAACTTCAATATTTTCTACTTTTAGAATAATATCATCAGTTTTAATACCTGCTTCATATGCAGCTCCACCATCAGACAAACCACTTACCAAAACGCCATTGGTATTGGTTAAATTAAATTCATCCATTACCTGTTGTGTTACCTCTTGAATTATTACTCCGATAAAAGCTCGCTGGACAAGTCCGTAATTTTTTAAATCGTTTACCACTTTAAGGGTAATATTGGATGGGATTGCAAATGAATATCCTGTATAAGAGCCTGTTTTGGAAGCAATAGCTGTATTAATTCCAATTAAAACACCATCGGGGTTTACAAGTGCTCCTCCACTGTTTCCGGGATTTACAGCAGCATCAGTTTGAATAAATGACTCTAAAGGAAATATACTTTCTTTAGAGCTTCTTCTTAAAATATTTATATTTCTTGCTTTTGCACTAACTATTCCAGCAGTTACTGTTGAGGTCAAATTGAATGGATTTCCTACAGCCAGTACCCAGTCTCCTAATTTTACGTTGTCTGAGTTTCCAAATTCAGCAAAAACTAAATTTTTTTGATCCACTTTTAAAAGAGCTAAATCAGTATTGGGATCTGTACCAAGACATTCCGCAATTAATTCTCTACCATCATTTAATGTCACAGAAATTGTTGAGGCATCTTCAATTACATGGTTATTGGTAACAATATAACCATCACTTGAAATAATTACACCAGATCCAGTAGCTATTTGAGTTCTGTCTCCTCTGCTTCCATTAGGTCCCCAAAAAAAATCAAGTAGCGGGTCCGATTGGTAATTTTGAGCATATTCACTTTTTATGTGCACAACAGTATTTACTGTTTTTTCCGCTGCAAGAGTGAAATCTAAATTATTTTTTGAGTTATTGTTGTTAGTTAGAGTGAAAGAGGATGTTTTTTTAGGAATTTCTTCAATTTCTTTATCTTGAATTTGCGATGATTTATTATTATAATCTGACTTTAAATAAAAAACTGAAAATGTAACGCCGCCAATAATAAAACCAAGAGTTAGTATAAATAATTTATTTTTCATCTTATTAATTTTTATAAAACTAATTGTCATTTTTTATTTTAATTGCTTAAGAGCTGTTAATTATTGTTAAGCATATTTTTCGTTACTTTTGATACTAATGCTTGTAAAATTCACTAAATATCAAGGAACTGGAAATGATTTCGTAATCATTGATTTAACCAAGGATGATTTTAAATTTTCCGTAAATCAGATAAAAAAAATCTGTGATAGAAAGTATGGGATTGGCGCCGATGGCTTAATATTAATTTCTAATCATAATAGAGTTAGTTTTGAAATGAAATTCTTTAACCCTGACGGATCTGCTAGCTTTTGTGGCAATGGAAGTAGATGTGCAGTTTTATATTGTTTTCATCAAGGAATTGTTCAGTCAAATTGTTCTTTTATTACTAATGACGGAATTCATCAAGGACAAGTTTTAGAGAATGAAAATATTAAAATAAGCATTAAAAGCCCGGTATTAGTAGATAAATTGACGAATGGAGATTTTGAAGTTAATACAGGCTCTCCACACTACGTACAGATTACAAATAGTATAGATAATATAGATTTCCAAAAGCATTGTAAGTCAATTAGGAATAACGACAAATATTTTCAAAATGGGATAAATGTCAATTTGGTTAAAGTAGAAGATGATTTTTTAGATATGAGAACCTATGAAAGAGGAGTTGAAGACGAAACACTCTCCTGTGGTTCTGGGGTAACTGCTACAGCACTTGCTATTGCATATGAAAACAAAATAGAAAATTCTCTCTTTGTGAAAACAAGAGGAGGGAAGCTGAAAGTTAATTTTGATAGAACAGAAAACAACTTTGAAAAAGTATTTCTTACAGGCCCAGCAAAGTTTGTTTTTAGTGGAGATTATGATTTGTAATATCTATTCATAATAAATGCATTAAAATGACAAAAAATGTTACTTTAAGAAGACCGAAATTATTGGATTTAGACCAACTTCTTTATTGGGAAAATAATTTAGACAATTCACTTTTTTCTGAAAATCCTATTTTTTATACTACAGAGCAGATTGAAGAATTTTTAAATTCCGATCAAGATATATTCTTAGATAGGCAAATAAGATTTATGATTGATAGCAGTGGTTCACCTGTAGGCTGTGTTGATTTATTCGAATATGACATGGTTAACTCAAGAGCTGGGGTAGGAATTTTTATAGATGAAAAATTTAGAAATATGGGAATTGCTACCGAAGCATTATCCCTACTAAAATCCATTTGCATTAAAGATTATTTTATTTCAAATCTACATGCTAATATTTTACATACCAATAAAGCTAGTATACAGCTTTTTGAAAGAGCTGGGTTTACTAAAAATGGGGTTAAAGAAAATTGGATTAGAACTGAAAACTCAATGTTGGATGTATGGTTTTTTCAGTGTTTTCTTTAAGCTATAATTTAGCGGCTTGTTTTGTTAAATAAAAAGTATTAAATAAATATTTTTATCTTCTTCTTCTTCTTTCACCTCCTGAGCTACTATTCCCTCTAAAAGAGTTTCTATCTCTGTTGTTTCCTCTATCTCTATTTCTTGATCTGTCTCTGCTTCTTGATCTATCTCTATTTCTTGATCTATCTCTAGATCTTGATTTGGAACCTTCGTTAGATGCAATCTCAACTAAAAAAGTCTTTCCATCGTATTCTTTATCCTTTAAATTATCTATAATTTCATTTGAAAGTTTTTTATCCACTTCAAAGAATGAAAATTCATTAAAAAGGTCCAAGGCACCAATAGACTTAGAATCTATATTGGTATTAGAACAAATTAATCTTAATAGACCACCTTTATTCAATCCTTTATTTAGACCTAGATTAATAAAGAACCTTTGGTGATCATCACTTTTAACTCTTGGGCCTTTACTTCCCTTGTCTTTAACAATGTCTCTAGAATTTTCGTAATATTTTAAAAGTTGATTAAACTCAATCCCAATCATTCTTTTGATAAGTTCCTCTTTAGAATATTCTTCAAAACTATTAATAATTGAAGGAATTAGGTCGGCAATTTCATCTTCGTTAATTTTAACATTTTTAATTTTCTCCACATACCCAACTAGCTGTTGCTCACAGATTTCTTTTCCAGAGGGTAGTTTTCCTTCATCAAATTTTATTTTAATCTTTTTTTCAATTTGAAAAACTTTATTTTGGTCTTTGTTGGAAACAATTGCAATAGATACCCCTTTTTTTCCTGCTCTAGCAGTTCTTCCACTTCGGTGGGTATAACTCTCTACTTCATCTGGTAAATGATAATTTATCACATGGGATATGTCGTTAACATCTATTCCTCTAGCAGCGACATCTGTAGCAACCAATATTTGTAAAGTTTTATCTCTAAACTTATCCATTGCTTTATCTCTTTGCATTTGAGATAAATCTCCGTGAAGTGGTGCAGCATTGTAACCTTCTTTTAAAAGTTTATCGGCAACATCTTGAGTAGTTCTTCTGGTTCTGCAAAATATTAATCCATAAATATTAGGATTGAAATCTAAAATTCTTTTTACTGCCTTATATCTATCTCTCTCAGGAACATTGTAATATACATGGTGAATATTTTTGGCTCCTACATTTTTATTTCCTACGGTAATTTCCATAGGATCGTTCATATAAGATTTAGATATCTTTTCAACATCTCTAGGCATGGTAGCAGAAAAAAGCCAAGTTGATTTTTCATCTGGAGTATGACTTAGTATACCATCAATATCTTCTTTGAAACCCATGTTTAACATCTCATCAGCTTCATCTAAAACAACGTAAGAAACATGATTTATCTTGATCATTTTCCTTTTCATCATATCCATTAATCTCCCCGGTGTTGCAACCACAATTTGAGCCCCAGATCTTATTTCTCTAGATTGCTTATCCATACTAGCTCCTCCGTAAATGGTGGCAATGGATAGACCCTTTACAAAAGTTGAATAATCTTTAAAATCGTTTGATATTTGAACGCATAGTTCTCTAGTTGGCGCAATGACCAATCCTTGAACAATTTTTTTATTGACGTCAATTTTATGAATCATAGGTAGACCAAAAGCTGCAGTTTTTCCAGTTCCTGTTTGGGCAAGTCCTATTAAGTCTCTATTTTCTTGGATAAGTAAAGGAATAGATTCCTGCTGCACTGGTGTTGGAGTAGTAAAGCCAAGGGCTTCAATTCCTTTAAGTATATTAGGGTCGAGTGGTAATTCAGAAAACAGCATTTGATTATTTTTTCGCGAAGGTAAACTAATAAATCAACTAAAAGTAAAAAAAAGTTAAACCTATAAGCCGGATTCTGTCTAGGTTCATCATTTATCTAGGCTAATTATCACTAATTAGCTCGAGCGACCTACCCTCCAAGTTGAGCGAGCAACTCTTCAACAAAGTAACCTTGGTTTATTTGGTCTTTCAGCGCATGAGGTTTACCTCGCTAATGGTGTCACCACCATCACGGTGAGCTCTTACCTCACCTTTTCACCATTGCCATTTCTGGCTGTTTCTTTTCTGTGGCACTAGCTGTGTTTAAAAAACCCTTCCCGTTAGGAAGCATGCTGCTCTAAGCTGTCCGGACTTTCCTCTTGCAAAGCAAGCGATGAACCAGTTTAACTTTTTGGTAAATTTATACATCTACATTGAAGAAAACAAAAATTAAATAAGAAGTTTAATAGATTATTATTGCTTATCTTAAGAGAATCTCAACTGAAATAGCTTTGTGATCTGATAGTTGATTTTGATGGGTTTTAAAATTATAAGAATCTAAACCTTTATCATGCCATATGTAGTCAATTCTCAAAAATGGTATTTTACCAATATAGGTTCCTCCAATTCCAAAACCAGATTTTGTAAATGAATCTGTAAATAGATTACTAAATTGATTGTAGGCGTAGGAAATAGGTGTGTCATTCAAATCACTACATAAAATTCTTTTAAAAGGACTATTTTCTAAGTAAGGAATCAATTCATTTATCTGCTGAGCTCTTTTTGAAAAACCTATTTTAAGTCTGTTAAAAATATCTTGTTTGGGAATTTTTTGATACGAATATAGAGGACTACCTTTACCACCTATAATTTTATAGTCTGAATTATTAAATCTTATAGACCCAAGGTGGGTATTGAAAACTCTAAGTGTATCACTTTCACAAACAATATCTGACCACATACAGTGATTGGAATGGTCATTTTTAAATGCTAAACTTCCTTTATTGATAATAGGAAATTTACTGAAAGTAGCTAGTCCAAATAAGGAATTTTTATTGCTTTCATCTGTAAAGCTTTCGTGGTAATAGTTTAAACCTAACTCTTTTATAATTATTTCTCGAGTGATAAATTCTTTATTATTATCGTAAAAATATTCTTGAAAGCAAATAATATCAGGTTTTTGTTTTTTAATTAACTCAATGATTTTACTCTTTACTTCTTCATTGTGGGTCCAATTATACAAGTCAAATAACCGAACATTAAAACTCATAACTTTTATCTTTTCATTGTAGGTGGTGTTTTCTGAAATTTTAGGATTTATTTGTAAAAATCTACTGTGGTGATACATCCCAAGAATTAACAAAATCAAAGTTGGAAAGAAAAATATATCTCTTTTAAAGAACCAAATAAGAAATAAAACCAAGTTGATTATAAATATTATTGGATAGGCTAGACCAAGAAAAGCAATTGCTGAATTTTTAGTAGGGTCTGATAAGAAAGCTAAATAGCTAAAGAATAATAATAAATTAAAAACTATTGTCAAGTAGGCAAATATTTTGCCCCTCCAACTCATATTCTTAACACCAAAATTAAATATGCTTACTGGCATCGAATAAATAATCTTTTTCTTCTTTGGTCAGACTCTCGTAGCCAGACAATTTAATTTTATCTAAAATATCGTCTACCTTTTCTTGTCTTGATTTAGAATTTGGGACTGATGATTTTTTTTCTGCTTTTTTCTTTTTGTAAACAATTTTAATTTTCCTTTTTGTGGTTAATCCACTCATTTTAGTTATGAAATTATCAAACCAGTAAGAAATATCTTTCCCTTTTTTAAAATTAGAAACGTATAAGTATCCCCAAAATGCCCCGCCAAGATGTGCAAAATGAGCAATTCCATCTGAATTTGAAAGTCCAACAATATCAAAAGCTACCCAAACCATAGCTAGATACTTCATTTTAATTTTAATTATACCAAACAACATTACTTCAAAATTTGGTGTGTAGGTAGCCAAGCCTACGAAAACAGCCATTACTGCTGCTGAGGCGCCTAACATAGGAATATCTCCCATATCTCTAAAGAGTGGAAATAAGTTATGGGTTATTAAATAAAGTATAGCACCACAAAAACCTCCAATTATATAGGTGCTAAGTGCAGACTTTTTTCCCATAAGATCTTCATACATTCTAGCGGTAAAAAAATAGATGAGCATATTATTGAAAATATGCCAAAATGAACCATGAAGAAACATGTAGGTTAAAATTGTCCATGGTCTTTTTAGAAAAATAAGTGGAGATGAATTAAAGCTGAAATAGTCATCTATATTATTGATTCCCTGAGGATTCCACTTCATTAAAGCAAAAATATTTCCTAAGATTAAAAATAGGGCATAAACCAAAACATTGATGTAAATTATTTTGATAGATACACCACCTGTTTTGAACTGATATTTTATTTGATCTAATAAAGCCATTAAAAAAAACTATTTCTATTTTTCCCCCAATATAAGACAATAATAATTCCAACAAACGCTCCGCCTAAATGCGCAAAGTGAGCTACATTGTCACTTGGATTGTTTGATATGCCAAGGTAAAGCTCTAAAGCTGCATATCCAATAACAAAATATTTTGCTTTTATAGGAATTGGAGGGAAAAGTAACATGAGTTCTGTGTTGGGAAATAAATATCCAAAAGCAGCCAAAAGTCCAAAAACAGCTCCGGAAGCACCTAACATAGGTGCATTAACAAGTGAATTAAGTTCCATTAAAGGAAAAGCTGTATAGTTTCTATTACTTTTTATTAATTCAAGACCCTGGTTTTTAGCTATATCCAAATAGTATTGAATTTCTGTAGGCTCAATTAATGAAATTTCCAAGAGATGAGATTCAAAGCTCTTTAATCTTAAATAGTTAACCAACATGTGTAATAAAGCAGCTCCAAAAGCACAAATTAAATAATAACCTAAAAACTTTTTAGGTCCCCAAACTCTTTCTAATTGTGTTCCAAAAATCACTACGGCAAACATATTAAAAAAGATATGCCCAATACTTTGGCGAGAATGCATGAAAAAGTGAGTGGCCAATTGCCAAGGCTTGAACCCTTCTGAACCAAAGGGAAAAAGTGTTAAATTATTCTCTATAGTTTCTTTGAAAGTTAATTGTGCAATAAAAAATAAAACATTAATCAGTAAAAGATTCTTTACTACAGGACTAATATTTTTAATTAAATTATTGAACATCAATTAAATTTCTTAATAATTTCTTCTTGATTAATTTCTTTAACAATAGAAAGTCCTTTGCTATTTTGTAATGGAGATTTGCAAGAAAAAAGACAATCTGTTAAATGCGCCATTTCTTTACTATTCATTGCGATAAGTCTACTATGTGCATAATTTTTCGATAGATTCCAAGCAATTTTGTCATAAGGTTTTTTAAACTCGTCGTTGCTGTTTTTTATGTTTTCCAAACAATCTTCGATAAACTTTTTACCATCCATATTCTCCGACTTATTTGGAAAACTATTTATAACAATACTGTTTTTACCAAACTGATCTATTTCAACTCCTAATCTCTCCAATTCTTCTTTAATTTCCATACACAATACAAAATCACTAGGGTTTAATTCCACTTCTATTGGAAGAAGTAACTTTTGAGATAATACTTCCCCATTGTCATACATTTGTTTAAGTTCTTCAAATTTTATTTGTTGATGTGCTCTGAAAATATCAATAATCAATAAACCATTTTTCTTAGCTGCAACAATGTAACGCTTGTTAAATTGTAAAAATAGGTTAGAACTTGGTAGTACATCATTTTGTTCTTTAAAATTTTCAGGAATTTCAAATTCTTTTTGAAAATTGTCTTTAAGTAAATCTATATTTCCACTTATTTGAGACTGATTTTCCTTCTTAAAGGGATTGTAATTAGTATCTACTTTGATAGAAGGTATTTTAATAGATTCTCCAGGCTTTAAAGGGGGGAAATCAAAGGAAGTTTCTGGATTGAAATCTATTGAAGGAGCAATATTATTTCTGCTTAAAGAACTTCTTACACTAGATTTTACTAATTCGTAAACTGCTCTTTCGTCTTCAAATTTTATTTCGGTTTTACTGGGATGAATATTTACATCAATTGAATCTAATGGAACTGTGAGATAAATAAAATAAGATGGATAAGAATCATTTCCAATCAAATCTTTAAATACAACCTTAATTGCATGATTAATGGAGTTATTTCTAATAAATCTATTGTTAATGAACAAAAATTGTTCTCCTCTTGTTCTTTTTGAAAACTCTGGTTTTAAAACAAACCCACTTATTTTGGTAATACTAGTTTCTTCATCTACAGGTACCAATCTTTCATTGTATTTTTTACCGAAAATAGAAACTATTCTTTGTCTTGTATTGGTAATTGGCAAATCAAAAACCACATTGTTATTGTGGTGCATGGTGAAGTGAATTTCGGGGTGGGTAAGAGCTACCCTGTGAAATTCATCAATAATATGTTTGGTTTCAACTCCTTTTGACTTTAAAAAATTTCTTCTTGCAGGAACATTGAAAAATAAATTTCTCATAGAGATACTGGTTCCATTTGAAAATGCACATGGTTCGGATGATACTACCTTAGAAGCTTCAATTTTAACTTGGTGTCCAATGTCACTTTCTATTTTTTTTGTCTTGAGCTCTACTTGGGATACAGCTGCAATACTTGACAATGCTTCCCCTCTAAATCCTTTTGAAGAAATGGAAAATAAATCATTCGTATTTTTAATTTTAGATGTAGCATGTTTTTTAAAGCAGATCTCAGCATCTTCTTTGGTCATACCCATGCCATTGTCCATCACTTGAACCAAACTAGCTCCAGCGTCTTTAACAATTAACTGAACTTTTGTGCTCTGGGCATCAATTGCATTCTCTAAGAGTTCCTTAACTGCAGAAGCAGGTCTTTGAATTACTTCTCCAGCGGCAATTTGGTTAGCAACATGTTCTGAAAGTAACTCTATCATTTTATTTTTTGGAGGTATTGGTTAGAATCTCTAAAACATCGTCTATTTGACCATAAATAAATGCAAATCCAGAAATTAAAATGGTGAAAATTATAATGAGCCTAATGGTTTCCCAGTTTTGGTTCCATTTCTTATACTCGTTTTTATTAGCAAATGAACTTTTTATTCTTTGAGAATAATTATCAGCTTCTTGCATTTGCTTCGTCTTTTCAACCCTCTCTTTTCTCTCGTCATAATACCTCGCAGGAAAGTCAAAAATTTTGTGCTGCGGTAGTTTGAAAAATCTTGACTTTAAAAATGGCTTTTGGCTCATTTTGTAAATTTATATAAATAATACAATTACTCGAAAATCGTGTAGAATTCTCTTGTTAATTTTTTATAATCTTCAGAATAATTGTGTCTGCCAGCCTCTTCTATAACCAAAGACTCTTTAATCAATTGTTTATTTTCACTTCTAGAAAATTCTATTAAAATTCTATGTGGAGCCTTATTAGGTTTTGGATATACAGCACATTCTCTTATAGCATTTAAGCCATGTTTTTTTGCAAATTCTATTGCTTCTTTTTTTTGCTCAAATGGAAGAATTATGTTTAAAGATCCATCTTTTGTTAGATTTTGATTACTAAACTTTAAAATATCCTCCAACTTTAAATCATTTTGATGCCTGGCTTTGGATCTTTCTGAATTAGATGGTTGTAGACTTTTTTTGAAATATGGAGGATTGCTAACAATTAAATCATAATTAGAATCGGGATGAAAATCTTTTAAATCTTGGTGAAATAATTTTATTCTATCGCTCCAATTACTGTTTTCAATATTAATTTTAGCATCCATTATAGCATTAGCTGAAAGTTCAATACTATCCAACTCTAAATTTAAATTTCTTTGACACAACATTATTGTAATTATACCAGTTCCAGAACCAATATCTAGTGCTCTAAATTTTTTAGTAACATTTACCCATGAACCTATTAAAATTCCATCTGTGCCAATTTTCATGGCTGCATTGTTTTGATGAATGGAAAATTTTTTGAAATTAAATGGATTGTAAATGCGTTTACTCACTTGTATAGAGTTCAATTAAACCATCTGGGATATCCAGTTTCATTTGTTTTTTGGAGTGATCTAAAACCAGAATATTTTTCTCATTATAAGGTAGTAATACCTCTTTGTCATTAATGTAAAGCTGAATAAGATTGTTATTCTTAATTTTAATAACAGTACTAACCTTTCCTAAATTCTCCTCTGTTTGGCTAAATAAATCGTATCCAATAATATTGTTTTTGTCAAATTTTTCTTCTCCTAAATCAACGTCTTTTGGATTGACAAATACAGAATTATTTTTTAATTCTTCAGCTTTGTCTTTATTAACATTTAGAAGAGTTAAAACCAATTTGTTTTTATTTAATGGTTGAATTTCTTGAATCTTATAAGGTGTCATTATTCCAGATACATTTAACCAAATTGTTATTTTTTTTGTAAGAATGGAAGGAGTTTCGTTAATAAAGGAAATTACCAATTTACCACTGTAACCATGAAGTCTTGAAAAATGTCCTATTTCCTTTAAATTATCCTGCATAAAAAAAGCCACGTATTAACATGGCTTAAAATTATAAAATCATTTAAGAAGTTTTATTTATTCTTCTTTTTTTCCTTCTTCATTAGCTGGAGCTTCTTCTGCTTTTGGAGTTTCTGCTTTAGCTGGAGCTTCTTCTACTGGTGTTTCTTCTGCTTTTGGAGCTTCTTCAGTTTTTGGAGCTTCTTCTGCTTTTGGAGCTTCTTCTACTGGAGCTTCTTCTGCTTTTGGAGCTTCTTCAGCTTTTGGAGTTTCTTCCGCTGGAGCTTCTTCAGCTTTTGGAGTTTCTTCTGCTGGTGCTTCTTCAGCTTTTGGAGCTTCTTCTGCTGGAGCTTCTTCAGCTTTTGGAGTTTCTTCTGCTGGTGTTTCTTCTGTAGCTGGAGTTTCTTCCGTTGCTGGCGCTTCTTCCGCTTCAGCTTTTGCTATTTGAATGGCTTGTTCTTCTGCAATAGCTTTTGCTCTAGCAGCACTTTTTTCTTTCTCTACATTTAATGCATCTGCAATAGCTTTTTGCTCTGCATTTTCTAAAGAAGATATTTTGGATTCAATCTTGCTTTCTTTCTCTTCTAACCATTTGTTAAACTTTTCTTCTGCTATAGCTTCAGTTAATGCACCTTTAGCCACTCCTTTAAGTAAATGATTTTTATATAAAACTCCTCTGTAAGATAACATTCCTCTAACGGTATCGGTTGGTTGAGCGCCAATACCAACCCAATACAAGGCTCTGTCAAAATTAATGTCAATAATAGCTGGATTTTTATTTGGATCGTAGGATCCAATTCTTTCGATATATCTTCCGTCTCTTTTAGCTCTAGAGTCGGCGATTACTATATGGTAAAAAGGTTTACCTTTTTTTCCGTGTCTTGCAAGTCTTATTTTAGTTGCCATATTAATTGTTTTTAAAAGGGTCCGAAACCCAGTTTTAGTTAATTCGGCTGCAAATATGAATTTTTTTATTGAATATTAAAAATCTTATACTTTATATATTTAAATGTTTTATCACCTTGCTAATGATTTACTTTCAAATCATATTTAAGTAACTCTTAAGTAATATTTTGTTAACATTAGCTTAACATTAGATTTTTTTTACTATATTAGCAATATGAAAAATTTATTTATTACTCTTCTAACTTTAGTTTCTTGTGTTTTTTATTCTCAAGAAATCGCTCAGATTAATGGTGTATTTACTACAAATAGTGGAATTCCATTAGAGGGTAAATTCCAGAACTTTTACGAGTCTGGAAACGTAATGTTTTCTTATGAAATTCTTGATGGTTTACACAATGGAAAATTTTCTTCTTTTTACGATAATGGCAAATTAAAACAAAAAGGGTCTTATCTGAATGGTGAAAAAGTTGGTTCTTGGCTTTCTTGGTCTGAGAATGGAGTATTAATATCTAAAACAGGTTTCGATAACCATGGAAATCGTGATGGTGAATGGATTGTTTGGAATAAAGAAGGTGATTATTCTGCTGTTGTATTATATGAATCAGGAAAAAGAATTAGTAACTGGAAAATTGTAACTAAGAATGGTCAAATAGCACAGACTTCAAATAATTAATTTATAGAGTCTCGTACGTCCATTATATTATTGGTAATATTTTCTAATCCAGACAAAACATCTGAATAAATTACCCCACTTTTAATACTATATTTATTATTAGAAATATTTATTAGATGCTCTTTTTTCAACTCATAATGTAATTTGTTGATTTCCATCTTTTCTTTTTTAATTGTTTTAGAGGTTTTGACATCAGAATCTCCAACATACTTTTTTAACTGAGTAAATAGATTTTCTACTTTTTCAATCATTTTAAGAATATTGTTTCTTTGAATAGGAACAAAATATATATTATTTTCTGATTTTCTTTGAATTAATTTAGAAATAGAATAATAAGAATCTCCAATGCTTTCTAAATCATTAATAATACTTAGTATAGATTTTATCTCCTCGTTAGTCTTTTGAGTAGACTCCGTTTCATTTACCTTAGATAAATATTCCGATACTTCATCTTCAATTCTATCTGTAATGTCTTCATACTGTTTAATTTTCTGAAGGATTTTAGAAAATTTTCTTTTGTCAGTTTCAAGAATAAGAGACTTTAAAAACGAATTCATTTTTGATGTGATTTTAATAAACTTTAATAGCTCAGTTCTTACTTCAAGAATCGAAAACTCGCTTGATAAGGTCGTATTGGAAAAATATTTAAGTTGAAATATTTCATCTTCTTCTGCTTTAGAATAAATTACTCTGGTAACAATTTTTTCTATATTTTCTACAAACCACACAAGTAATAGAGTGTTTAGAATATTAAAGGTTAAATGAAATAAAGCTAATGACCACTGAATAGTAGAGTTTTCAATAGACTGTTTTGAGGAGTTGTCAAATGGGAACCATTCTGAATTAAGCTTTACAAATTCTTCAATATTCTCTATGAAAAAATTGAATAAAATTATCATCCATATAACCCCAAATAGATTGAATATTAAATGAGCAAGAGCTGCTCTTTTTGCATGTATATTCCCTATAATAGCAGCAATATTAGCAGTAACTGTTGTCCCCATATTTTCACCAAGAACAATTGCTGCAGCAAATTCAAAGGGCAATCCTTTTGTGCATAAAACTAGAGTAAGTGCCATAGCTGCGCTAGAGGATTGGACTATTATGGTAACAAAAGTTCCAATAAAAACAAAAATAATAACTGAAAATATCCCGCTTCCTGTTAGTGGTTCAATAAGTTCATAAAACCCACCTTCATCAAAAGAAGGAACTGATTTTTTTAATGCCTCTAAACCCATAAATAGTAAAGCAAAACCAATTATAAAATCTCCAAGAGAATTAAGACTATCTTTTTTGAAAAAAATCAATGGTAATCCGATTGCTATTAAGGGAAGAGAATAGGTTGCTAAGCTTAATTTTCCAAAACCTAATCCTAGAACTAAAAATGCAGTTACGGTGGTTCCAATATTGGCGCCCATTATCACCCCAATTGCCTGTCGAAGAGAGAGTAGGCCAGCATTTACAAAACTTACAATCATAACTGTAGTTGCGCTTGAAGATTGAATAACTGACGTGGTAAAAAATCCTGTAAAAATTCCAGCAAACTTATTGTTAGTAATTGCACCTAAAATATTTCTCATTTTAGATCCAGCTAGCTTTTGAATACCTTCACTCATTATTTTCATCCCGTAGATGAAAAAGCCTAAAGACCCAACTAATGTTAGTATTTCAAAAAAACCAAAATTCATTTATACAATTAATTTAAGAATAAATTAGAATCTGTACTTAAATCCTAAAGAAAAAATTCTTCCAGGATTTCTCAATCTAAAATTTAGAGCTTCCGTTCCATAAGATTCCACCATGCTTTCTTTTACATCTCCCAAAAGATTATTTGCCCTTAGATTGACGGTTGACTTCCTTTCTTTTCCAAAAGTTTTACTAAAATTAAAATTTAGACTGTGAAAAGGAATTCTATATACATCTGGTCTAAATCCATCTCCAACAATTTCTAAAGTCTTTCCTTGAACGTTGTAGAATATTCCTGTTTGTATTCCTTTGTCAGGATTGGTGTAGCTAATACCAGAGTTAATTAAATAAGGGGCTTGTCCTTGAAGTGTTCTGTAATCACCCACAGTCTCTCCAGTTCTTTTACTACTTTCTCTTCTAGATTTTTCAGATTCACTAAAAGTAAGACGAGATTCTATAAAAGACATATTAACATTAAATGATAGATCTTTAAGTCCTTCTGAAATGAATTCTAAATTTTTTCTTATTTCAAATTCGATTCCACCTACTGTAGCAGAACCTAAATTTGCAGGAGTAAAATTAGTAGGAGCAGATTCGTAGTAGGTCATTTCAATAGGGTCTTGAAATGTTTTATAAAAAAAACTTATTGCCATCATTTGAGAAAATTTCCCAAAGTACTCGTATCTAATATCGTAATTTTGAATATAGGATGGTTTTAAATCAATATTTCCAACAAAAGTCATATTGGATAGGGGATCAAATATTTGAGCAATGGAAGCTTCTTTAAACGATGGCCTAGCAGTTGTTCTTGTTAAGGAAGTTCTTAAATTACTGTTTTCAGACATTTGGAAAATGAAATTTCCTGTTGGAAATAAGTCTAGTTTGTTTATCACATTTTCGTTATTAAAATTATCACCACTTGAATTTTGACCAGTATAGAACAAATCAAACTTTTCCATTCTAAGACCAACAATAGTTTTTAAAACTCCAAATAATTTTAATTCATTGGATATATATCCAGAAAAATTTCTCTTGCTAGACTCAAACTGACTACTTCTATCCGTGATTGTAGCTCTTGGATTCATGTAGCTTCCAATAGGATTTGATTCTGTTACCAATACATTAGAGTCAAAAATCAGATTTGGGTCTCCATTTATTACCGACCAAACTGAAGGGTCATCCCAACAGCTTACTTGGAATCTAGCTATTTGAAAATCTCTTGTCTGATAAGTTGCTAATGCTCCATACTTAAATTTTGCTTTTTCACTATCAAGCTCATAATTCTTAGTGAAATCTATTTTAGAATTAAAATGATTTTCATTTAAAAACCTCCAGATTCTTGTTGGCTGGGTATTGTCCTTGTATTTAAAAGCGTTATTATCATCAATAAATATTGTTGATCTTACATCTTTATCATGAATCTTTGAAATGGTAGGAGATATTTTCCATTCTATTTTATCTACTAATTTGGACAAAAACGAGGAATCAATTATGGTATGAGTTCCGTTAAGAATAATATTGGTGATACTTCTTTGACTATACTCTAAATTATCTTTGTTGTAGTCAACAAAGTCTGTAAATCTATTTTCTTGTCTAAAACGTCCAGCTTTTTTCTCGCCGTTTTGAATATGCATTAAAGTCAATTTAAACTTTGATTTATCTGTTCTATATGAGAGACCTCCCAATCCACTAAGTATTACATTGTTAATTCCTATTTCTCCTCTTTGTGTTCTAAAAGTATCCAGAGCATAAACGTCTGGATTTGTATTGGTATTGAAATAATTATCAATTGCTTCACTGTAATATTCTGTTTGATTATTGTAAGAAATTGCACCTAGCCAACCAATAGTGTGTTCTTTTTTACCAATATCAAATTGATTTCCAGTTGAATAGCCTAAAGACATATTCATTAAACTATTACTTTTTTCAGCTGCCATTATTGGGTTAAAAGAATTAGAAAGATCGTTTATGGTATTGTAATCCTGAGAGTTAAGGTTTGGAAAATCTGCATTTAAATTATCACTGTATAAATCATTTAAAGACTGGTTATAAAAACTCGAAAGATTATTATCAATTGGTATTTTTCTTTGCCCATTGTCAAAACCTAATATATCAGTAGAACTTCCTTTGTAAGATCGATAATCTGACTTGAAATGCATATCTGGGTTATATCCTAAACTAATTGAGAGAGCAGGGCTTTTTTTAGAAGGAAATTCTTTGGTTACTATGTTTACTAATCCACCTGTAAAGTCAGCAGGTAGATCTGCAGTAAAAGATTTAATTATTTGAACATTATCTAATATGTTAGTAGGAAATAAATCCATTTGAATGGTATTTCTATCTGGATCTAATCCAGGAATATCTATGCCATTTAAAATTGATTTAGTATATCTATCTCCTAGTCCCCGAACATATACATATTTGCCACCCATTATAGAAACACCAGGGGCTCTTTTTATGGCATTGGCCAAATTACTTGAGCCAACTTTTTTAAAAGCTTCTGAGGAAAGACCATCCATTAAATTGGCTGATTTTTTTTGCATCATTAACAATGCTTCCTCCGTATTTTTTTGAACTGAAACCGAAACAACTACTTCTTCCAGACCAACTGATGCTGAAGAAAGATTAACATTGATTTCTTTTACGTCATTTTCTTTGACTATAATATCAGTAAGCTCTTTTGTTTTATAACCAACAAAAGAAAAGATTAATGTATAAGTACCAGCTTGAACATTTACTGAATAGTTGCCGTCAAAATCTGTTGTGACTCCGTTGTTGGTACCTTTTACTAGAACATTGGCAAAGGGCATTGTTTCATTGAATTCTTCATCAATAACTTTACCTATAATTTTACTTTGTGAAAAAAATGAAGATAATATAAAGGAAAAAAACAGTAACGTAAGAATTCTCACTTAATCAAATTTTCTGCAATTATATACATAAAAAAACTGCCTTGTCGATTTAACAAGGCAGTTTTCTAAAATTTAACTTTTACTTAATATATTAACTAAATGTTAATTGACGTATTTTTAAAAAGCACCTTTTGATGACGCATATGTCCAAGAAAAATCAGAGGAATTAGCTCCTACTGAATTAGATCCTGTAGCTACCACTGTACAAATTGTTGCACCATCTGCTTCAAAAGTTGACCCTACAGTAGATCTATCATTAAATATAGAACCATCAGTAAGATTTGGTGTAAAGCAATCTGAACTGCCATCTGTAGCTGGAGTAAATTCATATCCAGAAAAAGTTAATGTTCCGGCTGTGTAACTATTAGCATCTTCATCTTTGTCTAATTCTATATCTTTACCAGCCGTAAAATTCATTACATATACATTGTTATTAGCACCAGTAGCACCTTTTCTGTAATCAGAAATTTCACCATCTACACCAGTAGCAGAACATTCATCATTAGTTCCGACTAAGGTTAAATTATTAAGTGTAAAACTTCCTGAAGCAGACCCCTCAGGGCCGTCAATTTCTAGAGCATGATCGGAAGCAGAATTTAGAATAACCATTGAATTAGAAATTGTACCTGCATAAGCTTGATCAATATCTAATCCATCATCACCTTGTGCCCATACTAATAGTTCAGAAGCATTAACAGTTCCACCAAAAAACTCTATACCGTCGTCTACATTTCCCACCACTTCAACATGATCAATTGTTGTACCAGTACCAACACCACCTAATGTCAAACCATTGATTTCATTGCCTTCACCTATTTCAGCACCACCATGTCTTATAGAAACATATTGTATTACACCTGAATTATCAGCAGGATCGCTACCGCCGTATAATCCATTGGTTTCAGAAGCAGGAATTCCTTCAATTTGTAATTCTGTTACATCACCAGAAAATGAACATGGAGCATTGCCTAATACCAATAAACCTCCCCACAAACCTCTTACGTTCTCATTTAATGATGATCCAGCTGTTTGACCCACAGTAATATCGTCAGATTCTGAAGTCATAACAATAGGTGCATTAGCAGTACCTTCTGCCATTAATTTTCCACCTCTAGCAACTACTAAAGAGGAAGCATTTGCACCAGTACCAGCTTTAGCTTTAATTATAGTACCTGCTGGAATAGTCAAAGTTACACCGCTTGGCACAATAACTCTTCCTTCTAAGGTCCATACTACTGAAGCATCTAATGTTTGGTCAGCAGCTAAAGTACCGGATAGTTTGTATTCTGTAGCAGCAAATTCACAAGAACCATCATCTTTAGTTGCATCTGAATTGTAATTAGTAGCAGTTGGGTCAGTACATCCGTCAGTTCCACAACTATTTAACAACCCTAATGTAAGGATTGCAGCAAAAAAAGGTAATTTTATATTTTTCATTATTTGATTTTTATTAAAAGTTAAATTATGAGACAAAGAAACTTGTAATACTTAATTACACTCTTTACTAATCGTTAAAAATTGATTATTTGTATGTTAACACTACATTATGATTGTTAAATAAAGACTAACTAATAATAAATATTATGGATGTTTTTAATTAATAATATGTTAACTTAAAGGATAGTATTAATATTAATTTGCTGTTTATTTTTATAAAAAATTTAAATTATGTCTAAAAAAATATTGATTGTTGACGATGAAAAAGATATTTTGGAACTATTAGATTACCATCTTCTTAAAGAAGGTTATAAAACAATGAAAGCTTCTAATGGGAAAGAAGCTATTTTAATTGCCAAAGACTTTTTGCCAGATCTTGTTTTATTAGATTTAATGATGCCAGAAATGGATGGAATAGAAACTTGTATAGAGTTTAGAGAAGATAAGCTACTAAAAGATACTCTAATTGCTATTTTAACTGCCAGGGCCGAAGACTATTCTCAAATAGCTGGGTTAAATGCTGGTGCGGATGATTATATTAATAAGCCTATAAAACCAAGAGTTTTAATAAGTAGAATTAAAGCACTTCTTAGAAGAACTGATTCGAAAGTTAGTTCTGAGTCAAATGAAGAATTGGAAATTGATATCGAAAAATATGTTGCAATTCTGAAAGGAGAGGAAATGTTACTTCCTAAAAAAGAATTTGAACTTTTAGCACTTCTTTTCTCCAAACCTGGAAAAGTTTTCACCAGAGATGTAATATTAGCTAGAGTATGGGGAGATGATATTATTGTCGGTGATAGAACTATTGATGTTCATATAAGAAAATTAAGAGAAAAAATAGGCAGCCAATACATTAAAACAGTAAAGGGAGTTGGGTACAAATTAAAGTTGTAACATTTTTCTAAATTCATTTAGAATGACGCTCGTTGCTCCCCAAACTATTTTATTATTTAAACCTAAATAAGGAACTTCAAAATTCACATTTCCACTACTTTTCTTAAAGCTCATCTTCTTAATCTTAATTACATCTTTTTTAAATAGTTCTTCAATATTTACTTCAATTATTCGTTTAACCTCCCTTTCACTAGCTTTGAAAACTGGTGTAAAATCACAATAGCCTACAAAAGGATGAATTAAAAAGTTACTCGGAGGAACAAATACTTGTGTTAACTCACCAATAATATTAATTGAAATAGGATCAACGCCAATTTCTTCCTTAGTTTCTCTCAAAGCAGTTTCTTTCATAGATTCACCACTTTCATTTTTACCACCTGGAAAAGATATTTGGTTGCTATGGGTCCCTTCGTACTCTTGCCGTTCAATTAAACAAAAAAATGTTTTGCCATCCCTAGGATAGATTAGTAATAAAGTACTGGCAATCTTTGGATTTTTATTTTTATAATCTAGCTCTATTTCATTTCTGTATGGAGCCAATTCTTTATGCGCCTGTTTACCAGGTAGTGGAAGATCAAACGCCTGAAAAATTATATTTATCCTAGTTTTAAAATCCAATAAAAATAATATTATTTACAAAGATTGTATAAATATCAAAACTGAAATGCTACTATGCCAATTTGTTTTCTAATTTTGAATAATATATGAAAGAACTTTGGTCATCTAGTGTATTTTGGAGAGTTTTAATAAACTCAATCGGTGTAATTTCAGTTGTTCTTGGTTTTTGGTTGTTGGTTAAGCTAATTAAGTTTATCTATTCTCTTAGAAAAAACAAAAATCTAAATGCTAAGAATTACATTGACCTACTGCCAATTCCAAGTGAATTTATAGGAGACGTTCAAATAGGAATTACTTTAAACAACGAACAAAACATAGACTTTAATATTTTAGATAATAAAGAAAAGCAATTGGAAAATATTTACAATGGAAATATTGAAAAAGGAGAGAAGATTTTTAAAATAGATTCTCTTAAATTTAAAAATGGCGAATATTTCATTTCAATTAAGACCAATCACCAAAATATTTTAAGGAAAATTTTAGTTGATAATTAATTGTATTTTTACCTAACTAATATCTCTGTTAATTAAATAGAAAATTGAATTCAAATTCTAAAATATCTCTCAGTGTAAATAGTGAAACAGGATTTTTAAAATCGGTTGTTTTGGGAATTCCTAACGATATTGGTCCAGTTCCCAATATTGAAGAATGCTTTGATCCTTCCTCTATCTACCATTTAGAAAATAAATCTTATCCTACTGCGATAGATATCTCTAAGGAGATGGCAGATTTTTTGGAAGTATTAAATAAGTACAATGTGGAGGTTTTAAGACCAGAAAACATTCTAAATCTTAATCAAGTTTTTGCTAGAGACTTAGGGTTTGTTATACATGACACTTTCTTAATTTCCAATATCATTGAAAATAGATCTAATGAAATTCCAGCTATTGAACATATTATAAACCAAATTAGTTTTGATAAAGTTTTAAAGATTGATTCTAATTCAAAAATTGAAGGCGGAGATGTGACTATTTTTAAAGACCATGTTTTTATTGGAGCTTCTAACCCAACAGATTTTAATAAATATAAAGTTGCTAGAACCAATTTTGAAGCAGTAGATTTTATTAAAAATTATTTTCCAAATAAGAAGGTTATGGGTTTTGAACTATTTAAATCCGATACCGACAAGAACGAAAACACCTTACACCTAGACTGTTGTTTTCAACCTGTTTCCAACGATTTAGCCATAATAGCACCTGATTCTTTTAAAAATAAAAGAGATGTTGGTTATTTAGAAGAATTAATCGGCAAGTCTAATTTGTTCTATCTATCTAAAGAAGAAAAAAACAATATGCATTCTAATATTTTTTCGATTTCTCCCAAGGTAGTAATATCCGATAAAAGATTTTCAAGATTGAATAGTTGGTTACAACAAAAAGATATTCTAGTGGAGGAAATAAATTATTCAGAAATATCTAAAATGGGAGGTTTGTTTAGATGCTCCACTCTTCCATTAATAAGAGATTAATGTCGCAAATAACAAATAGTATTTTAATGATTAAACCAACGGGCTTCACTTACAATGGGGAGACTGCAGAAAATAATCATTTTCAAAATCCAATAACTACCCAAAACCAACAACAAATATCTGAGAATGCTCTTAGAGAATTTGACAATTTGGTTTACAAACTAGATACTAAAGGGGTTAATCTTACTGTGCTAGACCCTAAGGACAATCACCTAAATCCAGATGCTGTCTTTCCCAATAATTGGTTTTCTGTTCATAAAGACGGAACTAAAGTTCTTTACCCAATGTTTGCCAAAAGTAGAAGAAAGGAAAGAGACTTAGAAATTTTCAACTTACTAGAAAAGAATTTAAATTTTAAAATTAAATCTACTGTTGATTTAACAATCTATGAGAAAGAGAATCTATATCTAGAAGGAACTGGAAGCATGATTTTAGATAGAGAAAATAAAATAGCTTATGCTGCTTTGTCGGAAAGAACTTCTAAAAAAATTTTGGTTGACTTTGGTCAGAAAATGAATTACAATATTGTTCACTTCAATGCTCTTCACACAGTCAACCATATACAGTCACCAATTTACCATACCAATGTAATGATGTGTCTTGGAGATTGTTTTTCTGTAATTTGTTTAGAGACAATTTATGACCAACTGGAAAAGGTTAAGGTTTTAAATTCCCTGCAAGAAACTAACAAAGAAGTTATTGAAATTACCGCTGCTCAAATGAATAATTTTGCTGGGAATATGCTTCAAGTTATTGGTGCAAATAACTCTCCAATTATTGTTATGTCACAATCTGCTTTTGAATCTCTCAATAAAAGTCAGCTTAAAAAATTAGAGAAGTTTGGTGAAATTGTATTTTCTGATCTTTCTACAATTGAAAATTATGGTGGTGGAAGTGCAAGATGTATGATGGCAGAACTTTTTTACTAAAGTTTATTTAAGTCAAATCCAATTTTTTATTTAATATTTTCTTAGTTAACAGAAAGATAACTGAAAAAATTCCAAATATTGAGATTAATATAATGGGTGATAAATCTTTTTCATAATTCAATAGCCAAGTTATATTTATAAGTGCCTGAATGGAGAAATAAATTGAAGCAACTAGTAAATGAGGTAATTTAAATTCATTAACCAGTAACTGAAAAAGATGTTTTCTATGCGGGTGAAAAATATTTTCTTTTGCCAATAATCTTTCTACAATAGTCCATCCAGAATCCAAGAAATAAACTAAAAACAAAATTAAAGGACTTAAACTATTGGTTTTGACTATTAAAGTAATTGTTAAAACTGCATATATAAAACCCATAGTAATTGCACCAACATCTCCTAAAAAACAAACTGCTTTTTTCCTAATATTAAAATATCCAATTATTAAATTAGAAAGTATGACTATTAATAAGAAATTGCTGTCTGTAAAAGCAATAATATGAGCATTTATTATATAAAATGAAATTAAAAATGACAAGGAGTATAATATGGTTAACCCATTTATCCCATCCATAAAGTTCAAAATATTAATGCTGCTAATAATGAGAAAAAACATCAAAATAAGTAAATACCATTCTAATCCATTATAGCTTCCAGTAGAAAGAAAATATCCAATGGTGAGACATTGAAAAATTAATTTAATCTTAAAATCAAGGTTTTTCACATCGTCTATAAAACCCATTATTCCCAAAAGAAGACCAGAAATGATAATACTTGGCATGTTGAAATTGGAACTAATCATATATATAACCAATGCTATTAAATAAATTATACCACCACCTCTCTTGGTAACAACTAGATGAGAACTTCTAGAATTTGGTTGGTCGATTATGGACCATTTTTCAGCCATCTTTAAATAGATAATTATTCCAATAATTAATACTGCAGCAATTAAAATATAATATGCGATTGAATACAGTTCAACCATTATTCAAAGGTGGAGATTAATAGTTCTGTTAAATGTGAAAAAGTATGGTTTTCTTCGACATATTTCTTGCCATTTTTGCCCCATTCTTTTAGCTTTTTATCTTCTATTTTAGAAATTTCAATTACTATATTGGTAATTTCTTTTGGGTTTTCCGGTGGAATACTTATTCCAGCGTCAGCTATTTCAACAAAATCATTGGTAGTATTTACCGAGTGAATAATTGGTTTTCCTGCAAACATATAGTCAAATATTTTATTTGGACTAATACCAAATCTGTATAGAGAATGGTTGTGCCAACCTATATAACAAACATCGAAAAAAGAAATTGCAGATTGAATTTGACTTTTATCAATTTGTCCTAAAAAAGAAACATTGTTTTTTGCATTATTTTTTAGTTTTTCTAAATGTTGCCCTTTTCCAAAAATTACAAAGTGAATATTTTCATTGTTTTCTAAAAGATTGCTTGCCTCAATTAAATATTCCATTGCATTAGATGCACCTAATGATCCAGTATAACCAATAATAAATTTATTTTTTGGAATTAAATTAGAAATGCTTTTATCTAATTCTTTAGATTTTTTCATTTCCTCTACATTAAATCCATTAGGAATATGTACGAATTTATCTTTCTCCATACCTTTACTTACCATATGTGGTTTTGCATTAGGCAATAATGAAATTACTTTATCTGCTTTTTTGTAGGCAAATTTTTCAAACCATCCAAAAAATAAAACAAGTGGATTTAATTTAGAAAAGCCTCCAATCTCTATTAAGCTAAGTGGCCAAATATCCCTTACTTCAAAAATTAATTTTGCTTTGTATTTTATAGACCATAGGTAAGCATTAATTATTGGAAGTGGGGAAAGAGAAGATACGATTATCACATCCGGATCCTGTAGCTTTTTCTTAGGAAGTAAAAATAGATTAAGCATAAATTGAATCATCACTAGTACTCTGCCAATACTTTGAGATCCTTTGTATTTTGAAACTTTCACCCAAGTAAAAGGAATTCCATCGACATTCTCCAAGGTGAATTTTCCTTTTGTTACAGGAAGTTTATAGAATAAATGAGAATAAGAAGCACTAATAATATGGGGATGATGTCCTTTTTTTTTTAATTCCTTAGCAAAATACCAAGACCTAAAGTTCATCCCATGAACCTTTGATCCGCAATACTGGTTTATTATCCAAATATTATTTTTCATTGGTCTGTGTTTTGAAACTCACCCTTAACCATTATTGTTTTTAAGATTTGCGATTAAAAATTTTAATGCCAAAGATATCGAAAGAATGTAAAAAATACTTTGTACAATAGTTACTAGGTACAGAATCTGATTTTTTTCATTTAAAAAGTAATGCCCTAATACCAATGTTATTATTATTAATAATAAATGGAAAACATCAAAAAAGAAAATTTCTTTTTGTTTTTCTAATCTTATAAATATATAGGATAGGGAAGAGGCAATAAACATAATTGCCATCCAAGGGCTAATTACTTTAATTGCATCCATTAGTCCAGCCCATTTATCCCCAAGAATTGAAGTTAATATTGAGCAAGGAGTTACCACTAGAATAATCCACCCAATAAGGGTAAGGATGAATAATCTTTTCAGCCAATAGGTATAAGATTTATACAATTCTCTTGGATCTTTTATTTGAGCGATTTCATTGTAATAGACTTGTGCGAATGAGGAAGAGAACATCATAATTAGTAATCCAAGATATTGAATAGCTGCCGCAAGTAACCCACTAAATTTTTCTCCGTAATAGTGGGTGAAAAATATTAGCGTAATTAGATTGATTGAGTTCCCAACAAATACCCCTGGAGAACTGAACCAAATGAATTTCTTGTGTTTTTGAATTAATTCTTTTTCTAAAGGTTTATTTTTTTTAATCCAATTATGATTTTGAAAATACTTTCTTACATAATTTATATTGCAACTCACCAAGCCAATTAATCTTCCAATCACAAGTCCAGTAAAATTAAAACTCAATAAACCAGTAACTATTTGGGCTATACTACCTGAAGTACTATGAATAACTCTGGAAGTTGTTATGGTGAGAAAGTTTTTTGATCTAGTAAAAAATTGTCTTGAAATTTGAATGATTCCATTAGAAAAAATAGCCAATGGCATTAGGATTATCAAAAGCCACTCGTATTGAAAAACTTTTATTTCATTAATAAAATAGAATGTAAAAACAACTCCTCCAATTATAGAAACAATTACAGCGTATTTTAAACAAATTCTTAATAAAGAGAGCGCTCTATTGTCTTCTCTCTCTAAAATAAGCCCACTTTCAAGTCTAAGAGCAGCTACACTACTAAAAACTGCAGCAAATTCGAAGAACAATCTAAATGGTGCATATTCCTCTGGGCTATAAAAGTATCGCTGTAAAATAATTATAGCACTAAAGTTGATGATCTGAGCAATTGTAGTACCAGAAAATATTGTTAAAACATTTTTTAAAAATTGATTTTTTTCTGATTTATTCAAGTTGCTAAATATTTTTTATTGAACCATTGGAAGAAAAAGATAGTATTAAAAAAAGCAAAGAAAATAACTCCGCTTTGTGTTTCAAGAACGGATTCCGTCATAAAGTTTAAAATCATAATGGCTAAAAATAAAGCGTATATAAAATCTTTTTGTTTTAAAGAAGCGTACAACATCCCAAAAGTAAAAAATGCTAATATTAAAAAACCAAAAATACCATGGTCTAGTAAAACTTGTAGATACTGATTATGAGAGTTGTAATTTTTCTTATACATATAATCGTAACCATCCTTTTTATATTGTTCTTGAAGTACTTTTTTACTCAATCCTGTACCATATCCAGTTATCCATTTTTCTTTAACTAGTTTTAAGGAAGTAGACCATGTTTTTTTTCTCACCAATGTTGAAGATCTTACTTTTTTCTTTTCATCTTTCTCAAAGGTATTGGTAATAATCTCCCTGAATCGATTTTGAATAGTTTCATTTGTGTAAATCACTGTGGAGAACGGAATCATGAGAACTAGAAAATATATAAGTGTTTTTTTACTGATTTTTTTGCTGTAAAAGATGCAAGAAATAAAAAATAGATGCACTAATATGTTGGATATCCATCCTGTCCTGGAAGATGCAATTAGTATGAAAAAAGATAGGAAACTTATTATTACAAAGCTAGAGTTTTTGGGAAGTTTTAATTCTTTAATAGGTTTTAAATTATTTAAATAAATTAATCCAATAACAAAATTTAAGTACATAGTGAAATATCCAGGATGATGAAACAAGGATATTGAAGTGTATTTGATGGCATTTAGATCATTTAATAAAAAGTAGGATACCGTAACGTTAATAACACAAATTAAGGTAGCTGTTAAAGAGCCGTAGATAAAAAATTTTAGAATTCCTACCAAATTAATTTTGTTGGATTGATAACCAATTAAAATTAGAATAGGGAGTATAAATAATGTAATTTTTATAATAAGATTTCCTAAATATTCATCGATTTTATTTAACAATAACAGTTGAATAAATGGAAGTAACCACAAACTTACAATACTTAATTTAATCCAGTTTTTTTTGACTTTAAGTTGGCTATAGTCCCCATAAATTAAACATGCAATAGAAAAGATAACCATAAGAAAACGAACTGTGGTTTTTTCTAGTGGAAGTAGAAAAGGAATCAATAGTAAAAGAAAGTTTAAAACTCTTATTTTATTGAAATATTTCACAATTGAATTTGTCATTAAATAAATTGAGTTTCTCTAGTTAGCAACCAAGTGTTTTATAAATATTAATAAGTTTAAATTCCTCATTTTTCCAGTTGTATTTTTCTTTTACAAGACATCTTCCATTATGTCCCATTTCTTTTGCTTTTTCTGGATTTGTTAAAATAAATTCTATTGCTTTAGCAATTTCATTAGGGTTTTCGGGATCAACACATATTCCACAATTATTTTCATCTATTATATCCTTATATAGTTTGAAATTAGATGTGATTACAGGAAGACCAATGGCCATATATTCAAAAATTTTGGTAGAATACGATTGAGTATAATTGCTTATTGGTTTAAGAATACTCAAGCCTATTTTTGAATTTTGGGAATATTTCAATCCTTCAATCAAGGGCAAACTTCCATAAAGTTTAAAGTTTTCTTTTATTTCTTTAAGTTGCTCATTGTCAATTAAAGTTTTCGCAAATGGACCGATAAAATGTGCGAAAATATCCGGAATTTTCAGTTTTAAAATTCTCAATGATTGTATTAAAACATCAAATCCTCTATTATTGGATATTCCACCAATATAGAATATTTCATTTTTTGTTCTATTCTCAGAATAAAATTTTTTCAAATGATCTATTTTAGGCATGTTTAGAACAGTAACTAAATTTTTATTCAAAGACGAATAATATTTTTTGTAGGAATGCTCAGCAATTATTAGAGCATCAAATTTTATTAGTTTTTTTATTTCATAAAGTCTATAAATTTTAGAAATTATTTTTCTTAGAATTTTTGGAATATATTCTTTACTTAAGATTTGTAATGCAATATTTTCATGAATATCAAATATTACTTTCTTACCTACTTTTTTTAATTTTAACCCTGTTCTAATTAGTTCTGGATCATGGAAATGATAAATGTCGCAATTTAGTTCTAATGCTTTTTTATATACATCATTAGTCGTTCTAAATATTCTTCTAAATCTATTTTTTTGTTTTCCCACATCAAAAATTGAAATATCATCTTTGATTTCATTTCCAAGACCATCTGCTATTACCAAGCTTACCAACCTATTATCACTTGCCAACGACTGGCATTGCTTATAAAAGATTCTTGTGTCAAATCTATGGTGAGCAGAACTTAAATGACAAACTTTAATCATGTTTTTGGCTTTAGTTCTTTAAAGTGAAAAATAGAAATTGCATACAGAGCAAAAAGCACTCTTAAATCCACAATTGAAGAGGACTTCATCGCATTCAAAAACAGAATAATCACTGCTAAAAGTGCAAAGTTTGTTAAAAAACTTTTAAATATTTTAATATTTGTCAATACTAACCCTAGCATTATTAGTAGTCCAATTATCCCAAGCTCAAAGAAAATTTCTAAAATAATGTTGTGTGGATAAAGTCTTTTGTCTTCATTACTAAACTCATTAGAAAAACTTCCTAAGCCATAGCCTATAAGTATAGATTTTGAACTTTTAAAAATATTTTCCTTTGAAAAAATAAAATATTCTAATCGTTTATTAAAAGAATAATTGTTGTCTTTAGCAGATAGTTGGTGGTCTTTTTCTTCAAAATCAATTTCGGTATTAGAGGATAAAACTTCAAATCTATAAACGGTTCTTTTTATTATTTCTTTGTAATTACTAGAGGTTAAATAAAATGCTCCGTTTATAAATAGAATTACTACAACAGATTTTATTAATTGTAGTAGTATTTCTTTGTTAATTTTTTTAGTTATTACAAGATAAATACTTAAAATAGCAAGAGAAAAAAATCCCATTATAATTGGGAATCTCCCAGCAAATAAAAGAATTAGATTAATGGACACTAATAACAGATATATTATTCTTTTATGATTTTTAAGATGAAAAATTAAAAAAATATTTGCTGCTAAAAACTGACCTAAAGTTAGATACCAACCTTGGATATATACTTCATTAAAGTAAGCTTGGAAAGGAAAGTTTTTTGAAAGTGAGTTGGGGTTGATGATTAAAAAAAACAAGCTAAAAAAGAAAAGAAAAAAGGAAAAATATAACGTGAATTTCTTAACATTTATTTTATTAATAATAAGCACCGAATAAAAGGCTAATAAGTTGGTTCCTAAAGCTATAAGCTTATACCAAACATAATTTTCAGAGGAGGTGTAAAAGGTAGAAAGAGAGCACCAAATGAAAAATAAAATTAAAAATACATGTTTTGTGAATTCATTTTTAAGTCTTTGAATAGAATACTCTTTTTTCACCAAAACCATAGTAACTAATAGTCCTCCAAAAATTAATGTGAATGGAATTGAAGTAGAATTGTCTCCAGAAAATGAGAAAAATAAACTTTTAAACATTCCTGATAAAAGAAACAAAACTAGAAATAGTTCGATATCTATTTTTCTTAAAAAATTAACCACTTATTTAGTATAAGATTTAGTCTCTATAACTAATTTAAGTATTCTTAAGACATATAATTTTACCAAAATAAGATGTTACAAACATCTCATTAATGAAATTTATAAAATAGATTTTTTGAAATTTTGAATTTAAGAATTGGTTTTAAAGTAATTCCAATACCATTCTATAGCAGAATTCAATCCTTGTTTTAAATTATGAGTAGGCTGATAGTTCAATAATTTTTGTGCTTTTTCAATGGATGCTAAAGAATGTTTTACATCTCCAATTCTTTCTGGACCATTTTTAATTTCAATATTTTTTATTTCAGAATCAAATTCAGAAAGTAAGTCTCTTAAATTTTCAATCAATTCTTTTAAAAATGATTGGTCTCCACAAGCTACATTGTATACTTGATTTAATGCATCTGGATTTTTGGTAGTAGCAGCCAATTCATTCGCTTGAATAACATTGTCTATATAAGTAAAATCTCTACTTTGTGACCCATCTCCATGAATTACAGGTTCCTGATGATTAATAAATGCTTTGATGAATTTTGGTATTGCTGCTGCATATGCACCATCTGGATCTTGTTTTCTTCCAAATACGTTAAAGTATCTTAATCCAATAAGTTCTAATCCGTATAGATTAGAGAATACTCCAGCATAAAGTTCATTTACATACTTAGTTACTGCATAAGGAGATAAAGGCGAACCAATTTCATTTTCGATCTTTGGAAGTTTTTTTGAATCTCCATAGGTCGATGAACTTGCGGCATAAACAATTCTTGAAATATTTTCTTTTTTTGCTGCCCATAAAATATTTATAAAACCGTTGATATTAATATCGTTGGTTTTTAATGGATTCTCAATAGACCTTGGCACTGAACCTAAAGCTGCTTGGTGTAGAATTACATCAATATTATTACATGCTTCTATACAATTTTCTAAATTGGTAATATCCCCCTCTATCATTTTAAAGTTTGGATTGCCTAGAAAATTTTCCACATTTTCTTTTTTTCCAGTGATGAAATTATCTAAACAAGTAACCTTATTGTTTTTATTCAATAAGTATTCTATAATATTACTTCCAATAAATCCTGCTCCTCCTGTTACAAGTACTTTTTTATTTTCTAACGACATAAATTATTTCTATTAATCTTCTAATTCATTTCTAAGATTGATAATTTCTTTGCTTAGTTTTTCAATTTCTACTGAATTATTTTTAGTAACCGAGTCATTGGCATATTCTAAGGCTGTCATGGCCAATAAATCTTGCATATCATTAACTGCATAATTCTCTTTTAAATTTTTAATATTATTTTCAATTTCAGAAACAGATTTTCTTATTTTCTCTTCATCTTCTCTGTTAATTGTCAATGGATAGGTTCTTCCTCCAATTACTACCTTAATAGAAAGTTCGCTCATGTTTTATTTATTTAGTAGTGCAATGCATTTGTCAATTTCTCTAACCATTTCATTAATCATTAACTTCACGTCTTTGGTAGATCCAACCTCGTTTCCATCAATTTGACTGGCCAATTTCAGCATTTTCACATTTTCATTTAAATCAGAAATTTTATTTTTAAGATGGGTTATCTCTTCTCCTGCAGTAAGAATATCTTGATTCAATTTATTATTCTCTTGAATTTTTGAATTTAATTTTTCTTTTAAACTTTTTATGAAACTTCGGATTTCATTTAATGCAGATATTTCTTTTTCCATTGGACCAAACCATTTATACAAAGTTAGTAGCTAAACTGAATTATTCAAATTTAAAATTAATTGTGAATAAAAAACTAATTTTGTAACACCATGTTTATTTAATTATGACAAGATTTGTCTAATGAATTTCTTAATTAGATTTTTATTTTTATTTACTGTTTTTTTTTCGCTTTTATCCATTATTTCTCAAGAAAAAAACAAGTATAATTTCAGACCTCCAATAGGTATTCCAATTCTACTTTCTGGAAACTTTGGAGAATTGAGATCTAACCATTTTCATACTGGTTTAGATATTAAAACCAATGGAAGAATTAATTATAGAATTTACTCTATTGATACTGGTTTTGTGTCTAGAATTAATGTTTCTAAGAGGGGGTATGGCAAAGCGATATATGTAGCCCATCCAAATGGTTTTACAAGTGTTTATGCTCATTTAGATCATTTTCCAGAAAAAATAGAAAAGATTTTAAGAAAACGCCAATACGAACTTCAAACAGAAACTTTAACTTATTATTTAGATTCTTTAGATATAACAGTTTCCAAAGGTGAAATTATTGCATATTCCGGCAATACAGGTGGATCTTCAGGACCTCACTTACATTTCGAAATTAGAGAAACTAAGTCTGAACATCCTATTAACCCAGAGTTATTTAATTTTGATATTGCAGACAACAAGCCTCCAGTAATTAATAAATTGAAACTTTATTCATTTTTTAACTCTAATGGTTTAAATAGTTATTCTTCAAAAGATTTTCTAACTATTAAAAAAAACCAGAATTACCATTTGAAATACGATAGCATCGTTTACCTAGACGGATTAAGTGGATTTGGCTTAAAATCATCAGATTATTACAATAATAGTTCCAACAGATGTGGTGTATACTCTGTAAATATGTATGTAGATAAAAAACTTAAATACCAACTAAAATTTGATGAAATTGATTTCGAAACTAATAGACAAACAAATATTCACAAAGACTATAACGCCTACGAAAAGCAAAGAGAGAAAATCCATAAAATGTATATTCATCCTAACAACGAGTTACAGATTTACAAAAAGAATATTGGCAATGGGTTGATGTGCTTTCAAGATACGTTGATTCATGAAATTCAAATCGTTGTTGGAGATATTAAAAACAATATTTCTAAATTAAAATTCTATATCAAAAATAAATCACTTAGTAATTGTCAAAATGATTTTTCATTTCAGCAAAAACAACCAACTAATGTTTACTCTTCGGATAGTACGATGTTGGTGGTGATGGATACCAATACACTTTATGATAACTTTCCAATCTATCCAATTAAAAAACAAGGTATATATACTTTTAAAAATCAGAATGTTCCCCTGAAAAGAAAGTTTATTTTATCTATCAAGTTGTCTAAAAATGCACCATCAAATAGAGATAAATTATTTATTGGAGAATTGACAAAAAACGGGAATATTATTAATAAAAATGCAGATATTTCAAAGGATTGGATTTCGGCAGAAGTCAATAAGTTTGGAAGGTATAAAATATTTACAGATACAATTCCTCCAAAAATCAATCACGTAGGAAATAACTTTCAAAAAAATATAAATCAAGAACTTGTTTTTAAAATAATAGAATTAAAAAGTGGTGTTGATCAATACAATGTTATTATTGACAATAAATGGGTTCTTTCCAATTTTAGCCCTAAGAGCAATAGACTAAAAGTTAGTTTGGATAAATATACCAATGTTTTACCTGGAAATCATAGCTGTAGAGTCGAGGTTTCAGATGAAAGAAAAAATAAAACAGTTTTAGAATTTGATTTCAAAGTAAATTAAATATTAACATTCTTTAAATTGTTATTAAATTTTACCTTATTAACATTTAAAATGTTTTTCTTTATTGTAAATGTCTAAAAAGAAACAAAAGAAAATATTTGTTCTAGATACGTCTGTAATCTTACATGATCATCATTCTTTACATTGTTTTGAAGAAAACGATATAGCTATTCCAATTACTGTTTTAGAAGAATTAGACAACTTTAAAAGAGGAAATGACACCAAAAACTTTGAGGCAAGAGCATTTATAAGAGTATTAGACAGATTAAGCAAGGATTTCACACTTAAAGAATGGGTGCCTATCAATGGAATTGAAAGCGGTAAGTTTAAAATAATCATGGAAGATGAAAGTCTTACTACTAATGCTGTCAACATTTTTGGAAATAAAAATGACCATAAGATTTTAAATGCTGCTTTAAGTCTTAAAATTTCAAATAAAAAATCTAAGATAATTCTAGTCTCCAAAGACATTAATTTACGTCTTAAAGCAAAAGCATTGAACATTACCGCTGAGGACTTTGAAACTGGTAAAATTGATAGGGATAGTACCCTTTACAACGGCAAACAACTAATTGATGAAATAGATTCTAATTACATAAATAAGCTTTATAAAGATGGTATAACACAAGATTTGAGTGTATTGAAAAATAGAATTATTTCCAATGGCTTTTATATTATGAAAAACGGTAAAAGTTCTGTTTTAGGCTATTACAATCCACATGAAAAGCATGTAGAAAGAGTAGAAAAACAGTACGCTTATGGAATAAAACCCAAGAATGCAGAACAAACTTTTGCACTTCATGCTCTATTAAATCCCGATATTAAACTTGTTTCTCTTCAAGGAGTTGCCGGAACAGGAAAAACTCTTTTGGCTTTGGCTAGTGCTTTAGAACAACATAATTTATACCAACAAATTGTTTTGGCTAGACCAATTGTTCCATTGAGTAATAAAGATATTGGTTATCTCCCTGGAAATGCAGATGATAAAATTAACCCTTACATGCAGCCACTTTTTGACAATCTAAAATTCATTAAAAATCAATTTGGAAGTAAAGAGAAAAAGTTTAAAAAAATTGAAGAAATGCAAGAGCAAGGAAAATTAACAATTTCTGCACTCGCATTTATAAGAGGAAGAAGCTTATCTAACGTAATTTTCATTATTGATGAAGCTCAAAATCTAACTCCCCATGAAGTGAAAACTATTATTACTAGGGCAGGAGAAAATACTAAAATTATTTTCACTGGAGATGTTTTTCAAATTGATACTCCTTATTTAGACGAGCAGAGTAATGGACTTTCTTATCTTATAGATCGGCTCAAAGGAGATGATCTTTTTGCCCATATTACTTTAGAAAAAGGGGAAAGATCCGAATTAGCTAATCTAGCAAATGATTTATTGTAGGTGATTAATTATAAAACTGCACGAAAATTTGGATCTCTAGAGTTGTTGGCAAAACAAGTTGTGGAGGGCTTTATTACTGGCTTACATCAAAGTCCATTTCATGGTTTCTCGGTAGAATTTGCCGAGCACAGATTATATAATAGTGGAGAATCGGTAAAACATTTAGACTGGAAATTATTAGCAAGAACAGATAAGCTATTTATTAAAAGATATGAAGAGGAAACGAATTTAAGATGTCATATTCTTATAGATTCTTCTTCTTCAATGATGTTTCCAGTAGATCAGCCATACAATAAATTTACTTTTTCTGTAGATGCTGCAGCAGCTCTTATTTTTTTAATGAGAAAACAAAGAGATGCATTTGGATTATCTATTTTTAGTGATGCATTAGACTTTTATTCACCTGCAAAATCATCTTTAACACATCAACGTTTTTTACTTTCTAATCTTGAAAGAATTTTAGAGAACGAGAAAAAAAGTTTTAAAAACAAAAAAACAAATATTGCTAAAATGCTAAATGCTTTAGCATCTAAAATTCATAAACGTTCATTGGTTTTTATATTTTCAGATTTTATGGCAATTGACAATCCTGAAGATTTTGCCAATTCTTTCAAACATTTAAGACATCATTTACACGAAATTGTAGTTTTTGATGTTTCTCACCACAATCTTGAAAATCAATTAAATTTAAAAAACAAATATTACAATGTCGTCGATGTTGAAACAGGTGACTCTATTAAAATGCATCCAAAGCAAATTAAAGAAAAGTATATAACGGAAAGAAATTCTATGAAAAGTAAGATTCACAACTTGCTAAAACAACAAAAAGTAGACTTAATTAGCGCCGATATTGAAATAGGTTTTGATCAAATTTTACTCGAATATTTGTTGAAGAGAAAAAAAATATATTAAAAATCTATTTAATTGCTTGTTACTACAGACAAAAAAATTAAATTTACCGTCCATTTGGACCGGTAGTTCAGTTGGTTAGAATACCTGCCTGTCACGCAGGGGGTCGCGGGTTCGAGTCCCGTCCGGTCCGCATTAGCTCTCCATATTTATGGGGAGCTTTTTTTTATTTTTAACTTTAAAGTTTAAACTTTTAAAATTTGAATTTATATTTATGCTTAAAACTATAATATGAGTGAATCAGTACCAACGTTTGACCTCCCCCAAAACACTTCATCGAATTTTAACGAAAGACCTGTTTTATTAAAGGTTTTATGTGTTTTAAGCTGGATAGGCTCTGGAATACAAATAATTGTTTCTACTCTTTACTCTCTATTTATTAACGAAACTGTTAAGCAAGAAATGTTTAGTCTTCTCCCTAATCAAGAAATGATAGATATGTACAAAGATATTTTCAATTTAATGGACAAAACTTCCATTTGGTATCTAATACTATATTTAGGGAATGTTGCCTTTGTTTATATGATGTGGAATTTTAAAAAAATGGGGTTTTATGGCTACTGCTTAATTCAAGTACTTATTTTATTGGTTCCTTACAGTGTCAATCCATTTGATTTTAATCAACTATTAATTTCTGCCATATTTCCAATAATTTTCATCGTTCTATATGGTATGAATTTAAAGCATTTAAGAAACTAGTCTTTGGTCCCTAGAAAAGTGTAAGAAAGAATATTGGACCCCATTTGAAGTGCTTTAGTTCTAGTTTCTTCAGAGTCCTTATGAACGTCTGAATCTTCCCAACCGTCGCTTAAATCACATTCATAGTCGTAAAAACATACCAATCTTCCTTCATATATAATTCCAAATCCTGCAGAAGGCTTTTCGTCATGTTGGTGAATTTTAGGCAATCCTTCATTAAAGTCAAATTTTTGATGGTATATGGCATGCGAATAGGGCAGTTCCACAAAATCTAATTCGGGAAATATTTTTTTAATTTCTTTTCTAATAAAAGGATCCAGTCCGTAATTGTCCGAGATATGTAAAAACCCACCTGCAATTAAATAATTTCTTAAGTTGTTGATCTCTTGCTGATTCAATACAATATTTCCATGACCTGTTAAGTGAACAAATGGATAATTGAACAGCAAATTACTTCCAATTTCTACTTCATCGTAGATAGGATTAATGTTAGTCCCTATTTCTTTATTGGAAAATTCAATTAGATTAGTCAATGCTGTTGGATTAGCATACCAATCTCCCCCACCATTATATTTTAACAATCCAATTTTATATGTGTAGGATTGGCCAAAGCCAGTAAAAGTGTGTATAACAAGAATTAAAAAAAAAATAAATCTCATAGATTCCAATATAATTCCTTATTTAAAATCATCAAATAAGAATTTATAATCCATATTGTATTCAATTTTAGAAAAATCATTTTCTTCATAAAATAACGGCTTTCCATACTCCATCATTTTCTTTGATTTTGCAGCATCTTTTTCTTTGTAATACTTAGCATATTCCATTATCGCATATCTCAAAAATAATTGTTGAGATTCGGACATATATTTAAGACTGAATTTATTTTTTTCATATTCTTCCAATTTTGGAATACACAGTTTTAAATATTCTTTAGCATTGGTTTTATTTTTTGTAATTGTACAAAGTACCGAATAGAGTAATTTTGCTCCAATATCATCAGGATCAATATCACAAGTTTTTTTAGTTAGCCCTACAGCTTTGGAGTAAGTCTTGTCTGTTCCTTCTTGTAAGTAATTTTCTAGTTCTTCAATTATATTTATTTTAAAGTCGTTTAAAAATTCTTCAGCATCTTCTTTAAATAGATATTCTTTGTCTTTTTTTCGATATTTCGCAGCATAGGACAAAGCTGTTTTTCTAGCTTTAGGAAATTCTTCTGTGTATTTATGATCTTGGCTCATTTCATAACTAGCTTTTGATGCAAATAAATAGGGAAGAGGATCTTTTTTAGTTTTATCTTTAACGGTGTATTTTAAAGATTTATTGAAACAATTTTTATAGTCTTCGTTAACATACAATACCAATAAATTTTCATAGGTATTCTCAGTCTGAGAAATTACATTATTGCTCAATAGATTAACCATTAAATATAAAATGGTTACTAGTATAAGTTTTGATTTATTTATCATATAATAAGACTTATCAATTTCCATGCCTAAATTTTAGAGTTCTTTATACAGTTTTTTGCATTAAAAGTTTCGTATATCTTCTATAAATAATTTAAAGTTGATAATTTTGTATTATGAACTGGATTGGAAATAGAGTGTCTTATGAAGACCACAAAGATTTTTTTACTATGATAATCTCCTCTAAGACTGACCATTGGAAGATAATGGTTATGCTTATCTGGCTCTTTATTTGGTTGTCTTGTGGACTAGTAATATTTTATTTTTTATTTTTCACGAAAGAACTTCAAAACCAAAAGATTTATTTCTATACTTTTTTAGTTTTTTGGACCTATTTTCTATATAAAGTAGTAAGAGTATTGATTTGGAGACGGTTTGGAATTGAATTTATCAGAATTGATGAAGATAAATTTTCTGTCAAAAAATCACTTTGGGGATACGGAAGAGCAAAAGAATTTATTACCAGTAATATTAAAAAAATAAAATTGGCTCCATTGGATGAGAAATCGTTTTCCAAAGTTTTTAACGATTCTTTTTGGATAGTAGGTCAAGGGACAATTATTATTAATGCGCTTGACAAGGAATACAATTTTGGCTCTCAAATTTCCAAAGAGGATGGTAAGAAAATAGTCAAGATATTGAACTCCAAAATCAATAAATTAAAATCAGCTAGTTAATTCAAAAGCTACAGTTTTAATTCTTTTGGTTTTTTGATTTTCAATAATTTCTTCTAATACCATTGATTTTGCTGTTTCGCTTTGCATTACCTTTTCTACTGTATTAATTTCACCTATAGGAATATTTTTCTCAAAACATTTTTCAATTAAATCATCTGACAATATTTCCTTGGTTTTGGTATTTATAATTTCAAAGAGAAGTTTTCGACTTTCAACACGTTTTTGATTGGTTTTAAATCTATCTCTCCATTTACTTTCCATACAAATAATCTTTGAAAACACTTCATATTGATGATCTGTTCCAATTGCTAAAATTAATTTCTTTCCGTCTAAAGTAGTTGCCACTTCACCATAAGGAGCAATATTTGGATGTAGGGTGCCCAAAGGTTTTGCTTGGTGCCTAGCCATTAAGAAATTAGAAGATTGGTTCATGAGCGATGCAATTGCAGTTTCTTCCAGTGTTGTAGAGACTTTGTAAGCTCTTTTTTCCTTTGACTGTAATAGCATTGCAGTTAATATTCCTTCTTTGATTTGATGTGCAGCAAGAACATCAATTAATGCAACTGGCATTTTTGCAAATTCTTTTTCATTTCCAGTCATGTTTATAAAACCTGTTTCTGCCTGAAGCACTATATCAAAAGCAACTCTTTTAGAATTGGTTTTAAATCCTCCAATATGTGCATATATAATATTAGAATTTATTTTTTTACAATCTTCAAAATCCAGACTAAATTTAGCAGCATCTTCTCCTTTGAAATTAGTAATAATTATATCACAATTTTTTATTAAAATTTCTAGTTCTGTTCTATCTTTTTGGTTATTGAAATCTAAAAAAACATAGTTTTTATTATAATTAACTGAGCAGAAATAAGCAGATAAGTCACTTTTTTTTTCATTTGGAAGTTTCCATTTTCTCGTCACATCCCCATTAGTTGTTTTATTCTCTACTTTAACAACTTGTGCTCCAAGTTCAGAAAAAAACATTCCTACTGCAGGACCAGCTAACACACTTGATAATTCTAATACTTTTAAGTTCTTAAACATATTTGTTTTAATTAATGACTGTAATATAATTTCCTTTTAGCATATTTATTAATAAATTTCATTCTTTTAATGGCAAGTCAGAAAAAATTTGGAACTTTTAGTGGTGTCTTGACTCCTTCTTTACTAACAATATTGGGAGTCATTATGTACATGAGACTTGGTAGTGTTGTAGGTAATTCTTCTAGTATTCTACAGTTTATTAGTATCATATTTTTTGCTCATTTAATTTCTATAACTACTGGCCTAAGCGTTTCTTCCATTGCAACTGATAAAAAAATTGATAAAGGTGGTATTTATTACATGCTTACAAGAAGTCTTGGTCTTCCAATAGGTGGTGCTATTGGACTAACTATTTTTATTGCCACTGCATTTAGCATTTCACTTTATTTAATTGGTTTTTCAGAGAGTCTAATTCCGGTAATAAACGAAGATTGGGCTATTAACGGAATATCTACCAATAAACTTCGTTTGTTTGGTTCTTTTGCTTTAATTGTAGTTCTTGTAATTGCTTATATAAGTACAAGTTTTGCTCTAAAGATTCAGTATGTTATCTTGGGGCTAATTTTGCTCTCATTGGGATCTGTTTTTTTAGGTTCTTCGGAAGGTTTGAAAGTAGGTTCAGATATAATAGAATCTCCAAGTTTCGCTACACTATTTGGAATTTTCTTTCCTGCAGTAACTGGATTTACAGCAGGTGTTGCTATGAGTGGAGATTTAAAAAATCCTAAAATTTCTATTCCATGGGGAACCATGTTGTCAATATCTATAGGTTTAATTATTTACATATTACTTTCTCTTTTTATTTATTACAATATTGATGGACAATTCCTAAGGTCTAATAATAATGTATTAATAGAGTTTGGAGCTATTCCACTTTTAGTTCTTGGAGGTGTTTGGGGCGCTACTTTATCTTCTGCCTTGGGAGGTATCTTAGGAGGACCAAGAATACTACAGGCAATGTCATTGGACAATATAACTCCCAATATATTTGCCAAAGAATCGGGCCTAAATAAAGAACCTAGAAATGCCTTATTTCTTACTTTTATAATAGCTGAAATTGGTATTCTAATTGGTGAGCTGAATGTAATTGCAGAACTCGTTGCTATGTTTTATATGGCAGCTTATTTGTTTATTAATCTATCTTGTTTTTTAGAACAATTGTCTAGCCCTGATTTCAGACCAAAGTTTAAAATTCCCATATGGATTTCACTTTTAGGAGCAATTTCTACCTTGCTTTTAATGATTCAATTGAATCTTGGAGCTACACTGATTGCAGTTTTATTTATGATCATTTTTTGGTTTTGGTTATCTAAAAAAGACTTAGTGCTTGGAACAGGAGATGTATGGTTAAGTGTTTGGAATACTGTAGTGAAAACAGGCTTGAAAAATCTTCAGAAAAAGACAGTTCACAAAAGAAATTGGCAACCTAATATTTTACTCTTTAGTGGAGGAACTGCAAATAGGCCTCATTTAATAGATTTCGGAAAATCAATTATTGGAAGAGCTGGAATGGTATCTAATTTCGATTTGATTGAAACAAAATCTGCAAAAGTTTTATTTCCAAAGTCTCATCAAAATACCAAAGATGATTTGATAATAGACGATTCTATTTTTCATAGGAAGCTATATTGTCAAAATGTGTTTAAAGGAATCGAATCAATAGCTACAACTTATGGATTTTCAGGAATAGATCCAAATACTGTTTTAATGGGCTGGGCTAAGAATACCAAAGATCCAATTTGGTTTAGTGAAATGACTCAGAAACTCAAAGACTTAGATTACAACATACTTTATTTAGATTACGATGAGAAAAGAGGATTTGGAAATTTTAGTTCTATTGATTTATGGTGGAATGGATTTAATAAAGAAAATGAATTATCTCTTCAATTGGTTAAGTTTTTAAGATCTTCAAAAAAATGGAAAAAAGCTGTTCTCAAAATATATTTTGTCAATTCAAAAAACACTAATTCCGAAGAAATTGAAGCTAAAATAAGCTCTATCATTGATAGAAAACGAATGAATGCGGAATTTCAGGTAATCAATAATTATTTAGAGCAGAAAGATATAAATGAATATATAAGAGTTAAAAGTCATAAAACGGATCTTATTTTAATAAAAATACCGGAACTTGAACTAGGGACGGAGAAAAAATTTATTCAATCTTCAAATGACTTATTTGGTGAAATAGGTTCTGCATTATTTCTTGAAGCATCTAATAGTTTTAAAGACGATTATAAAACTGAAATTAGTGCAAAGACTATTAAAAATCCAAAAAACATAGTTCTTAAAGAAAAAATTAGTGGTTCCTTAATTAGAACTTATGACAATAATTTTGACCATCAAACTAGTTCTTGGCACCAACAACTAAAGCAACTAAATCAAACTTTTATTAATGATCTCCAATCCTCAATTGTTAAATTTGAAGAATACTATATTAATGTCTACAACAAATCTAAATTATTAGATGAATTAAAAATACATTTATACAATACCGATAAAGTAAAAAATATTGCAGATGATTTAGAATATAGTACTTTAAAAAACATTGAGAAATATTTTAATCTAATCAATAGTTTTTTATCAAATATTCCTTCAAATATCAACTTTAGGTATTCTTTAGAATTTCTTGAAAATAAAAATTTCTCGATTAGTGCTTACAGCCAAAAGTTAAAAACTAGTTATATAAATGGTGGTAAAGATACTTTTGTGATTTTACCAGCTGTTAAATTAATTGATTTCCATCTTAAAAATAACTTCGTACTTCATTTTGATCAACTTTTAAGAATTTTTGGTAGCATTCATATTAGATATATTAATTCTTATAAGGATTTTATTAGACAAGAACAGAAGAAGGAAATTCTTTCTGTATTAAATGCGATTAATAGAGAGGTTTTCTCTGAATTAAATGAAGAACTAAATTTATTAGTTACCAAGCTCATAAATGCTGTGATAAAAGATGTTGGTGAGAACAATGTCAAGTTGTTAGTAGAAAATAGAGAAGATAATTTCAATCCTAAAACTTACAGGAAAAAATGGAACCAATTAGAGGAATTTCCTTTTGGATTGTCTAAGAACGTATTTGTATTCCATAATTTAAAAGCTCTGTACTGTTGCTCTACCATAATTGAACATTTGGCAACTAAACAAATAAATGAGCTATCCATAATTCTTAATAAAAATACTTTTATTCAAATTGAAGAATTACTCAATATTTCCGCTAAAAAATCAGCACTAAAAAAACAAATAGATATCAATAATTGGATTGATAAATTAGAAAGAACTTTCGGAAGCATTATAAGATCCTTAGAGCCTAATAATTGGATGATTAGTAACGAGGATATTTTTGAGAAAATACCATCTGAAATTAATTTATATTCTCCACAAGACATAGATAATTTCCCTTCCAAACAAAATGATTTAATTGAAAAACAATTCAATTTGCAAAGTAGTTTACAGTTCTTGTATAGTGAAAATATTATATTCCCTATTAGCAATGCATCAAAGGATTATAAAGATTGGTTAACAGAAGAATTCGAAGAATTAACTAGTTCTTTTAAACTTGTAGTATTTACCATGGACAATCAAAAAAGTTCAGAACTATTAAAAGATGCTAATAAAAAATTGATTTTAAAAATTAAAGAATTTAAAAAGACTTCTATCTTGAAAAAGGAGAGGTTGAACTCCTATTTTGAGGATTTGAAAATAAGTACTAGAAAATTTTCTGATTACCATTTCCTATTATCTAACGAATCTAAAAAGTATGTGGAATCAAGTTCTTCCTCTTCCAAATCAGGATTGGTTAATATTCAAAATTTTATTTCCGAAAAATTCTTGTCTTTTGTTGACTTGGTTTCTATTGAAGAGCCAGCAAAAGAAATACGTTCACAGTCTGATAAAATTAAAATAATTAGAAATTTTGTCCAAGACTGTAATCCTTCGAAAACTCAACTAGACGATCTGCCAAAATTATATCTTCAGTTATTTACTAAAGGTTCAAAACCCAACAGCTTTTTTTCTGAATTTATAGAAAACAAGATTTACAATATCAAAAAATCTCTTGCTTCAAAATCTATAAAAAGTCAAAACGTTATTGTGGTTTCTGGAGAATCTAAATCAGGAAAAACATATATTCTTAACAACCTTATAGAATCCTTGAATAAAAAGAATTGTTTTGCGGTTGATCCTCCCAATAATATTTCATATAGATCTGTCGAAAAGCAATTACCAAAGCTGTTGCATAGGGTAAATGATGACTCTTCCAAAATAATTAATTTGGAGGAACTAGATAGTGGATCTATTGTTTTCTTAAATGATTTTGATTTATGGTGGAGAAAAAATACCAATGGATACAATGCAATTAACAAATGGTTGGATATTTTTAAACACTACCAAACTAAATTAGTGTTTATTATTGAAATAAATAAAAACTTCCTCCAACATCTAAAAATTAATTCTGAGATTGACAACCATGTTTCAAAATATATTTCTACCGTTGATTTCTCTAAAAAACAATTGGAAAGTATTGTGAAATATAAAAACAGTCTTGCAGGAATAGACATTTATAGCAAGGGCAATAAAATCAACTTTTCAAAGTCTTTAAGATCTGCATTGAATTTTAATAAAATTAATACAATTACCAATGGTAATATAGGTTGGTTTAATAATTTTTGGATAGCTTCAATCGTTAAAAATGAAACCAATAGTTTTGAATTTTCTAATGACTTTAAAACCACCTTTCCAGATGTTTTAAATAATGTAGAAATTATTGTTTTGCTCCAAATTTTTCTTCACAAAAAAATAGATTTAAAATATCTTAAAGAATATTTTTCTTCATGGGATGAGGCATTAATAGCTGAATATATATCTTTTTTTAAAGCTGAGAATATTCTCTCTTCAGAAGGCAGCCATATAGAGATTAGTCAATACGTTCTACCGTATTTACATTTGTATTTTAGTAATAAAAATTTAATTGCCCATTGACAGTATTGCCTTACATATTTAATTTTATTTTTCAGCTATTAATTCTGTTGGGGTCAATTATTCTGCTAAGAAGATTTTTGACATTTTCATTAAAAAGTAAGCCGTCCTATAAAAAGTATATATTTTTTTACGATGTCCTTGTTTACCTCATTTGGATCTTATTTATCTTTTTAAAAGTTGCAGACGTAGTTAATGAGAATATTGTAATTGCAGGTAGTGTTGTGCTAATACTACTTGCTTTACTGTGGGAATATCTTAAGAATTTATTTCTTGGGATAATTTTTGCTTTTCAGTATGGATACATTTTAGGTAATAACCTTTTAGTTAATGGTAAAGAGGGGAAATTAGTTTCTTATTCTTCTTCTTATTTTGAAATTTTAACCATTAAAGGAGAGAGGCTAAAAATTAAATACAAAGAAGTTTTCAGGGGAAGTTTTGAATTATTTAAAGGCAATTTAAAAAGAGTATATAGTAGAATACCCATCAATGAAAAATCTAATACTAAAGAGATACAGCTTAAAATAATGAATCATCCACTTTTTATATTAAATAATAATTTTGATTTTTTTCAAGAATCTGATGGCGATGGTCAACGTTGGTTTTGTTTTTATTTCCATGTCATGGACTATAAAGATGCTATAACTATAAATGAATATATTGACAATCTTTAGTCTAATAATTCTTTACCCTATATTAGTATTTTATTATGGGAAACACTTTTGGAAATTTATTTAAACTAACATCTTTTGGAGAGTCGCATGGTTCCATGATTGGTGGAATTATAGAGGGTTGTCCAGCAGGATTAGAAATAAATAAGGGTCTAATTCAAAAAGATTTAGATAGAAGAAAACCTGGACAAAGCAAAGTAACTAGTCCTAGAAAGGAAGACGATAAAGTTCAATTGCTTTCCGGAATTTTTGAAGGTAAATCTACAGGAACTCCCATTGGATTTTTAATTCCAAATATCAATTCTAAATCTCAAGACTACAGCAATATTAAAGATGTATTTAGACCATCTCATGCGGATTATACTTATGAAGAAAAATATGGTCTAAGAGACTATCGTGGTGGGGGAAGATCTTCTGCTAGAGAAACTGCCTGTAGAGTTGTTGCTGGTTCGATAGCCAAACAATTATTAAATAATTATGGAATTAAAATTTCAGCCTATGTTTCAAGTATTGGAAATATTTTTGCAGATGAAAAGAACATGGATTTAAATAAAGATTACGATTCAAATATTGTAAGATGTCCTGATAATGATGCCTCTGAAAAAATGATAAATTTAATTACTGAGCTAAAATCCAAAGGAAATACTGTCGGTGGACAAATCAAGTGTATTATAAATGGAGTTAAGCCTGGATTGGGGGAGCCTGTTTTTGATAAATTACATGCAGATTTAGGCAAAGCAATGCTTTCTATAAATGCAGTAAAGGGTTTTGAGTATGGTTCAGGATTTAGTGGTTCAAAAATGACTGGTTCTGTCCATAACGATGAATTTATAGTTGAAAATGGCAATGTTTCTACTAAAACAAATAATTCAGGAGGAATTCAAGGTGGTATTTCCAATGGAGAAGAGATATATTTTAAAGTTGCTTTTAAGCCAGTTGCAACTATTATGAGCAAACAAAACAGCATAGACAAAGAAAAAAACAATGTGGAGTTGAGTGTTAAAGGAAGACACGATCCTTGCGTAGTTCCTAGAGCTGTCCCTATTGTGGAATCTATGGCGGCTATAGTATTGGCAGATCATCTTCTAAGAAATAGAACAAGTAAGCTATAAAATTTATGAAAAAGAAAATACCACTTTATATTCAAATTATAATTGGACTTGTTTTAGGATTGGCGTATAGTATTTTGGCCACAGTTCAAGGGTGGATTGATTTCACTCAAGATTGGATTTCTCCATTTGGTCAAATATTTATAAATGCTTTAAAATTATTAGCAGTTCCATTAGTTTTAGTATCCTTAATTGTTGGAATTGCCTCTATGAATAATATAAGAACTCTTGGTAAAATGGGAGGAAAATCAATATTCATTTATATCTCTACTACTGTTATTGCGATTATAATTGGTTTGTTTTTGGTAAATACAATTCAGCCTGGCAAATTCATCAATGATGAAACTAGAGTAAAACTGGTAGAGAAATACTCCAACAAATCTCAGGAAAAGTTAGAGGTGGCAAGTGCTACAAAGAAAAATGGTCCTTTACAGCCATTAGTAGATTTAGTTCCAAGTAATTTTGTGGTAAGTGCTTCAGACAATAGGAATATGCTTCAGGTAATCTTTTTTGCTATTTTATTTGGAATTGCTATGGTCATGATTCCAGAAAGCAAATCCAATCCTGCTAGAGTGTTTTTTGAAAGTGTAAATGAAATTATTCTTAAGATTGTTGATATTATCATGTTGTATTCTCCAATTGGTGTTTTTGCATTATTGGCTGGGGTTTTGGTACAAGTTTCTGAAGGAGACTTAAATTTTGCTTTTCAAATTTTATCTGGCTTAGGTATTTATAGCCTCACTGTAATTATTGGATTAGCTATAATGGTATTTGTAGTTTATCCATTTTTGATTAGACGATTTGCCAAAGTTAAATTCATTCGATTTATTAAAGCCATTTCACCAGCACAACTTCTGGCTTTTTCTACAAGTTCTAGTGCAGCAACCCTGCCATTAACTATGGAAAGAGTAGAAGAAGAATTAGGGGTTTCAAAAAAGGTTTCAAGTTTTGTATTGCCTTTAGGAGCAACAATAAATATGGATGGGACTAGTTTGTATCAAGCAGTAGCTGCCGTTTTTATTGCACAATCGTTTAATATTGATTTATCTATGACCGATCAGCTTTCGATTCTAGTCACAGCTACTCTTGCCTCCATAGGCTCTGCAGCAGTTCCAGGCGCTGGATTGGTAATGTTGACTATTGTTCTTGGTTTATTTCCTCAAATTCCAGTGGAAGGAATTGGTCTTGTTTTTGCAGTAGATAGAATTTTAGATATGTGTAGAACAACTGTAAATGTTACTGGAGATGCAACTGTTGCTGCCATTGTTGCTTATTCTGAAAATGAAATTAAAATTGTTGATTAATAGAATTAACATATACTTAATTATCTTGTTTTTATTTTTTCATGGAAATTTTTTAGCCCAAGATTCACAATGCGATGAAGAAATTCCATCTAGTGTAGAAAAACTATTTACAAAAGCAAAGAATTATAAAAAGTACGATTATAAAAACAGAATAAAATTTCTTCTTGAAACTTTAAGTTTAGAAGAAGATTGCATTCCTTGTATTTGGGAATTGGCCAAATCTTCATTCAGACGAAAATATTCTGTTGGAGGAAGTATGGATTTTCCTAAAAAATATTTTCTTGAGTTGGAGCGTCTTTGTCCGACTTACCATGCAGATATTTATTATTATTTAGCGCTAATATCTTACCAAGATAAAAACGATTGTGACGCAGTTAAATATTTTCAGAAATTCTTAGAATTTCCAATAGATAATAAAAAAAGAATATCCTCTGTTTATGCCAATCAGAAATTATATGTCAATGCTTCTTTAGAAATGTCTAATTTTTACTGCGACTTTTATTCAAATCCAGTTCCCTTTAGTCCAAAAGTTCTTAAAAATATTTCTTCTTCAGAAAAAAATGAAATTCTTCCGGTCATCTCCCCAGATAACGAGCAAATATATTACACTATTGAATTTGACGATTATGTTAAAGGAGATTTTGCTGTACATCACGAGCAACTGTTTGCTTTTGGAGAACGAGAAAGTTTTAGAGACGATTTCAACAAAGGAGAACCTTTAGAATTGCCTTTTAACCAAGGCCCAAAATATGGTGGAGCATCAATATCTTTGAATAATAAAGAGATGTATATATGTGCTTGTAATAAAAATGGTGGATACTTTAACTGTGATATATTTTCCTCCAAAAAAGAAAAAAAAACATTAACTCTAAAAAAAGAAAATATTGAATACGATACCTCTTTTTACAGGTGGTCAGCTTTAGAAAATTTAGGTCCTAATATTAATGGTCCTCAGACATGGGAAGCACAACCATCTTTATCTGGTGATGGTAATACTTTGTTTTTTTCCTCTGCTAGACCAGGTGGTATTGGCAAAACTGATATTTACTATTCTAATAGAAATGAAGATGGTACTTGGTCCAAAGCCAAAAATATTGGAAGACCTATAAACACTGAAGAAAGTGATAAATCTCCATTTATACATACCGATAGTAGAACTTTATACTTTGTTTCTGAATCTTCTGATTATCGTTGGGGTGCAGGAGGATTTGATATTTTTTATACCAAACAAAATTCTGAAACCAATATCTGGGATGAACCAAAAAATATTGGATTCCCTATAAATAGTGAAGAGTCGGAAGAATCTTTAATTGTTAGTGTGGATGGACACTACGGCTATTTTTCTTCTACTAGAAAAGATGGTTTGGGAGGAAAAGATATATTTTACTTTGAAATTCCAGAAAAAGCAAAGCCAGATAAAATTGTTTTAGCTAAGGGAAAGGCAAATTTAGACAACGAAACAAAAATAGTTTTAAGAGACGAAAAAGGGAATAAAACCGAGCAGACTTTTAATGTGGATCAAGAAGGAGATTTTGTAGCTATTGTTAATGTGGAAAATATTGAAGGAAATGCATTATTACAGGTAGAAAATGAAGGAAGTGCGTTTGAATCTTTATTAATATCTGAAAACGATATCTCCAATACGATTATTAAGGATAAGTTAATTGAGACCGAAAAAATAGAAAAGGGCAAGTCATTTACCTTAAACGATATACTTTATGAGTCCAATTCTTCTAAGCTTAAAGAAGCTTCAAAAATTGTATTAGATGGTTTTATAGATTGGTTGAAAAAATCTGAAGAAATTAATATAGAGATACAAGGACATACTGACGATATTGGTCCTGATAAAGCAAATTTAGCTCTGTCTATGGACCGAGCATTTAGTGTAATGGAGTATTTATTGAACAATGGAATTGAAAAAGATAGGTTAAGATTTAAAGGTTATGGAGAAACAAACCCAAAAGTCCCCAATAACTCAACTAAGTCAAGGGCTATTAATAGAAGAACAGATTTTTTAATATTTTAGATTATGTTTTTAGAAAGTAAAGTTCAAAATTCACAACAGTTAGGATGGATTGAAGTCATTTGTGGCTCTATGTTTTCTGGAAAGACCGAGGAATTAATAAGAAGATTAAAAAGAGCAGAATTTGCCAAGCAAAAGACTTTGATATTTAAACCTTCTACTGATGTTAGGTATAGCGAAAGTAAAGTTGTTTCTCATGACTCTAATGAAATTATTTCTAAGTCTGTAAGTTCCTCCAAAGAAATCATACAATTATCTAAGGATATTGATGTGGTAGCATTGGATGAGGCCCAGTTTTTTGATGATGGGATTGTTGATGCATGTAATGAATTGGCCAATGGTGGAAAAAGAGTAATTGTAGCTGGACTAGATATGGATTATGAAGGCAATCCTTTTGGTCCTATGCCTAATTTAATGGCCATTGCTGAATTTGTTACCAAAGTACATGCGATTTGTACAAAAACTGGAAATTTAGCTAATTACAGCCATCGAATTTCTAAAAGTAAGGACTTAGTACTACTTGGAGAGAGAGAAGAATACGAACCATTAAGTAGACTTGCTTTCAAAGAAAATTTTAATAAATAATTAAAAAACATTGATTTTTTATTGAAAATGACTGAAAAATGGCCAAAAATCATCAAAAAGTGGCAAAAAACCATTAAAATGTCATTAAAATTGCCAAAAATTGAAGTTTTATGAAAAAATCAAATTTTAAATTCTGGCAAGGATATCTTGGTATTTCGGTTTTTGTGATTTTTAATACAATTGCTATGCTCTTCTATCCTGGTGGCACCTATTTAGATCCAAGTACTGAGGGTTATCACTTTTTTTATAATTTTTTTAGTAATCTTGGAGAATGGACAGCTAGAAACGGTGAGATAAATACTTTTTCTGCCTCATTATTTAATTCTTCTTTAATAATATTTGCCCTTTCTTATTTCTTATTTTTCATTTCTTTTTTAAAGCTTGAAGTAAAATATATTAATAGTAAATGGCTTGTTTATTTTTTGATAGCTAGTATTTCTATTTCCATTTTATCTTTTATATTTATTTCTGTTTTTTCAGCGGAAGAAACCTCTAAATTTTGGCATTTAGTATTTGTAAAGATGGCATTTAGAACTCTTTTTATTCATGCTGTTTTACAAACCTATACTGTAATTAAAATTCCAAAATTTGATCAATTTATTTCCTTAGCTACTCTTGGCTTTACCATCTTACTTTTTTTATTTTTAATTGTTATGGATTTTGGTCCTAGTGCTCATGGAAGCCAAGAAGGTCTTTTTGTCCAAGTAACAGCTCAAAAGACCATAGTTGTTGGTATCATGATTTATTTTTTCTTTCAAATAAGATCTGCTTTACGTCTTTCAAAAGAGTAAGTTTTTCGCTATATTGTAGGTAAATGAAAAAATATTTTCTTTTATTATCAATTAGCCTTTTGTCTTATGCTAATCTTCACTCTCAAACTGCAATTGATTCTGCTTTAAATAATATGAATGTAGATTCTATTCATGATTCTACTAAATTATGGAAGCTATACAAAGCTACAGCTCCTATGACTTATGAAAATCCAGATTCTACAATTAAATTACTGGACATAGGTTTAAATAAATTAGAATCTTCTAATCAGCTTTTTGAATCTGACAGTAATAAAAGTATTTCTAAAAATTATTTTAGAGGTGCTTTTTATAATTTAATAGGTATATGTTATTATTTATTAAAAAGAGAAAGTGAATGTTTGGATATGTGGCTTAAGACTGAAAAGATTTGTATAAAACGAAATGACACTAGTTTTTTATTAAGAATTAATAATAATATTGCTATTGTTTATTCTTCTACTGGAAGAGATAAAGAAGCACTTAAAATTTTTACTAATAATAAGAAGATTTACGAAACAAAAAAAGATACAGGGGGCATAATCACTTCTTCAATTAATATTTCTACTATTATTAAAAATAATGATTCTATAGTTTTGTTATTAAATAATGCCTTGGATTTAGCAATATCTGCGGACCGTTCTAATTCCTTTACTAACATATATGCTAATTTGGCAGGAACATATTTAGATACCAACTCTAAAAAAACATTTAGCCTTAAAAAGGCTAAAGCATGTCTCGACAGCTTAATCCTATATGCTAATGAACAATCCGACGTTGAGTCTAAGATTCTATATTACGGTACTATTTCCGAATACTACACGTTAAAAAACCAATACAATTTAGCTTTAAAAAATGCAAAAAAAGGAGCTGAATTAAGTAAGCAAATGACTGGACTTACTGCTCCAGAATTGCTATCAAGACTATATGAAATTCATAAAAAATTAAAAAACTATAAAAAAGCTAATTTTTATTTGGAACAAATGGTAGAAAATAAAGATAGCTTGGAAAAGTTAAGTGCAAATGAAGATGTTGCAAAATATGAATCTGAAAAAGAATTTGAAGTAAAACAGCAATTGGACAGTTTAAAACATCTAGATGAAATTAGGATACAGCAAGCAGAAACCAAAGCCAAAGAAGAAGAAATTAAAACACAAAAGATTATAGAATCAGTACTTTTTGTAGGAATATTACTAGTTATTGGATTTTTAGGATTCGTCTACAAACAACTTAATACTACCAAAAAACAGAAAGTAGTTATAGAGGAAAAGCAACAAGAGATTTCAGATAGTATTAATTATGCCAAAAGAATTCAAGATGCAATGATGACCTCGTCTGTTTATTTGAAAGATACGCTCCCTAAAAGCTTTATTTTTTTCAAGCCAAAAGATGTTGTTTCCGGAGATTTTTATTGGATATACAAAGACCAAGAAGAAAATATTTTTTTTACCGTAGCTGACTGTACTGGTCATGGTGTTCCTGGTGCTTTTATGAGTATGATAGGAACTTCTTTACTGAATGAAATTATTATAGAAAAAGGAATCAAAGACACAGATAAAGTTCTATATGAAATGCGAGCTCAGATTATAAAATCTTTAGGCCAAGAAGAGGAAGGGGCTCAAAAAGATGGAATGGATATTTCTTTATGTAAGCTCAATATGAAAAATAAAACAGTAGAGTTTTCAGGGGCCCATAATTCTTTAATTCATATTAGTGGAGAAGAATTAAAAACCTTTCGTGGGGACCATCAGCCAGTGGGTTTACTATTAGGGGACAAAAAGCCATTTACAAAGCACAAAGTAAAGTTAAAGAAAGACGATATGCTTTATATTTATTCAGATGGCTACCAAGACCAGTTTGGTGGAGAAAGAGGAAAGAAGTATATGGCAGCTAAATTTAAAAATCAGCTTTTAAAAATGAGTAAAGAAACCGAAGACCAACAGCTATCTTTACTAGATCAAGAATTTTCTTCTTGGATTCAAGATTACGAACAAATAGACGATGTTTGTGTTATGGGGGTCAGGGTTATTTAATATATTTATTCATTGAATTTTTCCAAAAATATTTTAATCTTTTTATTTTTTCTTTTTGGCTTTTTAAAAGGCATTTCACAGTATAAATCAGATTCTCTTTTAAGTATTTGGAACGATTCTTTGCAACCGGCTTCTAGAAGATTGGAATCTGTAAGTTCTTATATAATGAATTTAAAGTCCACAAAAGCAGATAGTGCTTTAAAGATTGCAGATCATATGTATCAATATGCTTTTCATGAAAAAAATGACAAATATTCTGCTAAGGCATTAAATTTAAAGGGAGTTTGTTTATCTGTTTTAAATAGAAATACAGAAGCTTTAAATGCCTATCGCAGTTCTTTAAAAATATATTCAAGCATATATGATACACTTGGGATTATTACAGAGAATAATAATATAGGAATTCTTTATAATAAAAGCGGAAAAACAAAAGAGGCATTAGAAATATATAAAGACAATCAAAAGTTGAGTAGAATTATTTCTGATACGTTATCTATGGCTTGTACTAATATAAATATGGCTTTTTTACTGGAGATGGATAATTACGATAGTTCAGAAATTCTAATCTATCAAGCTAATGAATTAGCTGAAAATATAGAAAATGACTATGAGTCTTTTGCATTTACAAATTATATTCTTGGGTATTATAATTTCAGAAAAATAAGTCAAGAAAAAGCATTTTTTATTGATAGTGCAATGAAGTATTTAAGTACTAGTTATAAGATTTATCAAAAAAATGAAAACCTCCAAGGGATGGCATTTTACTATGAGGGAATAGCAGAAATAAAATTTGCACTTCGAGAACTTGATAGTGCTTTATTTTATATCGACAAGGCGCTTAGTTTAGTAAAGAAAATTAAAGGTAAAGGAATGCCAGGTAATATAAATGGTGCCTTATTTTATTGGATTCCATTTGATATTTCTACTTCTCAGACCTCGAGTTTATTTTATTTCAAATACTACATATACTCTGTAATGAAAGACTCAGAAAAAGCTTTAGAGTTTTTTGAGAGATACCACGCTCTAAAGGATAGTGTAGATAAAACAAGTGCCAAAGAAGATTTAGTGAAATACGAATCTGATAAAGCTTATGAAATAAAAAAACAACTGAACGATATTAAACATGAACAGGAGATAAAGTCTCAGAAAAAAGTTCAAATAGTTTTATTTACGGGAATTATAATTGTAGTATTTTTCTTAGTATTCATTTACAAACAACTTAATACTACCAAAAAACAGAAAGTAGTTATAGAGGAAAAGCAACAAGAGATTTCAGATAGTATTAATTATGCCAAAAGAATTCAAGATGCAATGATGACCTCGTCTGTTTATTTGAAAGATACGCTCCCTAAAAGCTTTATTTTTTTCAAGCCAAAAGATGTTGTTTCCGGAGATTTTTATTGGATATACAAAGACCAAGAAGAAAATATTTTTTTTACCGTAGCTGACTGTACTGGTCATGGTGTTCCTGGTGCTTTTATGAGTATGATAGGAACTTCTTTACTGAATGAAATTATTATAGAAAAAGGAATCAAAGACACAGATAAAGTTCTATATGAAATGCGAGCTCAGATTATAAAATCTTTAGGCCAAGAAGAGGAAGGGGCTCAAAAAGATGGAATGGATATTTCTTTATGTAAGCTCAATATGAAAAATAAAACAGTAGAGTTTTCAGGGGCCCATAATTCTTTAATTCATATTAGTGGAGAAGAATTAAAAACCTTTCGTGGGGACCATCAGCCAGTGGGTTTACTATTAGGGGACAAAAAGCCATTTACAAAGCACAAAGTAAAGTTAAAGAAAGACGATATGCTTTATATTTATTCAGATGGCTACCAAGACCAGTTTGGTGGAGAAAGAGGAAAGAAGTATATGGCAGCTAAATTTAAAAATCAGCTTTTAAAAATGAGTAAAGAAACCGAAGACCAACAGCTATCTTTACTAGATCAAGAATTTTCTTCTTGGATTCAAGATTACGAACAAATAGACGATGTTTGTGTTATGGGCGTAAGAATTATTTAACTTTAAAAAATTGTATAAAGTATTTTCAAGAATTATTTATTTAATACTAGGCTTAGTATTTGCCATTGTAATTATTATTTACGGGACTATCAGCCTTAGCAAACCCTCTAATGATGGTAAAGTAGTAGTTGACGATATATTAGAGAAAGTTTCCATTAAAAAAGACCAATGGGGAATTCCCCATATAGAAGCCAAAAATCAGCACGATGCACTTTTTGCTTATGGATATACTGTTGCCAAAGACCGTTTGTTTCAAATGGATATTCAAAGAAGGTTAGCTAGGGGAGAGCTTTCAGAAATTTTAGGTGAGGACTTAATAGAAATTGATAAAATGTTTAGAACTTATTTAATTTCTTATAAAGCAAAGCAATACCTTTCAGACACTTCTAAAATTAGTTCAGATGCACTAAAATATATTGATGCCTATATTCAAGGCGTCAATTATTTTATAAAAACCGGACCTAAAACCATAGAGCATCGCTTAATCAGAGAGGAAGTAAGACCATTTGATAGATTGGATGTAGCTAGTATGACTATTTATATGTCTTTTTCACTAATGGATGGTATTCGTAGAGATATGCTTTTTTCTATGCTGAAAGAGAAAATTTCTAAATCTGATTTGGCAATAATTTTTCCAGATTATGCAGATAATAATTTTTTAACCATTATGGAAGAGCAAATAGATTCTATTCCAAAAAGAAGTTATTCTAATGAAGAGCAAATGAGCGATTCTGCATATGAAAAGTTAATTTCTTATTTTGATTTAACAGAAAAAGTTACTGGTCTTGTTCCCCCATTTCATGGAAGCAATTCGTGGGTTCTTTCTCCCTCTCGTTCATCAAGTGGAAATGCAATTTTAGCCAACGACCCACATATTGGTCTTTCTAAGCCTGATGTGTGGTACGAAGCTCATATTTCTTATCCTGGATATAATAATTATGGTTACTATATACCTACAATTCCTTTTCCGTTAATTGGTCATGACGATTTTAAAGCATGGGGAATGACTATGTTTGAAAATGATGAAGTAGATCTTTACAAGGAAACTTTTAATCCTGAAAATGAAAACCAAGTTTTTTTTGATGGGAAGTGGATAAATTCTCAAGTAATAAAAGAGCAAATAAAAGTTAAAGATAATAGCCCAGAAGATTTAAACATTAGAGTTACTTCCCATGGCCCAATTATAAGTGATTATATCGATGGATATACAGGCTCTCCATTGGCTTTTTCTTGGGTTTTTTACAATTTAGAAAATCCTTTTTTTGACATGCTTTATGAAGTTACAACAGCCAATGATATTATTGATTTTCAATCCTCTGTTTCTAAAGTTACGTCTCCAGGTTTAAACTTTTCCTACGTAGACAAGCAAGGAAATATTGCATGGTGGGCAACTGGTAGATTACCTGTAAGAGATTCAAATATTAATGCAAAGTCTATTTTAGATGGAAGTAATCCAAATCATAACATAAAATCTTATGTTTCTTTTGAGAACAATCCTCAAATGATTAATCCAAAAAGTGGAGTAATTATAACAGCCAATAATTTACCAACAGCCAATGAGATTGAATCCATTCCTAGACTAGATGGCTATTTCAGATCTACAGATCGAGCCCATAGAATATACCAGCTTTTAGCCCAACAAGAAAAATGGTCATCCGAAGAACTAAAAAAAATACAGAATGACGATTTTCTTTTTTCTGGATTAAGTATCAATAAAGAAATAATTACTGCCTTGAAGCCCCTTGCTAGTCAATTTTCAAGTTCTGAAAGTAAAGCATATGAGTTCTTAGAACAATGGGATGGATACATGCCACTTGACTCAAAAGGAGCAAGCATTTTTCAATTAACAATTTATCACGTTTTAAAGGCTGCTTTAGAACCTACTTTGGGAAAAGATTATTTTAGGATTTATATGAATAATTTAGACCATTGGGATTTTTTTAAAAATTTTATCTTTAAGAAAATAGTTCCTTTCCAAGGGGATTCTTTTCAAATTAATGAGAAATTAAGTAATGAACTCATCTATAATGGTTTTGTAAATGCTGTAGATGAAATTATCTATAAATTGGGAGAAGATATTAATAATTGGGATTGGGGAAATATTCATACTATTAACTACGAGCATCCATTGGGGAAGGTAAGTCCATTGGATTATATATTTAATCTTGGTCCATTTCCAATTCCAGGGGCAAACAATGTAATTAATAAATCTATGTCCACTCCAGGAAATCACGATTACAAAGTAACTTCTTTACCATCTACAAGAAGATTAATTGACATTGGCAGTCCGGAAAATTCTTATTCAATTGTGCCAAGTGGTAATTCAGGAAATTTTTGGAGCGATCATTATGACGATCAACTAAATCTTTTTCTTAACGGTAAGTATAGAAAAATAAACTTTTCTAAAGGACAAATTAATAGCAACTTAAGTCATGAATTACTATTGATACCAAACTAATTTTATTGAATTTATTTTATAATTAATTTTTTAGTGGTCACAAAATGATTGGTCAGATTCTCGATTTTGGCTATATATACACCTTTGGAAATTTGACTCAGGTTAATCTTTAACTCACTAGAACTATTTACCTGATTATTATAAAATATTTCTCCTTGTGGATTAAATATTTTTAAATGGTATTTTTTAATTGAACTCTTAAAACTGAATTCACCGTTAGAGGGATTTGGGTAAAGGATTATATCATCTTTTAAAATATCATTTGTTAAAGCTGGCACATCTGTTATTTTTGAAATACCACTACTAGTAGTTACCCAAACTTGATCTTGATTGTCTATAATTAAATCGGTTATAACTGGTCCTATTAAGCCATCACTAGCATTAAAATCTACCCAACTATAACCATTGTACATTGCCACACCTCCATCTAATAAGTAATCTATATAAATCCCCACCCATAATAAGTTTCTAGAATCAAATCCTAAACCCATTACCGGATTTAAAGTGTCAGGAGGGGGTAGTAAATACATCTGGGTATAGTTATTATGTAAAATATTTTGATTGTTAAATACAGAAAGTCCAGAAGAAGTTCCAACCCACTTTTTATTTTGATTGTCAATAGCTATTGAGTTTACAATATTGTTTAGTAGCCCATCATTAGAATTGTAAACAGTAAAATTATTACCATCAAATTGTATTAATCCTCCAAAACCTGATCCCATCCATACGTCTTGGTTGCTGTCAAAAGATATGTATTGAATTCCACCAAAAGGTATGCCATCTGACATATTATAAGATGTGAAGTTAACTCCGTCAAAAATGGTCAATCCATCGTATTCTCCAATCCAAATTCTACCGTCTGAAGACTCTGTAATATATTTTACTCTATTATCTCCAAGACCGTCCGTTGTAGTATAACTAGTCCATGTAGAATTAGAATATTTACAAATACCAAAATCTGTTCCAACCCATAAATCTCCGTTAGACATTGTTTTAATAGCTGTTATGGTGTTGCTTATTAATGCTGTATCGGTGGTGGTTGTAATATTGGTCCAGTTAACTCCATCAAATTTGGATATACCATTTTGAGTTCCAAACCACATAACTCCACTCCCTTGGCTAGTTGCACAAAGTACATTATTGTCAACTAATCCATCGGCAGTTGTATAATTGGTAAAAGTTTGTCCTAAAGAATTTAAACATGAGAATATTAGCAGTAAAAAAGTTAAATTTTTCATTTTAGTTTTTAATAATTTTTTGAATGGAAATATTTTGAGAATTCTTTAAAAGAACTAAATACATTCCATTTTTTAAGGTGGAGGTGTTCAGTACAATTTCATTTTTACCAGATTCTATCATTTTCTCTTTTATTATTTTGCCATGAATGTCGTAAATAAAAACATTTGTTTTCTTCTTATTATCTAAAAAAATATTTAACCTATTTTGGAAAGGATTTGGATAACATTTGAATTGAAATTGGTTATTTTGACCAATGCTTGCAAAATCGTTATTGTAATTAAAAGAAGGAGTGTTGTATACAAAAGGGCCAGTTCCGTTAGGAATTCTTGCATAGGAAACATTGGTGGATTGGTTTGGAAAGGTAATAGAATCAATAATTTGACCCAAAGAATTAGAAAGAACGATTTGTTCTCCATTATTAGAAAGTCTAAAATTAGTATGTAATCCACCTTGATTGCTTCTTTCATCTGCCCATAAAATAAGATACCCATTAGCTGGCAAACTGTAATTTGGCAGTCTCCACTTTTGTAAATTATTAATGTTGTCAGTTATAAATAAATCGTTGGTAGCAATGGTAGCATTGGTATTGTTATGTAATTCTATCCAATCCGAAAATTCTCCATATTCACTTTGTACTACATTGTCATTTATTGCTAATAATTCATTTATTGCTATTTCTCCGCTATTAATAGGCAAAACATATTGATAAAACTCATAAGCAGCTCTTTTTGGAGAGAATTGTCCTGAACTATCATTTTCTGCATATAGATAATACTGTGTTTGATTTCCAATGTTGCTGATTTTGGCTCCGTATATAGAGTCCCCAGAAATCCCATCGTTATTATTACCGTCGTCTAACATGGTAATTTCTTGAAATAAACCATAATTCGAATACCTAAAAAATAAAATTACTTCATTGGCATCTTCTACTTTTGCAGTTATCCATAAATCGTCTCCAATGGATAAACTATTGGAAGATTCTCTCACTGAGTCTATGGCTAGGTTATGGGTATAACCAGAATAATTGTTTAAATAGTTAAATCTATTATTCATTAAGTCACTTATTCCAGGATAGTTAATAATATTATTGACTGTAGAATCTAGGTTGTTTTGGAAATGTTGATAGCTATAAAATTTATTGGAATCTAAAAAAACACTTTGATCTATGGTATTATACATTTTATTTGCGCTATCTAAATAATTTAAATTGGCAAAGTTTTCTTCCATTATTGTTTTTAAATGTGCTATGTACATTTTTCTATATCTATTATCTTCAAAAATATTTCTCATTAGCGGTCTGGGGAATACAGAAACATCGTAAAGATGACTTAAGGGATCTAATGTCTTAGCTTGTGGTATGGTAAATCCAGAAAAAAAGCTAGACGCATCAGTTAATCTAAAACTTCCAAAAGACATATTTAAATCCCATAGTATTGGATTGAATCTTCCAGCATTGTCTTTGTATAAATAATAGTTTTGAGCATAACCAATATAGCTGTCTAAATTTACTATGCTGTAATTTAAAGCATGCATCCACAAAGTTCTATCTACATTTAAAACCTGATTTATAGAGCTTTTAAAATTATTAAGCGTATCAATTAAGAAATACAAGTCACTCCATCCAAAATCGGATTTAATCGTATAAAAATTTCCGTAATTCAAAGAATCGTTTCCTGGCGACAAGCTTAAATTAGAATTTTCTCCAAATAGATTCAAACTAGTAGGGTTGCATTTGAAAAATGAATTATTCCTAGATTGGTAATGCTTACTAAGAAAATCTTTATTTACGGATTCTACATTGGAATAGAGTCCCCAAAGCGTATCGTTAATATATAAATTGACAAAATTAGCTTCAGAAGAAGGCATGTATTTTCTGGCTATTTGGTAAGAAAGTGCTTCTCTTATAAATGAAGGGTCATGAATACAATTACTCAATTTTATTTTGTTAAATCCTTGAAACTCTTGGTCATCAATTATATAATCCAATTTTACATTGAATGGATTTTTAATTTGTGTAATGTTTACCGAACTATATCCTTTGTATCTTATTCCAACACTATCGTATTGATTTCCATCAATTTTAATAGTGGCTAATATTCTCTGCTGGTCACCTATAACGTACAGACTATCTAGAAGGTTTTTCCAATTAGGCTGGTCAAAATAAAATTTAATCTCTCTTAAAGAATCAGTTTTATAAAAGCTCTGACAAAATAAATTATTGATAAATAAAAAACTACATAATGAAATAAAAAGCCTAAAATTCATTTTTATCAAGAATTATTTTTTTGGTGTAGAAAACTCCCTTGGAATCTTGAATCTTGACCAAATAAATTCCATTAGGCTGGTTAGAAAGATCAAGTTCTGTATTACTAATTTTAATAGGTAATAATTTCCCATAGACATTAAAAATATTAATGCTAGCTGACTTACTTAAACCATCAAAATTGAATACCCCTTTGGAAGGGTTGGGGTAAATAGAGAATTTCGAATCTTCTGTATTTTCTATTCCAACACTACATGGGTTGTTAAGAAGTGAAATTATTCCAGGATGTTCACATTCGTATCTAAATGCTTTTGCAGGTCCTCCACCATTATATTGCCAAACAATATTATCGTTTTGGTCTACTTCATACATTATTCCTGCTCCTCCTTGTCCCCCTGAAGTATTCACAAAAATATTTCCATTAGACATTCTATCAGCTGCAGACTGTCCTGGAGCAGAATACTGACAAACATATCTAGAATCGTAGGATGCAGGTCCAAATGCTTGTCCAGAAGTTCTAAAATAATTATTTCCATTAGTAGAATCTAACGGGGCTAGAAAAACATCCACAGTAGATTGGGTATTGTTAATTCCTTTATTATTAAATATTTGAAGATATCCTCCGTATGGTCTTCCATCGTCTTCAATCCACCTTATGTCGTGTACTGCATTTGGAATTATTTGATTTCCTGAAAGTCCATAATTGGAAGGGTTTCCCCACCTGTATAAAATGTCACCTCCTTTTCCTGAGTTTCCTCCAGAGTGAGTTGCTGCTTCGCTAGTGGTTGTGCTATGGTCAATTATGTATACTTCACTTGCATGTCTAGATGAAAATGCAATTTGGTCTAAATCTGCATTGTAGTCTATTCCGTTTATATGAAACCAATCCCCGCTATTCATTCCTGGTGGACCACCACCTGTAGCGGAAATCATATTAATATCTATAAGTTCAGGATGGTTAGAAATTACTCCAAAATTGTCTTTGCTTGAATCGTGGTCTTGTATAAGATGATCCCAAATATGCCATTCCCACACTATTTGTCCACCACTTCCGTTTTGAGCAATTTCTACAAAGTGAGTTGGCCATTTTGAAGTTGTGGCCCCGTTGTATCCAGCTTGTGTTAATTCGCTTACTGTCTTTACTTCCCAGGCAATTAACATTACATTATCGCCAACCAAGCATATGTCATGATGAGAACAATGGTTAGAATTAGAATAAATAAACTCCCATACTACATTTCCAGAAGGATCTATTTCTTGAACCACACCACCAATAGCAGCTCCGTTGAGTTGATTGGAAGCATATTTTCCACCTCTTACAATATTTCCATTTTCTTTTAAAAGTACTGTATAATTACAAGCAACATTACAATTCCAAGTTTTGGCAATACTTCCATCTTTATCAATTAAATAAGCAGTATTTTGATTTTGACTGTTGTACAGAGCAAATCCGTTAAAATCTTGACTGGTAATGGAAATTTGAATAATTGCTAGAATAATAAATAGAATTTTATTCATTTTTTATAAAGTTTAAAAGAAATATACAAAAACACTCAATGCGCGCATTGGATAATTATTATTTTTTTTTTAATATTTAATTTTCAAACATCAAATTAATGGAACACTTTTAATAATACATTTGAAGAACAATCAAAAATTAGTATGATTAAAAG
>Ga0206126_10000318_pt1 | contig 65759 bp, 68 predicted proteins | sample Helgoland_Spring_5_FD_148621 | JGI IMG/M metagenome (GOLD analysis project Ga0206126, IMG submission 148621) | Pelagic subsurface seawater microbial communities from Kabeltonne, Helgoland, North Sea - Helgoland_Spring_Bloom_20160412_1 | ecosystem: Environmental > Aquatic > Marine > Epipelagic ...
AGCTAGGAAATAATTTAATTTAAAAGTAATTTAAAATAAATATATATAAAATTATATAATGTTATCAAAAGAAAAATATTACAAAATAATCGAACAAACAACACTTACATCTGTGGATCTTATACCATATTATGATGGAAAAATACTGCTTGGTTTTAGAAAAAATAAACCTGCAAAAGATACCTGGTTTACTCCTGGATGTAGAACAGGTAAAGGTGAAACACAAAAAATGGCAGTCGAAAGAGTAGCAAAAACAGAATTAGGATTAGATATAAATTTTAATGACGTTACATTATTAGGAGTATATGACCATATATATAATGATAATTTTAAAGACGACTTATTTGGAACTCATTATGTTAACATTGCATATTTGTGGCCACTAAAAGAATTACCTAATATTAAACTTGATGAACAACACGAAGATATGATATGGTTATCATTAAAAAAATTAATGCAAAACCGATATGTTCATGACTTTGTTAAGCTATATTTAAACGATATAAAAAGAGCATTAGAAAAAACAACAACATAATCTATATCTCCATTTAACCTTTCTTATCTCTCTAAAATCTTTTTTAATTAACGCTTCTTTCCGTTTACTAATTCTTTTAAACATTTAAATTATATATTTTTATTTATTTAACCAATTTAATAATATTAAATCATCCTTTATGATATAGCTTAAAAAGAAAAAATACATCATATGTTGAATACCAATTAAGTTATAATTTCTAATTGTCCATAACGTATGCCACCCCCAGTTCAATAAACAAGATATAAAATAAATATCTCTAGCACGTCTTTTAATATAATTTAATTTTTCCCCTTCTTTTTTATCAAATAATAAACGTAATCCTAAATAATAATTTACTAAATATGCTCCGGCAGATGCTAATGTATATACATACATCATTTGTCCTAGTGTTGATGTCTGAAAATCTATACCCAAACTCATTAAACATAATGTTGTAGTAATTCTATGATGCAGTTTGGTTGATGCAGGTAACTTATCAACTAATAATAAACCTAATGTATCATTTACAGTATATAATACACCTAATCTATGGCACCACCAATTTGACCAATAACCTCTAAAATATACTGGAATTACTATTGTCGGAACAGATATAAAACATAAACTACATAATATAGATGATTTAATTAAATTTTTTACAGAATAATTTTGTTTATGTAGAGGAATATTTCTAAAATTTATATAATTATTTGATAAATAATTACGTAAAATAGGATATGTAATAGAAATACAACCACTGAAAAAAGCGGCAGAGTAAAATGCATTATAATCATAATTTTTAAAAAAGGTAGATATCATTGTCTATATATATAAGTAAATATTTAAACTGTTAAAAAATATTTTATCCAACCTGAAAATGCCCTCTATTATTTTTAAATCTTAATGTTTTTCTAGTTTTAGGATGTGAGTATACAATATTAGTTCTAAGAAATCTATGAACAATACTAACATTGAATAATTCACATATTAATAATAAAAACGAATCACATATTGATGTAAGATGACCACTACCTATACCATTTACATTATAATCTTTAATAGCTTCCATATGCTCTTTTATTTCTTGTTTTGTGAGATTTTTACCTTGCCATTTTACAGATTTCATAGGTCTATTTCTTAATTTAATTTGAGTTATGAAATGTTTACGATTACCTCTTCCAATATTAGCAAACTTATAATCATCTTCTTTTAAACAACTTAAAATACTATCCCAAAAGCACGTCATTATATTAATAAAATAAATTTTTTTTTACAAATATTATTATGCAAAATGAGTTAAAAGAAAAACAATAATAATATAAAAAATGGAACTTAGTGTTAAAGAAATATTACAAGATGGAGATGTATCCAAAGAAAATGAAGAACTAATTTTTGATCCTTATAATCCAGCTAACAAAGAAGTTAATAAAAAACAGGTTCAGCATATTTTAGAAAAATATGGTGTACCAGGAAAAATACATAATTTTAATCTTTATAAAAGAGCATTTGTTCATAAGTCTTATATTAAAAGACCTCATTTAGAAAATTTATCTAGAGGTATACAAATTGTAGATCAACCACCGGATTGCTTACCTTTAAAAACAAAATCAAATGAACGATTAGAATTTTTAGGTGATGGTGTATTAGAATGTATTACAAAATATTATTTATATAGAAGATTTCCAAAGGAAAATGAAGGATTTATGACAGAGAAAAAGATTGCACTTGTAAAAAATGAATCTATTGGTAAAATGGCATATGAAATGGGATTAAATAAATGGTATTTAATTTCTAGAAATGCAGAGGAGAAGAAAACCAGAACTAATTTAAAAAAATTAGGATGTTTATTTGAATCATTTTTGGGTGCTTTATTTTTAGATTTTAATAAAATACAAATTTCTGATGAAGATAAATGGTTTGATAATGTTTTTGTTACAGGTCCTGGTTTTCAAATAGCGCAAACTTTTGTAGAAAGTATATTTGATCATCATGTTGATTGGATGGCTCTTCTACAAAATGATGATAATTATAAAAATATTTTACAAGTTAAGTTACAAAAAGCATTTAAAGTTACACCAATTTATAAAGAAATATCTGAATTTGATGAAGAAGAAGGATACCATATGGGTGTTTATCTTTGTTTAGGACAAACACACTATGCTCTTTCTCATGAAGAAGCAACAAAATTTTCAGATTGGGGTTCATTTGAAAATATACTTGCTAGTGAAACGCCAAAGTTTATTTTTCTTGGTTCTAGTAAACATAAAATCAAGAAAAAGGCAGAACAGGAAGCTTGTAGATTAGCCTTGGAAACTATTGGTATTTAATACTTCTTTTTTTTTAACAATCAATTATATATGAGAGATTTACTTAAAAAAAAACCAGAACCTAATAGAAAAAAAATTAGAAAACTTAAAATTGTTAGGAAAAAAGCAACAATTATAAATAAGACGAATGAAGGTTACGATAGAGCAAAATTTTTACAAAGATATAGAAATAAAGGTATTGCAATATCTAGTAAATCATCAATATTAAAAGATATAGAAAAAAAGGTAGAAGCACAAGTTGTAGAAGCTGAGTCGAAAAGAGAGGTATTAGATATTCCAAGTAAACCAGTAGTTCCTGAAAAAGCAATATCTGTTCCAAAAACAAAGAAAAAAAGAAAACGAATGAAATTAACTTTAGGCAAAACAATAAAACCTGCTGTAGAACCAGAAGATGAAAGTGGTGGAGGTGGTGAATCTAAAGAACAAACAGTAAGACCACCAGCAAAAGAAGTGTTAGAATCTACTATTTTAACAACACCAAATTTGAAAATAGTTATAGGTGAAGACTCTATAGAATCTAGATTACCTGAAAATGATATTCCAATTAGAGTCAGAGTTTCAAGATACTATTTAAATAATAGAGAATTTTTTGTAAATTTTATAAATTCAAATTTTGAAAAATATAAAGATGCTATAGAAAAAGAATCCAAAGAAGCATCTTGCAGTACCAGTATTGGTAAATTTAAACCTTTAACACATCAAGAAGTTGTTAGAGACTATATAAATTTATATACACCTTATCGTGGATTACTTATTTATCATGGTTTAGGTTCTGGAAAAACTTGCGCATCAATAGGTATAGCTGAATCATATGCTAATATAGCAATGGCGGAAGGAATAAAAAATGCAGGGGAAATTATTGTAATGACACCAGCATCTTTAAGGAAAAACTATGTGAATGATCTTAAAAAATGTGGCGATCCATTATATAGATTAAATCAATTTTGGGAATTTGTAGAAACAGAAGGCAATGAAACACTTATATCAACTATGTCTAGTTCTTTAAAACTATCTCTCGATACAATTAGAAAAAATGGAGGAGCTTGGTTTGTAAATATTAAGAAAGAACCAAATTATGAATCTTTAACTGCAGATGAAAAAGCACAACTAAATAACCAAATAGATGAAATGATTAGATCAAAATACAGATTTCTTAATTATAATGGTCTAAGAAATGACCATATAAAAGGTTTAACAGAAAATGGTAAAATAAATCCGTTCTCAAATAAAGTAGTCATTATTGATGAAGCACACAATTTTGTTAGTCGTATTGTTAACAAACTTCGTAGACCAGATTGTCTTTCAATGCAATTATATCATTTATTAATGGATGCTGAATACTGCCGTATTGTATTTTTAACAGGAACACCTATCATTAATTATCCAAATGAAGCAGCAGTATTATTTAATATGCTAAGAGGTTATATAAAAACTTTTATTTTTTCACTTTCAACTAGACCAACACAAAATGATTTAAATAATATTATTCAAAAAAGTGGTGCAAAACATGATTATGTACAATATGAAAATTCAAAAACAGCTTTAATCGTTACTAGAAATCCATTTGGATTTGTAAATGATTATAAAAATAAAAGATATAAAGGTCTGAGATTTACAAAAGCAGGTAGCTTAACAGATGATAATTTTATTAAAATTATGAAGACTAATTTAAAAAGTGTAAATATTAATGTAGTTTCAGTTAAAAAGAAAAATGAAAAATGTTTACCAGATGATTTAGATATATTTAGAGCAAAATTTATTAATGATGCTGACCAAAGTTTAAAGAATAGTGATTTATTAAAAAGAAGAATAATGGGGTTATCTTCATTCTTTAAAAGTCCAAGAGAAGAGTTAATGCCAAAATTCAATGAACTTGAAGACTTTAAAGTAGTAGAAATCCCAATGAGTGACACACAATTTTTATTATATGAAGAAGTAAGAGCAAATGAAAGAGACCAAGAAAGAAGAAATGCAATTAAAAGAAAAAGAGCTGGAGACGATTTATATACAGATACAGTTTCAACATATCGTATTTTTTCAAGAGCATTTTGCAATTTTGTATTTCCAAAAGAAATTGGTAGACCAATGCCTCGTAAGAGTAAAGATGTAGCAGATAATACAAATGAGGATGATTTAGACAATGCAGATATACAACTTAGATTAGATAATGTAGATGGTGCGCATATTAGAGATGATGAAGCATTAGTAGAAAAAGAAATTGGAGAAAGGTTAGATGATGATTATGAAACAAGAATTAAAACAGCTATCGATAAATTAAAAGAAGGGAGTAGTCAATATTTATCTGAGACCGGTTTGGCTACATATAGTCCTAAGTTTTTGGAAATATATAGAAGAATAGTAGAAAATGATGGTTTACACTTAGTTTATTCGCAGTTTAGAACATTAGAAGGTATAGGATTATTTACACTTGCATTAAAAGAAAATGGATTTGCACAGTTTGATATAGTTAATACAAAAGAAAGAGGATGGGTATTAAATATTCCAGAAGAAGACGAGGCTAAACCTAAATTTGCACTTTTTACAGGAACAGAGGATGTTGAGAAGAAAGATTTTATGAGATTAATTTTTAATGGAGAATGGGATAAAATACCTACAAATTTAGCAGAAGAAATTAGGTCTAAATATGGTGATAATAATAGAATGGGAGAAGTGATTAAGACATTGATGATTACAAGCAGTGGTGCTGAAGGTATTAATCTAAAAAATACAAGATTTGTTCATATTATGGAGCCATATTGGCATCCAGTAAGAACAGAACAAGTAATTGGTAGAGCAAGACGTATTTGTAGTCATCAAGAATTGCCTGCTGAATTACGAAATGTTACTGTATATATTTATTTAATGAAATTTACAGAAAAACAATTACAACCAAAAGCAACTGGTGGAATGGCACCAAACGGATTACTTGAAAAGGACTTAAGTAAAAAAGATAAAAAAACAGTATTTACAAGTGATCAAGCATTATTTGAAATTGCAAATATGAAAAAAGAAATAAGTGATCATTTATTAACAGCAATTAAAGAATCTTCTATCGATTGTCCATTATATTCTAAAGAAGGCGATGGATTAAAATGTGTTACGTTTAGTTCAGGTTCCGATACAAGCAGATTTGCAACCGAACCTGCAATTACACAAGAAAAAGCTGCCGATCAACAAAGAAAAAGAAATTTGAAAAAGATTACTTGGAAAGCTAAGAAAGTTACTATTCCCTGGTATGGAAAAAAGAAAACATTTGCTTTTAGACCAGATGGACCTGGAAAAAAAACAGGTAAATTATATGATGCAAAAAGTTATGCTAATGCTAAAAAGCAAGGCGGTGATCCTATTTTAGTTGGTAATATTATAGTCAATGATTCAGGTGCATTAGAGATTGAACCAATTGCAAAATGAGATAAAAATGAATTATTAGTTATAAATTCAAATATGATTATGATATAATTTTAATATTTGCTTTGTATCTTGGTAGTGATGAATCCATACTTTCTTGAAAAACAAGTAGCTCTTTATTTCCTAACATAGATGCAGTTATAGAAAACGATGAGAAACGACAACACATTAAAACATATTTTTTTGGTTGTGTTAAATAATAAAAGTCTAACCATGCATCTCTAATATCATAGTCATAAGATAATTTAATATATTTCTTTTTAATGTTATTTGTCATATGATTTATGTAGTTTTTGTCATCTGTAACAACTGTATATGTAGCGATTGTTTTGTCGTTATTAACATATTTTATAGTTTTCTCCATTATACTATTTAATTCATTCACATTTGAAAAATCATGATGTTTATTAAAGGGATTTAATCTATCTCCTCCTCTAATATGTATTATAACATCATAAATAGGAATTTTTGGAATATTAAATAAAAATTTATATTTTGGTACGTATTCTGGTGTTCGTAATCTGCAATCATTTTTTAAATGCATTTTTTCTTTTTCTGTAAGTTTGTCTTTAATTGTTATATTTTCAAAAGATATTAAACATTTATATTTACGTTTGATTGATTGATTCCATCTATATATACAGTGTAAATTATTCTCTTTACAGTATTGTTGTATATAAATTAATTGCTCGATTCTATTTCCCAAACCATCGGGTCTTCCATCAAAATAAATAATATTATTTTCCATATGATATAATAATATATTAGATTAATTAATATTATTACGAATTAAATTATTTTTTACAAATGGCAAAAAGGAAAATGAATAACTAAATAAATATATTTTAAACTTAAATATATATTTATATTAGATGGGAGCAGGAATATTACCGATTGCTTTTTATAAAGGAAAAATTTATTTTTTATTTTCAAGAGAAGAATTAAATGCAGATTCAGACCCTGGATTATGGAGTGATTTCGGAGGTGCAAAGGATAATAATGAAAGTTTTTTTGAAACAGCAGTAAGAGAAGGATACGAAGAAACAGGAGGATTTTTAGGATCAAAAAAAGGAATAGAGAATTTAATACAAAATAAAACCTTATTTTCAATTACAAAAAAAAAATATAGAACTTATATTGTTTTAATAAAATATGATAAAACATTACCTAAAAGATTTCGTAACAAATTTTTAAAAATAGAAGAAACAAAACCGCATTTGATTGCAAATCATAATGGTTTATATGAGAAAGATATGTTAAAATGGATGTCATATGAGGAAGTAAAAAAATTTAAATATTTTAGAAAATGGTACAGACGGGAACTTATACCAAGTATATTAGAAAAATTTTAAATTAAAGATATTAAATTAATAAATTTATTATGTTCATATTAAATTTTTTTTTATTTATAATTAATATTGTTAGTGCTAATAACTGTATTGAAATAGGCAATTTTAATAATAATAGAATAATAGCTTGTCCTATTCAAAAACTTAATAATGAAACAGTAAGTAGGTTAAATTTTACAAATAAAACATTAGAAACTTTTAATGTAACCAAAAAATTAAATAGTTCTAAAATGAATTCTACAATTATAAAACAGAGAGAATACTCGAAAAATAATACAAAAAATATATCCGGGTTTTATAATATATTTTCACCATCACCATCAAAAGATAATATAGATATTATTGAACCATCATCTTATTTGGAAATTATAGATGAAGAAAATAATGAAATATATGATTATAATACACCATCAGTATATAATACACCATCATCTAGTTTAGACATTATAAAAGAAGAAAATAATGAAAATAATGAAAATATAATACAAACAGAAGATGAATATGTAATTTTAAAAATAATTATTATATTACTTTGCTTATCCGGCACTTTAATTACTTTATTATATTGTGTTAAAAAAAAGAAGAAAAAAAACAAAATATGTAATTTTAAAGAAAAAGTATATATTAAAAAACCAATAAAAACTGAAAATAGTGATAAGTCACAAACAACAATAATTAATATTGGTGAAAAGGAAGAAAAGGAAGTTATTGAATCTACGTCAAGAATAGAACCTAAAAAAAGTGAAGATTATGAAGATGATTTTGAAGAAGAAGAAGAGAGTTAACGTTTATATGGTATATAATCATTTTCATCAAAATCTATAGTATAAAATGTATTCCATTCAGGATACATATAATATTTATCTCCACATAAACCCGGATTACTAATAACTAAATAATAACATTTATATGAATCTTCTGGTGATTTTGGATTTGGAATAATTTTATTTATTTTAATTATAGATTCGACAAAATATTTGAAATTTCTGGGCACACAATCCTTTTTTATATATTTTTTATTAACTCTAATTAGAGAATTATGAATTGTTGGGTTAATTTTATTTTTTTTATTCATTATCCTTCTATAAAATAAATACTTTTGTATACTTTCTAGTCCATATTTATATGTTAATGCATAATTATTTAACATATTAATATCTAGGAATTTAATTAAATATATACGTAAATCATCATGTAAATCAGTAAAATTCATTTATATAGCATTACACATAGTAAATACTTTTCATTCAATTTTTAGTAATTAATAATCTATCAAGTTTTTCTATTATTAAATCTTGCTTTAATAATATATTTTTAATATCTTCTTTTATTGAATTATCACTATTTATTATAGCAGATTTTTTTTTTAGTTTACCAAAAAAGTTTTTCATAGATTCATTTTTTTCTTTTAATTCAAATCTTACTTGTTTTTTTACTTTAGTTTTTCTCTCTAAATCAATAGCATTAATACTAACCGTATTTTCTTTTATTTTTAATTTAACAGGTTTCTCTCTAGTTTCTTGGCTGGATAACCAATTTGAAGCATCTTTATTATTATAACTTTCCATAATTTCATTTAGTTCTTTTTCACGTCGCACCATTGTTTCATCCATATCTTTAAAATTATCACCATCTTCAACATTATCACTAAAATCTATTTCTTCAGGTTTTTTAATATTAATCATATCTGAAAAGTTTTTCTCGTGACTAGATAATTTTTGTTGGAATATTTCACTTTTATTTAACAATTTGGGTTGCTCAGGAAGTTTAAAAGTTGTCATTTGTTTAATCAATGTTTTATTCATATCCATTAGACTATTAAATGAATCTCTTTTATTATTTATATTATGCATTGTAATATTAAATTCCTTAATAAAATAGTTAGAATTATTAATATATGTTGGATTATTCTTTAATAAGCCTAATAACAATTGTCTATTTTCTTCTGAATAAAAAGACATATATATTAATACATAATTAAATTTTAATATGATTAAAGTATATTTTTCTTAATTTTTTCATATATTTATCATTAATTTTTTTTTCAGATACTTTTTCCCAAGGAGAACCTTTTAATAATTCAATTATTACATAAAGGCAATACATACCACATTCACTCATACTATATTGGTGTCGTCTTTTATTAAATTTATATTCATATTTATCACCTATTTTTTCAGATTGTTTTTCAACAGTTCTAACAAACTTTCTAATTCGTGTAGGAATTCTGTCTCCATAACTATCAAAATAATAAACTCTTTCTTTAACTGCATCAATAAAACAACATACCCAATGCTCACCATCTTCAGTATGAGGATCTGTATTAAAAATAATACCTATTTTGGTTTTACCTTTTTTAATACAATTTAAAAGTGAAAATTTACATAAATCTTCCCAAACACATTCTCCATATAATAAAGGTTTATCATAATCAATGGGTGAAGGACCTAAAAATAAAAAGTTAGAATATTTTTTTTCCCACTGTTTCATAACCTGCATTATTTCAATAGAACTAAGCCATTCGTTCTTTTTTTTAAACCATTCTTTAGGCACTAAAGGAGCAAAATTCTCTAAAACTAAATTTTTATCTAAATCATGCTTTATACATTGTTGTTTAATCCAACACATTTCGTTGCTACAACTTTTTGAATTTAATTCTTTTAAACTTCCCCAAATCTCTATAGGACTGTTAGTATTTATAACTGCATCAGGATGTCTTTTATTCCAAGCATTTCTTATTTTATAAAGTGATTCGCTATTGTAACAACTATATCTATCCTTATTTTTATTCCTACTAGGAGAACATTTTAATGTCTTGAATTTACTATTTTTTCTTGTTTTTTTTCTTTTATGTAAATGTTTTTTATGAATATGATTTTTTTTTGTGCTCATATAAATTATACAAATATTTTCATATTCCTTTTCTTTTTAAGGATGGATCTTTTAAATTTATTTTTCTTTTTTTTGGCATAACAACTTTTTCAGGTGTTATATTAGTTTTTATAGGTATTTGATCTGTAATTTTAAGTTTCTTAACTTGTCTCTTTTTCATAATAATATTATTACTTTCGTCTATATTAAATTTATTTTCTTTTTTTTTATTTTTTTCAATCATATCATATTCATTTTGTATAATATCTCTTTTATCAATGAATTTAAAGTGATCTATACAAACTTTTGAATAATTTATAAAACTATTTTTAATTGTATTATCTACTTCCTTTTCTTTTAAAATATCTTTGGTCATTTTTAGTATTCTTGCCTTATAAAAATCAAAATCTTCTTTTTCAACTAAATTAAAACTTGTATCTTTATGTATTTTGTTCATTTCATAAGGATTTGTTAAATATTGTAAATTTATTTTATTAATATTCATTATAATAATAAAATATAAATTGCTTATTCTAAAGAACGAATTTCAACTCTTGTACTGTTATTAAACATTTTTTTGCCAATATTATGCTTATTAGGATTAAATTTAGGTAATGGTTCCTCTCTAGTTAATAACTGATGAGGATTATTAGGATAAAATTTATTATTAGCAGTCAAGTAATAATTAACATATAAATCACTACTCTCATCAGGAATAAATTTTGATTGCACAGCTTTTTGTATTGGAAATATAATATTTCTTAACCTAGATTCAACATCTACGTTTGTTTGATATCCATTAAATGGTAAAGAATCACTAGGTGAATACATTGTATTAACACTATATGTTGGCAATGTTTCACAATTGGTATTACTTGGTTTATGACAATCTAACATTGGCATATGAACATATCTAGTTTGAACACTTCTTGGACTAAAATACATTTGCATATGTTGAGATGGAACATTCCTTCGAAGCATTCTATCGCTTAATACCTTTGTTCTATTTTGATGACAATAATATTTTCCATCAATTGCTCCCTGCATTATATAATTATATATATATTTTTTTTTTAACTGAGTTAAAGATTATAAACTAAATTATATAAATATGTGTGGAATCTTTTCTGTTTTAAGTAAAAGCACTAAATTAAAAATAACAGAAATAATGGCCTGTTATGAGGCGGGAAAAAATAGAGGACCTGAAGAAAGTAAAATAGAATCAATATCTGAAAATATAATTTTTGGTTTTCATCGTCTTGCAATTAACGGTTTAAAAGATATTACTTCTATGCAACCCTTTAATATAAAACAATGTATTCTTATCTGCAATGGTGAAATTTATAACTGGAAAAATTTATATAAAACTATGAATGTGGTTCCTAGAACAGGTTCAGACTGTGAGGTTATCATACATGCATATAGGAAATATGGTATAACTCATACATTACAAATGCTGGATGGTGTCTTTTCTTTTATATTATATGATAAAGAAAATGGTAATATATTTGTAGCTAGAGATACATATGGTATAAGACCACTTTTTATTAGTAGTGATGATGATAAATATTTAATAGCATCAGAAATGAAATCTTTAATCAATAATCCTTATAGAAAAAATAAAATTAGACAGTTTACGCCTGGAACTTGTATTAAGATTAATTTGGAAAAAAACATTGAACAGTTATTTTCATTTTCACACTGTAATAGTTTTTCAAATTACAATATTACAAATGAAAAAGATGCTATGTTTGTAATTAAACATTCATTGATTAATGCTGTAAAAAAACGTGTAAATAATACAGACAGAGAGATTACTTGTCTTTTATCAGGTGGGTTAGATAGTAGTTTAATTGCTGCACTTGTTCGTAAAATAACAAAAAACAAAGAATTACATACTTGGAGTATTGGAATGAAAGGTTCAGAAGATTTAAAATATGCCAAAATTGTAGCGGATTATATAGGCTCAACACATCATTCCATTGAGTTAGAAGAGAGGGAGTTTTTAGAAGCAATAGAAGCTGTTATATATGATACAGAAACATATGATACTACTACTGTTCGTGCAAGTGTAGGTAATTGGTTAATTTCAAAATATATTAAAGAAAATAGTAAAGCAAAGGTTGTTTTTAACGGAGATGGAAGTGATGAAGTATGTGGTGGTTATATGTATTTCCATTTAGCTCCAGATCCACTAGAATTTGATAAAGAATGTAGAAGATTATTAAATGATATTCACTATTTTGATGTATTAAGGTCAGATAGGTCTATTTCATCACACGGTTTAGAAGCTAGAACACCGTTTTTAGATCGTTCATTTGTTCAAACATATTTATCGATACCTCCTGAGATAAGATACCATCCAAAAGGTGGAAGATGCGAAAAATATTTATTAAGAAATGCTTTCGAAGGTATGGATTTATTACCAAGAGAAATTCTTTTCAGAACTAAAGAAGCATTTAGTGATGGCGTTAGTAAGCAAACGCGTTCTTGGTTTGAAATCATACAAGAATATATTGTTAGTAAAGGAGGTGAAAAATATTCAACTATGGAACCCAAGGCAGCAGAAAAACAATTTTATATGGACATTTTTGATAAATATTATCCTGGACATAGAGATATTATACCGTATTTATGGATGCCTAAATATGTAGATGCAGATGATGCAAGTGCTAGAACATTAGATGTTTATAAAAAGAAAATATAAATATAATATATTAATGAAAAAAAAGTCTATAAAAATAAATCCAAAAATGAAGGGAGTTTTTACAAGAAAAGCAAGGAAGAATAAAATGAGCGTACAGAAGTATGCGCGTTATATTATCAAAAAATATAAAGGAAAAACAAAAAATAAAAGACAGCTTAAATTATTAAGACAAGCTGTATTTGCGAAAACAGTAAAGAAATGGAAGAAAACTAAACGAAGAACACGCTAAATTAACAACACCATAAACAACATGTTTGTTTATCCTGTTGACCACTTAAACTATTCCATTCCTGTATAGTATAATTATTACTCATAGATAAATTACACCTAGCGCATATAGGTTTTAAATTACTTATTTCAAGATCACCTCCTTTACTTTCAGGCATATCATGCCCAACATGAAAGTTAAAAACATCAATTTCATTATCACACCAATGTATATAGCACTTATGCTTAAAAACATCCCCAAAAGTTTTTTTCCAACATTGTTCTCTAATAGCTTTAGGGATAGTAGATTTTCTATTCTTCTTGGTTTGTTTTTTATTTTTATTACGATTATTGTTACTATTTTTATTTTTCCTTCTATTATTTATACGTGTCATATATTAGTAGATAAAATAATATCTTTAATATATATGCGTAAGTATAAAGCGATTGTATTTGATATGGATGATACCTTGGGACACTTTGAAGAAATAGCTATATTTACTACTGGATTAAAAAAAGGACTCGGCAATAAAGTTAACGAAGAATATTTATTTAAAGTATTTGATTTATTCCCAAAATTTTTCAGACCCGGCATTATTGATACTTTAAAATATATTAAAAAACAGAAAAAAAAAGACAGACTAATAAAAGTAATAATTTATACTAATAATATGGGTCCTCATAATTGGACTGTTTTTATTAAAAGATATTTAGAAAGAAAAGTTGGTGGTAAAATTTTTGATCATATTATTTCTGGTTATAAACCAGGCACTAAAATTAATAAAAGAACCACTCATTATAAAACAGTACCTGATATATTAAAATGCACTGGATTAAATAAACAAACTAGATTTTTATTTGTAGATGACCAAAGACATCCTAGAATGATGCACGAAAAAGTTACATATATGAAAATTTATCCATATAACTATGGTATAAAGTTCAAAGAACTTGTGGATAGATATATGGATTCAAAATTAATTAATATAATTCCTAAAAATGAAAGAGAAACATTCAAATTTTTTATATTAAATTATTTAAGTGCTGGTTTAATTGGATATAATTATAAAGTATCAAAAACAGAGATAAGCAAAAAAGACCTAGAGGAAGATATAAAACTAAGAAAATATGTAAAAGATTTTTTGAAAAATAAGGATACCCGTAGAAAGAAAAAAACTAGAACCAACAGGCGAAAAACTAAAAAATATTAATTAAACATTTTAAAACGTGGTCTTACTACTTTACTATTTCTATTTATTTTATTAGTAGGTTTTGATTTTGGTGGCGCATACTGTCTATAATGATGTTTGAATATACTATCTTTACTTTTCCAAAAATGAGATGGGTTAAATTCTGGATGTAGATTTCTTACATCATTATTTATAAATACTAAATCACATTGCCAAAAACTACTTTTTAGATAACATATATCAACTATATTAAAAACAACAAAATTTTGTTCGTGCATAATATCAACTATATCTTTGAATCTATTAAAATGCGCCTCTATTATAACTATTGCTGTTTTTTTTAAACAATCATAAGCACCTTTTAAAATATCTACCTCCTTACCATCTACATCTATTTTAAGTAAAATCCAATTATCAATACCCTTAGCAATATTATTTAATGTATCTACTTTAACAGTTATACCAGTATTTTCTTTAGTTATTTGATTATGTGTAGGTAAACCTTTCATATTATCTAATACGTTTTTCTCCTGTAAATAAAATTCACCTGGTTCTTTATCACAACCTAAATTTAGTAATTCAAAATTATGATATTTATAATTATTTTCAATAATTGGAAAATATTTTTTTTGTGGTTCAATCAAAATTTGTTTCGTTGTTTTAAAATATTTTAATAGTTCGTGTGTTTGTGTTAATACACCAACATCTATAATACAAGAAAAATTAAAATTAATATTTGCTAAAAATCTACACAATGTATCTTTTGATGGATTCATTTATTTATTAATTTTAATATAATATATTTAAGTCAATATTTTTTTCATAATTCTAAATTTCTTAAAAAATGGTAAATTTTTTATAATACCTTCTACTGAAGATGTTAATAACAATAAAATACCAGCCTGAAAGGCTATTTTTTTATGTATCTCTTCAAAATTAGTCTTTGTCCAAGGATTAAAAAAATAAATTAAAATAAATGCAATAAATACTTTATATATTTCATTTACCACATCCAAATAAATTGGTATTTTATCCCCTAATCCCAATAGAGAAACGATATATAGTAAAATAAAAATATACTTAAAAAAATTATAAAACAAAGTTATGTTTTTGTTCATATAAAATGTTGTAATATTTTAAAAGATGGAAAAACAATTATACTGGATTTATAAAGAAAATGAATGGGAAAAAACTAATTCTGAAAATATAGAAAATATTGATAAAGAATATGTTTGTTTGCGTTCTGAAAAAGACTATGAGCAAGATAATCTAATCAATTTAACTTATCTAAATGAACCTAGTATTTTATATAATATACAGAATAGGTATAATTATGATAATATTTATACATTTAATGGAGATATATTGGTAGCTGTTAATCCATTTAAAAAAATTAATATTTATAATATTGAAACTATTGATTATTATAATTCAAAACCATACGATAATTTAAACCCCCACGCATATTTTATTGGTAAAAAAAGTTTGGATAATTTAAAATATAAAAATAATCAATCAATATTAGTTTCTGGTGAATCAGGGGCTGGTAAAACACAAACAACTAAAATAATAATGAATTATATTTCCGAAATATCTAGCAAAGATCAAAATAATATATCAGAAAAAATATTAGCTTCAAACCCTATTCTTGAAGCATTTGGTAATTCAAAAACTTTAAGGAATGATAATTCTAGTAGATTTGGTAAATTCATTAAAATACTTTTTAATAAAAATAACAAAATAATGGGAGCAGAAATTAAAACATATTTATTGGAAAAGATAAGAGTTACAAATTTATCAAATGATGAAAGGAATTTTCATATTTTTTATATGTTATATAATGGATTATCAGATAATCAAAGAAAACATATATTACTTGATGATATTAAAAATTATAACTATTTAAATTGTTCAGATATATTTGAACGTGAAGATAATGTTAGCGATGCTGGAACATTTAATGAACTATATAATTCCTTTATTAAACTAGATTTTAGAGAGAATAAAATAAATTACATATTTAAAATAATATCTGCTATTTTAAACTTAGGAAATATCAATACAAATTGTAATATTGGACAGAATATATATCTTAATAATTTTTGTTTTTTACTAGGATTTAATATAGATATAATTATTGATTTTTTTTCATATAAATATATTAATATTCATAATGAAATTATTAAAAAACAGATAGATGAAAATAATTTTATAATTATGCGTGATAGTTTTTCACAACTATTATATACTTGCTTATTTAATAATATTGTTGAACATATCAATAAAAAACAACAAGTTAAATCAGATAAATTTATAGGTATATTAGATATATTTGGATTTGAAGTTTTTAAACATAATGGTTTTGAACAGTTATGTATTAATTATACTAATGAAAAATTACAAGAATTATTTAATAAATTTATATTTGAAATAGAACAAGAAGAATATAAAAAAGAAGGAATTAATTGGAAAAATATACAATATCCTGATAATCAAAAAATTATAAATCTATTTGAAAAAAAAAATATTGGCTTATTTGATTGTTTAATTGAGCAATGTATATTATCTAAAGGCAGTGACAAAAAATTCTTTGATCAAGTTTCAAAAAATAATGATAATGATATATTAAATATTGCAAATAAGGATAGACATTCATTACGCTTTATGATAAGACATTATGCTGATGATGTTAAATATACATCTGATAATTTCATAGTTAAAAACCGTAATCAAATTGATGAACGTTTAACTGAAATATTTAAAAATGGATGCCCATTAATTAAAGAATTTAAACTTCCACAGAGAGAAAATAAAAAAAATTCTTTAAAAAAGAATAACCTAATTTATCAATTTCGGAAACAATTAAAAGAATTATTAAATACTATAAGTTTGACAAAACAGTATTATATAAGATGTATAAAACCAAATGATAAAAACATTTGTAATGATTTCGATAAAACTAGAGTATTAGAACAATTAAGATATTGTGGTATTATGGAAGCTATTAAAATTGCAAAAGCTGGATATCCTGTTAGATTATTAAAGAATGAATTTATTGACAAATTTTATACATTAATGAATTTTAGAAAAATTATTCCATTGAATGACTATATAAATTTATTTATTAATAAAGAATTTAATATAGAAAAATTAGAATATCAAGTTGGAATAACTAAAGTATTTATGAAGAAACATATATATGATGAATTAGTAAAAAACAATAACGCTATTATTAATTATAATATAATTATCATACAAAAGTATTTTAGAGGATGGAATCATAAACGAATTTATTTGAATATTCTCTCTAAAATTAAGAACATACAAAGAATTTGGAAGTATAAAATTTTACATAGAAATAAAAGTTCATTTATTATTTCTAACTTTATGAGAGCTCTAAATAATTTCATAAAATATAATAGGATCAGAGAGAATGTTATTTTAATACAATCATTATTCCGTATGCATAAAACTATAATTTTTTTTAAAAGAATTAAAGCTATTATTAAAATTCAATCAGTTTGGAGAATGAATAAAAGTATTAAATATTATAAAACTAAGAAATACGAAAATAACTGTGCATATAAAATTCAAAAACAATGGAGACATAATAAAAACCGTAATATTCTTGTAGCTAATATAAAAAAAATAATAGATGATAATAATGAATTTAATTTATTAAAATCTCAATTAAACAGAGAGAAAAAAGAAAAAGAAAATTTAATATTGGAAGCAGTGAAAATAAGTTATGAATTAGAATTAAAACAAAAAGAAACAGAGAGAAAACTAATAGAAAAAGAAAAAGAAATAGAGAGATTAAAAAATATTAATCATAATAATATACCTGCTAACACTGTTATATGTTTGAATGAATGTCCTTTGGATAATCAAACACACGATGAAATGGCACAAAAAATGGAACAATTATATTTAAGATTAAATAAAACCAGAGAAGCATTAAGATTAGAACAAGAAAAGCCTAAGTGTAATATTATGTAAATTATTCGTCAAGATATGTTAATTCATTATATTTGATGGTGTTTTTCTTTTTTTCTAGATCCATTTTTTATTATAATATTTATAATAAAAAACAATTTCATTTTTTTCTTTTTCTAGTTTTTCTTTTTTCACATTTTCTTAAACATTTTTTATATTTTTTAACTACACTTTCATAACACTTTATGCATTTGTTACTTTTTATTATATTTAATCTTATCTGTTTGATTGTTTTTCTTTTTCGGCGTTTTCGTATCTTTCGTCTTTTTTTTGTTTTCTTTTTATGTTTTTTTCTACGTCCTCCAGGCTGAATTTTATTTTTTTTAATATATTCATTATATCGTTGATCATAATTATTTTCAATATAATCTATCAACAGCAGTAATTTATTTTCACTAATATTTTCTATATCTATATCTCCTGGTAAAGATTCTTCAACTAAAATACTTACAACTTGTGGGTCTTTACCTGGAAAAGCTGCAAAACTCATATATATATATATATATTAAATACATTTTTCTTTTTCTTTATTTATTTCTCTTTTAATTTCTTCTTTGATTTCGGTTTTCATTTTTTGTCTTTTTTGATATAGTAAACTTTTTTCAATTGTTAACTTATTTTCCAAGATTCGTGAATAAATAGGATCATTTTTATAATCATTCATAAATTTAATTCTTCCCACAGGCGAAGGTGGTTCTTTAAGGTTTTGAGATTTTTTTGTATAACTCATTGCAAGTGACATTTTAATTTATAACAAAAAATATTATTTAAATCAATTTTTTGTGGAACGTTTTTTATAATAATCTATCATATCTTTTTGTTGTTTAATTATATTTTTTAAAGAATTAATTTGTTCTGTTTTTTTATTTTTATATTTAGTAATTAATTGTTTATTTGAAGAAAAAGCTAATTTACTTATAATTAAATTATCCAAACCTTGTCTTTTATTTTTAATATCGTTTATTTTAGTTTTTACTTCATTAATTTGTTTTTTCTTTTCTTGAAGCATTAATTTTTTTGATTCTAGATTTTTAATATATTCTTTGTTGGGGGCATATTTTGTATAAGTTGTTGGATATTTAACTTGGTCTCTAATCTGTTCTTCTAAAGACTTTTTCATTTATAGAATAATTATATTATTTATTATTAATATTAATTAATTTGTATAACTTCTAAATCTTCTATTTCAGTATCTATTTTAATTCCTTCAGCTAAAGGTATTGGTAATTCTGGTATTTCAATATTAGTTTCAGGTACAACACGTTGAGTTCTTTGTCGATTTCTTATATAAATATTAGCTCTTTGCGAATAAATCATTAGTCTATAATATTTAATAAAATAAAAACAAACTAAAAATACAATTATAAAAAATAGCGTTATAAATGATAACAGTAGTATAATTTCAAACATATAATATTATTAAATTAGGTAGTAATTTTAAATATTTTAATTTAATGCTTTCTAGTTTTTTCGTGACGCCTTCTATTTTTTCTTCTTCTAGATCTTTTAGTGCCTTTTTTTCGGTACTTTCTCTTAGTTTTTTTCTTTTTTCTTTTTCTTTTTCTTTTTTTTTTTTTTGTTTTTTTTTTTTTTTTTTTTCTTTTTCTTGTTTTTCTTCCTCCCTGTAATAAAAGAGCAGGTGGGTGTGGTCCTAAGTACATAGGGGTAGCAGATGAACTACACATCTGGTTTATTATTGATTTAAAAGTAAACACATATTTATCATACCAATATCTATAATCACCTGCTATTTTTGTTTTTGGCGCAATCCTATTATTCTTTGCATCTCTTAAATCCCGTAAGTAAGTAGGAAATCCTGAACATACTTCAGGAGATATTGAAACATCAGGTCCTTCTCCACCAAATATAGATAAAAGTAATGCCATACAGGTTTTTGGTTGTAAAATAGTATCTTTATTTCTAACTAATAATCCTCCTTTAGAAAGTGCATCACGTGCAACATCAGCTGGTTGGTGAAGAGCACGGTGTCCTGCATCCCATTCAGTTTTTATAAGTCCAAAAACTCTTCTACTTATTGTTTCAATATACATTTGTCCATTTAGGTTAGCTCTTATATAATTACCTGAATTATTTGCCATTTTTCTTGTAATTTGTGCAATTCCTCTTACTTTACTTCCCCCTTCTAATATTCCTGGTTGGGGACCATAAACTGATTCTGGAAAAAGTCCTTTCCAACTATAAGCAGGGCTTTGAAATCTTTTTGGAACAATAACACCAGAAGGATATGTAATTTGTGTTAACAAATAACACATATCTTTTAATGTTATTTGATCCCATTTATCTGCAGAAAGAGTTGCTTGAACATCTTTAAAAAATTCATAAGCCCTTCTAGCAGTACCATCTGGGTTATTATCTCTGAAATATCTTAAATAAGCAGCTAGACATATATATAACTCTTGTCTTTCTTCCTTATCCATTATACTAAATGTTGATGTTGATTCTCTCTTCCAATTCATTAATTCTTTAGAGGGCTTACGTATAGTGGCACTTATTTTAGTTCTAAAATTGGTATGTCCTTCATGGAACATTTCGACCCTTCTTTTAGTAATTTTAAAGTGTTCAGCCCAGTAGTCTGCTCCGAAATATGCATTCGCCTTAGCCCTCTTCCAAAGGTCATCTTGTCTTTCTATAGAAATTCTGCGAAATCTGTCGTGTTCACCAACTGGAGAACAATTTGTTAAATATATTTCAAATTCAGCATTATTCCAAGACTGAAATGTTCTTAGAACTCTTATCATATAACTAAGATGAACCGATTTTAATTTTTTGGCACTATTTTGAACATGATTGCAAAAGAAATTATAAATATCACCTCCTTGTTGAGTGCTAATACCACTAGTAGATGCGAAAGTCCCAGACCCCCCAAAAGAATCTAGAATTTGTATCCATTTATTTTTCACTGGATGGTAAGCCCATATACCAAAATGTGTTGGGGCTCCATCTTCATCACCATCTAATAATTCATCAAATATATTACCATTATTAAACCAAGTGAATGCATCAAACATATGTCTTAAATTTTCAGCATTATTTATTCCAGTATGTTCACAATCATCCGCATCAACATCATCTTGTGCAAGATCAGCTAATTCGGCTCTAAAAAGATTTCTTCTTGTAGAAGCACAATATGTGTTCCAATCAATATCTCTACCCATATATCTTTCAAACCTTTTTACCCAATTGTTATGTTTAAATAATTCCCTGAGATTTATATTAGTATCATTATGTGTCATTAATACTTGTAAAGGAAAGACCTGTCTACAGAGACGAGTATTTCCAGGTAATGGTCTAATGTAATCTTCATACTTTAATCCATAAGTGCCAGCGATTCCACCACCGTGTGCAATAATCATAAACTTTACGGTTTTTTCAACCCGAACAGGCCAATTTGTAGGGTTCCAATCTATATTTGCGGATGGTTGTGGTTTTAATTTATAATCAGGATTTGGTATACTAGGATTTTCTTGCCATGACATAATTATATATAATAAGTAAATATATAATTTATTTTAAATATCGTTTGTAATATTGTTTAAATCAACAGTAACAGTAGGTATTAATTCTTCTTCGTCATTATTTTCTATATCTATATCATCATTATGAATAGCACTATCTATTAATGCTTCAGCTTCTTGTAAAATATCATAATTAAATGGATTTTCAATTGGTGAATTTAATATTTCATCTATACTATCACGTAAATTTTGTGGTAATTCAAAAGTTAAGCTATTACTACTTTCATTTAAACTATCGATGCTTTCATCTAAACTATCGATGCTTTCTGAATGAATGGGTGGTAAATTAATTGGTCTAGGTAATCCATATGGTAAACTACCTCTTGTGCGGGTTCTTCTAGGCCAACACAGTCGATTTCTACAAAACTCAGAATTATCTTCAAAAAATTTAATTAAGCCTTGTTCACATTTATCATTATACATCATTCTTTTAATAGGATTACAAGATTCAGTAGCATAGAGATGCATAAGAAGATATTTTTGTAATTTATTAACAATTTCTATTTTTTCAGTAATTTCTGAATGTTCTGATATATATGTATCACCAATTTGTGTTTTTCTTTCTCTTAACATGTTAACAATATCATAAAGTTTTTGCATTGATGAACTTTCGTTATAAAAATAGCAATTAATTGCTTTATCCTTAAGGATAGGATAACACTTATATTTAAAGGCATCAATATTAAAATTATGAGAAAAAAATGCTTGTATAGATAAAGGAATATTAAAATCGGTTTCTTTTAATTTAAAATAAATAGCATAAAGATGATTATTTAAAAAAAACTCTCTAACAAATGGATTCTTAGGAATAGTAGGATTTGGCTTAATGCCAAGTGTATTTAGTAAAGCATCTTTCCATAATTTACATAAATCAGATAATCTAAAAATATATTTTGTATTCAAATGAATCAATGCAATCTTTTGTTTTTCAGGAAAATTAGAGAGAGGATTAAAACGAATATCACAATCCATATCAAATTTTTTAGTAAATTTAAATTTTATAAAATTGCAAAATCTTATTAATGAATGATAAACAGTTTGGCTTTTATAAAAAATATCTAAAAACATTTCTTTTTGTTCATCAGCTAAATATTTATTATTTAATATATTTTCTTTAAGAGCAGTAAATTTTGACACATGTTCATTATTATCCGCACTAAAAAAATACATAGGATATAGTGCAAACATCTTAGACTTATTAATAGTATTTAAACTTTGAAAATCACAACAATGTTCTTTTTTTATAACTAATTCTATAATATTTTGGAATAAATCCATTCTAATATATTATATTAATATTTAAAATCCAGGGTCATATTCATCATCAACCTGTCCCATATCTGTAGATGAAATAAATGTGGCAGTATTTGTAATTTCAATATTTTGTTTAGAACAAGGGTCATTGGAATTTTCTGTATCTAATTGAGATTCAATATTAATTTTTTCTTTTATATTTTTACTCTCTAATTGTTGTATTTTTTGGATATCTAACATCACTTGGAACGCAGAGGTTCCAAAATTACCTTCTTGTCCACACATAATATTAGCAGAAACACCAGTAAGTGGGTCTAATTCAGCGTGTCTAGCAGCTCTTAAGAACATTTCAGGTGTCTCTTCAAATGAAGCTTTTGCAATAGGTCCAATATCGTCATTATTAATACCGTGTCTAAATACACTTACCATTTTTTCAGTTACAGTCATTCTGTCACAAAGCAATGAAAGATGCCTATGATTGATATAAGAACCATTAAATTCAATACAATCAACAAACTCATTATATATTGTTTGTCTGGCAGCTTCAATTCCCAATGTTCTGTAAACTTCTTGAATATCATTGCTAAAACTCTTTTTATTATCAATAAAATCTGTAGAAAGTATATCTTTAAGGTTAGTTCCAACAGTATCTAGAACCCATGTATCACATTTAGAATAATTACCATCAGACAATTTAGTATCTCCAACAGATTTTCTTAATATAACCTTTGGAATATTTTTAATACCACGTAAAATAATATTATCAAGTATATTCTGTTGAAAATTTTTAAGTTTATATATTTCATCAGTTTGATCAAGTGATTTCTTTTTACTAGATGTTATAGAATCAGCAAGTCTCAATCTAAATACTAATTTATCATCATTATAATCATTAAATATACATTTAACATCCTTTTTATAACTATTTTTAATAGCAAAGTGGATATCATCTATTGATATGTTCCTATCAAGCATTTTTTCTCTATTTATTTCAAGGCGCACAATCCATTTTGATAAGACAACATCTTCTTCAAGACTAACACCTCCATTACATTCTTCCATAATTTTGGAAAATTTATGGTAAGTTTCCATTAAAACTTTATCATCTTCAATAAGACTATTCATATCGTCCGGGTCAAAGCAAATACTAACTGTATCAACAACATCGCGCAGACAGGTATATTCAAGAATATATCTATATTTTTGTGCTTTCTCTACATCTTCATTTTCGTGTTCTTTTAAACAAACCGTAATTGATGGATTTTTCGGATTTTCAGAAAGAGAGAGGATTTCTTCAATACGTCCTAAACCACGTGTGACATTAGACTTAGAAGCAACACCAGCCATATGGAAAGTATTAAGAGTAAGTTGCGTAGTAGGCTCACCAATACTTTGAGCAGCTATCATACCAACCATTTCTCCAGGATTTACAATAGATTTTTTATATATTGTTTCAATATTAGCTAGTAATAATATCAAAGCTTTCTTATTATATCTACGAACCGTAAGTAGTTCTTTAGGAGACATATTAAACATATAGAATGCTTTAAATAATTCAGTTGGAGAATTATGATATAATTTATTGAGATTAAGTAAAGATTTTTCTACCATTTTATAACATTCTAGTGGTGTAATATCAACCATTGAATCTTTTTGAATATGCATTTGTTTTTCAATATTCCCCGTAATACGACTAATATTTATTGGCAAATGAACTTTAGATTCAAAACGTCCCTTAAATACATTCGTTACCAATAAATCACGAATATCAATCATATAATTAATAATTTCCTTAGTTTTCTCAACAAGTTTAGTTTTTTGCTTAGATAATCTTTTAATAGTTGATTTTGTAAAGTTTGTTGTAACTAAAGCATCAGTAAGATCATCACCAGGAATTTGGAATCTAGCATAAATATCTTCAATAGTCATTTTTGATAATGGGAAATGTTGTGTTTCAATCTTTGTAGGGTCAATTCCATCATCGCCATATCTAAACTGAACAATTCTATTTTTACTATTTCTTACTGTCATATCATAATGAATTTTTAAATCTTCCATAGACTTAATTAATCTTCTCTGAATATAACCAGTACTACTGGTTTTAACTGCGGTATCAATCAATCCTGTTCTACCACCCATAGCGTGAAACCATAACTCTTCAGGTGTTAGACCGCCAATAAATGAACTTTCTACAAATCCTCTAGCTTCTGGCGAATCATTATATTTTGAAAAGTGAGGAAGCGTTCTATTTTCAAAACCATATGGAATTCTCTTACCATCTACATTTTGCTGTCCTAGACAAGAAATCATTTGAGCAATATTAAGCGTAGAACCCTTAGAACCAGCATTAACCATAATAACAAACCTATTATCAGCACCTAAACTATTTCTTCCGATTTTACCAGCTTCTTCACTACCTTGATTCAGAATAGAATTAACACGGGTTTCAAATTCTATTTCATTACTTTTACCAGTATTATTTTCAAATACACCAATATGTGTTTGATCAATAAGACTTTTTACTTCATTTTTCTTTTTTGTAATAGAAGCTCTGATTTTATTATTAGTTGTCATATTTGAAATCAAATCACTAATACCCACGCTATATGAAGTTAATTTCATATATTCTGTAACAATATCCTGTAATGCATTAATAAATTTAGCAGCTTTTTTATGTCCAAAATCATTAAATATTGATTGTAAAAGACCATTTGAGCCAGAACCGAAAACTCCCTTATTTAATTGCCCACGTTTAAAAGTTCCATTTACAATTTCAATAATATTATTTGAAACTTTCTTATCCTCATTAGCACCTAATCTACCATTTGAAAATTTAGCAGTAAATGGTGGTAATATCTGCGAAAGTAACTCAAAACTAGTTACTAATTTATCAGGATTTGAAAACAATTCAATATCAAATTCATTATGTTTCATCAACAAATTCATAGCATGTCTTGTATCAAAATTAATATCCTCTCTTGTTAATCTATATGCGGATAATAATGAATCTTGGAAAATACCAACAATTGATTTATTATTCGCTGGAGAAATAATTTGTCTACTAACTGCTGCAAGATTTTTTAATTCTGACACAGCTTCATAATCTTGTGGACCATGCATATTCATTTCATCACCATCAAAATCAGCATTATATGGTTTTGTATCTGCTACATTCATTCTAAATGTTAAGCCTTCCTTCATTACCTTTGCAATATGACACATCATACTCATTCTGTGTAGTGTAGGTTGCCTGTTAAATAAAACTGGGTCACCATCTAAAAGATGACGATGTAATGTGTCACCTGGTTCTAAATTAATAGAATTTCTATCAACATATCTTAATGAAATGGACTGACCATCTTTCCTTTCTAAAATCTTAGCACCAGGCCAATTATCAGGACCATTCCTCAATAATTTTGTCATAAACTTCAAATTACGTTTATTAATCTTTTCAGGAAATGTAATATTCTTAGCTACTTTAATGGGAACTCCGAGTTGTTCAATGCCAATACTTGCATCTGGTGTAATAACACTTCTTGACGAATAATCTACACGCTTTCCCATTAGATTACCTCTTACTCTTCCTGTTTTACCAACTAATCTTTCTTTAATTGATTTCAATGGTCTTCCTGATCTCTGTGCCACTGATGCAACACCTGGTATCCTATTATCAACCATAGTAGCAACATAATATTGTAATACAGTTGCCCAATCATCAATTACTTTAGATGCGGCATTTGCTTGTATCTTCTCCTGTAAAGTTTTATTTGCCTTAATAATATTAACTATAATATGTGAAATATCATCTTCACTTCTTTGCTGAGAATCATGTTTTACAGAAGGTCTAACAGATGGCGGTGGAACTGCTAATACCTGACAAATCATCCAATCCGGTCGTGACCACACAGGACTAAATCCTAGAAAACTAACATCATCATCACTAATTCTTCTAAAGATCTTAAGTACAGTCTCTGCTGTAAATTTCATAGTTATTTTATCTTTAACAATGCCATCATCATCTGCAATGCCATCCTTATTTGGCCATTCTGCTATAAGAGTAGAAAGACCCTCCTTATAAATTTTCTTTGGTTGCTTACAATTACAACCATTATTACAATTTTCTCCACATCGTTCTATTTTGCTAGCAATTGAAAATATCTTTTGCCAACGTTTTCTTGAATCCTTTATATCTAGTAAATATTTGTATTTCTTTTTACTAATTAGAATATTACTACATCTAATACAAACACATCTTAAAATCTTTATAATTGTATTTAAATATTGAATATAAAACACCGGTTTTGCTAATTCCATATGACCAAAATAACCTGGAGTTTTCATATAATTCAATCCATCTGTTGGGCAAATTAATCCAGGATCTAAAACACCCATCCTTGGATCAAACAAGCCACCAATAACAGGTTTATTATTTACATAAGTTTCACGTGATGTAATTTCAGCTACGGAACCGTTCCTTATTTCTTCTGGACTTAAAATACTAAATTGCACTCCTATAACTTTTGAACTTTTCATCTCAGAAATTTCACTAGGCATATTATACTAGTTATATAATATTTAGATTCTTTTTCAATTTATTTTAATTAATAAGTTTTTGAATATATAAAAAAATTGATTTAATTTATTATTTAAAAAATAGATAATAATTAAATAAAATGCCAAAAGATAAAGATAAGAAAAAAAAATATAATCTAAGGAAAAATACTAAAAAAAAGTATAAAAAAAATCAAGAATCTGATAGTGATAATTCTGATAGCGATTGGACGCCAGGTTGTGATGATGATTTTGACTTGCTAGAATATCAAAAATTTATACAAAAAATATTTCCATCTAAATCAGGAAAAGAAAGAGTAAAACAACTTAATAAAATAGATAAATTAGTTAAAAAAACTAATAAAAAAAAATCTTGCAAGAAATCTCGCAAGAAATCTAAATCAGATAGTAGCATTGAAGAAGATGAATCTTCGGAAGAGGATGAATATGAATATGATTATGATGAAGAACAGGTTGAAGATATTGTTATTAAAACAAAAAAGAAGAAAAAGAAAAAGAAAAATAAATCTTCTACAGAAGAAGAAGAAATAGATGATGATGAAGAGGATGAAAATGAAGAGGAAGAGGAAGTTGATTGGGATGGTGATTATGATGAAGAAGAGATTGAAGAACTTAAAGCTGCATTAGGAGAAAATACTAAATTCAATATTATATTTACAATTGGAAATCCTAATGGTGGTTTTGGTGAAGAAGAAGATGATACTTTTATGGATTATGATGAATACCAAGCTAAAATGTTAGAAGATAGCCCAAAAAATGAAGTCATTAAAAAAAAGAAAGAAACCAAAGAAGAAGAAACTAAACCTGATGATAGATTGTTTGAAAAAACACAAAGAGTATGGCTTAAAACACCCAAAATGAACAGAAAAAAGACTGGAACTATTAAAAAATGTTGGAAAAAATCTAATCATTATGATGTTAAATGTGATGACGAAGAATTTGGACTTGTTAAAAAAGTAAAAGCTAGATATATTCAAAAGATTGATAGTGAAGAAGCTGATATGATGAATTCTATGGAAGAAATCAAGGAATTATTTAAACTTAAACGTTCTAAAGGTTCTGATGCAGTCATGAAGAAATTGGAACAATATACTGAAGCTATGGAAAAAAAGAATAAAGTAAAGAAAGAAAAAGAAGAAGAAAAAGAAAGACATAATAATGTATTTAAATTAAGAAAACTGCTACAAAGAAAAAATCAAGTGAATGATTTTAAATTCTTTCGTTCAATGACTATTGAAAAACAAAGAAAAATTATAGATGAAGTTAAAAAAATTAATGAACATACCGAGGTAGATAAACCACATAGAATTACACTATTGGAATCTAATATACCCACTGCTTATAAAGCTAGTGCACTCAAAAAAATTAATCTTTTAAGTTATATGAACCCTGATACTGGAGAATACTTTAAAATTAAACAATGGGTTGATAATTTTATGCGTGTTCCATTTGGTAGAGTTCAAAATTTACCTATAAAATTTGATGATGGTATTGAAAAATGTAACGAATTTATGGAAAATGCAAAAAAAACTCTAGATGAATGTGTTTATGGTCTTGATGATGCTAAAATGCAAATACTACAATTTATCGGTCAATGGATTAGCAATCCAGATGCTGTTGGTAGCGCTATTGCTATTAAAGGACCACCTGGAACTGGTAAGACTACTCTTATCAAAGAAGGTATTAGTAAAATTTTACAGAGACCTTTTGCTTTCTTAGCACTTGGTGGTGCTACTGATAGTTCATTTCTTGAAGGACATTCATATACATATGAAGGTAGCCAGTGGGGTAAAATTGTTGATATCCTAATTCAGTCTAAATGTATGAATCCACTAATATTCTTTGATGAATTAGATAAAATTTCAAATACACCAAAAGGAGAAGAAATTACAGGTATTTTGACACATCTTACTGACACGACACAAAATTCTCAATTTCACGATAAATACTTCTCTAGTGTTGATTTTGATTTAAGTAAGGTTCTATTTATATTCAGTTATAATGATGAAAGTAGAGTTAATCCTATTCTTAAAGATAGAATGTATAGAATTCATACTGATGGATATAAAAATCCACAAAAACTAGTAATTGCAAAACAATATCTTATTCCTAAGATTGAAAAAAGTGTTAACTTTGAAAAAGACCAGATTATTATTAATGATGAAATATTGAATCATATTATTGATAATTTCACTGAAGGTGAAAAGGGTGTAAGAAATCTTAAAAGATGTCTTGAAATTATATTTACTAAACTAAATTTGTATAGATTAATGAAATCTGATACAAAGTTATTTGATAATAAGGAAGTATTAAAGGTGGAATTCCCATATACAGTTAAACAAGATGATTTGAAGAAACTTATTAAAAAGGGTGAAGAATCTAGTGTTCCGTTTGGTATGTATGTTTAACTTTTCAAAACTAGTTTAAAAAATTAATTTTTTTTCTTATTTTATTCTTTAATTCATCAATCCATTTTGGTATAACCACATCATTCCATATCCATATACCGTTTGCCATTCTTGTGAGATTATTTCCCATTTTATTTTTTTTTAAATGTTGTAATGTGTCTTTAAACCAATACCAATGTATAGGACATATATTTCCATTATTTATATTTCTTAAATTACATTTGCGACATTTTGTTTGATAAAAAATTAATTTTAATTCATAGTTTACTTTATCTATCATATCATAAAATAAACCTTCATATTCATATATTTTAATCCATAGTTCAGGTGGCAAAATGATATTCATAAAATATTAATTTATTTTATTTTATTTCTTTTTTCTTTTTCTTCTTTTTTTTGTTTTCTTTTTCCTGGCAGTTCTTTTTCTCGATATTGTCTTTTTCATAGTATTCATTTTTTTTAATAAATGATCTATTGTAAATTCAATTTCTTCTTTTTCTTCTGGATTTGGTATATCTCTTATTTTAGTTTTTAATGTTTCTATTTTAGTATTCAGATTTTTTATTTTATTAGTGAGTATATCATATCTCTTCCTTTTTCCAGAACCTCGTTTCTTTTTTCTACCACCAAAATAAAATGAACTTTCCTTTGATTCACCGGCTCCGCCTGCTCCACTAGCAGCTGAATCTCTATAAAATACATCTTTAAGGGGAAAATTCATATTTAACATTCTCTCATCTCTCATTCTTGTTATATTCAATATCTTAATTTTGGTATTACCTCCAGCAACATTTCCAAACATACCTTTATTAGCAGCAGTTAAAATATCTTGTCCTAACTTCACATTAAATATGAGTTTTTCTAACCATACCTTTATAGGTATAATATCACAATTAAAATCTCTATAACTACAAGATTGTTCTTCTAAAATATATAAACCATCTGTTGTATAGTTTTCTCTATCTTCTATATCATCATCTAATCTGCCAATAACAGTAGCATGAACATGACCATCATAATTTCCAATAGTAATATATGCCATTTTTCCTGGTAAAATATTTTCAACAAATTTATTTATAATTGCATCTATTTTTGCTGGAGCTGAATAAGCAAGCCCACCTACTTTAAAAATTTTATTTTCTATTTCTAAAGACCATAAATCCTCAAACCTGGCTGTTATATAACTACATACAAAATGAAATCCACTACCAAACATAGTTAAATCCTCGTGTATTGATTCTATGGGATATTTTCTAGCTGAACTATTCAGAACAGAACCGTTTTCATCCAGTTTTACATCATCACCATAAATAAATTTATGCCATAATAAAAGATGACCTTTTGATTGAGGATCTTTATCAGAAATAAATAATCCATCTTGAATTTTTTTTGAAATTTGATCCCATAAACCTTTTTTTTTTAAATATAATTCACATAGTATCATTTTTACTAATAATATTACAGTATGTTCGTTAATTCCTGCATGTCTTTTTCCTTCGTGCTCAGCTTTTGCTTTTGACGCTAAATATATTTTTGACGCATTTTTTATAACCTCGGTTTCACCAAACATAACATATAAAGAAACTAAAGTACAATCCGTCGCACAACTAGCTTGTTTCCAACAAGTACCTGGTCTAAGAGATAATGGGCGTAATTCGCACGGAGGATTAGTGCAATAATGGGCTGACCTTCCTGGATGTGTTATATCACAAAGATGTTTCATTGTAGCAGGTCTTGAGGATAAATTAATACGAATACCACCTTTTTGTTTTTTTCTAGTTTTTTTTTTATTTCTTTTATTAGTTTTTTTATTAACCATATATATTTACATTAGATTTTAGAAGATGTTTTGGAGTATCCAATAATAATTTTAATGTTTCCATTTTGAAATTTTTATCAACAAATGAATATGTACTTATTAATGCAGTACCATTATTATAGTTATTAGATAACTGAGAATTAGAGAAAACTTCAATCCTATATGTTTCATAGTTTAAATTATCATAGTATTTTATAGATGTGTTTGAAGACCAATAGTAATAAGGATAATGATATCTTATAATTTCACTTAAATAATTTACTGATAATTTTTTCCAATTCCAATAATTATTCCAATTAAAATATAATGGTCTAGAACCATCAACAAACTCTAAAATTTTATGTATAACTAAATCAGGTAAATTCATAAATAGTATTATTTTAATAAATAATATTATTATTAAGTAATTTTTACAATACTACCGACCTCTTCCTGCAACACGTCTACGTCTAAAATAATAATAAGAACCACAACCTCTAAATCCTAAACTCATCCCAGCAGTCTTTCCACGACCACTTGTTTTTTTAGCTCCACCACAAGCTGAACAGGGCATTATATATAGATACTAACATAATTATTTTTTTTGTAAGCAGGTTTAATATTTATCTCAACATCAAATAATTTATTAAATTTATAACATTTTAATAATAATAAATGGTCATTTTCTAAATGTTCATAACAATTGTTAATTCTATTTCTCTGTATAAAATTAATTATTCTATCTTGAACATAAAATTCAGGTATTCTATTATAAATCCTAGGTTTATAAGATAAGCAATTTGCTTGAATAAAAAGTAATAAAATAGAAAATACAAATAACATTTAATGTAAAAAGAAATATAATTTTAAATCATTTAAATATAAGCTAGTTAAAAACTATATGTCCAAATCAGAAGACGACCAAGAAGAAAATGAAATAAATTATGATTCAATTTCAGCATTAGATTTAATTATAGAACATAAGGCAATATTAGAAAGAGATATATGGTCATTGAATTATAAAATAGATGAGCGCAAGGAATTATTAGAAAAGATGAATCAATATATTCAGAATAATTGTGAACACGAATATACTATAGATTATATTGATTCTATGAAAAATTATAGCAAAGGTAGTCAAAAAATAATATATTGTACAAAATGTGAAATAGTTAAACCAATTAAGCCAACGACCTTATACACATTGAATAGTAAAGGCGATTAATAAAATACATTAAAAATGGTTGTGTAAGAACTAAATAAATAGTAGTGAATGACATAGATTTTTTCTTAGAGAATAAATTAGCAACTACTGAGAGAAATGAAAAAGCAAAAATGGAGAAAAATATAATTGATAAATAATAAAAATAGACACAATAGCCTTTATCTAAGGGACCGAAAAGATATTCCATAGTTGGAATCATTTTATAATATAAATATATATATTAAAATTTACATTATAATACATTCAGCTTTTGGAACGTGAAAACATTTGCTTTCTTTATCTTTTGAATTACAAAAAATACAAACACCATTCTTAAAATTATGTATTGAACAACTTTTTCTTGGATAATTAAATCTATCAGGTAATCTAAAATGTACACCACATTTCATACAGTGTGAAAATTTGGGATTTAACTTTACATAATTTTTATCGTGAACACAATTATTTTTAATGCATAAGTTACCCATATTAAATTATTAAATTATTATATTAAGAAGTTTTTAATTAAAACTCACCAATAATTCTATTACCTGCTCTAGAATTTAAATATTTACTTTGTTCAGCTGTTAAACCAACACAACCAGTGCTTTTACTATAACTTGATGGGCAATGAGTATGTGTTCCTTTATTTTCTTTAAAAAAGAATAATGTTCCATTAAGAGGAACTTCTGTTCCATTAATTACAGTTTCTCCTAAATCAGTTGTTGGTTTTTGTTCTCCATCCCAAGAACCTTTAACTCCATCCCCCATTTTATAATCTAACGTTGCTTCACCGAGAGATTTTGCAACTTGGAATGCTTCTATAAAATTTAATTTTGAACAACTACAAATTAAATGTCCAGATAACACCAAGTACAAAACAAGCATTAATATAAGCAATTCAACTCTGAAAGTAAAACCAAATAACTTTAATTTCATATATATTTTATAAATATAAAATTAAATTGAATGTACAAATTTTTTACTTTCCCATATAATAGGTTCTAATAATCCGTTATAGTCATAAAATCTAATACCATTCATTATAAAAAATTTGTTATTTGTTACAATATGGTATAAATAATTTATATTATCTACAGATTCTCCATAAAAATCTAATGTGCATAATTTGCCAAGTTTATTATCGCTTATTCTTATATTTGGGCCTCCAACAAATTTAAAATCACCGAAACTGTATGCTCTAACGCCATTTATACTCCTTGCATCAATTTTAACAATAGCAAAAACCCTTTCACCATATTTTAATTGATCATTCGGTTCTAAATCTTTTATATTAACTACTCTTCCATCTTCTAGTTCTATTTTAGTAGAACCAATAAACCCGCCATCTAAATATTTATGTATTAATTCCGTTTTGAATTCATTTGTTATATATTTTCTTGTTGAATATTTTAGTTTTTCAATATCTAATGAATCTACTTCATCCCAATCCATAAATGTAAAATTATCTATTTCTATAATTTTATTAGACGTATTGAGACAATAAATATAGTTTTTATTATAATTATTAATTTCTATAGCTTTAGGATGTTCTTTAACATTAATCCAACCAAATTGTTTATATTTAACTTTATGTTCACCGGTAACAATAATATCATTTAATTTATACATTATAGTATTTGTATTTGCAATTTTAAATATAGCAGTAATCGTAGAACCATTTTCTAAAATATCGCCTGGGTTTATGTTTTTCATTTTTTTAGTGCCTTTTTTTAAGTTAACAATAGTATTTTCATCAAAACATCCTCCTTCTGGTTCATTAGGCATATCATTATCTGTTGTTAAATTCATTACTCTTCCTAAAGATAACGCTAAAGCTGCAAAAGGAATTGAAACTAGTAAAAATAAAGCAGTCATAGTACCTGCTGCAGCCCAAGTCCAAGGAAAAATCCACATAATAATAATCAGAGCAGCCAAAATAATTAATATTTTAATAATGATCTCTAAAAATGCTCCCATAAATGATTTTAATGCCATATATGATGCAACTAAGGTATATAATGCTGTTAGCATTACAGCTTTCACCTTATCAAATATTACATTTACATTTATTAATATTTTTCTTAATTGCGTCATAACATTTAATATACGACCCATTATATCGGATATAATTCCTAGCATTGTAAGTCTTATAAAATTAAAAATTTCTCTTAATTTTTGTAACTGATTCATTAAAGAAGTAAATAATTTAGTTAATAGGGAACTTGTATATTTTAAAGGCAATGTTGAAGTATCAACTACTTTTCCCAAAATCATAGAAATGCAGTATGAAAAATTTTCACCTGTGAATTCAAAAATAGTTTTTCCTGGTTGGGGATTTATTAAACCTGCAAACGGCAAAACATATGGCTTACATTTATTTTCAGCCCAATTTGCCTTTAAAGGTTTAATATTAGATTGTATATAAAAATATGATAATATAATAAATACAACTATAATGGTTAAAAATGTAATAACAACCGACCCTCCATATTTATCTAAATAACCTTTTTTTTCATAAATATTTTTGATATAATCTTGCATATTATCTTATATAATATATTGATAATATTCAAATAAATATAATTTAATCTTCCCAATCCCAAAAAGTATATTCTCCAATAGGAATTAGATGATCACTTGTAACTAAACAGCTATAAACATCCGAAGTTTTATCACTTAGTTCAGATTTATCATAATCACAAACATCCATAAAAACATTTGTATCCGGATTGCTTATTTTATGAGAACCAGTAACATAAATATAGTCTTTTAATTTTTCACTATAAATTTTATAATATTTTTCATCTTTATTTGCTTTAATTCTTAATACTGCTAAAACTTCACTACCATTTTCTAAAATACTTCCTAATTCAATGTCTTTCATAGCTATCATTTGTCCTGATTTTAATTTAAGTTTAGTTTTTGGATCAAAACAAAGAGCCCGCATAATCTCTCCTACAGGTCCATTCCATAAACTCATCCCTAGTTGCATTTGTCCTTGAATTAAATAAGCAATTACCGCAGCAATTCCAAATAATTTCATAACTAAAAATTTTAATCCTATAATTATTTTTTTAAATTGAATTAATAGGTTAATAAAAATAGAAAATATATCAAATGTTAAATTACCTAAAGTATCTCTTAAATAATTTTGCAGTTCTCTAAGTTCCTGTAAACCATTTGTTAAAAGACCTCCCAATTTCCCAGTCATATAAGCGGTGTATTTTAAAGGCAATAGAAAATATCCCATCATATTTTTCTGCATAGAAGCAATGCAACCAACAAAATTTGTTACAGGATTTTTGTCAAACATAGATGCCAAAGGCATAATCATTGGATTACATTTATATTCAGGCCAATTATTTTTAATCTTTTCAATTCCTATTAATAAAATACTTACAAAATATAACGTTATAAAGAATAGAAAAATTATAACAGTTAGACTAATATCTCTAAATCTCATACTAAAATATAATGTTATTTTAATTAATTTTAAATAACATTATTTTAAAACAAACCTTTAAAAATATTTTTATTACAACTACTACAATTACCTCCACCTCTTATCTTTTTATGTTTTCTTTTGGTTTTTCTTCTCTTGCTTTTTCTTTTGCTTTTTCTCTTGCTTTTTCTTTTGCTTTTTCTTTTGCTTTTTCTTTTGCTTTTTCTCTTGCTTTTTCTCTTGCTTTTTCTTCTGCTTTTTCTTTTGCTTTTTCTTTTGCTTTTTCTCTTGCTTTTTCTCTTGCTTTTTCTTCTGCTTTTTCTCCTTTTTCTTCGTCTTCCTCCTTTTACAGGTTGTGGTGTTGGAACTGGACCTGTTTTAGTATCAGCACCGGCTTGTTCTAATGTATTACCTAAATCTGTCATTGGGCCACCTTGTTTTTCACTCATAGATACAATAGGTGGTAATATTTTTACTTTTTGAGGAGTAGGAGGCCCACCACCAACCATAGCTAAATCAGCAGATCTTTCTTGACTTTCTTTCATTTCATTCATTGCTGAACTCATTGTAGTAGGTGAATTTATTTCAAAACCATTAACGCCATCATTATCAACTTTGGGTCTGCCCATTTATATTATAAAGAGAAATTATAATATAAACGAAAAAAAAAATAAATAATATATAATGGATGAAAGCCAACGTTTAAACTTAGAAGAAATGTTAAAACATTCTGATGTTGAAGATAATACAGATAAAATTAGGAAACTTAAACATAGTTCAAAAATTAAAGAGGATGTTGAAACCTATATAAAATTAAATAAGAAATACGAACGTATGAAGAAAAACAATAAAAAAATTTTCAACCAAATGATGATAACACATATGAATTTCTTATGGACAAACTATACTAATATTTTTAATAGATTAATTAAGGATGAATTAGATTTAAAAATATTATCAAAGTTTATTAGCGTTTTATCATTGGTGGAAGATGGTAAGTTGAATCAACACGATGCATCAGTACAAATTGGTGAAATATTAAAAAGTTTATATATTGATAGTGCAGTAAAAAGACAGGAAAAGGTAGATAAAAGAAATGATAAAATTTCTAAAAAAGAAAAAATTATTAAGCCTAAAAAAAATATATCTTGGGCAGATTATAAAGCTAGATTAAATTGATTAAATAATTTAAACATATTAGAACTATAAATAAATATGAAATTAGTTATAGTTGAATCTCCAGCTAAATGTAAAAAGATAGAATCCTTTTTAGGAAATGAATATAAATGTCTAGCAAGTTTTGGACATATTAGAGAGCTTACAAATGGATTAAAATGTATTGATATTCAAAATAATTTCGAACCAACTTTTACAATTATGGAAAGTAAAACTAGAAATATTAAGACATTAAAAAAATTTATAAAAAAGGCTGATGAAATTATAATAGCTACGGATGATGATAGAGAAGGAGAAGCTATTGGTTGGCATATATGTAAAACATTTAATTTACCAACTCAAACAACAAAAAGAATTATATTTCGTGAAATAACTAAATCTGCTGTAAAAAAAGCTATTACAAATCCAGGCATATTAAATATGCAAAAAATATATGCACAACTTGCAAGACAAATATTAGATAGACTAGTAGGATTTATAGTATCACCACAGTTATGGAAAAGTATTAGTAGAAATACTAAGCAAAAATTATCTGCTGGTAGATGTCAAAGTCCAGCATTAAAAATTATATATGATAATCAAACACTAATTGATAATACACCCGGAGTAAAAGTTTATAATACAAAGGGAAATTTTACAAAACATAATCTAGATTTTGCATTAAATAAAGAAATATTAAATCAGGAAGATATGGTAGATTTTCTAGAAGAATCCGTTAAATTTGAACACAAAGTTAAAAAGGTAAACGAGTTAACTAACAAAAGAAAAATTCCACCATCACCATTAACTACAAGTAAATTACAACAAAGATCCTCAAATATATTACATATGTCACCAAAACAAACAATGATGACGGCGCAAAAACTATATGAAGCAGGATATATCACATATATGAGAACAGATTCGACAACATATAGTAAGGAATTTATAGAAAAAAGTAAACATTTTATTATTAGCGAATGGGGTAAAGAATATATTAATAAAAATATAAATAATTTATCATTAAGAAAGGGTAAAGGACAAGAAGCGCACGAAGCAATAAGACCAACAAAAGTTTTAAAAAGAGAGCTTCCAGCAAATACAGATACTAGACAAAAAAGATTATATGAATTAATATGGAAAAATACTGTTGAAAGTTGTATGGCAGATTCATTATATAATTTAATTCAGATAAGTTTACTTGCACCAAAAAAATATAAATATAATTATTCAGAACAAAAAGTAATATTTCCTGGTTGGTTAATATTAGAAGATTACAATAAAAATAATGAACTATATTCATTTATAAAAACACAATTGATAGGAGATATTTTACCATATAATAAAATATATAGTGAGTTTACATTGAAAAATATTAAAACACATTTTACAGAAGCAAGGTTAGTTCAGCAGTTAGAAGAAAAGGGAATAGGTAGACCATCAACGTTTTCAGGGTTAGTATCAAAAATATTAGAAAGAGGATATGTAAAAAAGATGGACATAGAGGGTAAAAAATTAGAATATAAAGATTTTGAATTGAAGGAGGATGAAATAAGTGAAATAAGTGGTAGTAAAATATTTGGTAATGAAAAAAATAAACTAAAAATCCAACCTATAGGTATAATTGTTTGTGAGTTTCTTTATAAAAATTATGATAATTTATTTAACTTTGAATATACAAGTAAAATGGAAAATTCACTAGATATAATTAGTAAAGGAGAAAAAATTTGGTATGATTTATGCAGTGAATGTTATAGTGAATTAAAAAAATTAACTAATGGCATTGATAATAAAAGAGAAGTAATAAAAATAGATGAAAACCATACCTATATGATTGCAAAATATGGTCCAGTAATCAAGTATGAAAAAGATGGAGAAACAAAATTTATGGGAATAAGGGATGATGTAGATATAAATTTATTAAGACAAGGTAAATATAAATTAAAAGATATAATGAAAGATGATAATTTTAGCGGTAAAAATTTAGGTAATTTTAAAAATTTAAGTGTAATATTAAAAAAGGGGAAGTATGGGCTTTATATAAATTGGAATAATAAGAATTATTCAATAAAGCATATAAAAAAAACTGAAAAAAATATAAAGCTCGAAGATGTTTTAGATGTTTTATTGGGGGAAAAAGTAATAAGTTCAAATATAATTAAAGAGGTAACAGATGAAATATCAGTGAGAAAGGGTAAATATGGTCCTTATTTATTTTACAAAACAAAAACTATGAAAAAACCGAAATTTATAAATTTAAAAGGGAAAGAATGGCGCGATGCTTCACAAAAAGTATTTGAAAGTTGGGTAAAAAGTGAAGTACAATAAAATATAATATTATAATATATTAATGCCAAGAGGTAAAAAAAGATATAGAAAAAAGAGAATACAAAAAGGAGGTGGTGAAATGACTGAAACTGCATTACAAAGAAAAGAAATACATAGCGATGGTGGTATGTCATTAATTCCCAAAAATGATAAAGTTAATAAAAATAGAAAAAAATTAAAGGAACTTACAGGAAAGGCAAGTTCTTTTATAATGAATTTAGGTTTTCATGGTATGGTTTTAATTGCGGGCTTTATAACCGCTGTAATATTTTTCATAATAGCATTAACTAAAATTGATTCTGGTGATTCATCACAGGATTTGATGACTACATATATTATTTTACTAACAATGACTATATTAATGTTCGGATTTTATATTAGCATATTATTAAAAAAAACAGATGGACTAAAACAAATATCTGCTCTTATATCCCCTGCGTTTAGTGTTATAGCCTCTTTGGCATTTGTACTTAGTTTAAATACTGATTTTGGTTCACAGTTATCAATAATATTAAAATATGTTCCAGCAATTAATGCTGCAAATATATTATTAGCAGCAGCTAGTTTATATCAAGTAAATTTGTTATGGAAATTTTTTGAATCTTGGAAAAAGGGTGGAATGAATACTATTACTGGAAAAACAATTGGAATGTTCGTATTTTTATTTATACTAATATTTGGATTAACAGTAACAGTAAAAACAAAAATTCGGGCGTATACTACATCTTGTAAAGATTAATTATTATTTACTAAAAATCTGAATGTTAATCCACATTCTTTATCACTAGTCCATATACCGGATATTTTTAGTAAAATATTTAATTTTTTTAATTTTCCTTTTTGAATTTTATTATCAGAAAAAATTTTAATATATTCGTTTCTTAATTGGTCATCAATTCTAAATACTGGTTTTAAATTGTAATTAAAATTAAAATCACTAATTATTTTTTGTTCTAATTTTTTAATAAAATATAAAATTTCTTTATTTTTATTTTTACAAAATGTGCATTTAATTCTATTAAAATAATTTTCAACAGATACATCTAATAGGTCAAATAAAAAAAGAAACCCATTTGATGTAAAATAACTATCAGAGTAATACATTTTATAAAAATATCCATTACTTAAAACATTATTTTTTATTTTTTGAGAAAATATTATACTATTTGGTTTATAAGTTTTATTATCAATACATAAAAACATAATTATAATATAATGTAATTTTATATTTAAGTCAAGATTCTTTATTCTCTGTTTAATAAAATATATAGTGATAAAATATTTAAAACTGTTAAATCATTTAAATTATCTAATTTTTTTATTATATTTTCACATTTTTTTATAGAATTTAAAAATTCTTTTTTTTTATGTTTGAGATAGAAAACCCATAAATTGCTGAGATTCGGGTGTGTCTCTTTTTTTTCATTTAAAGAATTAACAATATTTTCATAAACAGTATCCATATAAATAATTATTTTGAATATTTAAGTTATTAAACAGATAATTTATATATATATATTAATGAAATTTTGCGAAACAAAGTTTGAAGAATATATTAAAAAATTTAAACAAAATAATTTGCATCCAGAATTAGAAGATATATATAGTGGTTTACCAAATACTATTACTGAACATCCTAATTTAGTTTTCTATGGACCTAGCGGAATTGGTAAATATACACAGGCTTTACAATATATATCAAATTTTAGTCCAACTAAATTAAAATATGAGAGAAAAACTACAATAAATGCACAAAAAAATAAAGAATTCATATTTAAAATAAGTGATATACATTATGAAGTAAATATGGAAATTTTAGGTTGTAATGCAAAAATATTATGGAACCATATATATTGTAATATAATTGATATGATTAATTCATCACAACAATTACAGGGATTTATTATGTGTAAAAACTTTCATGCAATCCATAGTGAATTATTAGAAAATTTCCATACATATATGCAGACATTATGTGATAAAAAAATAAAAATATGTTTTATAATCTTATCAGAACAAGTAAGTTTTCTCCCTAAAAATATATTAGATAGATGTTATATTATAAACATCAAAAGACCATCAAAAGCTTTATATGAAAAATGTGCTGGTAAAAAAATCAAAAAGAAAAAAAAAGAAATTAATAATATTAAATTAGCAAAAACTTATTCTAATATAAACTTAAATTATAGTGACAAATTTATAGACAATATTATATTTCATCTAACAGAAGAAGAAAATATTAATTTTATGGAATTCAGAGAAAATATATATAAAATAATTGTTTTTAATATCGATATCTTTGAGTGTATATATAAAATAATTTTAAGATTAAATGATATGAAAAAAATAAAAAATAAAAATATTGTTAGCATATTAAAGCATTTATTTATATTTTTTAGAAGATATAATAATAATTATAGACCCATATATCATGTTGAATTATTTTTATTAAACGTTTATATTGAGATAAATAATTAAGATTATATTTTAATTATTCTCTCTGTTTTTAGGGAGAATAATCCAATATTAAATTAAATTATATTATGATTCATTTTCTTTTTTTTTTTGAACTGATTTTGACATATCTAATATTGTATTCCATAGTAGGTGTATATACCTATCATCCATTTTAAATGGATTAGTAATGCTTTTATTTTTCATATTATTATTTTGTTCTATAATTTTATTTATTATTTCTTTCTCCCTATTTTCATCAAGGATATTGATTTTATTTATTCTTTTTATTTCACCAATTTTATTTGATAATATTATCCTTTCTCTTAGATAAAATAATATCTGTGCATCAATATAATCAATTTGTTCTCTATAACTATTAATTTGTGATGTCATTTATCTTATATTTTATTCATTTAAAATTATATTTATATATAAATTTAAATGAATTATTATAGCGCTTGTGAGATTCTAGGATTAAATTTAAAGTATAATAATAATAAATTAAAATCAGCTTATTATAAGGCAGCATTAAAATATCATCCAGATAAATGTAAAGATGAAAATGCAGCGGAAAATTTTAAAAAAATAAAATCTGCATATGAATATTTAAATAAACATAAAAATTATCAACCTGTTAAGGATTATTCTAATTATAAGATTATTATTAAGGATGCAATTAAAATACTTATTCCAGGAATAAATTGGGATGATACATTTATTGATAGTACTATACACGGCATTATTAATGGTTGTCATAATATATCATTAAAAATATTTCAAAAATTATCAAAGGATAAACAGATGGAAATATATTTATTTCTCTCTAATTATTCTGATATTTTTAAAATAGATAAAAATACATTAGATAATATGTTAGAGATAATTAAAGGTAAATTTAAGAATGATAATATAATTATATTAAATCCAAATATAGATGATTTATTAAATTCAACTATATACAAACTAGAATTTTCCATAAAAACATTTTATATACCTTTATGGTGGAGAGAATTAACCTATGATTTATCTGGTAGCGATATTATAGTTCAGTGTGAACCAGAATTAGAATCACATATAACAATAGATGATAATAATAATATTATATGTAAATTTGAAGGAAGTATTAAAGAAGTATTTAAAAATAAATGCGTTAAAATTAAGTTGGGAAGTAAAATTTTAACAATACCCGCTGAGGAATTAAAAATAAAAGATTATCAAACTTATGTATTTAGAAATCAAGGTATAAGTTTAGAAAATGAAAAAGATATTTACAACACAGAGAGAAAATCAAATATATATGTTGATATTCATTTTTTCTAATTATAATATATATATGTCAGAAAATAGACTAACAAAAAAAGACATGAAACAAATGCAAAAAGAATGGGATGAAATTGATAAAGCTGAAGCAGCTTCTTCTTCAGCAGCAGCAGCACCAGCTGCTTCTGTAGGAGGAATGGGTGGAGAAGCTGTTGGTATGAATGATTTAACTTGGACACCACAGTCCTCGCCACCGCCAGGACACAAAGATGATGCAATAGCAAAAGAAATATGGAGATTAAATAAAATATTATATGGAGAAAAAATAAAAACACCATCAGCATCTGCACAACGTAATAAACGTGGTAGACAACCTGTTGCAGGTCAGGACAAAGGATCTGCTGATGCTAATATGGCATCTGCTTATCTAATGAATAAAGAGAGGCGACCGCCAGCAGCAGCTGCTGCGTTAGGCGACGATGTCCCCCAAGCAATAAAACTTACAAGAAGAGCAAAGAAATTTAAAGGAAAAATAATAGGAGGTAAAAGAAAAACTCGCAACAAGAGAAGAAAAAAGAGAAAAACAAAAAAGAAAAGTAAACGTAAAAAAAGAAAAAAAAGAAAAACCAGAAGAAAACAAAAAGGAGGAAGTAATATTAATTTTAAGCAAAAATTATTAATTAAAATTAAAGAAAATAAAACAGAATTAAAAAATCTTTTCAATAACTCTATGAAAAGATATTATAGAGGGAAAAAAGTAATAAAATTTGAAGATTTGACAAACATAGTAGAAAATATGGACGAAAAAAAATTAATAATGTATGCTGAAAAAATTGGAAAACTAATAAAAGAAAAAGACAATACAAAAAACAAGTTAGGAAAAAATCTAAGAGGTGGTAATCCAGAAGTGTTATTTATATTTTTGGGGATTAATAGTATATGTGCTATATTTGCACTGTTATTTTACATTATGTATAATCTAGTTTTCCCTGACGAAGTTGCATCTTTATATTTATTTATAGCAGGAGGACAAGAAGGTATAAGAAATAGACATCCAAACTTAACAGATGAACAAATAGAAACTAGAATTGAAGAAAAAAGTAAAGAATTTCAAGCATTTCTAGCTTTTACAAATTTTATTGCTTGTATGTTAGGCGCATTTAGTTTAATATACCAAATGTCGAACGAACCACCACAGCGAAGTTATAATCATATATTTGATTTTTCACTTATGTTAGAAGATTCTGGGCAAGCATTATAAGTTTTTGAATAATGAAAAGAAAAAAATTACCAGCAGTGGGGTTCGAACCCACGAAGCATACGCAGCAGATCTTAAGTCTGCCCCCTTTGACCACTCGGGAATACTGGTATTTATATTTTATAAATTTTATATTTTACATAATTTATATAATCTATTTAATTAGTGCTCAACAACAACCTTCTTACGGCGAACAATCTTCTTCTTTTTCTTAGGCTTTTCCTCAACTTCCTCTTCAACTTCAGCGGCTACCTTAGCAGCAATATCATCATCATCATCATCATCATCATCAAACGTTGGCTGGGTATGCTCCTTCTCAAAATCATCATCTTCACCATCTTCCTCTTGCAGAGCAAGTCGCTCTTCATCAGCTTCATCATCACTATCTGGAAGAACTGCACAAATACCAGAACCAACAAGATTCTGTGGAGGACGAACATTAGCCTGCTGTAGCCTCCAGCTACAACTAATACGACCAGCTGCAATATAAAGTCCACCACAAGTCATAATACCCTTTACCCAAGACTTAGACGGCACAAGGTCAACAGGAGTCTTACTTCCTTGGATTGTCTGTGCAACCTCAGGAGAAACCCTAGAACGGAAAGTTGGTTGTCCAGTCATATCAAAGAGGTCAACGGACCATTCACCATTATAACATCCTAGCTTAACCTTAAGGCTAGGGTCAGAAGTGAGGTCAGGTTCACCAGTATTCTTATCCTTACGATACTTAACCATAGGCCACCACATAGCCTCTGCAACCTCACGAATAATCTTCTTACGACCAAACCACTTAGAAGAATTAGTGACAGAATCACTAATAAGCTTACTTTGTAGCTTGACCATAATATCTAGAAACTTCTTACTGGATGAATTACTCTTATCAAACTGAAGTGAAATATCAAACTTATCAGGTGCCCCATTCTCACCCTCCCACTTATTAACACCCCAAGTAAATGTAAGGGGAAACTGAAGATTGATAGCCCGTCCACCGGACATAATCTTAATAGACTTACCACCACGTGCCCCAATCTGGGGGTCACTGTAGGTGATAGTGTCAACGTCAAAGTTCTTTGCTTTAATAATCTGTGTAGTGCTCATTTCTTTATCTTATAATTTATTATATCGTGATTATTTTTAAATCAATTTTTTTAACCTTAATAAGTTATTGACACGTGAATTCGTGTCAAATCTAAAATACAATATTAATAAACTATTTAAACTAAAAAATATAATATTAATATATATATGTCAAAAAGTAAGTCCCCAAAAAGCTATCTACATAATCGTTTATATGATAATATCGAACATTTAAAAAAAAAGAAAAGATGTAAGGTAAAGGAAAATGATTTTACAATATTAGAATTTAGTGAATATGAGAATTTAATTAATTACAATTATAATGTGAGCCAGTTAAAAAGGATAGCAAGAAATTATAAACAAAAAATTAGCGGCAATAAAAAAGAATTAATATTTAGATTATATAATTTTTTAAAGTATTCCTTTTATGCTACTATAATTCAGTCTAGATTTAGAGGATATATAAATAGGCTAGTATATAGCAATATAAATAAAGCAGAAGATTGTGTAAATGACACGGATTTTTTTACACTAGAATTATTAACGGAATTAAATAATAAAAATTTTTTTATTTTTAGAGAGAACGGATTTAATTATGGTTTTAATATAAAATCTATTTATCATTTAGTTAAACAGAAAGGTAAAGTATTGAATCCTTATACAAGAAATGAAATTCCCGAAGATATAATTAGGAAAGTAAAATCATATGTTAGAGTATCTAGTATTTTATGCCTGGATAATAATTTAAAAATAAAAAATGCGAAGGATAATTTATCAGATGAAAAAAAATTAGAATTAGATGTAATAACAGTATTTCAAAAGATAGATAATTTAAATAATATTTCAAATCCAAATTGGTTTTTATCTTTAGGGAGATTTAGATTAATTAGATTTTATAGAGAGCTAATAGATATATGGAGTTATAGATTACAAATAGAATCAGAAATAAAAAGAAATATAATTCCTCCTCATGGAAAACCTTTTCCAAGTCAACCACATTTTAATTCAATGTCATTATTTGAAACAAGAAAATTTGTATTAAGTATCATTGATAAATTTGTATCAAATGGAACTGCGGATAATTATAAAAGTTTAGGAGCGTACTACGTGTTAGGCGCATTGACTATAGTTAATCAAAATGCTGCCTACTCTATGCCGTGGCTTTTTGAATCATTTTATTATAGTCCTATGCAACAATAATTTTTTTTTGTGACGATTTTAGGTGTTAAATATATATATTTAAAAAAGGTATTTAAAAAGGAAACGCCAAAGTAGATTATAAAATGCCAAGAGCAAAGAAAACGAAGACCACTTCTAAGAAGAGCACTCCTGCTGCCCCTGTTGTTGAGAAGGTAGCACCCCCACAGCCTGTCCAGGAAGTCTCCCCTGAGGTTACAGCTGTCCAGACACTTTCTGACAGTTTTTCCGAGTTGCTTAGCCAGCTATCTGCGCTTCGCACGCAGCTTACTAGTGTAACATCTGCTGCCCGTGCTCTCCAGAAGCGTGCTGATCGCGAGCTTAAGGCTGCGCAGAAGCTTTCCAAGAAGCGCCAGCGTAAGTCTGGTAACCGTGCACCAAGTGGATTTGTCAAGCCTACCAAGATTTCCACTGAGCTTGCCACTTTCCTTGGCAAGCCACAGGGAACTGAGATGGCACGCACTGAGGTAACCCGTGAGATTAACAGTTATATTCGTGCCCACAAGCTTCAGGACCCTGCTAATGGACGCAGAATCCTTGCTGATGCCAAGCTTCGCAAGCTTCTTCGTCTTGGTAAGAATGAGGAGCTCACCTACTTTAACCTTCAGCGTTATATGAGCCCACATTTTGCTAAGAAGAACAAGCCGCTTGCAAATGCGAACTAAGCCGACATTCTTTATTTAATAAAAAATTTTTGTAATTAGATAATATTTAATATAAAATTAAACATTATCATCATCAAACAAAAGACCATTTACACGTTCTATATCCAGTCTTCTATTTTTAATTCGCATAAACTTAAATTGTTTAAGTGAATTATTATTATTTATATCATACATTTCAAATACTTTTCCTACCTCTTGTGATATTTGAATTGTAATTTTTTTTGTATTTACTAACCACTCCAAAAACTCGATCTTCATTTTTGATTTAATATATTTATTATATAACTTATAAAAGTAAAATATGTTTTTATCTGTAAAATTATAATCTGTTCCCGATAATACACACAACAGCTGAAAATTATTTTTATTTATACTAAGTTCATTTACAACATTTTCTAAACTATAAAAGTCAAACTTATGACCTGTTAAGCTAAAATTTTTCATTATGCGCTTACAACCATATGCAAACATATCTGTATCATTTGATAAACAAGCATACACTATATTTTTATTTACTAGTGCAATACATACCTCATCTGCTTCTCCTTCTGGCTGAATATATGGTAAACCACAAGCTTCTAATAATTCCTTTGCTATTACAATATCATTCAAATTTGGTCTACGAACCTGTTTCTTTAATTGTTTCATTACTTTTTTTTCTTCATCATCCATTTCTTTTGACTCTAAGTATTCTATTTTTTCAAATAATTTATGTCTTACCTCTCTACGCTTTTCAAGTGTTTTAATTTTATCATTTTTTCTTACAAAACCATCAAAGACAAATATTGGATTTATTCCATGATGTCTCAAAACAACACACATACGATATAGCTTTGATAACCAATTGTCTGATTCTCTCTTAAATAGGTGTAGATATATACTGATGTCTACACATATTTTTTTCCCTCTCAAACTTGATAAGTGTCTTTGACTTTTGTTTGCTTTTATATTAGAGTAATTTTGTTCTAGAAACTTGTTGAGAAGCTTGATGCCCATTCTAAAGTATTATTGTGCCTGTTACGTACTCACAATTATAACAGCATAAACAACTTCAATTTTTAAACACATTCTGTTTAAACTCAATTCTCTTATAATTCAATATTTGTATAAGAAAACATCATATGTTTATAACATTAAGTATTTAATTAATTTAATTCCAAGAAGGTCAACCACGACCTCTCTGACGCCTACGCCTTTTTTTTGTTTTTTTCACTCTGCCTCCTATTTTTGATCTTAAATTTGTATTTTCTTCATTCAAACGCACAACCTCTGCTTGTAAAGAAAGCATTGCATTATTTAATAACGTAATTTCCCTTTTAAAAGATGCCATCATTGCTTGTTTATCTAATCCACAAACAGCACACCTCGCACCCCCCTTTTTTTTAGTTCCTCTTCTTTTTCTTGTTTTTTTACCCATATATAATATATAAAGAAAATTATACTCGCATCTCGATAACAGACATACGTAATGTTTCTAATAAAAACTTCTTATCTTTAGAAGTCGATTTTTTACTTATTCTATCTAAAAAACTAGCCATATTATCTATATCATTTAACATACGGCTATTTCTATAATTATCTGAAATAAAATCAAAGAATGATAATGTTGTTTCTTCATTATTTTTAAATTCTAACAAATTATTATTGTTACGTTTACACCAAGAAATAAAACTTAAATCATTATATAATAATATTACTTTTGCTATATAGTAAGGAAAAACATTTGTTTTCTCTTTATATAAACATTTCCTAATCATTATACTTGAATCATCTACATTAAATAAATTTGTATAATGACAACCCATAAAATTTAATATTTTAATCATTTGGAATAATGAAAAGATCTTTTCAAACCTTAAGCAAAAATCTGCATAAACTAAAAAAGTCTTCATATCCTTTTTATCATCTAATAATCTATATGAACAAAATAAACAATTCATTAATTCAGCCCAAAATTCAGTATATGCTTCGTGCATTTCAAATTGACTCTTTATTGGAAATAATCTAAACATGCGCTCTCTAAGCTTGTTTGAATCCATTCCAGAGAAATCCAATCCTAATATATGGAAACTTTCATGAATAAAAACTTTAAAAAATTCTTCCTCTCTATAAATACAAATTTCTCCTTTTCCTGTACAAGATGTTGTGACACCTGTATTACAATTCTCAGGAGATAATACCATCAATTGACTATGAGGTAATAATTTTTTAAATGGTGTTAAAAAACAAAATATTTTTAATTCTTTTGCACACCGCTTATTACTATAAAAATTTGCAACTTTTAACCAAACTAACATCCAATGAAAATAAGTATGGTATTTTTTTAAATTATTAAAATCAGCATCGCTAAATATTGGAAAATAAATATATATCATTCTACTATCTATTTTTACATTACATTCAATATAACCCTTAGTATTTTCTTTAACATATTTTCTTGCTGTCTTCATTACATATGTTGATTCCATATGAGATGTCATTGGCATTTCTGAATATTTTGCTTCTTTAAGTAAAATTTTTATTTTTCCAGATTTATTTAATAACTTTACAAACTTATCTGCTCTCAAAATATCGTTATATAAAGTTCTTAACATACTATCCAAATTTTTTTGTTTATGTGCTGTTTTTTTAATTATAAAACTATCAAAATCATCAAAATTATCCATAAAAAATTTCATTAGTTTTTCTGAATTTACTGAAAACAACATCTTATTTTATATATAATAATATTGTTTTAATATTATTATATTTATTTATTTCCTAAGATTTCTTCTTACTCTCATAGTATCATAAAACACAATTGGAGGACTTGCTCTAACAAAATGTTGTAACTTTGCATTTCCTGTATATAGCAATACTCTTTTTGCTAATGGGTTTTGTTCATATTTTGCTTTCTGTGCACGCTCCATTTCTACCTCATTTCTTTTACTTGTAAAGAAATCCTCATCCATTACAACTTCTTTTGGTCTTATTCTTTTCCCCTTGAATTTACCTGTTTTGCCTCCTGCACCTTTTGCCAAAGCTGGATCTTTTGATATTTCTTCACCACCTTCATTAAGTGTAAATGTTAAATAAAATTCAGGATTCCCTCTTTTAAATTTACTTGCATGATAAAAGTGTTCAACACTATTCCAACGATGTCCATCCAATTCAAATGGAGCAATATAGAAATTCGATAATACTTTTCTCCAATCTGGTATTCCATCTAATTCTTTATATAATCCTACATCTGAAGCAGGTATTTTTTCACCCGAGCCCTTACCAGGTGCCCTATCTGCAGATTTACTATAAAACTGAAATACTGTATTTTCATCATATGTAACATCAGACATTTTTGATTCACCTTCTTCTTCTTCATTAATTCCCATTTGTTCTGATCTTTCTGATTTCAATTTTATAAATTTTGGTATTTTAATATAAACTCCTCCCTGTTTTTCCATACATTTATCTACAATCATTTGTTTGATATCCCAAGGTATTGTCTCAAACGTAAATATCCTCTTTCCATCATAAGTTATTAATTTATAATGATTTCCTGTATGCACCATTAATAAATAATATTTAGGTCTAAATATTTGTATGCTATCATCTACAAAACTACTACATAACAATACATTATCTGTATCTTTACTTCTATAATTATCAGATGACATAATTATTACTTTAATATTTAAAAACATTTCTATTAAATTTATACTCCATACCTCAGCCCAGAATGCACAAGTTTTTATAATATCTTTAAAATCCTGCAAATTTTTCACCTTTTTCATAAAATTATAATCCTCTATTAATTTTTTTGCATTTTCCCTTTCTCGTTTTGTTCTTTTGAATTCTTCAATTAATGGTTTGGATATTTCAACTATCTGTTTTTTAATTTTTGGGTTTTTTTCTGTTGCATTAGCTGTCTTTAATTCTTTAATTTTATCATAAATTTTTTTCATTTTTAAATTTGATTCACTTATACTCGTATAAAACATATCATATTGTTGTTTAAAACTATCAAATACTTCTTTTGTTGCCCTATCACTTACTTCATTTCTTAATTGTTGAACAGTTATATTTTTTCCAATACCTTTAAAAGCCTCCCTAATAACTGCAAAAAAACAATCTCCTTGAGATTCCACATCTTGTATACCAAATTTTTTATTCTTTAAAAATTTCTGTAACCAATTATGATTCCCTTTTTTCTTATAATTTTTTCTTTCTTCAATGGATTCTTCCATCATTTTTACTTCTATGCTTTTAATTATATCACTATCATCTTCCTGAACAATATCCTTTAAATTTAATCTATCACCAACATATTCATCACTTTCTTCACCTTTGTCTTCTTCTTTATTTTCATCATCAACGCTTGGTAAAGGGTCATCATCTACTGGACTAACTGGTTTTTTTAATTTTAATGTTCTACGTAAATAATCTGGAGTTACAAATGAAAATAATAAAGGTATTGGATCATCCAATTTATCTATGTCCAAATCATTTTCATCATCTAATAAATTTGTGTAATTTGATGCTAAACATTCATAAACACCTATTTTATCTCCCATACTATCATCTACAACTAAATAAACAGACATATGATAAACACCTTTATCCTTGTGAATACTATTTATATTTCCAATAACAATAGTACATAACATTTTCGGGTATAACTCCACTTCATATAATGAAGCATCAAATCCTTCATCAACTTCACTTAGTTTTTTTATCTCGGGATATTCTATTGTTGGATCTAATTTAGACGCTACCATATATTTTAATCAAATATAATAAATTGTCTTAAATAGTTATCTTCCTTTAATTCTTTAATATATTGCCAAAATTTCTTTCTCTGTAAAACAAAACAAATATTATCTGGGGTTTTCTCAAACAAAATTATTTCTTCTATTAATTGGGATTTGTTTTTACGTCTTTTTGGTATTTCATAATAAGACGCTATACGTTCTAGTTCTTTTTTTGTATAATTAGTATCATAATTTATCTCCTGTGCATAAAAATCATCATATTCTGTTGTAAAATCATTTGACATTTCTATATTTTCCATATCATCCATTAAATCATCCTCTGTTATAATTTTATTATTATTATTGTTTTCTTCTAATGAAAAAGATAAATTTTCAAAATTCATTTTAATATAAATAATTATAATTTACTATTTATATTATATTAATTTATATATTAACATTCAAGCTCTTCAAGTAAATCCATTAGAGAAAACACACATTTACTTGGCAGACTCTTATAATTTTTATGGTCACAATCTGAAAACTTCTCAACAAATGTTGTTAGCATCTCCCAAAAATCATCATCATCTTCAAACTTATCTTGACCTTCCTTAGCAATGATAATAATATTTTCACAAATTTCAATTACTGCATTCTTTTTATCATCCAAATTTATATATTCCAAAAATTTATCTTTCAATAAAACAGTTAACCTTTCCATTGATTCTAATGATATAACACCTTGATTCATAAGGTGAACAAAGAAACAACATAACGAACGCCGTTTCTCATTTTCTTTATTAATATCACAAAACAAATCATAATCTTTATCAGAATCCACACACCTAATTACTTCAAATAATTCCGAAAATTCACTAAAATTCTTTACACTAATATCTTTCATTATTGGAAATTTATCTATCAAATCTTTATACAACTTTGCATACAACTTGGACCAAAACTTATTTTTACTTCCTATTTCAAATATTGATTTTCCTACCTTTTGTAAATCTTTTTCTTCTACATTTGATTTTATAACTGTAATTAATATATCTGTTATATAGTCTTTCATTAATTCGTAATTTTTTTCTGTAATTTGATTTAAATGATTTCTAATTCTGTCCATTTCTAATTCAATGCCGCTTTCATTTCTTTTTAATTCTGTTGTTTTAAAATTTCGCATTTCTTCCCAATCGTCATTGCTTATATCAGGCTTGGGTTTTCTTTCACGTTTTTTAAATATTGGTGTTTTTTGATATGTTGGAGCTCCTACACGCTGAGATAAAGAATTAATTACTTTAATTGTCATATCATCCAATTCTATATCTAAACCTTGACGCTCAATTTTATAGAAATCAAATATTGTATATGTTTTTTTTGAGGTAGTCGCCATTCTTTAATCACAATTAATGTCTAATGTTTATATCAATTTTTTATAATTGATTTATATATAAAATAAAATTGAAATAGTTAATATTATTTTTAATTCGCTTAAAAGAATGAGCACAATGAATAGTATGACAGATAAATCTGATCAAAAAAATAATATGAATAAGTCACGATATGATATTCGTGACTGGGATGATGAGACATTAAACTTAGATACACGATTACTTCGTGGGATTTATGCATTTGGTTTTGAAAAACCATCTGCCATTCAACAGAAAGGACTTTACCCTATGATTAAAAGAAATGATAAAGGTGCTGGTCGCGATCTCATTGCACAAGCACAATCGGGCACAGGTAAAACTGGCTGTTTTGTTACAGGAGCTTTACAAATTATTGATACTGAATTTAAAAATGAACACGGAGAAGCCAATACTCAAATTTTAATTCTTGCTCCAACACATGAACTCGCCGGGCAAATTATTTCTGTAGCAGATGCAATTGGTAAATATCTAAAAATAGTTACAAAACTACTTGTAGGTGGAACGTCTGTTGATAAAGATAGAGAATCGCTGGATAAAAACCCTCCTCATATCGTTGTGGGAACGCCAGGTCGTGTACATGATATGATTAGGAGAAAATATCTTAAAACACAACATATTCAAACTATAATTCTTGATGAGGCAGACGAAATGCTTTCATCTGGATTTAAAGAACAGGTTTATAAAATTTTCCAATTTATGCCAAATGATATTCAAATATGTCTATTTTCCGCAACTATGCCTATTGAACTTGATGAGCTAACAAATAAATTTATGAGAAATCCTACTAAAATTCTTGTCAAGGCTGAAGAACTCACACTACAAGGTATTGCACAATATTTTATTCGGTTGGATGGAGATGACCAAAAATATCTTACAATTAAAGACCTCTTTTCAAGTCTTAGCATTTCACAAGCTATTATATATTGCAATAGCACAAGACGAGTTGATGACTTATGTGAAGCTATGATTACAGATGAATACCCTGTAGCTAAGATCCACGGAAAAATGGAAGAAACAGAGCGTAAATCAGCATATAAATCATTTAAAGAAGGTAGTTGTCGTGTTCTGATTACATCTGATTTATTTGCAAGAGGCATTGATGTTCAACAAGTTAGTATTGTAATTAACTTTGATGTTCCTAAGAGTGAACATACATACTTGCATAGAATTGGTCGTGGTGGAAGATGGGGCAGAAAGGGTATTGCAATTAACTTTGTATCGAAACACGATGCACCAAGACTAAAGCACTTCCAAACATATTATAATACTACAATCGAGGAAATGCCTGAAAATTTTACAGAACATCTTAATTATTAATTATTAATTATTAATTATTATTCGTAATTATTTTATCATTATATTATTTTTATCTTATAATGACAAATAAATTTTTATTACCAATTGAATTCAATAAACAAAAAAAAATTATTCAATCTAATTTATTAAAAGATCTTGAACTATTGGAAACTGATACTAGTAAAAATGCCGTATATAAAAATATTTTTAAATTCAATAACAATAATAAGATACTCGAAAAATTTACAAAACTTTATACAACTGATATTAGTTTTTTAAATGATACACAAACTCTCAATAAAAAATATATTGATAAACACCACCAACACAAAAATATTAATAATATAATTCAATTATGGTCTTCTATTAAAAGTGATGAAAATTTCCTCGATAAATATCAATATCTATCTTGGGAACCTATTAAAATACTTAATGAATATAGTATTTTTCTCTCTGCATTAACATTTTATAGTATTAGTTCTCCAATATTAAATTTAGCTGCACCAATTGTTATGTTAATAATACCATTCATCATTATTAAAATTATGGGATTACCTATTACTATTCCTTCATATACTAATATTTTAATGAAACAAATTAATAAATTATCTTTTATGAAATTATTTACAGCAAGTGATTTATCCTTACAAGCAAGATTATATTATTTATTCTGTTTTGGAATGTATTTTTATAATATTTATCAAAATATACAAAGCTGTATTGCATTCTATAAAAATACAAAACTTATAAACAAAAACTTTAATATGTTTGAAAAATATTTTGATTATACATTAGATGAAATAAATGATTTAATTGATTATACCAAAAAATTAAAAACATATAGTAAATTTAATGATTATTTAGAAGATAAAAAATTTCAACTCAATGAATTTATAAATGCTATTAAAAATACACCTAGATTCACCTTAAATCCATTTAAATTACTTAATTCAGGAACTACTATGAAACAATACTATTTATTATACGATAGACAACATATTGATGATATGTTTAGATTTACATTTGATTTACATTCTTACTTATTAATACTTAAAAATTATTCTGAAAAAATAAAATTAAAAACTGTTAATGCTGCTAAATTCAAAAAAAAAAATAATCCATCATTACACTTTAAAAAGGTAATATATCCAAATATTGAAAATAATTTTAATATTCCAAATGATATTTCTATGAATAAAAATCATATTTTAACTGGACCTAATGCTTCTGGTAAAACTACACTACTTAAAGCTATAATAATTAATTTATTATTGGCACAACAAACAGGGTATGGATTTTTTGATGAAGCTTCTTTTACTCCTTATCATAATATACATTGTTATTTAAATATACCTGATAATTGTTCTAGAGATAGTTTATTTCAAGCTGAAGCAAGAAGATGTCATAATATACTTAAAAATATAAATAAATCTCCAAATGAAAAACATTTTTGTATTTTTGATGAATTATTTTCTGGAACTAATCCTTATGAAGCCATTGCTTCTGCAAATAGTTATTTAAATTATATATCCAAAAATAAAAATGTTACTTTCTTTCTAACTACTCACTTTGATAAATTATGTATACTACTTGAAAAAAATAAAAGAATTAAAAATAAACATATGTCTTGTAAAATTATCAATAATAAACCTAAATATTATTATAAAATTAAAAATGGCATCACTAATGTAAAGGGCGGTATATGTGTATTACAAGAATTAAATTATCCTCAAGAAATTATTAATAATACAAAAAAAATTATTTCACAAATATAAATTCGTTAAAATTAATATTTAAAAATATACAAAGTGTTATAATAGAAATATGTTTAATAAAAATTTATTAATTAGTTTAGGAGTAACAAGTTTAGCAAGTATAGCATTATGGTTTTATTTCAAAGAAAAGGTTAGTAAGTTAGAAAAAAAATTTGACTTAATGTTTAATATTTTTCAAGAAAATAAGAAAACAACTGAAATTTTAAATCAAAATCTTAATTCATTGACAAATAATGTATATGGAAATAATAATCCACCATCAAATGAAGAAGAATATTATGATGATGATGAGGAAAACGAAAACCAGAATGATGAAGATAATGATGAAGATAATGATGAAGATAATGATAATAGAGATAACAATAATCTAATTTCTGTTTCTGACGGCGAAGCCAATGAGGAATACTATTCAACCGATAGTGAAGTAGTAAGCGATAATGATGGCGATGAACCAATTACAATTAGTGAAAAAGAAACTATTGATAAAACACTTAATTTAGAAAATATGCCTTTCAGTATTAATGGTGCTGATCTTAATGGTGCCGAAATTAATGTTGGAGCAAACGTATTTTCAATGATGAATGCTGTTGCATTAAATTTAAATGAAATAGATGTTAACCATAATTTAGAGTTTAATATCGAGGATGATAATGTAAATGGAGATAATGTTGAAGACAACACACAAGACAACACACAAGATAATACTGAAGATAACATCGAAAATTTAGATGATGTTGAAGACAATGCTGAAAATAACACCGAAAATAACACTGAAAATTTAGATGATGCTGAAACATCGATTGAAGTTATTGATAATGATATTTTTAATGACGTTGTTGAAGAGATAAATAATTTAGATGATGTTGATATTCATAATCCCAAAACAACTGTTAAAATGTTACAAGCTTTAGCTAAAACTAAAAACTTAAGAACTAGGGGATTGAAAAAAGATAAGTTAATTGCATTATTAGATAAACACGCTTAATTTTATTTTTAATTAAAAAAAATTTTATATTATAATATATAAGTATGAGTTGGAAAAATTGCTATGGAGGACAAAATAATATTCATTCTAATTTCCCCGCATTAATGAGTGATGGTAAATTTGCCACAAACTGGAATACTGCTTGTGCAAGTAATAATAGACTTAAAAGAGAAGCTAACGTTGTTAATAATTATGATTACAGAAAATATCTTCAAAGAAATGCTGATAATTTAATACTTCAAAATCAAGTCGCTGCTTGTAATAATTGTGGATTATGTTGGAATGATTTTAATAATTTACACGACTCTCACCCAAAATATTTATTTAAATCTTGTAACGATCCTAATAAACCACCTGGTTATGAACACTCTGATTTAAAAAGTATGTATTTATCTAGACAAGCATTAGCATCTAGAGCACAACCTACAACATTAACACAAGACCAAATGCTTCAAAAATTCAACTATAATTAATAATATTTCTAATAATTAATTTAGTAATATTATATATATATGCCCAAAACGCGTAGGAAAAATAAAACTAAAAATAAAACTAAAAAAAGAAAAAAAAATAAAACTAAAAAAAAAAGTAAAAAAACATTTGTAGTTGGCATTGTTTCTGTTCCTTTATCACCTAATAAAAAATATTTTAAGGTTTGTGGGGATTCATATATTGCTTCATCTCATTTATCTTGGATGAAAAGACAAGGTATAATACCTATTGTTATACCATATGATACAAAAGATTTGAAATACTATTTTGATAGAATACACGGTTTATATTTACCAAGTGGTGGCGCATTCGCAGGAACACAACTTAAATATTATAATTGTTGTAAAAAATTAATGCTAATGGCTATGAAAGAAAATGATAAAGGATGTCATTTTCCTGTATGGGGTTGTTGCATGGGGTTTCAACAAATGTTAATACTTGCTGATGGCAATGATGATGTTGACCACCTTTTACAAAGGTTTGATTCCTATGATAACTTATTATTAAATATTAAATTTACTGAAGAAGGTAAACATTCTAGATTTGTTAAAGGCGTTGGAGAAAAAACGTATGATAAACTAAGAAAAAAAAGATGTACTATGAATAATCACAAACTAGGAATTACACCTAAAAAAATGAAGAAAAATAAAAAAGTTTATTCTTTTTATAAAATTGTTGGAACAAGTAAGGATAGAAAAGGTAGAGAATTTGTTGCTATAATTGAAGCTAGACATTATCCTTTTTGGGGGGTACAATGGCATCCTGAAAGAAACTGCGAAATGGATGCTTTGATTAAATATTTCTCCAAAGTGTTAAAAAAAAGTAAAAGAAAAACATATGATAAAATACATTATGGTAAATATCGCAGTATGTATACAAAAAAAATAGACTGTATGAATTATAGTGAAAACTTATATAAAAAGTGTAACTTTTATTGGCACTCGAGAACCTCTGCACATAATAAAAAACTTTGTAATATTGCTCAATTAAATGAATCTGAAAATATTGATGGTTCTGAATCAGGTGTATAATTCAAAAACTTATATAAATATTTATTTCATATTTATATAAGATGAATATTCTTAGTATTGACGTTGGTATGAAATATCTTGGATTTTGCCTTTTTCATGTTTCTAATGGTGATTTTTCAATTACTAAATGGGATACAATAAACTTATGTAATGAAGAAAAACACATATGTCAAGGTATGACCAAAAAAAAAGGGAAATGTAATAAGTTAGCAAAATATTGTAAAAATGGTAATTACTATTGTAAAACACACGCAAAAAACCAAGAATTTAAAATACCAACCGCTGAACTTAATAGAAAAAAATTATCCAAAAAAAAATTTGCTGTTATTAAAATTTTATGTGAAAAATACAATATTGATACTAAAAATTATAAATATAAAAAAGATTATTTAAAATGCATTGAAGAAGAACTTGATAATTCTTTTTTTGATTTAGTACAAAAAACAGATGCTAGACAAATTAAACTCATTGAGTATGGTAATAATCTACGTGATAAATTTAACGTATTATTAAAAGATATTAATATTAATATTTTAGCAATTGAAAATCAAATTGGACCTTTAGCATTAAGAATGAAAACACTTCAAGGAATGATCATGCAACATTTTATTGAAAAAAAAATTAAAGACATTATTGAGATTTCTCCCTATAATAAATTAAAGAAATATATTTCAAATAAAAAAACTACTTATGCAGAGAGAAAAAAACTAAGTATTATTGAAACCAGAAAATATATTTCTGAAAAAAATTCTCTTAATAAATGGATTGAACTATTTGAAAAACATTCTAAAAAAGATGATTTAGCTGATGCATTTTTGCAAGGAATATATTATTTAGAAAGTACTAAAATAATTAATTATTAATGCGTCTTACTTAAAATTAAAAGTTCTTATTAAAACATAATGAGTGAACCTCAAATTATAGAAATTGGACTTACAAAATCCGATACATCGCCGAAACTTACGGTTACCTCCAATAATGATGCTGGAACTCTTAAATTAAATTCTTTACCACCACTAGATACAACTAGCAAAAAATCTGTTAATTTTGGACCTGGTGTTGAAATGCTTATGAATCAAAGCAAGGTATCTAGTTCTCCAAAGTCTGATTTACCATTATCAGATATTAATTCATTAGAATTAAATATTTCTGAAAAGCCACCTGTAAAAAAAGAAAACGCTAACTCTGTTAGGAATAAAATATTTGGCATTGGGGAACCTAAATCTATTCTTAAAAAACCTGATATTTCTTCTGAAATTAAGACTAACATAAGTGAACCTATTTTGAAAAAAGCTACTGAAAAAGATGGAAATTCCACTTGGGATGGCTTTAAAAAATTTAATGATATTCCTGTTAACCCTGAAGCTAAGCCTGTTGCAAGACCCACAATGACTCCACAAGATTTATTAAAAGAAAAATTACTTTATCTTAGAAGGCTTGAATCTGTTGAGAAAAAGGGTGTTAGATTAACTAAGAAATATACTATGGATAGTAATTTGGATGAAATGAAAGGTGAATATGAAATGATTATTAGTGAAAAAGAAAAGGGTAATTCTATGAAATTTCAGGGTAAAATGTTAATGGCTGCTGTATCCGCTATTGAGTATCTTAATGGTAAGTTTGACCCTTTTGATATTAAACTTGATGGTTGGGGTGAATCTATTAATGAGAACTTAGAAGATTATGATGAAATTTTTGGCGAATTACACGAGAAGTATGGTGGTAAGGCTGCATTAGCACCTGAACTTAAATTATTATTTATGCTTGGTGGTAGCGCTGCTATGATTCATATGACTAATACTATGTTTAAGTCTTCTATACCTGGTATGGACGATATTATGAGACAGAATCCTGAACTTATGCAACAATTCACACAGGCTGCTGCACAATCTATGCAACAGAATAATCCTGGTTTTAGTGGTTTTATGAATGGTGCTATGGGTAGAGGTCCACCTCCTATGAGAATGCCTCCATCTATGCCTCCTCAAAATAATAGACCTCCAGCTAGAATGCCACCTGTTGGTGCATATGCACCCCGTGGTTCTCCACCCGGTCCTCCACAAAACAGAAGAACTAACAGACCGGATCTTGCTGCTGCTAGAGGAAGACCACCAGCAGCTAAAAATCCTAGAAAAAGACCTGAAATGAAGGGACCTGGAGATATTAATGATATATTATCTGGAATCAAAAAGAAAACTGTAAATATTCAGAGTAAGAAAGATAGCAATAGTACAATTAGTATAGATGATCTTAAAGAATTAAAAAGTACTGATTTAGATATGCCGAGAAAATCCGCTAGAAGAAAACCTAAGTCCGCTAGAAACACTATCAGTCTTAACATTTAAATACATAATATTTAATATTTAGTAAATATATATATTATGTCATCAGATGCAGCAGCTATGGGAGATGCAGCACCACCAGCATCATCACACCCCGCACCAGGAGGAGGAGATGCAAATGCAGGGAAAAAGCGACGAACAGGAGAATCAACCGCGAGAGAAGAAACACCTGATAATCAAGAAACGAACAAAAAACAAACTTCTGCTTCTGCAAAAGCTGTGGGAAATTTTAATGAAAAAGTACTACAAAGACAAGAACTAAGTAGAGAAAAATTATATGAATATATAGACGGAACACACGATATGTCCAATATTTTGTCCTTATCAGAAGGATGGAAGCAATTAATTGAAATGCAAGAAGCATTTATGAAAAGTCTCGAAGTGGATTACTTACCTTATAGATCTGGGTTTTTGGGTGATTTTAATCTTGATGATGCGGTCGGTATGTCCAGAACAAAGGCCGAAGGAGCAGCTGGCGGAACTACCGCAGGACAGACACACAACACAAAAGCAAAGCTCGACGCCAAGTCTAAGAAAAAACAGCAAAATAATTTGCCTCACAATCGCAAGGACGCATATCATACGATGTATTTTAATTATCATTTGACACCTGCAAATTTTAAAGAGAATGATAAGGAAATGTGTTGGTTATGTAGTAAGCCTTTAATCGTTAATCATTTAACTGGAACACCACAAAGCGAACACAAACCTCCTTGTTTTTCAATGGCATTGACTGGAGTTGGGTTGGCTGCAACGGAACGCGGTAAACAGATTAATAGCGGAAACAGAGGTGGAGAAGGTAAAGCATATCCAAATGAAGAATTTATTGAACAAATACTTAAAACTGTAACAGTTGCTGGCACTAGCACTCCTAAAACGGAACAAACATATAATTATATGCTATACCAAACATGGAAGTTATTAGTAAGATCGGAAAGTATGGCTTGGTCTCATCCCTGGTGTAATAATAAAAAGAGTCAAACTCCATTTATTTCTCTTAGATATAAAACTTTAGAGGGGGGGAGCGCTTCTACAGAAACGGTTTTTATGTATGTTATAGAAAAAAATTCTATAATAGAATATCTGAATCAATTAGCAGTTTCAGATAGCAGACAAAGGAATGAAATGAATTATCAAGGTAGTGATAGTCTTAGTGATGTTTATGATCCAGATTTCTTTGGCAATCCTGAATCAAACCGAAAAATTTGGATAGAAAATGCTTTACGTAATATAGTAGTAGGATTAATTCCATTATGGTGTTTATTAAACCAAGGATACGATATTTATGGACCGGTTAAAATTCTTTGCCAAAGTTTATTAGCGAGACAAGATGGCAAAGTAAGGACTTATTCAAAATTATTAAATAATAATCCCTTGTGCTCAATCAGAATCAGAGTTAAGCAAAATTGTGCAAGAATGGTAGCGAGAGGAGCAGCAAAAAAGGGGTCTCTTGTATATAGAATATCGCAAAGTGATGGAGAAGATTTAGACACATTAACAAAACAATTGCTTGGTAATTTTTATGGAGATGCTGAAGGTGTTGCGCTTGGTAATGTGGATCAATCTCAACTTACCCGGGTAGCGAGTGAAAGTTTACAATCTGCCTCCCAAGCGAGAGCAGCAGCTGATAAAAAAGCAGCAAATAGAAAGTTGCGATTGAAAACGGTAGCAGAAGGTGACGATGAGGGAGACGGCAGCAGCAGTTCGAGCAACAATGGCGGCGGCGGCGATGCTGCTCCTGGAACAGGACAAGGCGGTGGGAAAAAAACAAAGAAGAAAAGAAAGAAAAGGAAAAAGCGAACAAGAAGAAAGCGAAAATATCGTAAGAAAACTAGAAAGCGAAGAAGAAAGAAGGAAAAAACAAGAAAACATTAAACCTTTGTAATTTCTTCTATCACTACAACATCAGATACATTTTTATGTATACATTCCAAGTCTTTTACCTCATCATCATGAAATGCAGTCCGAAACATATTTTGCCATTCTGTTGTTAATGCATCATCATCTAGATAATTTGGATGTAATTTTTCCCACTCTTTAATTTTCAATATCTGCTTCTTCTCAATCAATTTAATTGAATTATTAATCTTTTTATTATTTTTATCTTGGTTCCATTCATCTTCATCTTTAATATAAAATTGACACTTATTTTTATGACTACAGTGAATTGGTCTTTCATTCGGGCTCATATCATTCAAATTCTTAATAAAAATATTACTTATGCCTTCAATATATCCATTATTTTGTGTATACATCAAATCTTCTATTGATATTGTCACTTTATTCACAAAGTCTTTTAAATTCATAGCATCTTTGCATTCCTGATTTAAATACATATTAATTGTCATATTATTATTACAATTTGTATTAATACTACTAGGTTGCTCAGCCAATCTTTCTAATGTTTCAGCCATTTTTGGAAGAAGTTCCATCAATTTATCTACTGCATCATCTTTCTTTGTTGACTTCATAATATCCTCATTAATAATATTATTTAACGAACAAATATCCTTGTGCCTCTTGTATTTTGATAATTTTTCAAATGATACATTACATATATCACAAGTATACTTTTTTGTTTTAGTACATTGTTTTTTATGCCTCCATAATGTAGTGCGACTATTAAATATAGATCCACAAATATTACAAGATACAGTATTTTCAGCTTGTAAATGAGCTTTTTTATGCTTTTTGGTTTGTAAATGTTTATCATAGTTAGATTTTTTACTGGTGAAATAGTTACATTTTTCACAACAATATTTATTTTTATTTTTGACAATTATATTGTTTTTATTCATTAATATATAATTGAAACAAAAAATTTCTAAATTCATTTTTCATTAATTATCTACATAATTATCCCTTCTTTGATATTTTTGTATTTTTTGGATACAAAATTATCATACATCGTTCTAGTGCTAAATAAAGAGCTACTTTTTTGTTTCACTCGGCTACTTTTTTGTTTCATTTTTTTTTGCATTTTTTTACTTTTTACTAAATTTTGTATAAGCATTTGTCGTTTTAAAAAATAAATTATTTTTTTAGGTTTAAATAACGGCTACTTTTTTGTTTCATTTTTCGCTACTTTTTGAAACAAAAAAGTAGCCGCCTAAAATTTCAGCGTAGTGCCTTTTTTTTTGTTATCTAGTGACGACTGCAATTTTTTTTTTAAAAAAACGCCTACATTTTGAAGGTATTTTAAAAATCCCATTTTTTTGCATTTTTTTGATTTTATAAAATTTAAAATTTTTGATATATTTTTTTCAAAAAAAACGATCGATTTTGACTTTGGAATTTCGCTCAAAATGGGTCGTGCCTTTTTTTCAGCGCCAACTATGTGCTGTGACACTCGGAAACCATTTTCATAGGGGGTGCCAAAGTACCCTCAGTAAGGGTGCTCTCAGCGATGTTTTTCGCTGCATTTTTTCACTACTTCTTTTTACTTTAAGACATTAATAAAGTGTAAAGGTAAAAAATAGTTGAAAAAGTTATGGT
>Ga0206126_10000325_pt1 | contig 65478 bp, 54 predicted proteins | sample Helgoland_Spring_5_FD_148621 | JGI IMG/M metagenome (GOLD analysis project Ga0206126, IMG submission 148621) | Pelagic subsurface seawater microbial communities from Kabeltonne, Helgoland, North Sea - Helgoland_Spring_Bloom_20160412_1 | ecosystem: Environmental > Aquatic > Marine > Epipelagic ...
TAGTCATAGAAGCCTTTTCAAACTAAATTCACTATTTACAACAACCGGCGCTCAGCAGCCTTTCCGAACTGTTAGCACTTTCAACGCGGCTACGGGTGTGAAGTTTGATAACGGGTTTGCTGTACAGATTTGGGGCCGAAATATCTTTAATGATGAGTATGTCTCAACCGTATTCCCGGGTGTGCTGCAAACAGGAGTTATTGGTGGCTATATAAATGCACCGCGAACTTACGGTATAAACCTTCGTAAAAACTTCTGATTTAAAATAAAAATTTAGTTTAAAGTAGAGAATAAATGCTTATGAACAATTATGTCAAAAATTTATTCTCTATCAAAGCCGCCCAGTAATATAGATTTACTGAATGATGAAGAAGTTTTAGACCGCGTATTTAATCATATTGATAACGGCACTACCGACCTTGGAAATGAAACTTGGCAGGAGCCGACATCACATTATTATAAGCAAGCACGTTTTGAGGCGGAATTAGAGCTATTAAAAAAATTGCCAGTACCATTTTGCCCATCTGCTGCCTTATCAAAGAATGGCAGCTATATAGCCCGTAAAGCTTCGGGTACGCCTTTATTAGTTGTTAGAGGTTTAGACGGGGTTGTAAGAGCATTCATCAACGCCTGCAGGCATAGAGGTATGCAAGTTGCTAGTGGTGACGGCTGCGCTAAAGCATTTGTTTGCCCCTACCATGCTTGGACTTATAATCTTGAGGGAAAGTTAAAAAGGATACCAGGTGAAGAAGCTTTCCCAGGTTTTGATATGACTGAAAATGGTCTTGTTGAAATTAGCGCGAAAGAAAAAGGCGGGATTATTTATGTGATGCAAAAGGGAAAAATTAAAGATGGCATGCTAAATAAGTGTCTTGATTTTTTTGCTAGCGAACAGCAACTTTTTCAAAGTGGTGAAATTGAAGAAAAAGCAAATTGGAAGATTTTAATTGAAACATTATTAGAGGGTTATCATATCAAATCCCTCCACCAAAAATCATTTTACCCTTATGGTTTAGATAATACAAACTTGGTAGAAACATATGGATCAAATGCGAGAGTTATTTTTCCGTTTAGAAGAATTGAAAAATTAAGATCTTCTGATTCTAAAAAGCAGTCTATTAACGGAAGTATGACATCTGTGTATCATCTTTATCCTAATGCGAGCGTTACCGTACTATCTAAGCATTCTAACCTTACAATTATGGAGCCTATTAGTCCGGGTCACTCAAAGCTTGTCTCTTATACTTTAGTAAACAGGCAAACAGATGGTTTTAAAATTTCTGTAGAAGATGCAAAACGCGATTCTGACTTTGTATCAAAGTTTGGATTAAGTGAAGATTTAGAAGCGGCACGGGCCATCCAAGAAACTGTATCATCTGATGCAAATAGCCATCTTACTTTTGGTTTATTTGAAAAGGCTATAGTAAACTTTCATAAGCACCTTGCCGAAGATTTAAAATAATATAACCATATGGTAAGAAAAATTAAATACCTTTAAATTGGAGATTCTATGTTTAGTCATGTTATGTTGGGCGCTAATAATATTGAGAAATCAAAAATATTTTACGATGCTGCGTTAGGCGCAATGGGGGTTAAACCGTCATTCATAGATCCCAAGGGACGTGCTATGTACCTTCATTCTGGCGGTATTTTACTCCTTACAAAACCAATAGATGGTAAAGTGGCAACTGCCGCTAATGGCAGTACAATAGGTTTCGCAGCAAAGACACCAGAGGAAGCGGATGCTTTTCATGCTGCAGGGCTTGCAAATGGTGGTACGGCAATTGAAGACCCCCCAGGATGGCGCGAGAATGGAGCAATGCGGTTGTATTTATCATATCTAAGAGACCCATCGGGTAATAAAATATGCGCTATGTGTCAGGGGTAATATTACGTCTGAAGGATAAAGCTTCTTCTTTATAGGCACCTCTAAGCTATTATTGAATTATACTATTAAAGATATTCCAATAAGCAACATTGCGCCCATAAACGCTGTAGTCAATGTCATGATAGTAAGGGGCTTTGCGCCAACTTTCATAACTAACCGTGTATCCGTTTTTATACCGATCGCCACCAAAGATATTATTAATGCCCAATGTGCTGATATATTACCCGCGTTCTTTGCTAAATCAGGAATAATGTTTAAGCAGCTAAGCAACGCTAATAGGCAAAAAACAATTAAAAACGGAGGTGTGCTCGCCTTAAGTTTCGACCTCACGTTAGGGTAGGGTGTGCTAGAGCCTTTACCCCAAACCAGCGATATAATAATAATAACTGGCAATAGCATAGAGACGCGTATGAGTTTAAATATAACGGCGAGATCTCCTGCCTCATTTGAGACTGCATATCCAGCGCCAACGGCCTGTGATACATTATGTATTCCGCCTCCCATAAAAATCCCGCTTTCTAATATATTTAAATTTAAAGCATTGGATATAAATGGATATAACAGCATAGCTAATGTAGATAGAACAGTTATGCCTGCAACAGTAATTGCGAGCTGAGCATCCCGAAGCGGGTTGTCCTCCAGAGCTGAGCAAATTGCTGCAGCCGCAGATACGCCGCATATTCCAACAGCGCCGCTCATGAGAATAGAAAAATCCTTTGACTGGCCCAATGCCCTAGCTATTGCGTATCCCACCAGTAGCGTTGTTATAAGTGTTAAAATAACAAAAAGGGGGGCCATGAAACCTACTTGGGATAGGTCGGTTAAATCTATGCGTAGACCCATTAATGCAACGCCGGTATAAAGTAAGCCGCGAGAGCTCCAGTTTATTCCATCTTTTAAAATAGAAACTGAATTTAAAACATGCAGTAATAATCCAATTATAATGGCAAGCAACATTACAGGTATCACAGTTATTTCTGATATATAGGCTGCTAAAATGCCCGCTAGAATGGAAACGAGGAGACCTGGTGTGTAGCCTTTGTATTTTGATAAACTTATTTGCATTAATTATTATTTCCGCGGGCCTGAACTTGAAGTACAGTCACCATAACCATATTAGTTATGGCTTCAACATTTTTAAGTTTTGCCGCTATTAAGGTTCTATAGCCACATAAATAGTTTTACGTTCTGTATAGCTTTCGACAGCAGCCCAACCGTTTTCTCGGCCCAAACCTGACATCTTTTTTCCGCCAAAAGGGATGTTTACAGGTGTTAAATTATATGAATTAATCCAACAAATGCCTGCCTCTAAAGCTTTGGCTACGCGGTGTCCTTTCGAGAGGTTACTCGTAATAACTCCTGCCGCTAAACCTAGATTGGTGTTGTTAGCCCTTTCAATGACTTCAGATTCTGTATCAAATGGAATAATACACATTACAGGTCCAAATATTTCCTCCCGTGCGATCTTCATATTATCTTTGACGTCACTAAATATGGTTGGTTGAATAAAGTTTCCATTTTTTAGATTGCCTTCAGTAATTTGTGAGCCCCCAGAAATGATTTTTGCTCCTTCATCTATGCCTGATTTGATATAGCTCATAACTTTTTGCATATGCTGTTTACTAATAAGGGAGCCAATATCCGTTTCGGGATCTAGAGGGTCTCCTATTTTTAAATTTTCCGTTCTATTTTTTATTAAGTTCAAGAATTTTTCATATATGGGCCGCTCTACAAAGACACGAGTGCCATTGGTACATATTTCACCTTGTGTGTAAAAGTTTGCATTAATAGCTGACTGTACAGCAACATCCATATCGGCATCAGCGAATATAATGAGAGGTGATTTTCCGCCTAATTCCATAGTAATGTGTTTTAGAGTTGAAGCGCTTTGAGACATTACCTTTTTGCCCGTTTCAACAGAACCGGTAAGTGATACCTTTGAAATGTCTTCATGCGCACATAAATCTACAACAGTTTTAGTTTCAATATTTAAGACATTGAAGACTCCATCTGGAAGCCCTGCCTCTTTTAAGATTTTACCCAGTTCACAAGCAGTTATTGGGGTTAACTCTGAAGGTTTAAAAATTACTGAATTTCCACAGGCTAATGCCGGAGCTGTTTTCCAGCTGGCAATTTGAAATGGATAATTCCAAGCGCCAATAGCTAACACTACGCCAAGTGGATCATGTGTTGTGTAGGCAAAGCCTCCATCTACTGGAATGTGCTCACTTTGCATTGTTTGAGCAATAGCTGAAAAATATTCAAAACAATCTGCTGCGCTGTCAATATCGGCCTCAGGGGTTTCTGATATAGGTTTTCCAGCATCTAAAGTTTCTAACTTTGCGAGCCTGTCTCTATTTTGTCTGATTAACTCCGCAGTTTTATAAAGAATACGTCCGCGTTCTTTACCCGATAATTCCGCCCATTTTTCTTGCTTCTTTTTGGCAATTTCTACAGTATGATTTGCTTGTTTAAGGCTTGCAAGTTTGATTTTTGTAAGCTGGCTTCCAGTAGCAGGGTTGATACTAACTAATAATTTTTCAGTATCACCCTCAACTAACTCGCCATTTATAAAGTTACCTGTTTTTAAATCTAACATTTGTGACCTCGAGGTTTACTAAAGTTGGTATATACCAGTGTGTTTATAAAATTAGTGTCATTCTGTCTCATAGCAAATGATATTTTTTGTGAAATAGGTAATTGCGTTGTAGGCGTGTTTATAGAGGTCAGGTAAATAAGATTAGATTTTTATTTGCTTAGAGTTATGCTAAACATAAAGAAACACAACTGGAAGGTTATTTTATTAAGATGAGACGATTGGTAATAGTTGGAGGCGGCTCTGCAGGTTGGATGGCCGCTGCATACCTCAATGGAGCTCTCAACAATAAAGGTGAGAAAAAGGTAGTTGATATTACGTTAATTGAATCGCCCGACATACCTAGAATAACAGTTGGTGAGGCATCTATTCCATCCATAAATCACGTTTTGAGCGTCATTGGACTTGACGAAGCGACATTTATGAAGGCTACGGATGCAACATTTAAACAATCCATAAAGTATGTAAACTGGCATAAAAATGATAATTCATTTTACCACCATCCTTTTAGTAGAGCTCGCCAAGGTCCTATTGATTTCTCAGGACGAGATTGGATGGAAAGTAAAAGAAATATTCCATTTATGGAAACCGTATCTGCTCAACCTATTCTGTGCGAGATGAACCTTTCTCCGAAAATGTTAGGCCAATGGACTATGGGACCTCCATTGAAATATGCATTTCATATGAATGCCCAAAAATTTGCTGATTACCTTAGAGATTTTTCTGTCGAACGCGGTGTTACTCATATTTTAGCAAATATGAAAAATGCAAAAGTAGATAATGGTCATATAAAACATGTTGAACTCGACAATGAAACGTTAGTTGAAGGCGATATTTTTATTGATTGTACGGGTTTTAAATCTTTACTAATGGGGAAAGCTCTTGAAGTTCCTTATGACGATTATAGCCAGTGGCTTCTGTGCGACCAAGCCATTATAGCCGCATTTGATTATGAAGATTATTTTCCCGGTTATGTTCGCCCTTATACAACGGCTACGGCACTTTCATCAGGCTGGGTCTGGGATACTCCTCTGCAAAGCCGGCGCTCTATCGGATATGTTCATTCAAGTTCATTTACGACTGAAGAGAAAGCAAAAAGAGAATTACTCGATTATCAAGATCCAAAATTAAAAGATGCCGATACCCGGATTATAAAGTTTAAAAGCGGACAAAGGCGTAAAGCTTGGTCAGGAAATTGTATTTCTATAGGCTTATCTGGGGGCTTTATTGAGCCACTTGAGTCAACCGGTCTTTACTTCTGTGACCTTGCCGCTGTTATGTTAGCCGAGCATTTTCCTTATAGAGACGAAGATATGCCGCAATTAGCTTATCGGTTTAACCGTATAATATCTAACAGGTACTATGAAGTATTAGACTTCATTAATATGCACTATTGTCTAAGTAAAAGAACTGATACGGAATTTTGGAAAGAGGTGCAAAAGGCTGAGCATATTACGGATAGGTTATTGGCCAAATTTGAACACTGGAAAATTAAATCCCCGTCTATGGCTGATTTTGATGATCAAGCTTTCATGGGTTTTAACTATAATGTCGTTGCAGATGATGACATGGATCCTAGGCCGCCAGTTGATACGGCAGGACTATGGAACCATGAAAGTTATGAGGCTATTTTATTCGGTATGGGTTGGAGAGAGGACGAGTTTTCAGATTCATCAAAGCCATCACGAGTGTTTCCATTTGTAATGGATAGATTAAAACAAGCTCCTTCTAAGATACCACCGCACCACATTTGGTTGCATCATGCTTTGGGGATGAAGCCTTGGACAGGTAATAAGGTTCCTGCTGGGTGGGTTTAGTTATAACCGAGTAACTGCCTGAGGCCCGGGGCGGCATAATCTACTAAACGTTTTTGCGTTTCTGGCAATTCATTAGGAATATTGGGATTATCAAGATCTAAATTTTCACGAGCTGTACCACTTTGGCTACGATCTGATCCAACTTTTACTCTTTCTTTCCAGTCTTCTGGAAATTTTATACCGCAGTGCTTTAGTAAGTCCTTGAAGAATACTTCTGAGGAAGCCGCTTCTAGATTTTTGACATGCAAGACTAAATCCTCATATTTGACTACTTTTGCAGAGGTCCCCATCCATGAAACTGCATTATTTGTGTAAATTTCTTCCATCGTAGGGACTTTATTATAAATGCCAAATATCATCATATTTAGAAAGTCATCCATTGGTGCACGGCCTGACTTTAGATGGTTTAGATTTGCTTGAAAGTTCTCGGATAAGAAAAATCTTGCGCGCGCTAGAACCCAATCATATGGATCTCGCACTAATAATACATGCTTAACATCTTTCAATAGTAAAGACGGCGTATCGGCAAAGAGTAAATGGCCCCAGCTTAATACAGGATTAGATTTATCGAGAAATGCGTGACGATTTTCTTTAAGATTAGGAAATTGAATAAAATCATCTTTGTGTTGTTGATTTACAGGCACAAACATTCTCATAATATTTTTAAGCAAATGCGTACCAGATTTTGGAACACTATTGAGAAAAACTGATGTTTCTAGTAACTCGTGTGAAAAGTTAGAATTTTTATCATCTAAATTATCAGGCTTGGCTATTATACGCGGCATAAAATTCTTTCAGTACAAATTAAAACGGCGGACCAAGGCCCGCCGCATAAACTCACAAAACTAAAACTATTAGTTGAATGTTTTAGTTACGTTAAGGAACCCAGTACGTCCAAGGTAATCATACTGTGAACGAATAGGAACATTACCTGTATCACCCGATGATATTGCAGGTGGATGCTCATCAAAGAGGTTGTTAATACCTGCTCTGAAAGTCCATCCGCCATCTAATGAGTACTCACCGGATATACCGTGATAAGTCGTTGACTCTGTAAAGTTCTTATACTTCGCAGGGACGCCATAAAGAGTTGGAGTTGGGTTGTTACGATCAGCACGCATGTTGTTTGAAGTGCGGCCAATGTGGTTAACACTCCAGCGTACACGCCATGCATCGCTTGGCTGTAAGGTAACGTTTAAGAAGCCAGTTGTTTTTGGCTCGCCAAGTTCACCGTTGAAGTCTTCTACTGAGTCATCTGCCAACAAGAGACCTCTTGATTCTAACTGATGGGTAGCTTGTGCATTAATCTCTAAACGACCAATCTGTGTATCTTGACCATAGCGAACTGTTAGATCAAGACCTCTGTTTTCTTGGCGGTTTACGTTAATGAATGTCGCTGTTACGTCAGTAATGCGAGAGTCATCAGCGCCAGGTCCTGGAGGGTTTCTGTTAAAGAAGTTACAGAGTGGCTCAGTTGAGAAGTTCTCTGAAGCATAACAACCACCAACAATTGCGCTAGCACTTAAGGTTGAGATTTCGTCTTTAATTGTGATATCAAAGTAATCTAATGCAACACTTAGGTCTGCAAAATCAGGTGTCCATACACCACCAAATGTGTAGTTTCTGGATGTTTCAGGAATTAGAACACCAAAACCACCACCGCGGAATACGTCGGCTGATATGGCAGGTCTGTGATCGTCTCTTACGCCGTCAGCTGCGCAGTTATCGGCAACTCTTTGCGTAATGGCACCGCTTGATAGTCCGTCACCCCACTGGAAGCAGGGGTCAATTGACCTTTGGCTCGAAAAGCTGGTTTCATTTCCAAGGAACTGCTCAAACAATCCAGGCGCTCTGAAAGATGTACCTGTTGAAGCACGCAGACGAACCGATGGAATTGTTTGCCAATCTACAGTTGCTCTATAATTGAAACCGTCTGTTTTTTCGCTTTCACCTGATAACGTCACAGTTTCTATTTCTGTGTATCGACCTGAAAGAGTCGCATTCAGACTTTCAAAGAATGTAGCGCCTCTGGCTAGCGGTACTGAAAGCTCACCGTAGATAGCTTTGGATGATTGCGCACCCGCTGTGATGCCAGCAGAAGATGAACCCCAGACGTTACCTGCAAGAACGTGGTCATCTGGAACATCATTAATTTCATCACGTTGATAGAAGACACCTACCGCGGCTGCAATATCGCCGGCCGGAGCTTTAATGAGGTCACCAGATACGAAGCCTTCTATGGTTGTTTGAGTATAGTCAGTTTTTCCTTGTGTTTCAAAGAACAAGAAGTCACGAACCTCAGAGGACATTTCGCCATTCATTAGGTCAGCACTAAACCAAGGAACATCCACACATGGACGTCCATCGACTGTTACGCCATTTCCAGTTGCTCCTGAGGTCTGGCCGCCATTTATGGTTGAACATGAACCTGTTGAGAAGTTGTAGTTTCTAATGGAGTCATTGTAGATCTGATCATTAGTATATTTGCCTGAGCTATCTGAATGCTGTGCGTAAACATCCCAAGACCAGCCAGGTAAGAGTGAGTCTTCACCGAGCTCACCTTTAATACCGCCAACAAAACGCATATAGTCGATTTCAGTCTTTGAGTCGTTGATATCAGTAATGGCTGTTGGTGAGAACCAAGCGTCTCCGCCCCATCCAGCACCTGAATCATTAGTACCTAAAGTTCCGTCTCCGCCGAAGCTGGTTTCACCATAAGAATAGTTCCAGTACTGTCTGTAACCGTTAGATTTTGTTACGCGGCGATTAAATAATGCCTCACCATATGCAGTAATATTAGAGTTAATTTCATAATCACCATCAAACATGAAAGTGTATCGCTCTGTTGAAGGCGAAAGGGTTTCTTCATTTTGGAAAGGGTGATCGTAATTTACAAGTCCGCGGGCTCTGTCACCTACGTCATATCCTGCAAAAGTTGGGTTACCTGCTATGTCCGCTTGGTCGTAATAGATTGGGAACCATCCTGCAGGAGCTTCAACTCCGCCGCCTGCATTTTGTATGTACCCTGGCAGGCCGTTTGATGCCAATGATCCATCGTAATCATATTGAGCAATGTTTGGAAATGAATCTGGTGTGTTATTATTTCCAGAGTAGTCATATATCCAGATGTGACCCCATATTAAGTCACGGCACTGGTATTCGCCAGTTCTTGGATCAATGACGTCAATTCTTCCGCCTGAATCTGGATCAAAGGCATAAGCTTCGTCGCAGTCGAGATAGTCACGATCGCCTCGTGCTAGTTCCTCTTCCTTAAAATAGTCACCTGTAACTCTGAAACGTCCTTTATCAAAGGTTTTACCCCATGATCCACTTAAACGATACTGCTCTCCGCCGCTATCTTCTGAGATAGAGGTATAAGCGTCAATCTCGCCGCCATCAGATTTGTTAGTGATGTAGTTAATAACACCTGCGATCGCATCAGAACCATAAATTGAAGATGCGCCGTCTTTAAGAATGTCGACACGTTCAATACCAGCAAGCGGGATAGAGTTGAGGTCAAATGTGTTAATTGACCCACGAACACCTGAAGGTCCGGCTCTCCTGCCGTTGATTAGGTCGAGCGTACGGTTGGCAGCTAATCCACGAAGACCAACACTTTCAGCGCCAAGTCCGCCATCAGAAACGAAGGCTGCAGATACAGCTGATGTTATCTGAGATGATCCTGAAGCCGCTGTACTTGTTTGAAGTAAGCCGCCTAAGTCAGCGATACCTTCAATTTTGGCATCTTCTACGGTAAGAACATCAATAGCCACTGGGCTAGTGAATGTATCACTTTTAATGCGTGATCCTGTTACAATAACTTCGTTAGCTTCGCTTGCATCACTGTCGTTGTCTTGAGCGAAGGCCGTGCCAACTGCTACAGCTGTGATTGCAGACGTTTGCAGTAGCGCCTTTAAAAATAGTTTTTTGTCCATTACGAGTCCCTTTGTTCGACGTTTGGCCATTATTAATGGTATCATTAAATATATAATGTTAGTTTCAGCAACTGCCATCATACAGATGCAGGGTCAACACAGTTGCGCATTTAATAAGACTTTATGACTAAAGTGTTGTTATTATGTCACATATAATTGCTCCTCTACTCAACTATCGTTAAAGCATAACAGCAATAAAGGTATATTGGGCTTGTTTTAGAGCTTATTTTTTGATTAGATAAACCATATAATTAGGAGAAAAATTTTGTTTAACTTAAGAAACCGTTGGCTCAAAAAAAGTTATATTACTTATATATTATCATCCTTTTTAATTCTTACAGGCGCAAACAATGTAAGTGCAAAAGATGTAATACCTATAGAAACTCTCTCCAAATTACCTGCATTAACAAATTTTTCAATTTCTAGAGATGGTGATTATCTTGTAGGCCTCACCAGCCAACCCGGTGATAATAAGCTATCCTTGACAGTTTGGGACCCCAGGGACTTATCTATACCTCCCAAAACTACAAAACCTGACGGAGATGTTGAATTTATTGCAGCTCAGGCTCTTAAAGCCGGAAAAATACTGGTATTTGCGCGTACAAAATGGACAGGCGCATTGGCAGGCTGCGGTGAAGGTAAGCGAATTGGCTCAACGAAAACATATTTGAGTAAAATTTTTGTTACAGATACAAACTTTTCAAGCTTTACAGAACCTTTCGCGGGCAACAATAATAGCCGAGACATGTCTGAATATGAACGCATTTGCGGAGAAATGCTTGGTACAGGTAGTATAGCTGCAGATCTGCCATTGGATCCCGAAAATGTCATAATTTCAAATAAAAGTGGTTTGTTTGCTAATGCAACTAATTATGTGAAATACAATTTAAGAACTGGGTCATCCGAAATTTTATTTAAAAATAGAGGCTTTGACTCAATAGGTTTGCTTGACCCTCGCACCGGTGATGTGATGACAAAATCGGGGGCTGATTACAGTACAGGACGTTACAAAGACCAAAGGCTTATAGCTGACGAAAAAGGCAGTTTTAAAGTTCACGATAAGTTGACTTCTGACTCTAAAGACAGACATGATATTTCCTTGCTCGGCAAAAATGAGCTGACCGGAAAATACTACGTTAGAACCAATCAGTTTAGCGATAAGTCCCGAATTTACGAATACGACTCTGTCAAAGAAGCATATTCAGATGAGCCTTTAGTTTCTGATGCTGATTTTAATATAAATAGCTTAATATTAAGTGATAGCGAAACAGATTTTGGAACCGTTCTTGGTTACTCTGTTGCAGGGCTTTTTTCTAAAGCAGTCTGGTTTGATGAAGATTTAAGGAAACTGCAGAAAACTTTTGAGAACTATTTTCCGAATAAACAAGTAAGTTTCTCCAGCTGGAGCAACGATAGGCAAAAAGTGGTTATTACAGTTCAAAGCGACAGCACTCCGCCGGCTTATTATTTGTATTCACAAGGTGAGTCATTAAAAAAACTAGGGTCAGCCTATCCTGAGTTAGAACAAAACAATTTAATCGATACCAAGCTAGTTTATTATACCGCACGTGATGGTCTCAAGATACCAGGATTGCTGACTATGCCAGCGGGTTGGAAACCAGGTGATCAAGCGCCTCCCGCCATTATACACCCCCATGGCGGCCCTTGGTCGCGTGATGAGGCTTCATGGGACCCTTCAGGCTGGGTTCCTTTTTTAACTTCGCGGGGTTTTGCTGTGCTAAGGCCTCAATACAGAGGTAGTTTAGGCTGGGGACGAGAGCTTTGGCTAGCAGGTGATGCTGAGTGGGGTCAAAAAATGCAAGATGACAAAGATGATGGAGCAGCTTGGATGGTGGGTCAAGGCTATGCCGATGAAGATAAAATTGCTATTTTTGGATATTCCTACGGAGGTTTTGCTGCATTTTCAGCCGCCACACGAAGCGATAGTCCATACGCCTGCGCCATTGGCGGAGCGGGTGTTTCTGATCTAACTAAATTGGGTAGGTCTTGGAGCGGGAACCCTGTACAGCGTGCTTACCAAGGAAAAACAGTAAAAGGTACTGACCCTCTCAAAAGTACTGATAAAGCAGAAATACCATTACTAATATTTCACGGTGACCGTGATGTGAGGGTACCCATGTTTCATGCTAAGGATTTACACAGAAAAATGAAACGGAAGGTTAAGTCTAAGTTAGTTGTAATCAAAGATATGCCCCATAGTCTTCCTTGGACACCTAAGATGCAAACACAAAGTTTAACAGCCATGGATAATTTTTTAAAAAATGATTGTTTTTAATGCCAATAGTTTCACGGAATCCGTCGACGGGTGAAATTATAAAACAATTTGAAAGCTATTCTGATGAGTATGTCGATAAACTTGTATTAAAATCTTACTCTGCACATAAGAAATTAAAAAAAATTTCATTTAATAAGCGGGCTGTCTATATGATGGCTGTTGCCCGCATATTGAATACAGAGAGTGAGAAATTAGGAAAAATTCTAACCCAAGAGATGGGGAAAACGCATACATCAGCAATTGCGGAAATAAAAAAATCAGCTCTAGGCACTGAGCATTATGCCATTACTTCAGAAGATTATATGGCGGATGACATCATAAAGACTAACGCTCTAAAATCTTACCGTTCTTATCAGCCCATAGGGCCTATACTGGCTGTAATGCCTTGGAACTACCCTGTTTGGCAGGTTATCAGATTTGCCGCTCCAGCCATCATGGCGGGCAATACAGTTTTATTAAAACATGCTTCAAATGTCACGCAATGCGCTCTGTATCTTGAAGACATTTTTAAACGTGCCGGTTTTCATAACGGAGTATTTCAAACTTTAATCATACCCAGTTCTAAGGTTGAACGTGTTTTGAGAAATGAAAATGTTAGAGCCGCCACTCTCACAGGTTCTGAAATAGCAGGATCCTCGGTTGCTGCAATTTGCGGACAAGAAATTAAACCTACGGTATTAGAATTAGGGGGATCTGATGCATTTATCGTTATGCCGAGCGCTGATCTTGAAAAAGCAGCTGAGGTGGGAACAACGGCTCGGACCCAAAATAATGGTCAAAGTTGCATAGCCGCAAAACGTTTTATTGTGCATGCTGAAGTTTACGAAGTTTTTAAAGAAAAGTTAATTAGAAACTTCGCAGCACTTAAAATTGGTGATCCCATGAAACCAGAAACGGATATTGGGCCGCTTGTGAATCGATCAAGTTTAAACGAAGTTGAGGATCAAGTGAAAAATGCCTTATATTGCGGCGCCAAACTATTATGCGGAGGTAAAGCAATCAAAGGGCAAGGTTACTTTTTTCAGCCCGGTATTATCGAAAAAATACCAAAGTCTGCCAGAATATATTCAGAAGAGATTTTTGCACCAGTTGCGGGTTTGTATGAGGTCAATTCCATAGAGGAAGCCATAGAGTTAGCCAATGATAGTCCTTTTGGTCTCGGCTCTTCAATATGGACTTCTGAATTAGGCGAGCAGAAACAAGCCATAGATGATATTGAAGCTGGAGCTACATTCGTAAATGCAATGACATCATCTGATCCAAGGTTACCATTTGGCGGAATTAAACGATCAGGGTATGGCCGGGAATTGGCTGCAGAGGGTTTGCGTGCATTTTGCAATATTAAGACAGTGTCAATTCATGAATAGGATAGATTCTATGCTCAATAGTATTAACTCAATAACCTCGATAGCTTTTAAAGCATTCATTTTTTTATTAATTTTCTCTGTTTTTGCACATGGCAACCCTACGCCAAAGCCTTCCATTTATTGGTCTGATGGAGACAGCGGTAGAATTGATGGAGTAAAGTTTAGGCTTGCAAATATCGACGCACCGGAAACTGGGCGAATAGGCCAAAGAAGTGGAGCTAAATGCCTTGAAGAGGTTGAACTTGGAAAACAGGCAAAAGCGTTTGTTATTTCTTTAACTAATGATGCTAATTTGAATATTCTAAAAAACTATGGTGAAGATCGCTATGATAGGCTTGTTATTGATTTAAGTGTAAATGGTGAGGATATCTCTACCATTGGAACACGTAAAGGTTTTTATAAATCTTGGAAACATAAAAACGGTCGCTCAGTCGAAAAAAAACCCTCATGGTGCAATGGTAAATAAATTTAATTTATTTTGGCAGAGAATTTATTCGCGGTTTCGTTGTATCTAACATGTAGTAGATACCATAAATCCAAGCGGCCACTAGGATATGAAAAATATGCCAACTGATTACTTGATTTAAAAGTTCTGAGTTACGCACTAAAATTAAATTTAGAGGCATAATACTCATGAGAAAGATGTAAAAAAGTTTTTTACCTTTATTTTGTCCTGCCAACCTGTAAGCCAAAATAATACTTGCTAAGGAACTTATAATATAAGCAGGCAATATATAGCTTTGAAAAATATTTACGAAAAATAGGGAGGTTATTATTATTACATAACCACTACTTTTGATGGCGGGCTTTTGCGCTAGAAGTGCTTGAGCTAATATTATTTCTATCGATATTAGCATTAACCCCAGAAAGGCTCCAGCTTGACTAATGTATTTATGGATTGATGCTAGCTGATCTACTTCACCACTTAAAAATCTATAGACACCTATTAGTGCGGCTAGGCCAAAGAGCGATATGCCAATTGCTGCAAAAGGGTAATCTTTTCTGAGTTTTAGAAAGCAGAAAGCTGCAGTTAAAACTATCAGTAATTCAGTGATAGCAAAACTTGGAGGCATGTGAGACTTCTCTCTTTTGAAGTGGTCTAAATTTTTTGATCTTTTAGCATTTTATAATATTCACGCTTTATGTCTTTTGATGTCTTTCGTGAATTATCATGGCTCCATCCAGGAGGTGCAACTATGTAAAGTAGTCTGTCTTTCAAGGATCTTTTGCTCCCAAACACATCCTTTAGGATGCTCCAGTACTCATGAATAAATATTTTAAAAGGGTTGAAAGTTTCAAAATCTTTGACAAGTCCATAGTCAGGATAGGCATTCTCATTCTCAGGGACGAATGTTCCAAAAATCTTGTCCCAAATGATGAGAGTTCCAGCATAGTTACTATCCAGATATTCAGGATTTTTGCCGTGATGTACCCTATGATGGGAAGGTGTATTAAATATTGCTTCAAACCATTTTGGTAGTTTGTGTACAGTTTCAGTATGTAAGAAGAACTGATATACTGCGTTTAACGCTCCGCAAAATATAACTAGTATTGGATTAAATCCAACTAGAACTAATGGAATTTTTAAAACTGTGGTTCCTGTGAAATGTTTAGTCCAGCCTTGCCGTAATGCAACTGCAAGAGAGTATCTTCGGCTAGAGTGATGGATTATGTGCATCGCCCAGGGCCAGCGGCATCTATGCGCAATCCTATGGTGTAAATAATAACGTAGATCGTCTAGAATAAAACAAGCTATAATGACCGTTAAAGTCAGCGGCAAATCAAATATTTTAAATTGCTCCGCCCATAACAGCATGCCCAGAGTAATAAAAGCGGCCGCTCCGTTGGTAACCACACTCATTAACCCCATAAAAATACTCACAGAGTCGTCTACGGAGTTAAGGGTGCCTCGAGCGTTAAGTAATTTCTTAGCCGTTATTTCTATTAAGATTGCAATGAAAAATATAGGTAAAGCGAATAAAGTTACTTTTGCTGAAATTATATTTTCTAAATTCATTAACTAAGCCCTCTAATACAATTATCAATTATCAAATATAACAAATTTATCCAACCATCCATATGCCACTCATAACAACCACAACAGTGGATGACAATATAGCAATGATTTTCCAGGACGCATTCGAGGGGCGCTTATTAGTGCTCGCTTTATTTTTCGATAGGTCTATCTCTCCATTGCTCCATGCCTTTGCTAAAGCCGCTATATCTTCAGTTGCGCCGGGTAAAATTTCTAAAGTTCGTCTTGCTTTGCTAAGGCCGCGGAGTAAGTCGTTTATACGCCCTTGTGGACCAAGTTCACGTTTCATAGACTTTTCAACCACTGGTCTACTAATTTCCCACATATCGAATCCAGGATCCAAACGACGACATACACCTTCTGTCTGCATCATTGTCTTTTGCAGCATAATGAGTTGAGGCTGCATCTGCATATCAAATATTTCTGTAATTTCAAATAATTGAAGAAGCACCTTTGTCATGGCTACATTTTCAGCGGTCTGACCAAATATGGGCTCTCCCACGGAACGTAAGGCACTAGCAAAGTCCTCAATGGAATGATGTGTTGGTACGTACCCTGCCTCGAAATGCACCTCAGCTATTCGTGTATAATCTCGCATTAGGAAACCGTAGAGTATCTCGGCATGAAAACGTTGCTCTGCTGGAGCGAGCCTTCCGAGAATGCCAAAATCCACCAACCAAAGTTGTTCCTTAGCATCAATGATCATGTTACCCTCATGCATGTCTGCGTGAAAGACTCCGTAGTCAAACGAGCAGGCAAGAAAACTTTGCATAACCTTTTTTGCTATCTCTTTTTGGTTAAACTTTCCCTTTTCAAGTATTTTTTTATCTGAAACTGAGGTGCCTTCTATCCATTCAGTTACTAAAATATTTTTGCTGCCATAGTTCCAGTGAATTTCTGGAACATTAAATAACCTTGTTTCTTTGGCAGGCTCTGATAATTCAGAAGCTGCTGCAGCCTCTAACCTTAAATCAAGCTCTAACATAACTGCTCTATCAGCCGTCTCGACAAATTTTTTGGGGCCAAGTCGTTTGGATGATGGAATTAAGTTTTCTGCTATCGCCGCTACCATGTGTAATACATCCATGTCATTACGCATTCGTTTATGAATGTTAGGCCGCAGAATTTTTATGGCGACAACTTCGCCGTTTTGAAGAGTGGCTTTATGAACCTGCGCTATGGATGCAGCTGCAATTGGTTGAGAAAATGTCGAGAGTTTATCCTGCCATTTGACGCCCCACTCCTTAAGAATTATATCCTCCGCAGCTTTCATAGAAAATGGGGGTACTTTGTCCTTAAGCCGAGATAGCCCCTCAACAAAAACTGGGTCTAACATATCGCCGCGCGTAGAAAGTATTTGTCCGAACTTTATATAAGCCGGACCTAACTTTTCTAATGCTAAAGCTAATCTTTCACCTGGGTTTACTGATAGATTGCGTAAGGTAAATATTCGTGAAAGACTTCCTAACACACGGGCAACTGCAGGTACGGATTTCGTATATTCTGAGGGTATCAAAGCGTCATGTCTAGCTAACACCCAGCCTGTTCTAATCATACGTACAAATGTATAAAACGTCCTTTTCATAACTCCCTATAGGAAATTATTTGGAAAGGGTATATGGATAAATGCGCGCAGCAATGTTCATTACGCAGTTATTTCAGACTTCTTCAGGAGAAGTTTTCATATAGAATTAATATTTGTTAATTTGCTTCAGTTTCTTTAGTGTGTTTGAAATACTGAAATATTAATAATTCACCCGAGTTGATAATGACAAAAAAGAAAATTTTTTTTGGAACAGACGGTATCCGCGGCCCTGCCAATGTAGGTATACTCACTCCTGACAACATCATGCGTTTTGGAATGGCAGCAGGTAAGTACTTTCTTCGTGCCAACACACACAAACACTCTGTTATAATAGGAAAGGACACAAGGCTGTCCGGTTATATGATTGAACCCGCTCTAGTTGCAGGGTTTACCTCTGTGGGTATGGATGTTAAGCTCACTGGACCTATTCCTACACCGGGCGTGGCGTTGATGACCACGAGGTTAAGAGCCGATCTTGGAGTTATGATTACAGCTTCGCATAATGGTTTTTCCGACAATGGTATTAAGTTATTTGGACCTGATGGACGAAAGCTTTCCGATGAGGCAGAATTAGAAATTGAAGCTTTAATGGAGGAGGGGTGGAAAGAAGGCCTTGCTATCAATAAAGACCTAGGACGTGTTAGAAGATATGAGGATTTTCAGGCCAGATATATTGAAATGGCAAAGTGGACATTTCCTAAAGGCATGAGCCTAAAAGGTATGAAGATTGTAATAGATTGTGCTAACGGCGCAGGTTATAAAACAGCCCCGGATACGCTTTGGGAGTTAGGTGCAGATGAAGTTATTCCAATAGGAGTATCCCCAAACGGCAGCAACATAAATTATAAATGTGGTTCAACTTATACTGATGCAGTAATTAGCAAAACGCTTGAGACTGGCGCAGATATAGGAATAGCTTTAGATGGCGATGCCGATAGAGTGCTTATTTGCGATGAAAAAGGCAAACTGATTGATGGAGACCAGCTTTTGGCGCTAATAGCTAAGGGTTGGAGGGATAGCGATGATTTAGCGAATGGTGGAGTAGTTGCCACAGTTATGTCAAACCTAGGTCTTGAGCATTACATTAAAAACCAAGGGCTTGACTTTATTAGAACTAATGTTGGCGATAGGCACGTTGCAGCCCGGATGCATGAGGGTGGTTATAACCTCGGAGGAGAGCAGTCTGGACACATATTAATGACTGACTTTGCCTCCACAGGTGACGGAACAATAGCTGCCTTACAAATTCTAGCGCAAATAATACGAGCCGGTAGGCCCGCCAGTGAAGTGCTTAATGTTTTTGATGCTGTGCCCCAAGCACTAAAAAATATACCATATAGTAACACTTCCCCTCTTCAAAATCCCGAGGTTCTATCGGCTATAAAAGAGGTGCAAGAGACGCTTGGAAATTCTGGACGTGTATTAGTTCGACCCTCTGGTACTGAAAAACTTATTAGAGTAATGGTTGAGAGCAATGATGAAGCAAAGGTAAACAAAATAGTCGATGACTTAGCAACATTAATTCAAATTAATAGTGATTGACCGTTAAGTTTTAATCTTCACAGATTACTATAAAAACAAATCTTTTAAATTGAAATTGTTCAGGCTATGTCCAATCTGTTGAAAGGTTTTATGTGTTTAGAGAAACATTAGATATAGATTTAGTAGTTTCTTTAGCTTCTATGCTTTTGGTCATAATTTTAATTTTTATTTCTTTGATTATTTTTTTTATTAGTAAGAAAAGATTACAATTTTGGAAAAATAAGTATCTTAATTTATCTAGAAAAAACGATAAGACTGTATCTATACTGGAGTCTTATGATGGCCTAACCATTATATGGGAAGACTATATACCCGATATACAAAAAGGCTGGGGGCGGCCCAAGCATTACGGCTCTCTGGAGTTTTTTTCTGAGATAAATGTTCAAGAAATTCTAAACACACGTAATGATATGGTTATTGAATTTCTGGATTTCATAGCTGATTTAACTGTTTCTGGTACAAACGGTGCAGATGAAACTTTACGAATTAATATTGCTAAATTATCGAAATCAGGCCTACCATTTTCGATAGATATAAGTTTATCTGATAACTTGGTTGTAAAAGCAGATGGCCGTGTCGCAGGAAATCAGATTGTTATTTGGCTAAATAAGAACAAAAATTACCTTATTGATTTGGAGTCATCACAAAAATCAAATACTGACTCAACTAATCATTTGAATTCTATCACATCTGAATTTTCAGAAATCCTCGGCCGCTCCCCCTTTCCTAAATGGAGAATGACGGGTACGGGTAATATAACTTGGGTAAATGCAGCTTATGTTGATGCTGTGGGAGGGAGTAGTTCAAATAGTGTAATTGAACAGCAAAACCATTTGGACAATAGAGTTATTGATCAAGGGAAAAAAGCACTAGAAACAAATAAGTCCTTCACAAATGTAAGAAATATAATCCTGCACGGAAATAATAAGCCAACTTCGATCACTACTTACCCCGTTTCAGGGGGAGTTGCAGGTATTGCTCTTGATGTCACTGAAGTTGAAATTTTAAAGCGGAATTTATCAACGTATAAAACTGCGCATCAGAAAATTCTTAATAAGATGGATGAGGCCATTGTAATTTTTGAGCCTGATCAAAAAATTAGTTTTTATAATTCATCATTTTCTACTCTTTGCTCTCTGGATAACGAGTGGTTTAAGAACAGCCCCACACATGGCAGTTGGCTTGATCATATGAATGAAAAAAATCTTATTCCTGCGCAATCTGATTATGTTTCATGGAAAAACTCAGAGCTAGCACTTTACAGCGTGTGGCCTGAAGAAATGCCAGACGAAATTTGGTCACTTCCTGACGGGAAAATATTACGACTTGTGAGAATGCGTGACTTACATGGAGGTATTTCACTGCTTTTTTCTGATATGACTGACTCAATAAAATTAAAGACAGAATTAGGGAAGTTAATTAATGTACAAAAAGCAACACTGGATAAGTTATCTGAAGGAATAGCTGTTTTTGGCACTGACGGTAGATTAAGAATTCATAATGCATCTTTTGCTACTATATGGAATTTTTCTGAAGATGATTTAGAAAATACTCCGCGTTTTTCTGATTTAATCAATTTGTGTTTACCATTGTATAACAATCCAGATTTTTGGAATAGTTTGAGAGCTAGAGCAACAAACCCTAATCCACAAATCAGACATCATGACTCTGGTGAAATAATACGTTCTGATAATCGAATTTTTACATGGCTTTCCCGCCCGCTTCCAGACGGAGCAACTTTATTGGCGTGGGAGGATGTAACAAGTGCTAGAAAGGCACAGGCTGCTTTAATAGAAAGAGCAGAAGCATTAGAAGAGGCTGATCGAATGAAGTCAGAGTTTGTGGGCCATGTCAGTTATCAATTACGTACACCATTAACAACAATTTCTGGATATTCTGAATTTCTCCAAAACAATGGTGCTGGAGAAATAACAGATAAGCAAAGCGAATATATTTTTGCAATTCAGAGTGCATCGGAAGACCTTTCTAAGACAATTAATGATATTCTTGATATTGCTGCCATAGAAGCAAATGTTCTTGATTTAGAATTAAGTGATATCGAAATTCATAAAATACTTGAGCATTCTTTGGATTATGTGGCTACAAAAGCGGAAGATACTAAAATATCATTATCCTTAAAATCTCATTCTAAAGTGGGTAAAATCAGAGGAGACGAAGTAAAATTAAAACAGGTGGTCTATAATTTATTAACTAACGCTCTAAGGTTTACAAAACCCGGAGGGGTTATTGAGCTTGGGGGAAAGAAAGCTGATGGCGGCGGAGTTATTATTTGGGTGAAGGACAATGGAGTTGGTATTCCTACAGATTTACAGCCTCAAGTTTTTAGTTCATTTAAAAGCAGCCGCGGAGGTTCTGGTTTGGGCCTAGCTTTGGTACAAAGGTTCGTTGAGCGCCATGGAGGCTGGGTAGAGTTAGAGTCGGAAGAAGAAGTTGGCACATGCGTTAGTATTTATCTACCCCGAGAAGCGCCAGAAGATCAGTCACATGCCGAGCTGTTCAACAAAACTGCATAAGCTTACTGACTTTCAGGTGTGGTTACAGTTATACCATCTAGTTCATCATTCATAAGGATTTGACAGGATAAGCGTGAATTGTCTTGTACATCTTCTGCAAAATCAAGCATAGAGTCCTCCATATCATCTTTAGCCTTCAATTTCCCCATCCAATCATTTGATACATAAACGTGACATGTTGCGCAGGCGCAAGCCCCGCCGCAGTCAGCATCAATTCCTGGTATCATATTTTGAACTGCGGCTTCCATTACGGAAGTTCCATTTTTGGTTTCGACTTCACGATTTGTACCATCAGAGTCTACGAAATTAATTTTTGGCATGTTTTAACCTTATGGATTATTTGTTTTTACTATTTAGAGGCTTGCCATCAATTTGCAAGAGCGTATCAATGACGCATGCAAATTGTACAATTAACCACAGAAAATGATACATTAGACCTTGGCTCTAAACTTATAAAAGTTCTTACTAAAGGTGATGTTTTAGCGATAACAGGAGATTTGGGCGCAGGGAAGACTACGCTTGCTAGAGGAATTATACAAGCTGAGCTGGGGGATATAGAAGTTCCTTCTCCTACTTATACTTTAGTGCAAATATATGATATGAAAAATTTTGAATTATGGCACTGCGATATGTATAGACTAGAAAACCCTAAAGATGCATACGAACTCGGACTATTTGATGCCTTCGAAGATGCTATATGTGTAATTGAGTGGCCAGAAAAACTTGGATCACTATTGCCTAAAAAAATTTATAAAATTGATTTAAAGTTCAATGGTAACGGACGTACAGCATATCTTGAGGGTTTTAAAAAAGATATATGACTACTTCATTAGATATAGAGATATTCCTTAAAAAAAGTGGGTGGAAAAATTTTGACCGCACCAGACTAAAGGGAGATGCTTCATCTCGCAGGTACGAAAGAGTAACCAGTCAAAATCAAAATGCTATATTGATGATTACCCCTCAAGCAGAGAACAAAAATTATGAAATATCTAGTGAAAAAACTAAAAATCGTGAAAGTATGGGATATAACTCGCTAGCAAGACTTGCAGGAAATAAAGTTGAGGCATTCACATGTATTGCAAAGGAGCTAAGTATAAGAGGTTTTTCGGCACCTAAAATCTTTGCATCTGACTTGAGTAAAGGGCTGTTATTATTGGAGGATTTGGGTGATAATTTGTTTTCAAAATTTATACAAAATAATGCAAACCAAGAAAAAAAATTGTACTTAGCTGCCGTTGATTGCTTGGCCGCTATTTACAGATCTACTTTTTCAAAAAATCTAACCTTTGAAAATTCTTTTTGGGATTTAGAGGTATATGATAATGTGGCTATGCTTGCTGAGGTGGATTTACTTCTAGATTGGTATGCAAAAGATCTTGGATACCAGATAGATAGTCAGAATAAGCAAATATGGCACTCAATTTGGAAGAAACTTTTTAATAATTTTGAATCTCTTGCGCCGGGTTTGGGGTTAAGGGACTTTCATGCTGAAAATATCTTTTGGCTTGATGAGCGTTTAGGGGTAGAAAAAATTGGTTTAATTGACTTTCAAGATGCACTTTTCGTTCACCCCTCTTATGATTTAGTTAGTTTAGTCGAAGACGCCCGGCGTGATGTCTCGCCGGAACTTTCAGAAATATTAATTGATAGGTTCTGCCAGCAGTCAGGGATTAAAAATGATGAAAGGTTCCGATCAGCATATGCTATAATGGGAGCGCAACGTAATGCAAAAATTTTAGGCATCTTCATAAGATTGGCTAAACGAGATAAAAAGTTGCAATATTTAGATTTTATTCCTCGTGTTAAAGGGCATCTTATGAAAAACCTAAATTCACCTTGCTGTGATGAGTTAAAGCAATGGTTGGAGCAAAATATACCTGAGATTTTTTATGATTGAAACGGCAATGATAATGGCAGCGGGTTACGGGACCAGAATGAAGCCACTCACAAATAATATCTCAAAGGCGATGGTAAGACTTAATGGAAAGCCATTAATTAATCATATGCTACAAAGGCTAGTAAATGTAGGTATAAAAAAAGCCATAGTTAATGTACATGCATTTGCACCCAATCTAATATCACATTTAAATAGTCTAAATTTAGACCTTGAAATAGTTATTTCCGATGAGACTAATTTACTTTTAGAAACAGGTGGGGGAGTCGTCAATGCATTACCTATGTTAGGCCAAAAACCTATTTTGATATGCAATATTGACTCTATTTGGATTGAATTTGAACCAGTACTTGAAAAGCTAATAAACGCCTGGAAACCAGGCCATATGGATGAACTTTTATTATGTGCAAAGGCAGAATGGTCGCTTGGCTATAGCGGAAAGGGTGATTTTGATTTTGGTAAAAATAATAGTTTGACAAGACGATCAAATCAGAAATCTGATTATATTTATGCAGGAGTTCAGGTATTTAAACCTGCTTTAGCCAAACCTTATAAAGTAGAAAAATTTTCGCGTAATAAAATATGGAATGAAAGTCTAAAAAGAAAAAAAATATATGGATTTCAATTGCCAGGTTATTGGATGCATGTAGGGGATCCTTATTCTTTAATTGCTGCAGAGGCGGTGATTAATCAAGTAAAATTAAACGGATGTAATGAGAAGTCCTAATGTATTTAATATGCCATCTGGAGTGGCATTTTTACCAGCCTTGGCTCGCGGTCTTAAAGATATTTATGGTGAGCGCCTTGAAGATGCACTTATATTATTGCCCACGCGAAGGGCAGTTAGAGCTTTAGGTGAGACTTTTGCAGCTCAAAGCGGCATGGCTATTCTACCTAAGATGAGACCTTTAGCTGATATCAACCCTGAAGAGCCACCATTTGACCCAGGAGAATTATCAGGAATGGTCAAACCTTCTATTGATAACATGCAGCGACGCTTTGAAATAGCTAAACTACTTTTATATTATCATAATAAAGTTTCTACAGTCCCTATGGATATTACTGCGGCTTTAACGATGGCAGAACCATTAATTAGTATTTTAGATGATGCAGATATGGAAGAAATTGATAGTTTAAAGGTTGCTAATCTTGATGAAATAAGAGATTTTTCGGCAGAACATTATCAAAATTCAATTGAGGTCTATAAAGTAATTCAAGATTATTGGCCCAAAAGACTTGCCGAATTAAATTTGATGGGGCCAATGGCAAGGCGAGTTTCATTGCTTAAAGCTCTACGATCTGTATGGGATAAAAACCCGCCCAAATATCCAGTTATTATCGCAGGTTCAACAGGCACATTAAAAGCTACTGCAAAACTTATAAAGTGTGTATCTCATCTAGAAGACGGTCTGGTAGTGTTACCTGGTTTGCAAAACCTTGAAGATAACTCATGGAAAAATATTGGTATACAGCACCCACAATATTCATTGAAAAAACTTACTGAGACAATTGGTGTTAAACCAAAAGATATCAAAATATGGCCCTACATTAAGAAGAATGACGGATTAGCAGCACGAAGGTTAATTATCTCTGAAGCACTTATTCCTGTTCAAGAGACAGGAGATTGGCCTGGTAGAATAGAGGCAATCAGAAATAGTGGATTTGCTGGCGTAAAGCCTTTTGAAGAAGCAATTAAAAACTTGTCAATATTGGAAGCAGAAAATGATGAAGAGGAAGCTTCTTGTATTTCGCTTATCCTACGGGAGACTTTGGAAAACCCCAAGCAAACAGCTTCACTTGTAACACCAGATACTGCTTTGGCGCGGCGAGTAAAAGCAAAGTTAAGACGTTGGGGCGTAAATTTGGATAGCTCGTTGGGCGAACCATTGGAGGAGACAGAAATTGGTAGCTGGATCGCTTCCTTCATGACTATTATTAATGACCCTTCCCATCCAATAGCGTTAGCAACTTTCTTTAAACATAGACTAAGCACATTGGGCGAATTTGAAGGCAAAGTATCTGATATTTGGTCTAATTTAGAATGGAAAATACGTGGTCTAAGAATAGATAAAAATATTAATGATATCTCATGTGTTCAGACACTTCATGAATATATTTTACCATTAACTAAAATTTCTAAATCTAGTGCTAATCTTTGGGCAACAACTTTGGCCCAAGTTTTAGAAAAAGTTTGTAATACACCAGATAAATGTGGAGATGAAAGGCTGTGGGTTGGCGAGTCTGGTGAGAAGCTTTCGTCAATAATTCAAAGTCTAATATCTTATGGTGAATTAATACCTGATTTAGATGCTGAAGACTTTTCAAAACTATTAAGTAAGCTTATGCGAGACCAAGTCGTAAGGCCTCGATATGGCACACACCCTCGGTTATCAATACTGGGCCCTTTGGAAGCTAGAATGTTGACTGCGGATCGCATTATTTTGGGTGGTTTGAATGAGGGAGTATGGCCTGCTTTATCAAAGATCGATCCCTTTTTATCACGCGGTATGAGGGGTGCTGTCGGTTTATCTTTACCAGAGCGAAGGTTTGGATTAGCTGCTCATGACTTTGCTGAGTTAGCAACAAGTCCTGAGGTTATTATAACGCGCTCGATGACTTCCGAAGGCAGCCCTAATATTGCGTCTCGTTGGCTTTGGCGTTTACAAGCCTTGATGGATGGAGCCCTAGGAAAAAAAGCGACTGAATTATTATATACCTCCAATCATTATTTAGAATGGTCCCGCAGTCTCGATGCGGTCTCAATTGAGGAGCATAACAATAGTCAAATTTCTGAACCAACTCCTAGTCCTGAATTAATGAACCGGTGGCCTAATGAAAGAAAATTATCAGTTACGTCCATCACAAAAATGATTCGTGATCCTTATTCTATATATGCAAGATATATTCTCAATTTAGCCCCTCTTGATGCACTTAATATGGATATAGGTTCCCGAGAATACGGAATAGCCATGCATGATGGATTAGAAAATTTCTTTGAAACTCATAAAGAAAAAATACCAATAAATGCAATAGAGCTCTTAAGTCATGAATTAAATAAATCACAAACCAAAGTGGGCTTTAATGATAACGAAATTTATAGAAATAAAATTAGGACTGAAAAAATTGCGACGAATATAATAAGCTGGATGCAAAGTAAATTTTCTGCTGGATGGTCGATTATTGCAAATGAAAAAAAGGCTAAATTATTTTTTAAAAAACTTGATTTTACTTTAACTGCTAAAGTAGATCTTATCATGAAAAATAAAGATGGGTATGCAATCATAGATTACAAGACCGGTGAGCCACCCTCAGTTAAAGAAGTTAATGCGGGTTTCGACCCTCAATTACCATTATCAGGATATTTATTAAATAAAGGCGCTTTTGTGGATATAGGGCCGGTAACGGTTAAGGAGCTAGATTATGTGCGTGTCAAAGCTAAGCTAGGACCAAAAGGTATTGAAACACAATTAGGGGCTAAAAAGAATTCTTCAACCGTTGAAGAGCTCATTAACGATGGGGCTTTTAATTTAGAGAAATTAGTTACTGAATTTGATAAGAGGGAAACAATTTATTATTGTCAACCAAGAATAAAATATACTTATGACTATAGTGATTATGACCACTTAGCGCGCAGAAATGAATGGGTGCGATTAGGGAGAGATTTGGATGCCTGATACAATTTCTCTTAATTTCATAGAGGCGTTAAGTGCACAAAGAAATGCAGCCAACCCTGCTTTCATGCGATTTGTTACAGCTAACGCGGGATCAGGAAAAACGAGAGTTCTGGTAGACCGAGTATCAAGAATATTGCTGCAAGGAACTTTACCTAATAAAATCCTTTGCTTAACTTACACAAAAGCTGCAGCATCTGAAATGCAAAGCCGCCTTTTTAAAACATTAGGTGAGTGGTCTGTATGTAGTGAAGATAAATTAGAAAAAGAATTAGAAAGTCTTTTTGGAAAACGCCAGCCTGTAAAAGACCTATCAAAGGCTCGGCGCCTTTTTGCTGCTGCATTGGAGACACCTGAAGGACTTAAGGTGCAGACTATACATTCTTTTTGTGAGAAAATTTTATCACGTTTCCCAATTGAGGCGGGAATTCTTCCAGGTTTTAAAACATTAAACGATAAAGAGAAAATAGATCTTGAAAAATTAACTCAAAATGAAATTTATCAGTTGATTAAAGGAGATAGCGATAGCGAATTATGCAAAGCTATTCAATTTTTATCTTATGAGAAAAATGATTTGATAGATGCCATCTTTGAGTGGGCGATTTCTAATGAAGATAAAGTTAAGAAGTGGGTATTAGCTGGAGGTACAAGTAAATTAGCAGATATTTTAGATGTCTCAGACGGGTGGACTAAGGAAAATCTACTACATGAGGCATATGATTTAACTGATTGGAATTCGCTTGAATCCAAAGGTGAACTATTGTTGTTGGGCGAAGATAAATTAAAAAAAATCGGAGAAAAAATAATTCATTGCTGTAATGAAACAAACAAATCCGATGCAATGGTCGATTATCTGAATTTATTATTAAAAAAAGATCGAAGCGGACCATATAAAAGCCTTATTCCAAAGGGCTTCAATTATGAACTGCATGATTTCTTTCAGCGTGATAATATAGAAGCGCAGAGAATATTTAAATTATATAAAAGAATTTTATCATTAAATCTTTTAAAATTAAATCAATCAATCTTAATAGTTTCAAAAGAATTTTTAGAAAAATTTAAAAAAAATAAGCTAAGAAGTCATAAACTAGACTTTCAAGATCAAATTCTTATGGTTCGTGACCTTTTGAAAAGCAAACATGTTTCAGATTGGGTTAAATATAAGCTTGATGGCGGTATTGAGCATATACTACTTGATGAGGCGCAGGACACATCTGAAAACCAGTGGGATATTATTGATGCTTTAAACGAATCTTTCATTGCTGAGACTCCAGATCAAGGCCGGAAAAACCCGAGAACTTTGTTTGCTGTCGGGGACGAAAAACAGTCTATCTATTCTTTTCAAGGTGCTGAACCTGAAATTTTTCTAAAAAAGATTAGTGGTTTTTTAAAAGGAAATAATAATGAAATACGAATGCAGATGTCTTTCAGATCAGCTCCAGAGATACTTAATTTTGTTGACCAAGTTTTCGTTGAAAACTGTAAACTTGCAAAAATGTTCGATGATGAAACTGTTACACCTGAATTAAGCATTAGTCGCCATATGGCTCACCGAACTGATCGAGGCCAAGTAGAAATATGGCCATTGACTAAAAATCTTGAAGTAAAAGATGATTCTGACCCTTGGGACACCAGGCCAGTTGATGAACTATCTAAATTATCATCCAAAGAGTGTTTAGCAAAAAATATTGCTTCACAATTGAAGAAATGGATAGATTCTAATGATCTGATTTACGACAGGTTAGAATCTGAAAAAGAAAAGAAAGCAATATATAGGCCTCTTGATCCTGGTGACGTTATGATACTAGTTCGCAAAAGGGGTGATTTTTTTAAAGCAATCATTAAAAATCTCAAGATCTTGGGTGTTCCTGTAGAAGGCGCTGATAAATTAACACTCCAAAATATTATTGTTGTAAAAGATATGATTTCTTTAGCAAAGTTTACTTTGTTGCAATCGGATGATTTATCTCTAGCGGAAGTCTTAAAGGGGCCACTATTTAGCTTTTCGGAAGAGATGCTCTTCGAAGTTTCGTTTGGCCGAGAGAAAAAAGGTACCCTTTGGAAATCCTTGCAAGTTAAAAGACCAGAGATAGCTGAGTTGCTTGCTAACATTATATCAGCTTCAAAGTTATATCCCCCGTATGAATTTTTTAGCTTTGTTCTAAATCTTGAATTAGAGCCAGGGATTAGCTTTCTACGTAAAATTTATTTACGATTAGGTGTAGAGGCTAAAGATGCATTAGAAGAGTTTCTGGTGCAAACTCTTGAGCACCAAAGACTAAGAGCGCCATCTCTTCAATATTTTGTTCATGAATTTATTAATAAAGGGTTAGAGCTCAAGCGTGAAATGAGTGAGAACAGGGGAAAGGTGCGTGTTATGACGGTACATGGTGCTAAGGGCCTTGAGGCACCAGTTGTTATATTACCCGATACAACAGGGATACCAAAGCTGCAAAATGATACTTTAATTCCAATGTTTGAAAAGAAAGTATTCACTGGATTCTACAAAAACACTAAAAATAGTGATTCTATTGAAGAGCTTAGCAATTTTAAAGAGGCTCAAGAATCAAAAATTCAGCAAGAGTATTTACGTCAGTTGTATGTTGCTTTAACTCGGGCGGAGTCTCGTCTTATTATATGTGGTTACAAGTCAAAGAAAACAAAACAAGTCGATGACAATTGTTGGTATAAAATTGCTTTAAATGCATTTGAAGGTTTGGATACTTTTGAAACTAAGACCACTTTTGGAGTAGTCCAAACTTACGGAAAAGAATATGAGAATGACAATAAAGACAGTTTGAAGAAACAAAACCAAAATCAAAATACGCTTGTCCCGAAGTGGTGTTATGAAGTAGTAAAAAACCAGGATAAAACTAGAGTTCATATAAGCCCATCAAAGCTTCTAAGTGATAAAAAATATAAAATTCCGGTAAATTCACCGTTAGGTAAAAGTGACTATTTGAGGTTCAATCGTGGAAATCTCATACATAAATTACTTGAAATTTTGCCAGATGTAGAACAAGAAAAACGTCGAAGCGTGGCAGATAAGTTATTACAGAACCATAATATAAATGAAATAGATTATAAAAATAAAATTACTTCAGAGGTATTTGAAATATTAGATAACCCAAAATTTTCAGAAATATTTTCCACGGGAAGCAAAGCAGAGGTCTCAATAATAGGTACTACTAAAAACTTTGGTAAAAATATTTTTTTAAATGCACAAGTAGATCGTATTTATGTCACTGATGATAAAGTTTTTATTGTAGACTATAAAACCAATGTAAATGTTCCCGAGGTTATAAATGATGTTCCTAATGTTTATCTCGCACAGTTAGCTACCTATCGCGATATAGCCCGTGGCGTATACCCAAAACATGAGATAGTTTGCTCAATACTTTGGACAAATATTCCAAAAATGATGATAATAGATAAAGATATATTAGATACGACCTTGACGCAATTAAACTCAGTTCTTAGTTAGAGTTTGTACAGAATATCCCTAGGAAAAATAGATGGCCACTATAAAAGTTACAGATGCAAGTTTTAAAACCGATGTGATTGAGTCGGATGCACCAGTCTTAGTAGATTTTTGGGCTGAATGGTGCGGGCCATGTAAGCAAATTGGTCCTGCTTTAGAAGAAATTTCAAATGAAATGGGCGAAAAGATTAAAATCGCTAAGGTTAATATTGATGATGACCCTGATACCCCTGCCAAATTTCATGTGAGAGGCATTCCAACACTAATGATATTCAAAGCTGGTCAAGTTGTAGCCACTAAAGTAGGCGCAATGACTAAAACAAAACTTACTGAATGGGTAAGTGAGCATACTGATTAATAAACAACAACTGGCACTGATCTCATTAAATATTAGTGTCCTAGAGCTTTAAAACTTCTCCAGCTAAATAAAGAGAACCACAAATTAATATTCTTGGTGAGACAATAGGCTCATCTGCTGATTGCCTTGACATTGCCTCCCCAGTATTAATTGCTCTTTGCACTGCATCAATTAAATTAATAGCTATTTGGCCATTTATACCCTGTTCTTTTGCCGCTTGTACAACTTTTTCTAAGGGTAATGACGCATGGCCTGGAATGTCCACGGCTATTACATAGCAAGCGAGACCTTTGAAGGCTTCCAAGTATCCGTTGATATCTTTATTTTTGAGTATTCCTATTATAAGTATCAACGGTCTTGATTGTCTTGCTTCGAGTTCAGCTAAAGTATTACCTATTGCAATTGCTGCATGTGGATTGTGCCCTCCATCAAGCCATAGTTCTGCACCACTATCGATTACCATGTCAGCGAGAGCGCCATTTTGAAGATATTGCATTCGAGCTGGCCATGACACAGAGTTTAACCCCTGTTTTATGGACTTTTGAGATATACCTAATTGGAGAGCAACAGCTATTGCTGTCCCTGCGTTAATAACTTGGTGATCACCATGTAATGCGGGTAATGGCAAGTCCATTAGTTGACTATTATTTTCAAAAATAAGTCTGCCTCGTTCCCGATGCGCCTTAAAGTTTGTTCCCCAAAATTTTATCTGTGATTTATTTTTATAAGCTTCATTCTCCAGGACAGAACGCGTAATTTCTGATTGAGGGCCTACTACAACTGGTATACCTTCCTTGATAATACCGCCTTTTTCTTTAGCTATTTTAGCGATGTCATTTCCAAGAAATTCTGAATGGTCAAGGTCTATGGGAGTTATAGCGCAGCAATCCGGTATGATAACATTTGTTGCATCATATCGTCCCCCTAGCCCTACTTCTATAATACATAAATCTGCTTTTATTTCGGAAAAGGCTAAAAGTGCAGCTGCTGTTGTGGCTTCAAAGAAAGATAATGGCTGATTATCATTAATGATGCTTATACGGTTTAATATATTCACTAAATATTCATCAGAAATTTTTTCGGATGCGATTACTATCCTTTCATTAAAATTAACAAGATGTGGCGATGTATATACGTGAACTTTTTTACCTTGAGCTTCGGAAAATGCCTTAAGGTAAGCTACTGTTGACCCTTTTCCATTTGTTCCCGCAACATGTATAGTTGTAGGAAGTTTTTTGTGTGGGTTACCTAATTTTTTTAGAACACGATAAATTCGGCTTAAGCCTAAATCTATTTTTTTAGGATGTAACTTCTCTAATTCGGATAGCGCTTTGAGAAGCTGATGATTAGTTTCTTCTTTATTCATTTTCTGTCATTTTTACATTGTCTATTTTTAGAAGTACGGATAGGATATTTGCTAATGTATCACGCATATCATTTCTGTTAACTACGCGGTCTATCATTCCTTTCTCCTCAAGAAATTCGGCTCTTTGAAATCCATCAGGAAGTTTTTCCCTTATTGTCTCCTCAATAACTCTGGGTCCCGCAAAGCAAATTAGTGCATCAGGTTCAGCAAGTTGTATGTCTCCAAGCATTGCGTAACTTGCTGTTACTCCTCCCGTAGTTGGGTCACATAAAACTGTAATATACGGCAAATTTGCTTCACGTAATTTCTGAATAGCAATTGTTGTCCTAGGCATTTGCATAAGGCTAAGTGCACCTTCTTGCATTCGTGCACCTCCAGCTGCTGTAAAAACAATTAACGGTAAGTTATTCGAAATTGCATGCTCTGCTGCTGCTATGAAGCCTTCCCCTGCTGCCATCCCCAAGGAGCCACCCATAAAAGCAAAATTTTGAACTAATACTACGGTACTTATCCCATGTATTTGCCCAACACCAATGCTCATTGCATCTTGATCTCCAGTTTTGGCTCGAGCTTTTTTTAGACGGTCTGTATATTTTTGATCGTCCTTGAACTTTAAAGGATCTTTAGCCACTTCCGGAATATTTATTTCATTGTAAGTTTGATTATCGAAGGTATACTCCATTCTCATCTGAGGGCCTATGCGTAGATGGTGACCAGCTGGTGTAACGTGTAGTAAGCCAGGAAGATCGGCAGAAAAAACCATTTCATTTGATTTAGGACATTTTATCCAAAGGTTATCTGGTGTGTCTCTTTTAGAGAATATATCTTTAATACCTGGAGGTGTAAGTCTAGTAAGCCAATTCATGTTTCAGCTTTTGCACTAAGTCTGAAAATTGAGCAATAGGAAACCATTTTAGAATTCATCTAAAATATCTTTTAATATAGTAGGGTTTTTATTAAATATTTTACGTATTTTGGTTTTATCTTTTTCTATCTGAGTAGATTGGTCTAAAAACCCTCTAGCCAGCAAGAGTGCTTTCCAGCCGTCAATATTTTTGGGGTTTAATTCTAGATCTTTTGCTAATTTATCAACCATAAGAAGTATTTCTTTTATTTGTTCTTCAGCGGGGATAGTTGATGAAGTAGTTAAACTTTTAAGGCTTGTCCGTTTATTTGTATTTGACTCAAATTCTTTATAACCAGGGTAGCTTATAAGATTATATGTAAATATAGAGAGCCCTGAAAACCCAAGAAAAAAGCTTACTATCAATAATCGAGAGTTCTTTGCTGAATTAGTTAATGGTGCTGATATTATCAAAATAACAGATACTGAAAGTACAGAGATTATTATCCAAACCATAGAATTACTTTTTTGTTTTAAAAAACCATACGCCCGATACAGCAATTAACATGAATGGTAATATCCATAGAGCAAGCGTGTTTCTTTGAAAGGGAGGTTTGAGAAGAACAAAATCTCCATATTGACGCCTCATGTAATTAATAACTTCATCATTAGTGTCTCCTTCCAAGATTCTTCTTTTAACAAGCTGACGCATGTCTGCCGCCAGGGGTGCATCAGAGTCTTCTATGGACTGATTTTGGCAGACAACGCAGCGTAGAGATTTGCCTATTTCTTTGCTCCTTGTGTCCATTTCATTTTGCGGAACTTTCGATATTGCATTGAAAGTCAATGCTATTGCAAGGAGAGGTATGAGAAAGCATTTTTTCATATTTTTTTTATGCTATTTATTACGGGTAGAATATTTTTTTCCCAAATTTCCTTGTTAATTATTCCAATATGTTTGTACCTGATTTGACCTTGGAAATCAATTATGAAGCTTTCTGGCGCTCCAGTTACGCCTAATTGAATTGCTAAAGTACTCTCGTCATCATAAATTATTTTATCATAGGGGTTACCATAATAATTTAACCAATCTATTGCTTTAGTTCTATCATCTCTCCAATTTATTCCAATGAGGTTTATATTTTTTCTCTCTGATACTTCCATTAAAAATGGATGCTCGGTGATGCAGGCCGCACACCAAGAACCAAAGACGTTAACTAAGGAAATATTATTTAATAAATCTTTTTCAGTAAAAATATTTTCTAAATCATTTAGTTCAGATAATGAAAAGCTCGGGAATTTTTGATTTATTAATTCAGATGGAATAGAACGAGGGTCTTTTGTCAAACCAACAGCAAAAACTAAGGAAACAAACAATAATGTAAATAAAGGGATGAGAGATCTTATCATAACATTTCTAGCGACCTGTAAAAACTTTTATCGAAAAGTGAAATAAATCCTGCAAGGGACATAAAAAGTGCACCTAACCATATCCACGTTACGAAAGGGTGATAGTTTGCTCTTATAACCCATCCGTCTTGACTATTCCCCTCGCTGATAGCTGTAAAAACAGTTGGCCCCATCGTAAAATTAAAACCTGCTTCGGTGGTAACCATATTTCGTGCTGGGTAAAATCTTTGTTCTGTTGATAGAGTTTTTACAGAAGATCCTTTTTTAGTCACATCAATAGTTGCATTGAGATATTCATAATTTTTCCGTTGCCCTGTATTAATTGATGATAGTTTAAAGCTATAATCTGCCACATTAAGTTTTTCACCCACATTAATGCGGCCTATATTATCTTCAGACCAAACTGACATAAAAACTACCCCAGCAGCGAAAATTGAGACGCCTAAGTGTGCAATTGCAAAACTGTATGTTTTTGGTTTCAAACTTTTCCAAGATTTAAAACCCTTTGTTCTCGTTTTAATAGCAATTAATGTAGTTATGGCTAAATATGCTGCCAGAGCTAGTCCAAGAGCACCCCAAATAGACTTTCCTATAAAGAAAGTTAGTATAACCATTATTGCAAGAGGCACGATTAACTTTTTTAATAAGGAAATTATCTGGCCTTCAGAATTTTTATTCCATTTAATTAATGGTGCGGCCCCCATGAATAAAATTAATAAAATCATAATCGGCGTAAAGGTTAGATCAAAGTATGGCTTTCCGACACTTATTTTGTCTCCCGATAAAGCGTCGATGAAAAGTGGGTAGAAGGTTCCGATAAAAACAGTGATGCATGATATAACGAGTAGTAAGTTGTTAATTATAAGTCCACCCTCGCGAGAAAAGGGTTCAAATTTTAGATGCGTTCTTATTTTTTTTGAACGAAAAGCGTACAGAGATAGTGAGCTTCCAGAAATAATAACAAGTAACATTAATAGAAAAATTCCGCGTGTTGGGTCAGTGGCAAAAGAGTGAACCGAGACTAAAACTCCCGAGCGGACTACAAAAGTACCGATTAGGCAGAGTGAAAATGTACTGATTCCTAATAAAACTGTCCAGTCGGCAAGTTTATGTCTTATTCCTAGGGCCATTATAGAATGAAGTAAGGCTGTTCCTGCCAACCAAGGCATAAAGCTAACGTTTTCTACCGGATCCCACATCCACCAGCCACCCCAACCTAGCTCATAATATGCCCAAATTGAGCCCAGTGTAATTCCTAGAGTTAAAAAACTCCATGAAGCTAGAACCCACGGTCTTAACCAATTTGCCCATATTGCATCAACTTTTCCCTCTATCAAAGCCGCCACAGAAAATGAAAATGCCACTGAAAAACCTACATAACCCAAGTACAAAATTGGTGGATGAATTGCTAGACCAGGATCCTGTAAAAGGGGGTTTAACCCCAAGCCCTCAACAGGAACGGGATTAATTCTATGAAATGGGTTTGAAGTGAATAGTATAAATGCAAGAAACCCAGCTGCAAGAAGACCTTGGATGCCTATTGCTCGAGATTTTAAAACTAAAGGTAGGTTTTTCCCAAAAGGTGAAATAAGTGCTCCGTACATTGTAAGTATTAGCGTCCAAAGCAACATAGACCCTTCATGATTAGCCCAAACCCCAGAAATCTTATATAATAACGGCTTAAGTGTATGCGAATGACTTGATACTAATGAAAGACTAAAATTTGAATTAACAAAAGCTAATATTAAAACCAAAAAAGAAAAAAAAGTTAGAGCAAAAACAGTTATAGATGCGTAGCGGCCAGCGCGCATCATACTTACTGAATTTTTGTGAGCACCTGATAGTGAAAAAAACCCTTGGGCCAATGATCCATAGAGGGCTAATATTAACATGAAATGTGCTATTTCTTCGATCATTATTGTTTCTAGCCTGTAAAATCTAAGTGATCAAATGTAGGGGTGTCGCACTTGCGCATTTAAGTAAATTGGATAAGAAGTTCATATGAGTGAAATTTCGAGAAAAGGAATTATTATTGCAGGCGGTACAGGTACACGTTTGCACCCCTCCACCATAGCAACCTCAAAGCAATTAATACCTATTTATGATAAACCGATGATCTACTACCCCCTTTCGGTACTAATGGAAGCGGGTATTAGAGAAATAATGATTGTTACGACGCCTCACGAGCAGATAAACTTTAAAAGATTATTAGGTGATGGCTCTAAATGGGGTATAAATTTCACTTATGGAGTTCAAAATGCTCCGCGCGGAATTGCGGAAGCTTTGATTATAGCTGAAGATTTTTTGAATGGTGAGCACTGTGTTTTAATTCTGGGTGATAATCTTTTTTATGGTGAAACTTTTTCTAATGGCCTTCAGAAAGCTATGTCACTTGATGATGGGGCCACTATATTTGGGTACCGGGTTAATGACCCTAGTCGATATGGGGTAGTGGATTTTGATAAATCAGGACGAGTTTTATCAATAGAAGAAAAACCTGTTGCACCTAAGTCTTATTATGCGGTTACTGGACTCTACTTTTATGATGGTAATGCCTCAAAATATGCGCATATGATAAGGCCATCTGGCCGTCATGAGTTAGAGATTACTTCATTAAACAAGATATACCTTTCAAAGAAATTGTTGAAAGTAAATATATTGCGAGGCGGGGTTACTTGGCTCGATACAGGGACACACAAGTCACTTTTTGAAGCTGCTCAATTTGTTAATGTATTGCAATCCCGTCAAGGCATAAGAATATGTTGTCCAGAGGTAATAGCTTATAAAAATAACTGGATTACAAAAAGTGATATTATGATTCTGGCAAAAGACTTAGACAAAAGTGGTTATGGAGACTTCTTGCTGAAAGTCTGTGATTCTTAATTAGGCAAAAATTATATATAATTGTGGTACTAAATAGCCACGTATCCAGCTTAACCCTAACACAACAACTAAAAACGCCATATCTAAACCACCTAAAGGTGGAACTATCTTGCGAATAGGATCTAGAATTGGATCGCAAATTTTTCTTATTAGATTATAAATTCTAACGGTAGAATGATTGCGCATATTAATAATGTTAAACGCAATTAACCATGAAAAAATCATATATGCCACAAAAACCCAAAACAATATTGATAGAAGGGGATTTAAAAGGTAAATTATAAGTGATTGTAAAAATGACATATGTCTCTCTATAATTTAATGCAAAAAGGTCTTATTACCTCATAAAATTATGTCTTGCATCATAAATATATACATAAAAGATAAAATAAAGACTTCCCAATAACTTAAAACATTGATTAACTGACAAGCATGAGTTTTTAATTTTAATAGGGTAACAGAATGATAGGTTTAGTCATAGTTACACATGGGCTACTAGCTATAGAGTTAAAACATGCGGCAGAGCATGTTGTGGGGCAGCAAGATAACCTTGAGACTGTTTGCATTGGCCCAGACGATGACATGGAATTGCGAAGAGAGGATATTCGCTTAGCAGTTAAAAAAGTTGATTCTAAAAATGGTGTAATTTTGCTTACGGACATGTTTGGCGGCACACCCTCTAATCTAGCTATCTCAATGCTTCGTGAAGGTAAGGTTGAAGTTCTTGCCGGAGTAAATCTTCCCATGCTGATAAAACTTGCTGAAGCACGTAAAGATACATCGTTGTCTAACGCAGCTCAAAAGGCAAAAGAAGCTGGTCAGCGTTACATCGCGATTGCTTCGCAAATATTAGCAGGTAAAACTTGAACTTGAGTTTAGAAAAAACTGCAACAATTACACTCACGAATAAAAGGGGGCTTCATGCCCGTGCATCTAATAAATTCATGGAGTGTGTGTTAAGGTACAATGCTAAAATTACTGTCCGTAGTCATAACGATGTTTGTGCTGAAACAGTTGAAGCTGACTCAGTAATGGAACTACTGCTATTGGGTGCTGCTTGCGGTGAAAGTATAACTATTTCTGCATCTGGCGAGGAAGCAGAGGTTGCCATTCAGGCTTTGGTTGATCTCGTTAAATCCAAGTTCGGTGAAGCTGAGTGAAGTTTTTTCAACCTATACTACCTCTTTTTATTTTGATGGGTTGCACCAACACAAAAGTTTTTAAACCAGTAAGCCAATACCCGCCAGACCCATGGGTTAAAGGGTATACTGACCCTAATGATTGCATAGGGGGAGAGACTCTGGCTGCGAGTAATTTTGTTCTTCCCATTTACCCAAGAAGAGCTTTTAGATCAGGGCGACAAGGATGGGTTCTGGTAAAGCTCAACGTGAATGAATATGGCGAGACAAAAGATATTATAATTGAAAGGTCTCTTCCTGATGGATTATTTGATATGCCTGCTAATAAAGCGATTAAGCAGTGGAAATTCGACCCACCAGAAAATGGTAAAATGAAAAATTGTAGAGTTCTTGTAAGGTTTAGAGCTGGTGAGGTATCCTTGGGTAGATAATCATTACTTCGAGTAATAAATTTTTCTCGGTTTAAATAAATATACCCTATGCCCAACTTTGAAGGTCACCAGTATCTTCATAATAAAACGCGCGGATTCATTATGTTGCTTGGATCTAATGCATTCTTGACTAATTTTAGCATATTATATTTTACTGGATCTGACCTTTTAGCCAATTCCTTTTTTTTCATGATTCCTATACCATGTTCCGCTGAAATAGAGCCTTTAAATCCAGTAACTATGTCAAAAATCAATTCTGATGCATCATCCCATTTTTCTAGAAAGATATGTTTATCAACATCTGGTGGCTGTAATATATTGTAGTGAATATTCCCGTCTCCAAAATGACCAAAAGCAACAGGCCTGCACCCTGGTATTAATTTTGTTATACATTTATCTGCTTTTATTAAAAAATTTGGAATATATTCAATAGGTACTGTTATATCGAACTTGATGGAACCTCCCAGGTATTTTTGTCCGGCAGACATATTTTCTCTGATAGTAATAATTTCTTTAGATTGATTTTCATTTTGCGAAATAACAGCATCAATAATTATTTTTTTTTCATATGCAGCCGATAGTAAGTTTTCAGCATATTTTAAACCCACGGCTTTAGTCTCTGTGTCCCAATCTATTAAAACATACCAAGGGTAAGTTTTTTTAAAGGGATCCCTGACCCCTGAGAAATTTTTAATAACTGCATTAAAGCTTATTTGTGACATTACTTCAAACATACTCATCTTACCATCACAGCGACTATGCTCTAATAACTCAATCGCCATTTTAGGACTTTGAACAGCTATTAATGCGCGTTGGGTGTTTTTAGGCATCTCAAAAAGCTTCAAACTTGCAGCTGTAATTATTCCAAGAGTACCCTCAGCCCCAATGAACAAATTTGATAAATCATAACCTGTATTATCTTTTTTTAAGTTTGTTAAACCATTATAAACATCGCCATTGGCAAGAACGGCCTCAACTCCAAATACTAGATCTCTAGTGGTGCCGTATTTTAAAACATGATTCCCGCCGGCGTTAGTGGATAGGTTTCCTCCTATAGTGCATGAACCTTGTGATGAGAGAAATAATGGAAATTGTCGATCAAAAATATTTGCTGCATTGTGAACTTCTTGTAGTGTGGCACCAGCTTCCACAATCATTGAGTTGTTTATTTTACTGACCTCTCTGATTTTTTTCATTTTTGTCAACGAAATCAATACTTCACCCATTGGAATCTGCCCCCCAACTAAGCCAGTGTTTCCTCCTTGAGGAACAATTTTAAAATTATTTTGACGACAGACATTTATGCACTTGCTTACTTCAGCAGTTGTTCGCGGTGTCAACATAATCGGAGTATTACCGTTATATATATCACGCCATTCTTTTAAATGTGGTGCTATTATATCTATGTCCTGTGTCCAAATGTCTTTTGGAAGATCCAATTTAAGATCTGTGATTGTTTTATTCATTGAACCCAATCCAATTCGATATTTTCCAATTCCTTTAAAGATATTTTTCCTTCGCGGATTACTTTTATACCATTTATTTCAGTAAAAATTATTGTCGAAGGGATCTTACCATAGGACGGCCCCTCATCTAGAACTCCGTCAACTACCGCATTTATAGTGGTGTTAGCATCTTTAGGGTTTGCCTCACCGGAACGGTTCGCACTTGTCAGAACTAAGGGTTTATTAGTAAGAAATTGTCTCCAAGAAACGTCGGGGCATCTGAAAGCGATAGTATTGTTCAGGTAGCATCGCTCATCAAATGTATTATTTCTCGCGGCAACTATAATGGTAACAGGTCCCGGCCAATATATTTTAGCAAGTTTTATTGCATTTTTATTGAAAACTCCGTATTTTTCAGCTTGCCCTAGATCCTTTACACAAACTGCAAGAGATTTATTAAAGTCTCGACCCTTGATTGCGTATATGCGATCGATTGCTTTTCTATCATCAGCAAGGCTTGCAATACCGTAAACGGTTTCAGTAGGAAGAATGCAAACGCCCCCAGGTTTATCTAGAATATTTTTATATTCATTATACATTATTTGAAGTATAGTACTATAATTGAAAGAAAGAAACACTTGTTAAAAAAATCAAATTTTTTCATTAAACTTATTTAATCGCTCAGAAATATTCACTTAACCAAAGGTTTGTAATAAATTACAGGGTAAAAAAGTAACTTTTGAACCCATTTTTAAGGAAATTTAATGAAAAAACCTGTGGTGGAATCTGATAAAAATAATAAAAATCATACTTTCTTTAAGTGGCTTCTGAGAGAGATTAAATTTTTTGCAGGTATGACATGCTTAATGTTAGTTTTTTTAACAACAGTTTGGGGCCACTATAAAATACCTTCAGAGTCTATGCAGCCCACACTTGAAGTTGGCGACCATCTTTATGTATCTAAATTTGCTTATGGTTATTCGCGGCATTCAATGGTATTTAATCTGCATAAGCTACCATTTCTAAAAAGTGGAAAGTTGTTTAGTAAGCTACCAAAGCGCGGAGATGTAGCGGTATTTCGTAACCCCAAATCTGATATTATAATGATCAAACGCGTTGTAGGTTTGCCAGGGGATAAAATTTTCTTGAATGAGGGGCGACTTTATATAAATGAGCAGCTTGTTAAAAGAAAAAATACTGATGATTTTTTTTATAGAGAGCACAAGGGTTCCGTTGTTAATGTGAAGAAGTATGATGAGGCTTTAATAAATTCAAATAAGGCTTACTCAATATATGAACGAAGCGATGAGGGGCCACTTGATATGACAAATGAATTTATAGTTCCTGATGGAAAAGTGTTTTTCATGGGAGACAATAGAGATAATTCATTAGATAGCAGGGCTTATAGGGGGCCAGGTTATGTTCCCCTAGACCATTTAATCGGTAGGGCGGAAATTATTATGTTCTCTTTTAAAAGGTGCGAAAAGGAAGAAAATTTAGTTTGTCCCCCTTTTCGTTTCATGAAAAGAGTTTAAATTTTTAAATAACTTTAAGAACTGCTTCTGCTACACGACTTATATTTTTAGTATTTGCACCTGCTATATTAATTCTTCCAGAATTCATTAGATAAACAGCATGGTCAGTTCTCAAGCTTTCCGCTTGTTGGGCATTTAAGGGTAGCATAGAAAACATCCCATTTTGATTAATAATAGCATCAGAAATGTTAACGGCACCCTGTGAATTAAAGGCTTTAGACAGTTTAAGCCTCAAGCTTTTAATTCTATTTCGCATTTCGCTTAATTCTATTTCCCACATATTAAATAATTTTTGGTCTGTAAAAATTTTATTTACTATTGCTGCTCCATGGTCAGGTGGCATTGAAATTAACTTACGTTGGATTGCACCAAATAATCCTTTGATCATCTCTGTCTTTTTATGGTCTTTACAAATCGCTGCGACAAACCCAGTTCTTTCTCTATATAAGGCAAAATTTTTCGAACAACTTGCTGCGAGTAGAACTTCCGGGCAAATTTGCGTAACTTTTCTGAGCCCATATGTATCTTCTTTCATGCCTTTTCCAAGACCAAAATAAGCAAGATCAATAAATGGGTATAATTCATTTTCATTTAAAAATACTGCCAAACGGTCCCATTGGTCTTCAGTAAGATCAGCTCCAGTAGGGTTATGGCAACATCCATGAAGTAGTATTATATCACCGGGTTTTGTCGCTTGAGATAAATGTGAAAGCATTTCCTCAAAATCAACTTTTAAGGTGACTCTGTTATAATATGGGTATTGCTTCATTTCTAAACCAACAGAGCTAATTAAAGGTATATGATTGGCCCAAGTAGGTGTTGATGACCAAACAGTAGCTTCTGGGCTAGCAATTTTAAGAAGTTCAGCGCCTATTCTTAGTGCACCAGAGCCTCCCGCTGCTTGAGCGCTACAAATACGACCTTCTTCAAAAATGGGGTTATCTTTTCCAAATATAAACTGGAGAATATTCTTACAAAAATCCTGATTACCTATGGTACCTATATAAGATTTTGTAGTTTCTTCTTCATTACATATTTTTTCAGCCAATTTAACTGAATTTAAGATTGTTGTGTGTCCGCTATCATCTTTATAAACACCAACCCCCAAATCTATTTTGTGTGCACGTGGGTCAGACTTACATTGTTTCATTATTGCCATTATTGGATCATCTGGACGCGGAGTAACATTTTTAAACATAATAGTATCTATATATAGTTTTATTGTTGATCGGATATTTTTAATATGGAAATTCAAGTATAATTAATAATACTCTTTCATATTTTAGTCCATGTTTTTTTGTGTTACGGCAGCATACTATGTTTAATTTTATTATAATTACCGCTGTTATTCTGATTATTTTAATTTGTTTTTACAGATCATTAAGGGGCGAGAGTTTAAGTAAGTATAAGATAAATAGTTTTACTAGATATGAAACTCAGCACTCTGATGGTCTCATGCGTTTGTATGATTATTTACAGTCCACTTTTAATATTGAAAAACAACCGGTGTTATCGCGGTCAGGCTGGTCAAGTAAGCGCGAAGCATTTGATGCTGCAGCGCTAACAAGAGAATTTGATTGTGAGTTTCGTAAGGATGAGTTTGTAGTAGGAGATCATTTATTAGATGGGGCATGGACCTTAGTCGAGGGCTTTAGTTCTGATAACAGAATACTTTACCTTCATGGAGGGGCCTATACTGTTGGTAGTGATGTCTCCCATCGCCCGATAACTTATCAAATTGCGAAAAGAACTAAATGTGCAGTCTTCGCACTTAATTACCGTTTAATGCCTGAAAGTAACAGAAAAGATTCTATTTTCGATTGCCAGGCTGCATATGATTGGATTTTAAATTATGGACCAGATGGCCCTGACCCCGTTAAGAATATTGCGATTTTAGGAGACTCTGCAGGAGGAAATTTAGCACTCATGTTAAGTCACTGGTCAAGAAAACCAGAAATAAAATCACCAAATGCTGTCGTCGTTTTATCACCGCAAACTGATTGTACCTTTCAAAGTCCCTCTATGCAAACAAACCAAATTACTGACCCAATGCTTAAGCCTCTCTTAAGTAGATTATTGAAAATGCCTAAGCTTTCTCTTCTATGGCTGTTATATTGGCAGTTAGGCTATAAGCCATCTAACCCGCTGGTGTCTCCAATTTTTGATGAACTATCAAATTTACCTCCAACATTAATTCAAGTAAGTAGCTCTGAAATGTTGTTTGATGATAGCATAAGATATGTTGCAAAAGCTAGAAAACATGGATCTGAAGTGAAACTTCAAATTTGGAATAATTTGCCTCATGTGTGGCAAATTTTTGATAACTTTATTGATGAGTCGCACAAAGCATTAGACCAAATTGGTAGATTTCTTGATACTAATGGCTTCAATGATAAGATTCATTAAATTCATTTAATCTTTTAGAAATATTCTCGAAACCTGACGTGTGTAATATATTCTAAAGTAAAGCCAGTTCAAAATTACAGCTAATTTCTAATTGTAATTTATGGCCTCTTATTAAGCTTGGAGAAAACTATGAAAACAGTTCTTTTTAAAAAAACATTTACATCAATAATTGCTTTTTCAGGCGCATGCTTATTGCCTGTTACATCTTATGCTACAGATTATTCAAATAGATATTACAGTAACGATTGCTACCAAAACAGTAATGATCAACTAGCAGCAGGATTATTTGGGGCTGTTATTGGCGGAGTAGTTGGTTCCCGTATTGCTGGAAGAGGGGATAGGACAGAGGGATCTGTTATAGGCGCAATACTTGGAGGCACGACGGCTGCTGCGATTAGTGATAGTGGCCGCTCAAACGGATATAATCCAAATTGTGAAAAAATAAGACGCCAAACAAGAAGCCGTAATTATCGTAACAATCAGTATTCACGTAATAGTAATTTTGATAACTTTTCTAATCAACAAGATTATTATTCAGTAAGAAGCAGAGTAAATACTAGAAGTAGAAGTAATAATGGTAGAGTGCGTGGTAATAGTAACTATCGGAGTCGTAATGATCATGCGTATGAACATCAACATGATCATGAGCATCATCACAGTCATTACCATGGTCACAGTCATTATCATGATTAAATATATTTCTTTATTACAACCTAATTCCTGAATTTAGCATGTAGTAAATATTCCGTATTGCCAGAAGTACCTTTTATGGGGGACTCACAAGTTGCAGAAATGCTCCAACCTTTTGTATGTATCCAATCGGAAACTTCAGATAGTGAAGTTAAGGCTAAAGATTCTGACTTTACTATACCGCCTCTTGAAATGCCCTTTTTTCCGACTTCAAATTGCGGCTTAACAAGTATTACGAGGTCTGCTTCTGAGGCAGATAGTGTCAAAACTTGATTAAGTACTTTTGTAACCGATATAAAACTAGCATCACAAACAATAATTTGAGGTGGCTCAGTGAAATGTTTTTCTGTCAAATTTCTGGCATCGAAGTTTTCCATGGACACAATTTTTTCGATATTTTTTAAACGGTGATGTAATTGACCGCGGCCTACATCAACCGAATAAATTTTTTTTGCGCCATTACTGTAAAGTACTTCGGTAAAGCCCCCAGTAGACGCACCAACGTCTAAACATACTTTATTTTTTACAGAAATATTAAACTTCATGAGTGCGTGTTTTAATTTAACGCCCCCTCGAGAAACCCAGGGAAATTCTTTTTTTGCCTCTATAAGACTGTTTTCCGATATTTTTTCCGAAGCTTTTTTTAATACCCTACCATCAACAATAACTAACCCCAATTTAATGGCGGATTGAGCACGAGCGCGAGATTCGTATAGGCCCATTTTTGTTAGTAGAAGGTCGGCACGTTTCACTATGCAGTGTTATAGTTCAATGCTTTGTCTTGACCAAGAGTTTCGAAGACGGTTCTTACTATGGCTTTAGAGTCTAGCTTTGCTTTTTCATACATTTTATCGGGAGTGTCATGATCTATAAATTCATCAGGTAAGTGCATAGAACGTATTTTTAAACCTTCGTCAAGACGTCCTTCTTTTGCAAGTTCATGAAGCACAAAAGATCCAAATCCACCTATTGAGCCTTCCTCTATCGTAATCAGAACCTCATGCTCGTCAGCTAATTGGAGTATAAGCTTTTTATCAAGGGGTTTAGCAAATCTAGCGTCTGCCACTGTTGTTGATAGCCCCAAGGCTTCCAGTTCTTTTGCGGCCCCTAGTGCCTCGTCAAGACGGGTTCCATAGGAGAGAAGGGCTATTTGACTTCCTTCACGTAATACTCGTCCTTTGCCAATTTCTAGGATTTCTGGTTTTGGTGGGATATCAATTCCTGTTGCTTCTCCTCGTGGATACCTAAATGCAATAGGTCCGTCATTATATTCGACAGCAGTAGCAACCATGTTGGCAAGTTCTACTTCATCAGAGGCTGCCATTAGAACCATATTAGGTAAACAACCAAGATAAGCTATATCAAATGAACCAGCATGCGTAGGCCCATCAGCGCCAACTAAACCTGCTCGATCCAAAGCAAAACGCACAGGTAAGTTTTGTATCGCAACATCATGTACAACTTGATCGTAACCCCGTTGAAGAAAAGTGGAATATATTGCACAAAATGGCTTATAACCTTCTGCAGCTAGACCAGCTGCAAAAGTAACGGCATGCTGCTCAGCTATCCCCACATCGAACATTCGTTCGGGAAAAGATTTTGCAAAAATATTCATTCCAGTACCTCCAGGCATGGCTGCTGTAATACCTACTATTTTATCATCATTATTGGCATGCTTTACTAATTGGTTGCCAAAAATGTTTGTATAGGTTGGGGCGTTAGGTATGGATTTACTTTGTTCACCTGTAACTACGTTGAATTTTGAAACACCATGATATTTATCGGCTGAATTTTCTGCGGGCTTATAACCTTTTCCCTTTTGTGTAACCACATGAATAAGGACTGGTCCATTTTTCATTTTTTTTACATTTTCCAAAACAGGTATCAGTGTGTCGAGGTCATGGCCATCCACTGGGCCAACATAATAAAACCCGAGTTCTTCAAACCAAGTTCCACCCATGAACATTCCACGAGTATATTCTTCGGCCTTACGCGCTGTTGATTTTATAGGCCTGGGTGCATCCTTTACTATAGCTTTTCCTGCGCCGCGTAGTTTTTGATAACCACCGGAGCTCACCATTTTCGCTAGCATATGACTCATTGCGCCAACTGGAGGAGCAATAGACATATCGTTATCATTGAGTATAACTATCTGTTTTGAGTCTGTTGCCCCAGCATTGTTCATAGCCTCATAAGCCATACCTGCGGTAATTGACCCATCACCTATTACTGAGATTACATGACCATCTTTCTTGGATAAGTCTCTTGCAGTGGCGAAACCCATACCTGCTGATATAGATGTTGAACTGTGAGCAGCCCCAAAAGGATCGTAGATACTTTCGCTACGTTTCGTAAAGCCAGATAATCCACCGCCTTTACGAATTGTTCGCATTTGGTCTCTTCTACCAGTTAATACCTTATGAGGGTAACATTGATGCCCAACATCCCAAATTAATTTATCATCGGGTGTGTTGAAAACGTAATGAATCGCAACCGTTAATTCAACAACACCTAGCCCAGCTCCTAAGTGCCCTCCTGTCATTGATACGGCATCAATAACCTCTTCGCGCACTTCTGCAGCTAAATCTTTGATTTGGACAACAGGTAGTTTACGTAAGTCAGCGGGGTATTTAATTTTATCTAAAAGTGGCGTTATGGGCATATAATCTTTCTAATTCTTATCATTAATATGCGCGATTTAAAATAAAGTCGACTGTTTTAGAAAGTATTTCTGCTTTCTTACCAAAGGGCTCTAGGTGTGCAATTGCACTTTTGCCTAACTGACTTGCTTTAGTTCGGGCATTTTCTAAGCCAAGTATAGAGACAAAAGTTACTTTACCTAAAGCGTCGTCTTTTCCTACTGACTTGCCAATTATATCAGCATCGCCCTCCACATCAAGAATGTCATCTTTAATTTGAAATGCTAAACCTATATCTCTTGCATAATTTTTTAATGCAGTTTTTTCACTTTCACTTGCATTTGAGAGTGTAGCACCGGCGGTAACTGCGTATTCAATTAAAGCGCCTGTTTTAAGTTTTTGAAGCTGTGATATGAAAATTTCATCCCTTATTTGCGATGATTTTGATATGTCAATAACTTGACCACCAATCATTCCATTTGCGCCTCCTGCCTTAGCAAGACCACTAATTAATGTCATTCTAATGTTTGGATCATCATGAACTTTTGAGTCTGCAAGAAGTTCGAAGCTTATTGTTAGTAGGTTGTCACCGGTGAGTACTGCTAGGGCTTCACTATATTTTTTGTGTACCGTAGGTTTTCCGCGTCTAAAATCATCATTATCCATACAGGGTAAATCATCATGCACTAATGAATAGACATGCATGCATTCTAATGCTGCGCCAGCAATGTATACTCCTTTGTTTAGACTGCCTAACATACGAGCAGTTTCTATCATTAAGAAGGGCCTTAGTCTTTTTCCACCACCGAGTGCTGCATATCTTGATGCCTCCATGACTGCTTTTTGGTTGCCAAATGGAAGAGGTAATATATCCGTGAGTACGGCTTCTATTTCTTCTGATACAGCTTTAAGGTGAGATTTGAAATCTATTGAATCTTTAAGCATTAAAGGGAACCGTCTCCGCTTTCCCATCTTTATCCAAGACAATTTTTTCTACTTTTAATTGAGCATCCTTAAGTTTCCCTTCACAATGGGATTTCAATTTGGCACCTCGTTCATAGATGGCAATGCTTTCTTCAAGCGTAACTTCACCTCTTTCAAGTTTACTAACAATGCTTTCAAGTTCATTTAAAGCATTTTCAAAAGTCATTTCTTTTATAGATTCTGTCATATTAATTTCCATTTTTTTCTAATTTTTGTGTCGGTCGCTCAAAGCGTCTGTGGCTCCAGTGCAGGTCTCCATTTTGACTTTTGCATTTCCAACCTTGTTTTTTTAATGAGCCTTTGAGCATTCTATTAAACCAACCATGTCCAGAAACATATATTATTTTGCCACCTTTGGAATGATCAGCTAATATGCCACTCATGTTATCTGCTCTGACCCTGGCGGATTTATGACTTTCCATTCCATCAGACCAGCCAAAATACCAAACTATTCTTGACCATGTTCCCCAGCTTTTAGGTCTTATCTTTATTGAGCCAAGATAGGGTGAGGGAAGGGGGGCCTCGACAAGGCCCTCGTAAATAAAATCTGGTTCCTTTCCGCTCGCCAGTGTCGCCGACTCCCGCGCCCTTAGTAATGAGCTGGATATAACAATGTCTGATTTTTCAGCCCATTTTTTAAGCCTTTTTGGTACTTTTTGTTCTTTTTTAAGACCACTTATTTGATATTTCAACCACCACTCTCTGTACTCTTTCCAGTTTAATCTGACCTTACGAGAGAGTTCGGGTTTTCCGTGGCGTGCTATAATTATTATATCATTGGTCATTTTTTAGGTTGGTCTTAAATATTTCTCTTTTTCTGCAGAGGTATAGCTTTTTAACAATCATAATACTTTAAGTTTCATTTAACAGCTCTAATTTTAACCACTCTTCCTCTGACTTTTCCAGTTTAATTTTGTATTGATCCAATTTTCTTATAGCTTCATTAAAGCCATCTGGGTCTTTGTGAAAAAAATCAGCATTTGTGAGCTTAAGTTCTATTTCAGAGATTCGATTTTGGAATTTCTGAATTTCTTGAGGCAGTTGCTCTAAGCGAAACTTATCCTTGTAGGTCAGTTTGTTTTTGGATTTCGTTATTACTGGTGAGTTTTTCACTTTGTGAGGTTTATATTTTAACTTTTTATCAGTACTAACAACACCAAAGCCTCTTTGATTTACCATATCAGTGTACCCGCCTGGGTAAATTTGCCATTTTGAATTATCTTCATAAGCAATCGTACGAGTAACAGTTCGGTCTAAAAAATCTCGATCATGAGAAACTACTATTACTGTACCATCATAATCAGCAACTAATTCTTGTAACAAGTCTAGTGTTTCAAGGTCGAGGTCATTAGTTGGCTCGTCTAATACCAATAAATTACTGGGAAGTCTTAAGCCGCGTGCGAGCTGAAGGCGCCCCCTTTCTCCTCCAGATAAAGCATGTAATGGTGTTTTGGCTTGCTCAGGTAAAAAAAGGAAGTCTTTCATATAGCGAATTACATGGATGGAATTATCACCAACCATGACTTTATCCCCACCATTATCAGTTAATGCTTCGGATAGTGTCCATTCATCATTTAAGCTTTCGCGTTTTTGATCTATTATTAGCGGTAAAAGGTTTACACCAAGCTCAACTCTACCTTTATCGGGTCGTATTTCCCCCATTATTATTTTTAGTAGTGTTGTTTTTCCGCTTCCGTTTGGTCCAACAATTCCTATTCGCTCCCCTCTTGTTATTTTTATAGAGAAATCGTCAAAAATCTTTTTGTCACCAAATGATTTTGTGATGCTGACTAACTTGGAAATAAATCTTCCTGATTGATGACTATCAGCTACTGTTATATTCAAATTTCCAGTTGATTGTCTTTGTGTTTTAAATTGAGTTCGTAAAGTAGATAAATCTTTTAGTCTCTTTACATTTCTTTTTCGGCGTCCAGATACTCCGTGTATAACCCAATGCTGTTCTCTATGTATTTTTTGTTTTAACTTGTGCCGGTCAAGTTTTTCTTGTTCCAGTGTCTTATCCCTCCAGTCTTCAAAAAAGGAGAAATTCTTTTCAAGCAATTTAGTTTCCCCTCTATCTACCCATAAAGTTCGTTTTGAAAGATTTTCGAGAAACCTTCTATCATGTGATATGATTATTACAGAAGAGCTTAATGACTTAATCTCATTTTCTAACCATTCTATGGCGACAAGATCTAGATGATTTGTGGGTTCATCTAACATCAAAATATCAGGCTTAGGTGCCAGTGTTCTAGCTAAAGCTGCTCTTCTTAGCTCACCCCCAGACATAACTTGTGGGTCCTCATCACCAGTTAATGACAATCCATCCAGGAGATAAGGAATTCGGTAGCTATCATCCGCCCCGACTAAGCCGTCTTCTATGTATTCCCGCGAAGTTTTAAATTGAGAAAGGTCAGGTTCTTGAGGAAGATAACGCATTGTTACCCCCGGCTTTATCCAACGTTTTCCGTCATCGTGATCAACTATCCCTGCTGCTATCTTTAACAACGTAGATTTTCCCGAACCGTTTCTGCCAACGATACATAATCGTTCATTAGGCATGATTGTTAATTCTGCTCCTTCAAATAATGGAGTACTGCCAAATGTAAGATGAATATTGGATAATGTAAGAAGAGGGGGAGCCATGTTTATCCTATTAATTCTACGATTGCTATTAACTTAAAACGCGTAAGTTTCAAGACAGATGAATTCATTTTAGTGAAAATATATATTTTATTATGATAATTTTTTTTGATCAGGCTCTTTAATTCTAAGGTATTTTATATTAGTCTGAATTATTGATTATACAGCTTGATAAATTAGAAAAAGTGCGATGAGTTTTTTAAAAACAATAAAGGACGAGATTAATTATGTAGGAGCATTTTTACGTATAATTAAAGAAGTAAAGAGTGTTGACGCAAAGTCTAATTTTGGCATCGCAGATGAAATTGAAATGCGAGTAGATAAATTTGGACCGAATCTTGCTTTTTTAGAAGATGACATCAACCTCACTTATGATGATATGGAAAAATACGCCAACAGGATTGCGGCATGGGCATTATCCGAAGGTTGTATTGCAGGAGACACAGTTGCCCTTTTTATACGAAACCGGGCGCATTACGTAGCTGTTTGGTTTGGCCTTACAAAAATTGGTGTTATCCCTGCGCTATTAAATTATCAATTAGCAGGTCCCGCATTAGGGCATTGCGTGAATGTGTCAGATTCAAAAATTATTATTGTGGATCATGAAATGGCTGATCAATGGCAAAGTGCTAAAAAGCATACTAAAGCTGATGTAAAGGTGTTCTCAATTTTTGGGAATATCAAAAAGTATAAAAATTTAGACTTAGAATTATTAAATCACTCACCCCGCCGTCCATCTAGAAATTTCCGCGAGGGAATTAAGGGGGGAGATCTGTGTATGAAAATGTTTACTTCTGGAACTACTGGAATGCCCAAAGCGGCTAAAGTAACCCACGTGCGCGCACAGAATTATATGAGAGGTTTTGCTGGCGGCGTTAACACAGAACAAAGTGATCGTATAATGATGGTATTGCCATTGTATCATGCAACAGGGGGACTTTGCGGTGTAGGTGCCGCTTTAACAAGGGGCGGAGCTGTAATCGTAAGGCCTAAATTTTCAGTTTCAAGTTTCTGGGATGAGGTTATAAAGTATGAGGCTACGCTGTTAGTATATGTGGGTGAACTTTGTCGCTTTTTGTTATCGTCTCCGGTTCATCCTCAAGAACATAAACATAAAATAAAATGGATAATCGGGAATGGTTTGAGGCCAGAGGTTTGGCCCGGCTTTGTTAAGAGATTTAATATTAAACATGTAATTGAGTTTTACGGAGCCACTGAAGGTAATGTAAGCTTAATGAATATTGATGGGCCTGTAGGGGCCGTAGGCCGTGTTCCCGGTTATCTGAAATTTAAATTTAACTGTGATATTGTAAAATATGATATTGAGCTGGAAGAAAATATAAGAAACTCCAAGGGTTTTTGTATAAGAACAGACAATAACGAAGTAGGTGAATTGATAGGTGAGATTAGGCAAAGTGATCCTAGATTTCGTTTTGAAGGTTACGAAACTTCAGAAGCTACTCAAAAGAAAATTTTACGAAATGTTTTCAAGCAAGGGGATGCTTGGTTTCGAACGGGGGATTTGCTCAAAAGAGATAAAATGGGTTATTATTATTTTGTCGATAGAGTTGGTGATACCTATAGGTGGAAAGCAGAGAATGTAGCAACAGGAGAGGTAGCTGCTGTTTTATCATCGTACAACGGAATTAACGAAGCTAACGTTTACGGGGTTTCTGTTCCAGGATACGATGGGCGTGCAGGCATGGCATCAATTGTTGCTGAAAATAAACTGGATATGAAGTTTTTGATGAAGCATATTCAAAAGAATTTACCCTCATATGCGAGGCCAGTATTTATACGATTATCAAAAGAATCTGAAACAACGGGTACGTTTAAATTTAAAAAGACAGATTTGGTTGAAGCCGGTTTTAATCCTAAAAAGTTCGATGATCCTATTTACTACAGTGATCTTGTTACAGGTGAATATCGCAAGATTACCCAAAAACTATTTGATGATATTAGTAACGGGGTAATACGCCTTTAGTGCATAAAGCAGTTTTAATTAAACAGTATCCAGAGATCACAAATGAAAAAACCCGCGTTTGACCCTCGATTAAAAATGAAGAATTTTGTAGCTGACCTGGACCTAAGCTTTAAGGCTGGATTAGAAAGAATACGAATAGACCCAGAAAGCATTAACGAGATTCACAATTCTTTTCGCCGTGTGGCTGGGCAATTGGATACTCCGTGGCCTGATATGAAAGAGGTGCATGACTTCACAATAACGAGTAAAAGTCATCAGATACCCGTAAGGTTATTTGTACCGCATGATGCCAGCCCCATAAAGGGTCCTTGTTTTATATACTTACACGGTGGAGGCTTTGTAACAGGTTCTATAGAAAGTCATGAGGGTATTACGCGCAGAATCGCACTTAATACAGGGATAAGAGTACTATCAGTGGATTATAGACTGGCCCCAAAATACAAGTACCCTAGCGCTTTAAATGATTGTGAGAGGGTTTTAGATTGGGCTCTCAATGATAGTGATTGCCAAAAGTGGGGAATTAACTCTAATAATATTTCTCTTGGCGGGGATAGTGCTGGTGGTAATATGACAGCTTACTTGTCTCAAAAGTTTAGAGAAAGATTGAGGGCGCAGATTCTTTTTTATCCATTAATGCAACTCATTGACTTTAAACCCCCAAATCCTGGGCCTCAAGATTGGCTGCAACTTGGTTTTATGGCATTAAAGTTTATAGATGAGCATTATGTTGCAGGTGCTGATACGCAGCAAACATCACTTTCACCATTGCTAGAAGATAATTTAAAGGGGTTGCCGCCAAGTTATATTTTGACTTGTGGACTTGACCCATTGAGGGATGAAGGAAAACTTTATGCTGATAAATTAACAGTAAATGCAATAAATGTAGAGTATAATCATGAAAAATTACTACCCCATGGATTTTTGAATTTTACACGTTTATTTCCGAAGGGAAAAATAGTTTTGAAAAGTGCTTCAGACTTTTTGTTAAAATATATAGAAGATTAATATGTTTACGTCCCATTTTTACCAGTATAAGGTATAACTTTGTACCACCCGGACACAAAAATTACCTCTCTAGGAAGTGAATTTTACGATATTGTAGGGCCTGCAATTTTTCCTAAAACTGAACTCCATTATAGAGATACTTTTTCTGCAGAAACAGTAGGTTTAGATCTAACTGATGATGAATGGGTAAAGCATTTTGGTCTATTTAATCCCTTACCTAATAATTTGGAAAAGCCTCTGGCTTTAAGATATCACGGTCATCAGTTTCATCAGTATAATCCTAACTTAGGCGATGGAAGAGGGTTTTTGTATGCGCAATTAAGGGACAATAAAGGAAGGCTTCTAGATTTTGGAACTAAGGGTTCAGGTCAAACTCCTTGGTCCAGAAGCGGGGATGGTAAACTTACTTTACTGGGAGGTATTAGAGAGGTTTTGGCTTCACGTTATCTAGAGTATCTTGGGGTTAATACATCTAAAACAATATCGTTAATTGAAACAGGAGAAGAACTCCAACGTAATGACGAACCTTCTCCCACAAGATCAGCAGTTATGGTGCGATTGTCACATTCACACATTCGGTTTGGGACATTTCAGAGACAAGCTTTTCTTAATGAAACTGATAATTTAGAAGCTCTAACTCAATATTGTTCTCAAAACCTTTATGGAGGCATAAGTACCCCTGAGGAATTGTTTAATGCTGTAACCCTTAAGTCTTCAGAATTAGTTGCATCATGGATGGCGGGTGGCTTTGTGCATGGGGTAATGAATACTGATAATATGAATATAACAGGGGAAAGTTTCGATTACGGCCCTTATAGGTTTCTACCGACTTTAAGGTCAGATTTTACGGCTGCATATTTTGACCATAACGGTTTATATGCTTTCTCAAGACAGCCGGAAGCAATGTATTGGAATCTAGGGCAATTGGCTCAAAGTTTATCACTTATTTGCGATGATAAGAAACTTCTTAAAGCCCTAGAGAATTTCGCACCTGCGTATAGAGTTGCTTTACGAGATAAAGTGTTTGAGAGGCTACAAGTTCAGCCAAAAAACAATCAAAAAGACTTTGAATTTGTATCTCTAACTTTTAAGTTCTTAGAAAACAGTCAGTGCTCTTGGCCTCAATTTTGGCATGATTGGCAAGGCGGTGCTGGTGAATTGATGAGGGCTAAAAGATCCTTAAGCTCTGATCTTTATTCAGGCGATGAGTTTATAGATTGGTATAATTCATTGAAAGAATTTGAAGTCAGGGGTGCCCCCCCTAAAGTTAATACACCAGTTAGTTTATTGTATGAGGATATAGAGGCTATATGGAAACCTATTGAAAAAGATAATAACTGGTCAAAATTTATTGAAAAAACTAAGAGTTTTCAAAGATAGGTTTTCAATCTTTAACCAGTTTCACCAAAAAGCTCTCGTCCAATTAACCACCTGCGAATTTCTGAAGTGCCAGCACCAATTTCCATGAGTTTAGCATCACGCCAGAGACGCCCGGTTGCGCTTTCGTTCATATAACCCATGCCGCCTAACATCTGAATGGCATCTGAAGCCATTTGTGTAGATTTTTCTGCAGCATACAAGATACAACCCGCCGCATCCTTACGAGTTGTTTCTCCTCGATCACATGCAGAGGCCACGGCGTAAACGTATGACCTCGTAGTTGATAAAGTTACATACATATCTGCCAATTTTCCCTGCATAAGCTGAAATGTTCCTATGGGTTTTCCAAATTGTTTTCTTTCATGTATATAGGGTAGTACGATGTCCATACACGCTTGCATGATACCAATTGATAAACCGGATAAAACAACTCGCTCATAATCCAACCCACTCATAAGGATTTCTGCGCCTTGGCCTATGTTGCCTACCACATTCTCATCGGGTACAAAGCAATTTTCAAAAACTAGTTCACATGTATCAGATCCGCGCATGCCAAGCTTGTCTAGTTTTTTTGAAGTGGAAAATCCTTCCATATCTGGTGTTACAACAAAAGCTGAAATACCTTTTGATGCACCATTTGGATCTGTTTTAGCGTAAACAAAGAGTGTATCTGCTACAGGAGCATTGGTGATCCACATTTTGGTTCCATTCAGCAGGTATCCACCTTGCGCTGATTCAGCTTTTAATTTCATTGATATTACATCTGACCCGGATCCTGACTCTGACATTGCAAGAGATCCAACATGTTCGCCGCCAATTAACTTTGGTAAATATTTTGCTTTTTGTTCATCATTGCCCCATCTTCGTAACTGGTTGATGCATAGATTTGAATGTGCGCCATAGGAAAGTCCTACCGATGCAGAGCCTCTACTAATTTCTTCAAGAGCAATGGTGTGTTGTAAATAGCCAAGACCTGAACCGCCATCCTTTATATCAGCTGTAATCCCATGCAGCCCTAATTCTCCCATGAGTGGCCATAAATGACGAGGAAATTCATTACTTTTGTCAATATCTGCTGCAATTGGAGTAATATGTTTTTTTGTGAAGTCATAGACTGCTTTTCTCAGCATATTTGTTTCTTCTGAGTGTCCGTATTGAAGTGTTGGGTATGGAGTTGTCAAAATATTTCCCCTTTTTAAAATATAAGAATATTAATTATCTTCTAGTTTTACTAAAATGTCACCATCTGAGACTAAAGCACCTTTTTGCACTTTAATTTCATCTATAACCCCATCTTTTGGAGCATATAGAGTCATTTCCATTTTCATTGCCTCCATAACTAAAAGGGGTTCACCTTCTTTTATTTTGTTGCCTTCATTAGCAAACATATCAATAATTTTTCCAGGCATTGGAGCTATAATTGCATTGCTTGCGTTGTTAAGGCTGTTAGGCTGATAACGCTCTTTTCCAACAATAATTTCCTCTCCATAGCGGTATAAGGATATATGGTTTTGGAATTCTTTGAATTCCCAATCAGAAAAAAATGGTAACGCATTTTCATTATATTTTGAATTAGATTTTTCTTTCTTAAAAATTATGAAAGGTTCTAATCCGTTAACACTTATGAGTGACTGTCTTTGATTCTGCTCTATAATTTCAGTTTTAATAATGTTTTCCCCTTCTTTGAAAAAATACTTTTTTCTAAACGACTGATTTAATCTCCAGCCATTTTTTATATTGAAGGGTGTCGTTTGAGTTTTGTTATTTATACTATCAAGAAATAAAGCAGTTAGCCCATACACTTTATTATCTATTGCGTACTCGTTAGAAGTTAAGGTGACTATATTTTCGTTAATAAAGTGAGTTGATACGCCTCCGTAATTAAAGTCATCGTTTAATAGGCACCTTATTAAAAAAGCTGTGTTAGTTTTAATCCCTTTTATTTTAGACTCTGATATAAGAGACACCATATTTTTAATAGCATCCTGTCTGTTATCTGAATGTACTATCATTTTCGCAATCATAGGGTCGTAGTAAATGGAAATTCTATCATTTTTCTGGAAACCCGTATCAATACGCAAACCCTCTTTTTTTGATAGTTCGCTAGGAATTTCAAAGTTCTCTATTTTTCCAGCACTAGGAAAAAAGTTATTGAAGGGATCTTCAGCATAAATTCGTGTCTCGATAGCATGACCGCTCATAGTTATATTTTTTTGACTTGGAAGTTTCTTTCCCTCAGCAATTTCAATTTGCAACTTTATCAGGTTCAAGCCTGTTATCATTTCAGTGACAGGGTGCTCGACTTGTAGTCTGGTGTTCATCTCCATAAACCAGAAACCATTTTCATGGAGTTTTTGAGAACCATCTACTATGAATTCAACTGTACCTGCACCTTTATAGTTGACTGCTTTTGCAGCTTTCACGGCGGCATCCGTCATTGCATCCCTTACCGAAACTGTCATTCCTGGGGCAGGGGCTTCCTCTATGACCTTTTGATGCCGGCGTTGGACTGAGCAATCGCGCTCAAACATATGAACTACATTACCCTGGCCATCTCCGAAAATCTGCACTTCTATGTGCCGAGGTGATTGTATATATTTCTCCAATAATACTTTAGGGTTACCAAAACTATTTTCTGCTTCACGTTTACAAGACTCTAAAGCACTCAGAAATGACTCTTTTGACTCGACCTTTCTCATGCCTTTTCCGCCACCGCCGGCAACGGCTTTTATAAGTACAGGAAATCCAATTTTATCAGCTTCTAAAGATAAAAATTCTTCTTCTTGTTTAGCGCCTTGGTATCCAGGTGTTATTGGAACACCAGCTTTTTCCATGAGAATTTTAGCTCTATCTTTTAATGCCATATTTCTTATGCTTTCAGAGCTTGGTCCAATAAAATTAATTCCAGCCTCTTCGCAAGCTTCGGCGAAAATATAATTTTCAGATAGAAAGCCATATCCAGGGTGAATTGCATCAGCACCTGTGTCTAGTGTGGCTTTGATAATTTTTTCAATAACCAAATAACTATCTTTTGATGGCGGGGGGCCAATGGCCACAGCTTCATCTGCCATTTTAACATGCACAGAGTTAATGTCTGCATCTGAATAAACCGCAACAGTTCGGATATTCATTTCACGTGCAGTTTCCATTATGCGGCAGGCAATTTCTCCGCGGTTGGCTATTAAAATCTTTTTTATGCTACTCATTAATTCATTCTTTTTTAGAAATTTATTCTTATTTTTATATCAAGTAATTGTTACATTCTAAAAACGCCAAAGTTTGACTTTTCTAGGGGCGCATTAGCAGACATTGCTAGTCCTAAACCTAAAACATTTCTTGTATCTGATGGAGCAATAACGCCGTCATCCCAAATTCTAGCGCTAGCAAAATAGGGGTGGCCTTCACGCTCATATTTTTCTCGGATTGGGATCATAAAGGCTTCTTTTTCCTTCTCAGACCAATTATCTCTATTTCTGTTTACCGAGGCTAAAACACTGGCTGCCTGATCTCCCCCCATGACCGATATTCTGGCATTAGGCCACATAAACATTAGGCGGGGAGAATAAGCGCGGCCACACATTCCATAATTACCAGCGCCGTATGACCCGCCTATAACAATTGTAAACTTGGGTACCTTTGCATTAGAAACTGCATGTACCATTTTTGCTCCATGTTTTGCAATTCCTCCCGCTTCGGCTTTTGAACCAACCATAAACCCAGTGATATTTTGTAAAAAAATCAATGGGATTTTCCTTTGAGCGCAGAGTTCTATAAAATGCGCACCTTTCATTGCACTTTCAGAAAAAAGGACTCCATTATTTCCCAAAATTCCTACCTTATAGCCTTTTATTTTAGCAAACCCTGTTACTAATGTTTCGCCGTACAGTTTTTTGAATTCTTGAAAATATGAGTTATCTACTATCCGTGCTATAACTTCTCGGCAGTCATAAGGTTTCTTGAGGTCCGACGGAATGATACCGTTAAGTTCATTAATGTCATATTGGGGTGAATTGCTCTCGTCTGGCAGGTAACTATATTTTGGTTTATTTAAACTTTTAACAATTTTGCGTCCAATTTTTAATGCATGTGCGTCATCATTGGCTAAATGATCAGCCACTCCAGAAATTGAGGTGTGAAGTAAGCCGCCGCCTAATTCTTCTGCCGTTATATCTTCTCCTGTTGCAGCTTTAACAAGTGGCGGTCCTCCGAGGAAAATAGTTCCTTGATTTGCTACAATTACATTTTCATCTGCCATTGCGGGTACATAGGCCCCTCCCGCAGTACAGCTTCCCATAACAATTGCAATTTGAGGAATTCCATCTGCTGACATAGTGGCTTCGTTATAGAAACAACGACCAAACATTTCTTTGTCTGGAAAAATTTCTGCTTGGTGCGGAAGGTTTCCGCCGCCACTATCTACAAGATAAATACAAGGCAACCTATTTTCCCTTGCGATTTCCTGAGCCCTTGTTTGTTTTTTACAAGTGATGGGAAAATAAGTTCCACCTTTTACTGTTGCATCATTACAAAGTATCATTACTTCGCGGCCTCCAACGCGGCCTATACCGGTTATTATTCCTGCACCAGGAATATCATCGTCATAACATTCATAAGCCGCCATTTGAGAGAGTTCTAAAAAAGGAGTACCAGGATCAAGTAGGCGCTCTACACGTTCTCGAGGTAGTATTTTACCGCGGCTTAAATGCCGTTTTCTTGATTTTTCAGGACCTCCCAATGCGATTTTTTTGACTTTTTCTCTTAGGTCGGAAACCAGTGCGTCCATTGCTATTTTATTTTCTAAAAATTCAACGCTTGAGGTGTTTATTTTGCTTGTTATTTTAGACATCTAGAAAGCCTTAATTATTTTTGACTATTAATATATAAATTTAACCCTTGAGTCAAATTTATTGTAATGGTATATTTAATAATGGATATAAATGTTAAAGAACCCTTCAATCGTGACAGGCAGTTTGCTCTTAAGCGTCAGGCAGTAATCAGGGCTGCAGGTTTAGATTTTTGTAAGCGCGGTTACCACAATACTTCCATGACTGACATTGCTTCGAATTTAGGTTTAACAAAAGCTGCTCTATATTATTATGTAAAGAATAAAGATGAAGTCTTATTTGAGTGCCATCAACAAGCGTACGATGCTATGGATATCATCTTACAAAAAAAATGGATTGGAGAAAATGGATTGCAGCAATTGCAAGATTTATATTGTGATTTTGTTCGTATGCTGACTGCATCAGGTGTTTCCCTTTTAACGGATGTGAACAGTCTATCTGAACTTAATAAAATAAAAGTTCTTAAGAGAAGAGGAAAGATCGAACGTAAAATCATTAAACTTGTAAAACAAGGTCAATCAGATGGGTCAATAAGAGCAGGAGATCCAAGACTTCATGTTTTCTTTTTTATGGGCGCCCTTAATTGGCTTAATGCTTGGTATGATAACTCTGGCCATTTCAAAGGTGAAGATATTGCAGTGCATTTTGCAACTCAAATGCGCTTGGGAATTGCAGCCGCTTAACTGAACAAAGCATCAAGCATCTATCAAGCATCTATAATATATTTTGTATTTTGTTTTTTTTATGCAATGAATAATTGCCCAAAGGATATAATTATGGCGAGATCAATAAATTTACATAAACTTCTGTTGAGCACAGCAGTATCGACCATGTTTGGATTGGTGGCTTTTAGCACTAATGCTTATGCTGTTGTTCCTAATGATAATAATACATCAGACGAAATAATTGATGAGGACGGCGGTGTTAACGGAGTAGGAATTTTCTATGCGAACGGTATTTGTACGGGAACACTCATAAACCCAAGAACTGTGATATTTGCAGCTCATTGTGTAAATTATCGTGCTGCCGGGGATTATGGAACATCCGTGCCAGCTGCATTCGCTTTTGAAGTTGACTCATTACCCGGACTTCAGAATTGGTTTGCAAACAACTTTACCTCAAACCCTGAATTATTTGTCTACAATGTAAATGAGATAATTTATAATGAGGACTCCCTGCGTACGGGTTTTCTTGAAGGTGACGTAGCGCTCGCTTCTTTGGACACACCGGCTGCTAATGTGCCAACATGGGCGCTTTTATTCTCTCCCCTACCAACTCCGTTGGGGCCTGGTGATACCGGCTATGACCCTGCACTGGGTACGGGGTATCATGTTAACATAACCGGATATGGAAGAAGCGGCATAGGTTCTCAAGGTTCTATTTATGGAATAGACTGGAGGCGCCGGGCTGCTGAAAATATGTTGGGCGCTTTAACGTCATTGGACGCTTCGGGTGATTTCTTATACGGCGGCGGATCTGGCTTACCGCAAAACCTATATCTCACTGATTTTGACGACCCAGATCAAACCAACATTTATGATATAAATGTTTATCAAGATGACGCACTTCCAAACGAGGGAACAACTGCTGGCGGCGATTCTGGCGGGCCACTTATTTTGGATGCAGAAAACAATGTTTTGACGGCAGAAGATTTAGTTCTGGGTGTTTTGTCCGGGGGTTCACGTTATTTTAATGGTCAAGTATTTTCCTCTTACGGGGGGTCAAGTTTTTACCAGCCGTTGTTCTTATTTTCTGATTATATTGCTGCGAATAACCCTTATAGATATGTGAGCACTCTCGAAGGAGATGGAGACTGGGAAGATCCGTTGCATTGGCAGTCAGATTTGGATCCGAATTATAGAATTATTGATAGTTCTGGTAATGTTGTTAATGGGTTTCCGGAAACGCAACCTTTCGGTGTTCAAGATTCAGGAAATTCAGGGTTTGGTGTAATTTGTAATGATTTTTCGGGAGATAATGCCGGAGATGCGTGCCGAGATATTTCTACTGGAAACCCAGCCCCTCCATCACGAAATGGAGGAACAGACGTGATAACTAGCAATGAAATTAATGCTAATCTTGAATCACAATCTGGCGGGGATCCCCTTCCTAGTCCAACAATTGATAATGGTCTTGCGGGGGCTACAAACTTTATTCCTGACAATATAGACCTTGCACCAGGGCTCAACGGAAGGCGGTATTTTGAAGTAAGCATGTCGAATGCGGGAATTACTACTTTGAGTAGTACGCGTACGATTGATCGATTAAATGTTGGAGGCAATGCTGAGCTAGTAATAGGATCTACAGGTAATTTAACCAGTTTGATGGATATCAATCAAACAGGCGGACACATATCTGTAGACGGGGCTCTCAACAGTGTTGGAGATTATACATTATTTTTTGGTTACCTAACAGGAGCGGGAATTCTAAATTCTCCATTTCTTACTAATATTGCAGGTACTATTGCCCCTGGTGATATCGGTAATATTGAAACTTTGACTATTGATGGCAGTGCTGTTTTATCATCAGGATCGAGCCTAATGATAGATATAGGCTCTAATGGTATAAGTGATGTATTATCAATTACAGGCGACTCTAGTTTAGGCGGAACAGTATTTTTTAACCCTAATCTCGGCGTGAGATCAGGAAATACTTATACATTTCTTACAACTTCTGGATTGCAATCAGGAGAACTTTCTGCTGCAAATATAAGCTCAATATTAACTCCAGTTCTCACCCACAATATTAATTCAGTGACTGCTTTAATAGAGGCGGGTTCTTATAATAATGCAATTTCCTCAAGTAATAGCCTTCATGCATCATATGCTAAACTATTAGACAGCAATAGAGGCTTAGGAGGGTTGGACGCAGTATATGCTACTCTAGATTTATCATCAGACTCTCAAATTCAGGAAGTATTGACCAGCTGGGCTCCAGAAGCAGAAATGACAGTAAGAAGCCTTGCTAAAGCTACAACAGATACACTTTCTCAGTTTCATTCCTCCCGATTAAGGATCATGGAAACAGGTAGCTGGAGCGGTGGATCAATATCTGTTATGGGCTCGCCAGGAAAAATAGCAACGCATCAGGATGCCATGGCCCCTATGTCTAGTGTTGAAGTTTCAGATATGGACAATGAGGCAAGTATCAAAACTAATAAAAAAATTGCCGATGACTACTCAATCTACCTTGCGGGGTCTTTCATAGATGGTAGCGCAACAGTAATGCCTTTTTCATCAAATCTAGAGAAAGAACATTTCGATGGATGGACGTTATCAGCAGGCATTGAGCATGCAGTTTCAGAAAATATTAAACTAGGTGCTTCGTTGAGTTATACCGACTTAAGTCTAAATGATCAGGCTGCAAAGAGTGTAAACAGCAACCATGCTGCAGTTACATTATATGGACAACTACATTCTAAATCGAATTTAGTTTTAAGCGGGCAATTTAGTATTGGTTCATTTGATACATCCACGGAACGAAATATTGTTTTCCCTACGTCTTATGCTCTTTCTTCAGAAGATGATAACCTATCAGTTACTAGTAAAATTCAATTATCAAAACCTTTAAAAATGTCAGATTTTACTGTCATACCAAAAGTGGGTTTGCAAACTGCTATGGTTGATTTTAATGATGTTTTAGAAACAGGCGGCATCACAGCATTAAATATTGATCGTAAATATTATTCAAGTACTCAGGGCCGCTTAGGACTTGATATTGTCTCTAATAAAAACTCTAATTTTTATATGAGAATTTCAGGTGATGTTGTTAATGAATTTGATGATTCACTAAACGTGTTTCGTGCAGGATTTGCACAAAATAACGGAGAAAGTGCAAGCTTCCTTTTGGCGGGTACCGACCAATTTTGGGGTGAAGTTGGTGCAGGTTTTGCATTTGAAATTGATAAAACTGTTATGAGTTTATCAGTCGATACAACCGTTGGCCGTGATGATTTGAGTACGCAATCTTACAGGGCCGGAATAACTTTTAAATTCTAACATTACCGCTATTGCTATTTCCTTACTAGCCTAAATAAGAGACTAGTGGCTTGCCAAGGGCGGGGTAGTGGTGCAAATTGAGGGTATGAAACATTTGACCCTTATCCTTACACTCTTTTTTTCAACACTAATGTTTGCATCACCTGCATATGCAGATTGGGAGAAGGTTGGTGATGATGCGATGGGTAATACCTTCTATGTAGACTTTGATAAGATGCGAAAAAATAATGGGTATGTGTATTATTGGGAACTTCAAGATTTGCTTGTACCTAATGAGTATGGAAACTTGTCTTTCGAAGTTTATTATCAGGGTGATTGTGAATTATTCAGATACAAAGATTTGAGAGCAATATACTACAAACAGTCAAAGGGTGAAGGACATGGAGAGACTGTTCCGCCATCTAACACTGAATGGAAATACCCTACCTCAAAGAGTATGGCGGAGAAAATGCTCACCCAAGTGTGTTTCATAACGGGTTACTAACCTTGGGGACGTCCCCGTTACCACTAATTTTGTTAGGTTTTGTAATAATATTATAAGAAAAATAAATTTTATTGACATTATAAGTGCCAATAATTAAATCTTATATATGATAAATCCAATAGACCTAATGGGCGCACCGGGATCGCCATATACCCGCAAGATGTTATCGCTTATGCGTTTTCGAGAAATTCCTTTTCGTGTCCACTGGACGACTGGGCAAGTGCCGAAGGGTTTTCCCAAACCGAAAGTAGCTTTGCTACCAACATATTTCTTGCCGGGTAAGGGTGGTGAAATAGTGACGGTTACAGATTCGACGCCGCTGATAAGGCGTTTTGAAAAAGCCTATGAAGGCCGGTCTGTTATTCC